>Ga0157366_1000362_pt1 | contig 20981 bp, 26 predicted proteins | sample AttbisABBM1_FD_113149 | JGI IMG/M metagenome (GOLD analysis project Ga0157366, IMG submission 113149) | Fungus gardens microbial communities from leaf cutter ant in Botucatu, State of São Paulo, Brazil - Atta bisphaerica ABBM1 | ecosystem: Host-associated > Fungi > Mycelium > Unclassified ...
GTTTGTTCCTAACACTTCTACTCCTTTCTCTCAAGTCCTGTGATTAATGTTGTGACCATACCATCAAATGTGACAGATGTGACAGTGTGACAGATCACTTCTAACCCTAACCCCAGAGTTTCTAAAAATTGAAAAATAAAAAATAAATTGAAAAGAAAATAAAAAGAAACTAAGTCCACTTTCTGTAATCTTGACAGTCTAGACTTTGCATATCTGACAGTTAGAGGTAGACATACATATGGACAGAAGGCTCTTTTACTACACCATCTCACCCCCAAGTCACATTACACTTCTTTGCTTAAGTTTAAAATAATAAAAATGAAAACCAAAAATAAAATAAAATAAAGTTAAGTCTATTGTTCACAACTCTGACACATCTGGCTTTGTATTCTTCTCCAAGAACTTCTTTACTAAGTTAACTGTAATCATTATGTATGTTAACAATTAAGGTTGTATTATATTAATCCTGTTAGTTACTTGCATGCTAAACATATTAATATTCACTACTATTTTGTTTGTGAATATATTGAACAAGATGAAGTAGCCTTTCATTATATGTCTACAATAGAAGTTTTAACAGATATCTTTACTAAGATATCATCTTGTAAGCTTTTTATCAAGTTTCAGATAAAGCTAGATGTTATGCTAACTCTATGAAATATCTCACTGAGAGAGAGTTAATATTTAAACCTACTTGTCATTTTCATCTCATTATTTTTCTTTTTGTTATTTTTTTCCTAGCTATCATAGTTACTTCTGTACTGTCCTGACCTGATCTAGTCATATTTGTCCCAACCCACAAATAATGCTTTCCAAACCATCTGCACTTCTAAACCTCTTTTAGTACAGATTAACTCTTTCCATTTCATTTCAGACATCTTTGCTGGACTTTCTGACAACTCCATGGATCTCCACTCTGACATCCAAGGACTATCCAGACCCAAGGTAACTTGCTTACAGTCTCTATTTCTAGATAACTATCTTAGGTAGAATACTTAGTATATAAGCTGGTAGTTATATTGTAAACCTTATCCTAAAAATTGATCAAAACTAACATCATCTTCCAGTGTTGGTGGCAGCACACCTTACTACCTTCTAGTGGACTTATCCTCCACAAGTTTTTTTAAGTAACTCTTCTGAAATATACAATCAGTGTGACTAGTAGAGGTGCAGCACATAAGCTGAAGCCAAAGGTCATTTCAACATCCATGTTCTGCATATCTGGATAATGCGTACTTGCTAATCTGACTTCTGGGAGCTTACTAATAGGTCTTGGATAATGAAGTGTGAACCATATCTAACATGCACTCTAATGCATTTTTGATAGTTATAGTATGAACCACCATTACTATGTAAATGCAAACATACTTGAGCACCTGTATTTAGTACCTAGTCAGAACATGTTAGGACCAGATCTTTCTTTCCTGGTCCTAGTGACCAATGTACTTATTATTGTCTCAACATCTACTATTTATATTCTCATTACAGGTCTTCTTTAGTGACTGAGATCATAATACCTGTATAATTTAAAAATTCTTGCCTAATATGAAGGTAAATACATATAGAGAATTCTAGATTTACCTGAGAACATTCATAGGCTGAGGAGCTGAGGGTTATAGGGTGGAATTTTACTAAATTTCTGGGTATTTAGCTAATATTTTTAGATTACATGAAGTGTTGCTTCTTGGCTTCAGAAATACAATTTTTTCACAGATTCATGTCTAGTCTCGGAAAGAAAGACAAAGTGAGCATAGCTACAGTGTGGACAGCTGTTAGTTACTCAAGTGCTATGTCATCTCATGCCGCTGATTCGCAGTTGATCGGTGATTCAACATGGAGGAGCTTAGTAATAAAACGTGTAAGGAGGCCCTATATTGCCCAGAAGAGGATAGCCGTTGAATAGGCTGTAGCCCGGAGTGAAGAGGCTCGGGGTCCCTATGGTTGTGTTACCGCCGTCCTGTCCGAATGAACAGGCCGTCCTCGTCTCTGGCCCAGGGGAGAAGATTTATCTTCTGGCGTGTGAAGGCTCGCGATGATGAAAAATGATCATAGATAGCATGACCTTGATAAGCGAAAATGAATCGGAATTAAAAACCGAGATTTCACTTTGGCCTACAGACGCTACCATGTCACTTCCGCAGACGATTGAGGCCATCACCATATCAAACGTATGCTACCTATTCTTCAATATCCCCGTTGTAGTGTTAATGCTTGATACCGACATTCTGACACCAGACTGGAGGAATTGAGGTGCTAGAGAAGACCACATGTCCATTCCCGAAAGTCAATCCTGGAGATGTGGTTATCAAGGTTCGTGATCAAACTTGACCCATATTCCCATTGACCTGATCCCTTGCTTCTCTATGGTGCATGTAGGTGGAATATGGGGGAGTGAATTTTATTGACACATACTTTCGGCTAGCCCTGGTCATATGCATCAGTTGTTTTGCTCAAATTGACATAACTTCGCAGATCTGGCTTGTACCCGTTGAAGCAATTCCCTGCAACAATCGGCAAAGAAACAGCTGGCATCGTTGTAGCATTGCCTACCGATCCCGCTGTCTTGAACAACGCAACTTATAAGCAAAACCATTTTACCGTGGGGAAGAAAGTCGCTGCTGTATGTCCTTGTCTGCGGGAACTAACTGAACTCCCGTTCTAACTCCCGGTGTAGGACTTGAATGGAACACATGCCACTTATATCGCTGTACCCTGGAAATCCGTGTATCCTCTTCCGGACAGTGTCTCCACGAGGGAGGGAGCAGCGGGCCTGTTGCAAGGATTGACAGCTGTAACCTTTGTCGAAGAGGCTTACAAAGTCAAGAAAGGGGATAGCATCCTCGTCCACACTGTCGCAGGGGGACTTGGGTTATTACTCGCCCAGATGGGGAGACGTGCTGGTGCAACTGTGATTGGAACCACCTCAACATCTGAGAAGGCAAAACTTGCGAAAGAAAATGGTGCAGATCATGTTATTTTGTACACGCAAGAGGACACTGTCTCACGAGTCCTTGAACTGACCAACGGAGAAGGAGTTGATGCTATTTTCGATGGAGTCGGGAAGACAACGTACGTTTTTCTGTTACTTGATCTTGCTGTCTGTCAAACGAGTTTCTGCGCGTAGGTTTGATGATGATTTCAAAATGATCAAACGAAAAGGGACACTCGTCTCGGTTGGGAATGCATCAGGACCGGTGGAGCCTTTCTCTCTTCTGAGGCTTACAGATAAGAATATCAGGCTATTGCGCCCAATGTTTGTCCATGATCACAACCTTTGCGCTCTCCTGTTTACTTATTATCTGTAGGCTGTCTAACTATGTCTATACCGCAGAGGAGGCATACCAATATGGCCAACAAGTTTGGGATCTAGTGACGAAGAAAGCTTTAAGACTCAACATTTTCAATGAATATCCATTTACGACAGAAGGTGTGCAGCAGGCACAACGAGATCTAACAGGAGGAAAAACGACAGGGAAGCTAGTGATCAAGTTTGCGGAATAAGTTGCCAGTCGGACCCCTACAATTATTCAAAGATCATCTTTAATACAAATCTGTGCACGATGCCATAATAGTATGGCCTACCCAATATCCAAGTAGTTAGACTTCCAAATGTGTGTTGAGAGTCTTATTCATGAGGTTACAACTTATTTTGAATTAATATTGGGCGCTCTGTTGAAAAGACTGATCAGGGTGGTGCAAGAGAAGAGGATACAACATTGTATTAGGTGACTAAGAATGCGCAAGAGCATTGAGATTTGGCCAACGGCGTGAATATTTCATGGATTAGAGCTTAAACTTCTGAGTACATGACCATCCAGACCAGGAATCTGAATCTGAAAATCGTGATAGTACAATCTTCGCGCTACTAACCAGGGTCTCTTTCTTCATTTTTGCTCAATCAACGACCGAGTACAATCATTACATCTTCCGAACACTGGGGCAGGGAAATACACCAACCCACGCTAGGGGTGAGCTCGAAAGATGTCACGAGATTTCGTAAAATCTAATAAAATCTCTTACCAATATCGATATCTTTCATCCATCCGCCTCTGTAGCTTGTAGGTTTCACGATATTATTGGAAATACTGGAATAACCTAACACATCTATACGTAGCAGTTATAGTACGGACTAATGGAAAACAAGGAAAGTTCCAGACCTCGCCGACCGCTTCCTGTTCCTGGAGCCTCCAAGTTGTCTCCAGCTCAGAGACCCAACACGCCAATGGATAAATCCATTCCAGAGAGCACTTTCTATGCATCAAATATGCAAGTCTCTCAGTCTCACCAGAATTGTCCCAAACAAGTGGGCTCGAGCAAGACGCACGCTCATCTCGTTACTCCTGACGCACAACCAAAGGGCTACCGTAAACCTGAGCTTGTGGCAACTCATGACAATAATGCAGACTCGCCGCCTGCATTTATAACGCCTGATAGAGCTGGATGGTCGCCAGAAGAATGGAATCGAAGTTTTGATTTGAACAACTGGAGCAACGCAAGCACGGCAGCGGGGTGGGATAGTGATACAGGTTATCTTGTAGGACAAAATCCTGTCAACATCCCAATTACTGGAAGGCAAGAGCATGAGGAGAATAGCTGGTGGGATCCTAATATTCGTGCCGCTAACAAACGGCCTGGACCTGGCATTCTCCCGCCTGTACTGCTGGAACAACTCCATGATTCCGATCATTCACTCTTTTCAGTTTCTGTTACCAGCCTGGATCCATCTTTCCGACAAATATTCGAGAATCCAACCCCGATCTCTTCAGCTTCTAGTACAAACCTCTATAGTTCTCCACCATCAGATGATGAAGTTCGAACATCTGTCCCTCATCCAAACGCTTATTATTGCCCGCGAGAAAATGGCTGGGTTATACTTATCTGGAAAACATCTATGATGCCTCCGCCTCTCGCTCAATCATTTGAAAATTCTGATCATTCTCCATTGCCTAATCAAGCGCGGCGGACACAGACCGTCAACTGTGTTGGAGACAAGGGAGGCGAGACTAACAAAACCCATCATTTTCACAAATATCGAGGAGCTGTTGACGCTTACAAGTTGACCCCACCTCTTAAAATTGAGCACTGGGACACAGAAATGATAGCAAATGACCGACCGGAAAGCCTAGATGACCGCTCTGAGAAGGGTGTTTGCTCGGATCAGAAAATCGAAGAGGGTGAATTGCTCGACCTCTACATATGCTGTCAATGTTCCCTTTACTGCACAACTTTGGATCTTATCCCTGGGGTAATTCCACGGAATTGCCTCAATACTTTCATCAAAGACAAGCGATCCAATCCACCACCTGGTAAAAGTGGAGAACAAGCGGTTGTCATCGCATTGGAAACTATAATGCTGTATGTTAACCGAGTACCTGAGCCTATTCACTGGGACTGAGTATTTCTAGTGCTTTAGAGAACATTTTATGGAAAGGGGAAACAAGAGCGCTCAAGGTCAATTCTCCCAGCAATATATTCCAATCGAAAGTAGGGTGGAATGCTACCACGTATGCCTATTTATCGACCCGACCCTTCCTTCCTCATTTTCTTTAGACAACACATCTTTCAAATACTTGGCTTCTCGGAAGAAGGTGGCAATGAGCTCCTCCTATCTCCTCCAAATGTGCAGCAGACAGACATGATCGGGAAAATTATGAGGCGAAAGTTGCTCCGCGCCTGGGTAGAATTAGGTGCCTGGCTTGAAAATTTCCGCAAACAGTACCGTAGGTCATGGTTTTTCCTGCCAACAAAGCTATACATCTTCCTTAGTTCCGATGTTGAAGGACGTCAGAATGCGGCATATTTGTGTGAAGATTGACAATGTCAGGGAAATGTATCAAGCGGCCATTGGTGCTCATCCTGATCAAAGTTTGTAATTTATTTTTGGGCCTTTTAGTTCAATAGTTGGCTGACCTAACTCCAGTTCCTCGAAATGATCTATCCGTATCACAGAATGAGGCCTTGGTTCCTGTCTCCGAGTTCATAGATGCCATAGGACTTACATTCAGAACATATTCTCCAGGTGACATAGTGGTCCTATGCTTCCTCTGTGCCTCTTACGAGAGTTGACTAGAGCTCCTGGCTTTCGGCTATTTGGCTCAATGCCGCTGTGACCCTGAGCACACAATGCAATACTTCGGTCATCTTACTGCCATTGTGCAAGCTCTCGAATCGAACGGGGAGCCCTCACCGTTGCTACAAAATCTTTTGATATCGGAAAACATGCGTGATAGATTCACGAGCGAAGATATTGACAAAGCTGCTGCTATTCTTGGTTTCGGCGTGACCGGTGACTTAGGTGTCGAGTTGGAAGATGATGTTGAGGACGAATTCATTGAAAATGCTTGGAAGGAGGTGGTCGAGAAATCTTGGAAGGATGAGGAGCATGGCAATGATTTACAAAGGAAAGCTAACGATGCACTACGAGTGATCGCAGAAGCGAAAGGCAGATACAATTTGCGGCAAAAATGGCAGACCAAGAAAAACAGTATGATGAGTCCTTATCGTGCCTATAAGCTTTTGGAGGTTCCTGGAAATGTTGATGACAATATGTTAATCACTGTATTCTCTATTCGTGTTTGTGAATAATTTCTGGTCTGCTTTCAGTGCTCATTTGATGATCGCAGGTTGAAGAACGGCCTTCTCAAATTGATATCATGCGCGAGGCCCTCAGTATCATTGCCGAATCGCGGGGCAGCGAGCGCCTGCACCAATTTCTCACATCTGGACGGGACCGTGAGTTTTATCTACTTCTATTAAATGTTTATTTAATCTAAATAATCTAGCTGGGGACGTCAAGGCTGAAGTCAGTCTCGCCTTCCCCCGGGGTCTTAATCAGCTTGGGAACACTTGCTATCTTAATTCTCTTCTTCAAGTAGGGTTTTCTTTGTTGACTCACTTGATTTTTTGGAGGCAAATGACAACGTTTATAGTATTTTTACACAATCAAAGAACTTCGGGAAACAGTCATGACAGCAACTAAACTTGTTGCATTTATTGATGAAGACAAGTTGACAGAAAATGATTTGAAGAAACATCGAGTAGGGGGTCGTTTAGTTACAAGACGCGAAATCATCAGGTCTAAGAAGTGTAAGATGTCCTTCTGGTTTTGGATCAAATTTTGATCTTCGCTCTAGTTTTAAATCAGTTGGCTGAACTGTTCTCGAATCTTGAACACTGTCGAGAAGCGGCGGTAACCCCCACACGTGAATTGGCCAAACTCGCATTGGTCACTTCCCGTGACGAAGAGGACGACGAGATTGGAAAAGGCGGGACTGATTCTTCTAACGATACTGACGCAACTCTTGTCGATGATGGGCTGTCTCGCCCTTCCTTGACGTCACAGGAGGTAACTCTTTCGCCTCCTCTTTCACCTACTTCTGTGCTCGGCAAACGGGCACGCGACGAGAAGAAAGGGAGTGATATGGAGATTGACAGCCCCACATCTGAGAATCACAAGGACAAAGAAGTTTTCGTGTTCTTAAACACACCTCCACGAGCATTCCCGAAGTCTTCCGATGTCCCATCCGAATTGTCGTCTTCCAAGCGATTTAATGAGCTCCAAGACATCGATACCAATTCGTCGCAGAAGCCGCCACCTCTACCTCCGCGGAAGAAGCCAGAGGTATCATCATCAGAAATGATGTTCGGTGAGCATGGCCCTGTAGTTCTGCTGACAACACTTGAGTTGAGTTTGATAGGCAGACAACACGATGTGGCCGAGTGTATGGACAATTGCATGTTCCAAATTGAGACTGCACTCTTGAAATTCAACGGGGATGGCGATAAAAGCACAGAGCAAGTCAGCATTGTGAAGCGGTGAGTGTTTTGCGACTCTTTTCTACCTTTGGTGATGCTTCATCTGTTCAGACTTTTCTTCGGAAAAATCAAACAGCGTTTAATCGGTCCTGTAGACGCACACCAATCCCGTGTTTCGGTGCATGACAAGACAGATCTCTTCTCTCATCTGCCTGTCAATGTGACTGAAGACGGGACTGATATATATGATGGCCTCAGTGGATATTTTGATGATGTTGTGGACTTTCAAGGGGAAAAGGCCCGAATGGAAATGTCCCTTGTCAAATTACCACCCATTTTGCAAATACAGCTTCAGGTAAGTGTGAGCCTTAAATGCTACTCTGCAGTTCTAACAGAATCCAGCGTGTCCAATTCAACCGGGAAACACTACAACCTTACAAGTCGCAGGCCTACGTCAAGTTCTGGGAAAACATCTACCTAGATCGATTCATGGACGACGCAGCACCTCAAAAGAAGGTCAAGTCCAAAGCTTTGCAAGTGCGATTAAATGCTTGTCGAGAGAGACTCCGAGCTCTTTCAGAGGGAAAAGTAATGTCTAATCTCGCCAATCTCAACTGTTCTTTGTTGACTACTCTCTGGATAGAACTCCCCATTTTCCACCAGCATTGAAAACAGCATCAGTTTTCTGTCTGGGCTTGAGAATGACTCGGAAATCGACGTTGACAGTGATTTCCTCCTTAATCTGGACAAAGAACGGATGCATGTGTTAGGAGAAATTGAACAATTAGGTGAACGCGTGAGGATTCTGAAGGAAGAACTGGAGAGTCTCTGGGCGACCTCCAAAGTAGTGGAATATGAGCTCACGTCTGTTTTCATTCACCGGGGTTCCTCGCCATCTTGGGGCCACTATTTCTTCTACTCTAGATACCTTCCAGACGCACCCGACTCTTGGTTCAAGTATAATGACTCAGATGTCAGCTTAGTTTCTTCAGACGAGGTCCTTGCTGATACCACAAGCTCAACGGCAAATCCATATTTGGTACGCTCTCACCACTGATTTTGCTCTCCCGCCGCTCTGACCGTAGTCGATAGCTTGTGTTTGCTAGGAAAGGGTCCAACGTTGTGGACACTGTGAAACGACATAATATAGAAAATGACTGACAAACTTGTCTAGTAGTACTACATATTGCATGGAAGTTCTAACTCCTGAAGTTCTCAACCCTCATTGCAGGTATTAGGCAACTGCAACTGCACCTCAAGCTGAGCTGGTTGTGCTCACCTTGGAAAGACATTGCGGGTAGGAGCGTCAAGTCACGATTGTCGCTTCTTTCGTTTCGTCCAGTTCCACAGCCCCTGGTCCATTTTCAAGGCTTGTTAGAAGTAGATCGAGATTACTGATAATCCCATCTAATCGCTCTTCAACGTCTTTCGCTACATCATCAACGACAGTGAGCTGTCTCAACAACTCAGCGGTCTGAAGGTCATCAGCATCATCGTCATGTTTATGGTCTTGTGACGGGGTAAGGATAGATGCTAATGAAACCACAGCCGCCTCCGGGCTGGGGCTCGACTCTTCGGCATCCAAGCCTGACTTTGCGTCGTTCCAGGAACTTCTGTCATGAATCATGATAACTTGCGTCCAGCTCACTGATCAGCTTGACCTAAATAAGAGATCCCATCACCATGTTCTCAACTCCGACTCTTTCATGGTTTCTTTTCAGCCATTTCTCGATTCTCTCCTCTCCTCGCTAATAGAACCTCCAATTTCTAACCACGAGCTTGGAACCTTGGTTGGTGAAACACTCAACCAGTCGGTCAGCCAATCTTCACCAGAGAATCGGAAAAGCCAGTGGGAATACTTGTTGAAGAATGAAATATTTAAGTTGGCCGTATGTGTTCCTCCTGACTCATCACAGCCTGTTTATATCCTCAATAAAGATGACCGAGGGTGAGGCTTTGAAAAGGGAGGATTTTAGTTATTACGACCAACTCAAAGTTAGATTGGACCTTGTTTTGACGTTTACAGAATTGGGTGAGTACAGGATGTGCTCAACCACTACTTCATCAAACTTGAAATGCTGTTTCCAGATGCCTGCGAACCGACTTTTCCATTCATTGTTCTGCAGGACCTATTAGAAATGCAGACCATCAACTCATGTTCACATATATTCTCCTGGATTGAAACGCGCTCGTCAAGGCTCACGGAGGGCATGATTCCCCAGAAGGGTAAGGCCCTCATCCTACTTCGGACCCTCAATGATCTCCTTCGACGTCTCTCAAAATCCGGTTCCACCACTGTTTTCTGTGGTCGAATACTCACATTCCTCAGTGGAGTATTTCCACTAGGGGAACGGAGCGGTGTCAACCTACGAGGCGAGTATGGTACCACATGGGAAGATGTCTGGTACCCGAAACTTGAGGTCAGCGACATCGAGATGGTTGAAGCACCTGTATCGAGCTGGGGCGAAGAAGACACTGTTATGCAAGTGGATTCAGGACTGGATATAAAAAGATTGCCTCGGATACTGATAGACGAAAAAGAAGGTTGGTTTCTTGGTTATGGTTTCTCGTGGTGTTTCTGACGCCTCCTGATATCCCAGACTTTTATAATACATTCTGGCACCTTCAAGTATCTTTTTCCAAGCCCCCCATATTTGCCAACAAAGGTGCATTCTCGGAATTTAGAGATGCCGTCGATAAAGTACTTCCGGTCATCAAAGAAGCAACTGCAAAAGAAAGGGCTATGATGGGTAGTCGAGTCGGAACAGGAAGTAATATGTATAAGAGGAAGCGAGACTCAGAGAGCGAAGAAACGAACGTCAATGAATACTTTTTTGCCAAGTTTCTGACGTCCCCAGACTTGCTCGATCTTGAGGTACGTTTACTCAGGAGCCATTGATGTGCAGTGTTTGACTTGAATTCAAGATCGCAGATACACACTTTCGCCGCCAGTTTCTCTTCCAGATGGTTATTCTTCTATGCCATATCTTGACTTTTACGAAAACTGATAAGGCCGTCTGGGCAACACCACGGAACCGATCACTGCAAATGGATTTTAACTTAGAGTCTGACGATGCACAATGGACTCAAGAAACTCTGAACAAAGCTTTGGAAGAACTCAAGCAAACCACTCCGAATGGGTATTCATTTGCCGAAACGATTCAAACAATCATGGAACGTGAGAAGAATTGGGTCAAGTGGAAGAATGAGTTGTGTGCACCTTTCGACAAGGAGACATGGTTTACGGTTAGAGGTACAGAAAAGATTGGCTTGTTTGAAGCAACGAGAGAGTTGCGTCAGAAGCTGAGGCAGCCACAGGAAGGTTGGCGATATACCTTAGGAACAGTGTCTTTGACTGAAATCTGGAAAATGGGTTATCGAGACCTGCATGACTTGGAGAATCCATTACAGTTCAGTGATCCTCCCACTCACACTATCTATCTATTAACTATGACTCATTCTATAGACCGGGTGATGTGAAAGACTTCGTCAAAAAAGTCAAAATTGAGGATAACCGGATTGAGATGCGCAAGAAATCTCTCGCCCGGATTGCTGAACGTCAAGCACAGACCCTTGCTGCACAGGAGGAAAAGGCACAAACTGAGAGTGACAGCAGAGAAATACTTGCGAGAGTCGATGCACCAGCTCCAACTCCGATTGCTATAGCTGCCTCTACATTACACCCCTCTCTCCCTCCACGACCACTGTCAGCCATCCAGCCAACGCCAGCACAGTCGACTGCAGGGTCGATTCCAAATGCAACGCCCACACAAGTTCTAGCCCCAGTGCTATCTGTTAAAAAGACAGATCCGACAGATCCACAAATTGCGAAGTTCGAGGAGGTTTGTCTTCTGCTTTGCCAGTGACTACGATTTTTACATAAGTATCACAGAACAAACAAAGATGGTCTTGGCTCGCATTTCGAACAGCTCGCGATCGGTATCTACAGCACTTCGGCAGAATTGGTACCGGTGACGTTGGGCTTCTTGTACAGGAGATTGAGAAAGAACGCATAACCGAAAGAGAGAAGACGCATAAGGTTGATGAAGTGACGAGTATGATAGACGAGGCAAATTCTAGAACCCCTGTCCCTGAGCTATCGATAATACTTGAGTCCGCTACCGCTCGTGATGACCAGGGAACAGATCCAGAGGGAGCGGACGGGCAGCCTCGAGACACTTGATTCAAGTCATTCCGTACAGTGTCACTGGAGTGCTACCACTATCGGTGCACGCTTTCGTCCTGTTGTAGCTGGACCCAGATGGTCGCTGATCTGAATCGATTCAAGAAACAATCTCTAGAATCCATCTGCCGGTTCCTTACCAATATTAAATAAAAGAATGGGTATTTTCCGAGGTTCATTCCCTGATTACTCCCTCTTCTCCTTCTTGTAACATGTAACATTCCTTTCTCCTCTTCACATGTAAATTTTGGTATAATCTTCACCGATTGCATTCGTCATCATTGACCAGAAGTGTTTTTAAAGATAAGTGTGCATCAGGTAATCATTGATAGATTTAACCTAGATTTCCAGTTTTCAGTTTCGAAATCCTTACTTCTGACTTCACCTAACATATCAAAGCTATGCCCACTGAACCAGCTCTCAAGGTATGCATATTTTTTACACAAATCTATTTTTCTAAGTAAACATGGCAGAATGTACTAGTGACTGGTGGTGCCGGCTATATCGGTGCGCTTTTCTCGCAGACCAAGTGTTTCTATCTAATCAACTGCTTTACCAGGCTCCCATGTCATTTACGCCCTTCAGAAGACAAGACGCTATAAAGTGATCTCGATAGACAACTATCATAACTCTTTGCCAGCTGCTCTTGCCCGCGTCTCTTGGCTTTCAGAAAACGAGCTTCCTAAAAATGCGACATCTCTCGAACGCGAAAGCACTGAGATTGACTCCATTAACTGTGACCTCACAAGCCTGGAGCAAGTTCGTGCAGTGTTTGAAAAATACGGAAAAGGTGGTATCTGGGGTGTAGTTCACATTGCGGTAAGCACGGTATGAGCGAAAATTTCGGTGTCTAAGCCTGCTTCATAGGCGTACAAAGCTGTCGGAGAATCGACCGAGATACCCTTAGTCTACTACGCAAACAATGTTTCTGCTTCGATCTCCCTTCTTCAAATCATGAATGAATTCGACTGCCGAAGGATTGTCTACTCGTCGTCCGCTACTGTGTATGGGACACCGCCTATCATCCCCATTCCAGAGACAACCCGACTGCAAGCGGACAGTCCATATGGCAAGACAAAGGTGATGGTGGAAACTATCATAGAGGACTTATGTCATTGTGAGAGACGGTTTCTTGCACTGCTTCCAGCCCCAATGATTTGTTTTTGTAGCTGATCCGAGATGGCGCGCGATCTCCTTGCGCTATTTCAAGTGAGCCTCTGATTTTATCCATCTACAATGTACGACTTCTCCCAGTCCTGCAGGTGCCCATCCTTCAGGTTTAATTGGTGAAGACCCTCGCGGTCGACCTGGGAATCTTCTCCCCCTCCTCGCACAGATGGCCGTAGGACGCGTGAAGGATCCTATTTTGAAAGTTTTTGGGAATGATTATCCCACGCCGTGAATCGCTCTTCATTGACTTGTATTCTTGGAGACTATGCTCACGAACTTGAAGCGATGGTACCTGCGTCCGCGACTATTTGCATGTTCTTGATCTCGCATCGGGCCACAGTTTGGCTCTGGACGCCCTGGAAGAGAGCTCTTCTATCTTCTCCGGAAGGAGTGAAGCTTTCTACAAAGCATACAACCTTGGAAAGGGTAGGGGTATGAGCGTCCTCCAGATTGTTGAAGCGATGCACGAAGCTACTGGTTATCAGTATCAATATGAAATTATTGGCAGGCGGTAAGTGAAGCAATCCATGATCAAAAGTGGCCTTCTTTGATAGACGTCATCTACCAGACGTGGTGATGTTCCAGATCTGACTGCTGACCCCTCGTTGGCCGAGAGTGAGTTGGGCTTCAAGGCACCTCAAGACCTCGAGACAATGTGTCGCGATCTCTGGAACTGGCAGAGCAAGAATCCCCTCGGATACGGAGAGCAGTGACCAGCCCTCCTCTGAATTGTTCTTCATAATTTAGACAACGTATCTACGAAAATTAGTCTTATCCTTTGCAATTCTTTATTTGATGTCTATCAAGTGACAGAAGCCTTGCTACTACTGATCTGCAGGGATATGCTTCTGCGGTCCTGTGATGGAACATGCAAGTAGAGAGAAGATTCTACATTTATGCTAGATAAATCCTGGTCGGATCACATTAGGACATAGGTGCAAGTGCTCTCGAAGAGCTGGAAAGTCACTGATCAAGAAAACGCGTGTCAAGTTTCATTTCTGATAAGTGAGTTAGCCTATAATTTTCCATGACAGTTTATGTTCTGCCTCAGCGTAGTTCTAAGCGTCATAAGAATTCACGTCTTTGAGCAGGGTGAGAAGGAAGTACCATTGGGGCAGTGGAAGTGGATATTCTGCACACCGCTCAATGAATTAATTTCGTAGTGATGTGTTGCTTATACCCTTGCTGGTGGGTTGACCCGAAAGGATATGGACTTGTCTCAGCTGTATTCAATACTGTGGACAATTCATATAATTGATGAATTGCAGGGATATCTAATCACTAAGTTAGCTCTTTGTGATGGATAGTATTATCGTTTTGTTATGATTTTGTATAGATGTACATCATCCTCACCCAACAAAACATCTAGCTGTGCTCGCTCAACGTGAGAAGAAAGATCAGAAATACAGAGGCATTCATCTATTGAAATTATCAGCAGACATCCGAGAGTAAGAGCGAGTTTCAAACTTTTCACCTTGGACACAAGAAATGAAAGTTTCGATAGTGGCTTGATTTCGTAAGGCCAGTGCTATTAGGGCATATCCTGATATTTTCCCGCTATCTCCCTTGCCCTCCTTCCTCAGAGCGATTTTAAGGACATTCACTAGGGGATGAATCAGAGACGGGTCAAAGACCTACAGAAATGGCTTAAGTATCAAACGCTCGCTATCCCTATACAGACAAACCAACAATATCTGCACCTAGGATGACGTCGGGTTTGAGGTCATGCTCAAGATAAGATGCCAAGTTGCACCTTTGGTGATCATCCAAAGAAGTGGACCAATCTAGTTTCTGAACGTGAACATTTGGGTGAGTGGAGGAACGATCTTTACTGGGCGTCAGAGACCCCACGAGGCAAGACTGATATGCTTACTGCACGGAAGAACGATATTTTTTTTGCACCTGACCAGGACTTCTTCATTGACGTCGGTCAGATATAAGGTACCACATAGATCATTGCAGCTTGAGGTCGTGGCGTGCTGAAGCTGCAAGGATGCAACGACTATGCCAAGAAAGCCAACTCCAGAGCCCAGCTCCAAGACTCGTCGATGCTTGACCACACCTGCATTTATATGAGCAATAACTACCTTAAAATACGAAAGGCATCTGTACAGACTTGGATTTTTTGAGAGATATTGAGCCAGAACTAAACTGGCTCCCCATGTCCGCAATCCAGTGGTACCACTCTCAATCATTCTCCTCGATTCCAATAGGGTCACTGTTTCGTACTTTGAAAGATCCACATTGAGAGACAACTCAGGAATTTCTTGAGATATAAATTCCCAGATATAGGTCACATAGGAATCAACTAGAGGTTGGTGGATCAGGGGCAATCTACGTCTACAAACTTGATCACATCTCTCTGAGATTGGGAAGCCTATATTTCTGCGTGATCGTCCAACGAATGAACAATGATACGTTGAAAATCACCTACGGGCCGGAAGTAGAAAGCAACTCTAAGTACCGTTCGTAAAATCTTGGATCGATTTCAAACTCATGAATCTGCAAATCAAGTCAAGAATGATGCCTAGCCAAATAAGGCGTTGAGGAATTAGCATGCCTTCTGTGCGTTTTCCAGATTCTCAAGGACCCATTTCCAAAAATTCCGCTGGTACTGAAGTGAAGGAGGATACGATGAGAAATGTGAACTGAGAAATACGGAATGAAGTAGGAAATAATGTGTTTTGTCGATTGATATGTGAGTAGGCCATTCCAGTAAATTCACCGGTCGAAGTACTGCAAACCCGACGAGTAATTGGAAGAGCTCCGGCACAGTGTGTTCAGTATGCGCCATTGATTATGCGCCATTGATTCCCACAGTGATCTTGTCACAATCTCACGTGCAAAATCCCTGCAAATTTTTGTCATCCCACGTGTATTGGTAAATGTTCTCTCTTTTCCGACAGGCTTCGAGGTTTACACGTCCACGTACTCCCATTTCCGCACTTACACATCGTAGCATCTCCTGGACGTCGACGCGATGGTCCAATACTGCTCCGGAACTACCCACACTCGAGGAGGAGGCTGAACTCGAGGCCACCAATCCTGAGACTGCCTTTGCGGAAGGGCCAATATCACTTGACGGACGTAACAAGGAAGGAAAATGGCACGAGCGGGAAATTTCGTACAATGAGTTTCTGAAAACTATTGGTGCTCAGTACAAGAATGCCAAGCCAAACAACTGGCTTGGAGGTGGTGTGGTAGGCGTCTCAGCTGTCAGATTGACCTTGATACCTTAATTTTCTTTCGAAGCCATTCCCAATGAACCCCAGCTTCACGCCTCCTTCACCACTGTCAGATGAGTTCCGCCAGCAGATCTACGAGGATTATATACAAGATCCGATAGAAAACAGTATCAGGAATCTATCTCAGCGTCATCACCTGAGCCTCAAGCGTGTTGATGCTATCCTCCGTCTGAAAGGTCTGGAGCATTCTTGGCATAAGGTGTGTACAAGCTCTTTCTCTGCCTAGACTCGAAACGATGAGTCGAACAAAAGTTTCGATTAGTCTTGAAGACATCAAGCGGTCAATGGTTAAATTGCATGCGTCCTGATTCATGTAAACTCTGTAGTTCTCGGATCGCAGCTGACCCAAATTCATTTTTATAGGTAGACATCTCGCTAATTCAATCGACATGGTTGCTAACCAATCTTCAATGTTTTCTCCCTTCTAGGAGGTGAGTTTACGGCCCATTATTCTTTGGTCATGATGAAACTTCGTCATCATTCGCGAGTTGGAAGACCTTTCTGTGGTGCCTTACATCACCCAGAACATGGTTATAATCGTTTCAACCCCATCTGAATTGATATTTCTTGATCTCAAAATGTACCGAGCGGATACTCAATTTTTTACAGAAAAAACAAATTCAATATGGATTCCAGCATGGCATGGATAAACTTCTTGGAGTAAAACCGCATGAATCGGCCGAGGCTCATTGGGATGGTCCTCGATGGGATGCTCTCGAAGCGGATGTTCTCGAGCAAGATGAAAACCGTGATGCCCAACGTCGAAGGTATCAACGCCACTATTGGGAATCCGTTCCCGAGGATGGTCGAGTAGGCTGACCCCCCTCTCTATGATCTCCACCAGCTGAACTGAAGTGAATTCAGGAACCCATTGTGCCTGCCGCGCTCGAGCATGCGAAGCAACTTGGGCGGAAACTCACCCAGCGGGAGGAGCATCTGAAGCCGACTCATCCTCGACTCATGCCCCAGACCACCAATAAATCATATCTCGAAACTCCACTGAGATCTCAGAGCCTAGAGAAGGTTAGTCGGCCGGCGCTTGAGATCCGCGATATTGGGGGCAAGTTTCTCGATCTCAATGATAACCTCAAGCGGATCTCAACGGCAGAGGGACAAGCAAAAGGTAGGCAAGAGGTAGGAAGAAGAAGCATGAGAGGCGCAAGGCAGGGTTTCAGTCGTAAAAGCGTTTCAGAAAGTGTTTCTCAGGGTCTTGATTAATCTTAATCGTGTATTTATGTCGCTATCTCCCAATATCGCTGAGTAAACCCTCTACTTTCAAGTCATAAATTGTGATTCTACCGAAGAAATCGGAACTTTGTTCAAATACGAATTTCATTGCTTGGATGCCGTTATTCATTCTAGCAGTAGAATCGATTGGTTGCAGGTCAAATGTCTGTCGGCGGTTGACGTCTTCTGGATAGATACTCGTGACAACGAGCCACTCATTCGTAGAATCAGGCGATGCTGGAACCTGGATTGAACAGCGAGTTCCGACGAAACCCCCTTGGAAAACAAGGGAAACACGACGAGGTGAAATTAAATCAACGAAGTGTAATTGGATCGATTGCGGTAGTCCCTGAAAGCGAATGAGTCAGAGGAGACTAGGTCACTGTAACCTTGTAACTGCCTGACCCCTTGTGATGTCCAACAAGTCTCTACAACCCCATCCGTTAGATGCTTTTTGCTCAATGACTTATCAAGCGTTGAGCTGACTCTATTCTAGTGGGGTTAACTACTTTCTGCTGGAATTTGATATACAACTCGCCTGACAACCGTACTTTCATTGATTAGCGAGACGAATTCCATGTCGAAGTTGATCGTGAGAATAGCAGAAATGAAATATACATGATAACTCAAGATTTTGATTTTTGAACCAATGTTGTCTTATCACGACGCTATTCCAGTGTGGCTCAAGAATGCTTACACGGAGTCTAATATCGCCTTGGTCCTTCGAACGCTTGCAGAGCGTGAATCAAGACGAGAATATATCCGACTGCTGAGCCACAACCGAGCTAGAGCATCGTCGGGTTTCTCAAGCGGTTCAGAAGCCTCTCATTTGTGTCCCCCTCCCATTTTCATTCCCAATTCCCACCTGGAGCATTATTCTGTGGCCACTGCGAACCAAGCGCAAAATGTTCCCCGCAATCGCTACGCCGACATTGCACCATATGATCGTACGCGAGTTGTTGTTGGGAGTGGTGACGCAGCGGGTAGATACCTTAATGCTAATTGGGTGCTAGAACGGCATGGACACAAATGGTGGATAGCAACGCAGGCGCCGTTACCTATGACAATCCACACGTTTCTCAGTCTTATCATGCAGCCGATATCTACCCCCAAAGTTCTGTCAACGATGTCCAACACGAAACTCAAGGATGACGCAGCTCCCCGTGTCACAAGCCAAATTCGGACGGTCGTACAGTTGACAAAGGATGTCGAAGGTGGTCGGACGAAAGCCCACCCCTATTTCCCCACTGAAGTCGGTAAATCTATCATTGTACCTCCTGATGCTGGGCTATCTGTGCAGGCACTCAAGGTGACACTTTTGCACACGCAAGACCATGAGGATGCCCAATGTTCTCAAAGTATAGTCGCAATCTCACCTGTCAGTTTCACTTCAGCCGTCCAGACAACCCCGTTGAAAAATGTAGATGAGAGCAAAGATTTCCACGGGCCGGAGGAAGATGACAACAATAGGGTCATCTTCCAGCACTTTATGTACAACGCCTGGCCCGATCACGGTGTTCCTGAGGACGATGACTGCAGATCCCTACTGGCTTTTCTGAAGCTAGTCGATCGATTGAATAGAGATTCAAATTTTGACAATCATTCGCCAACAATCAGTTCGCCGCATGTCCCACAGCATCACAATGACCCTGATCCACCCATCCTCGTAGGTTGTTCGGCAGGCGTCGGACGTACAGGGTCTTTTATCGCGCTGTCTTCTCTCTTGCGACATAGCGGGTTCCTGCCCCCTGCTGCTACACCGATCCCTGCATCTGTTATTCCTTCTTCTCCTCTTGGTATATTACCCGAAGGCTTGGCAGGAGATCTCGTTCTGGAAGAAATAGATTTCTTGAGGGAGCAACGTCCACGGATGGTAGAAAGGTCTGAGCAAACGTTATTCATCTACGAATTTTTGATTCGCGCCTTGCTAGGTACTTGTTGAGCTTTCTAATGTCAATGTCTCGGCGCCGAGCTGTGTTTGGGCAAGGCGGGTGGCATCAATCTCCTAGTTGTAGCTACACACGCCATTCAAGATACTAAATATCTATGAAACAAATTATAGCTATGAAACAAGAGATTGAAAAATGGCTATGTATTGTTATGCTTGGCTCAGATTGCAATAAAGGCTTGAGTAAGAGAGGAGAGTGTTAGGGTGACTGAACAAAGTCTGTGGGGATATGTGGGGTTTTACATCTTCAGGAAAACCTAAGAGAATAGAATGAGGTTTCCCAAAGGCAGTTAATATCCTAAATACTCTACTATCTATTGCAATCTAGCAGAACAATGCTGAGCTAACATCAGAATGATGGTATGTAGATGGTCAGGAATCTGAGTCAAAGTATCTAGAATATTATCCGAAAAGGTAGGGTGTCAGGTGTGGCTCACACTTGAAAGCAAAAGTTTATGGGGTTATACTAAGTATGGAAATTTGTACAAGGAGCAAAAAGTTGTGAGCTTTGCAAACAACCTTAGCTTCAGCTTATATGCTGCACTGTCTACTTGCCACATAGTTGCAACTTCAGAGGGGTGAAACAGAGTTCAAGAAGTGAGTTCTGATAAGACAAGAGTGTTGCTATAAACACCAGAGTTAACAATATTTGATTATCCAACTAAAGATTACAGTATATCTACCAGTTCTTAAATACTGAGTAATAAGAAGTACTCAAGTGGTGCTATTACTTCATAGTACAGTTCCAATTGATGTCAGCAGTTATACTGAGTGAAGTTTTTAGTGGTGAGATACTAGCAGAGGTTTGAGTGGAAAGAAGTGAACTCCACCATGGAAAACTAAGTATTTATGAAGTTTGACTAGGAAAATAAGACTGCTACAGAAGATAGGTTATAGATGGATATTTTACAAGAGTGTTAGACACAGTTCATACTTCATGATCTGAGATCTGGTAGAGTATCTTGGAAGTCCAGATAAGTGAGTTATATGTTATCTGAGAATACAGAAGATGGGTCAGAACAACCTTTGGCTTTAGCTTGTGTGCTGTGCAGTCATATGCCAAGTCCACACATCCAGAAAATACATCTCTGCAGTGATACTGCCTTCTTAACATCTCTTATACAAGCCTATCTTCTATGACAGCTATCTTTCTTGCAACATGTCTATGTGGCAGTGATGCAACTATCTGGGTATTCCATCTTCCATAAGTGTCAAGATCATTGACGGTGGACTTCATTTTTTTTATTTTCTCTTTTCACTTTATTTTTCTTCTTCTTTTTCTTTTCTTTTCTATTTGTAGAGCAACTCAGATTAGGGTTTATCAGTCATGCTGTCACATCAGTCACAAGTTGATGGCATAGTCACAAGACTGATCACAGGACTTGAGAGAATGGAGTAGAAGATTCTGGAATAAAGTGACGTTATACAACATGGACAACACATGTTGGCCTCA
>Ga0157366_1000363_pt1 | contig 20954 bp, 17 predicted proteins | sample AttbisABBM1_FD_113149 | JGI IMG/M metagenome (GOLD analysis project Ga0157366, IMG submission 113149) | Fungus gardens microbial communities from leaf cutter ant in Botucatu, State of São Paulo, Brazil - Atta bisphaerica ABBM1 | ecosystem: Host-associated > Fungi > Mycelium > Unclassified ...
AGTTCTCTTGTGTTACTCAATACAAGAGTTGTTCTATTGTCTGACCCTAAAGACTTTAGTTTATAACACATATAAGCTAAAGCCAAGGTTATTCAACAAGTCTACACATTTCTGAGTCTATCTTGCAGACTTTCATCCCCAGTGTGAACCGCACCTGACAATACTACTATTAGTTTATGTTATGATATCTAAGTTGAGTGGACTCACCTCAGTCTAACACTAAATTGTATAAATAGCTAAAATTTTTACATATCAAAAATCTTTTAATCAAGTAGTGTTATATACTAAGTTTAAACTGATCAAAGTCTACCCTTTGTGTTGGAAGGAACAGAGTATACAGTAGCATAGTGTAGTGTGGACAACTGGCAACTACTTACCTATAGTGCATACTTTTATAAAGAGCTGAAAGAGAGCAACAAAGAGAAATGAGTTATATTCTTGAAAGATGAATCTCACTATGTAAATTTTCTCTATTAACTACATAATTAGTATTACATGCTTACTAAGCAGAGTGCTTCACAACACTTTGTGGTAGTGTTATCCTTTTTCTAACTCTAATAAATATTATGACTGAAATCTATATATTAGAACCAAAGAGAAATCTTATATTAGTCAACATAAGAGAACTTAGTAAAGTTTCTAGTACAGGTAAGTCTACTCTATATATCTCTAGTACATGATCTGTGTACACTTTTATATCCAGCCTATTCTAAATACTATAAATTAGATAAATAAGAGTTGTTATCTCATATGATGTATAGCATCATCCTTTTGATATATTACATGATATTGTGACAGTGACAGTGACATTTGTGATAGTCATACATGACATTACACTATTTCTTCTTTGCTAAGTCCCAAAAATAAGAAAATTAATAGAGAAATAAAAATAAAAAATAAAAAATACTTAAATAAGAGAAATAAAATGAAAAGAAACAAGTCTACCATCTTTGATTCTGGTATCTTCAGTATTCTTTAGTAATATATCACTATCAGAACTCACTCTCTTTAGACTCTACTCTATCTTTGAAGTTATGACTTTATGACAAATAGATAGTACAGTATATCAGCTGAAGCCAAGATTGTTCTAGAAAGTCTACACCACCATGCACTTTGTATAAGTTCCCATACCTCATACAACTCTGGGTCAACCATAAAAATAGAAATTAACTTGTCATCTCAAGGCATTGCACCTTAGCTAACAGTATATAAGCTAGATAACTTTATACTAGAAACTTTATCAAGTTCTCTTATGTTAATACTAATACAAGGTTCTTAACACTTTGAGGTTTAAGTCATAACAATATATAACATAAATGACACTTAAATAACTCATTGCAAGTGCTGTGGATTATCACTGAGTTATACTATGTTGATCACAGTCATAAGCATGAATAAGCAGAATGTTCATTCAACAACAAAGATCCATAAAACTACCCAAAGCTCTGTAAATAATATGTAGAAGTAACTATGGAGGCTATGTAATATAGGGGAATGGTGATGACAATCTGGATATTACAAGCTATATGCTCATATTATATTGAGGGATCCTTGCACACTCACTTCTGGAGAAAAATGTTTCCTGGTGTTGGATTTTAAAGAAAACCAAAATTATTCATGCATCCCTGTCGAGCGGAACACCGGGAATGTGAATTTTCAATGTGTGGGTAATTAATGGCCCAACTCTGAGCCGATTCGGTTCCGCGAGACAATGTCCCTCTATTAAGACTTAGAATGACACACGCTGGCTTGATGTATGTTGTTTGGAGATTAAAAAACATCTCACGTTCAATATTTATGACCAACATACTTAGTCATTGAGCAAGGGACAGAAATGGGATAAAAAAACTAACCGCCGTGACCGAACAAAATTTAGAGGACACATCCACTTCAAGTGATTGATTGTGTGAATAAACATTCTTTACCACTGGAAATAGGACATCAAGTGACACAGAAGTCCCGTCAAACCGGGATAGGTCACCGCGTGCTCAATTTCAAATACTTAGGTTTTTGTGACTCTATGGTCGATACTATAGTTGATCCTGTTGACAGGATACTATATCTGGACAGATAAGTAAATGCCCGCCAGTGAACGTAGTTACCATCTTGGGTCTACCAAACTCATATGTGAAGGTAACCACCCAGATAAGGGACTTTTATCCGAGGAGTCTCTTCAACATACATAGCCTCAATTGTCAAAAGAAGGGCTAACAAGTCTACAAACAATACACTGAGGTGGCTGCCAAATGCTTTCATCGGAGTCAACGGGAATAATATCCCGATGGTGCGTGCTTTCTACGTCTAAAAAGAATATCCAGGGTTTCGATCGTCTTGGCGGAAATCGATGGTTATTATAGGATAGCTACAAAGCCACCGAATAGTCAAGCGCTCTAGTCGGTAAGATGCAACGATAGCATCTTCGGTCATAGAACCTGAACGAACATTGAATGCATAAATAATTTTCGGCCTTAATGTGATGTGGCGTCACCATGTGCAGAACAAACAGAATTGAGCGTCGCATAATGACGGTTCGTTATCACCTAGATGGCAAAATTTGTCAGAGGTTGATCAATGTTGTCCCAGCCCGTGTATGTATACGCCGTTCGCAATCGACTGCACAAACTAACAACTACAAGATCGGACTATCAAACTCCCACACTGATCGTTACTATATCTAATCTAATCTTTTCTCTGGCCTCACTATTATTAGAATTCCTTTCATCTGCACAGATCTGTGCATAGCTGCCCTATGTACTTCAATGAGCAACAGGGAAACACATCACAACTCGTTTAGCTCATCACTCAAAAACACAACTCTTTGTCAATATCATCCAATCATTTAAATGGGTCTGGGTCATGGCCGGCTCGCAGTGTTGCATTTGTATCGAGTTCCTCACCTGAAATAAACATTTCAAATCAAAATACAGAACTTCTAGCTTCAGGTTTCTTATTCCTCAACAATACAGCAGAACGAGGAGGGCTAGGAGGGATGTGCCAACAAAATTGCAGGTGATATAGGCAGCTAGACTTTAATGATGACTGAGGGTAACCATGTCATGACAAGGCCTTCGGGAACGCAGCCATGACATCATGCTGAAAGGAGGAGGTCCTATCAGTCAATCTAGTCGCGATGAAATTGCTATAGAAAATCGGAGGCAGCTGTCGTGAATTACACCAAGGGGAAGAGCCACCATAAAATGTCGTCAAACTATCCTTAGTTGTTACACCCCAGACTTCCCAAACGAAAACAAATTTCAGAGTCAAACCGCCTGGCGTAAGATACAATAACAAGGTGATTTTCCTAATAAACCAACCAGAGCCAAGAGAAGATGAAACCATGTCGTCTCCAAAAATGATGCCGTTTTGCAACAAGTACTAGGATTGAGATAACCTGGAGAGCGCAACTTACAAAATCAACAGGCATTACGAGGATAAATACCCAAGAAGCCCCAGAACTAGATTGTCACCACCAGTAAAATTCGAGAGAAATCTTTGCCGCTGCGACTGCCACCGCTACAAATTTCTCGATGTCACCATCTGCCCGGTATGGTAAGCCTTTTCCTATCGAATTCCAGATTACTAACGCTGCTTGCGATCCAATTTAGTATTTCATTGGATAATTTTTTTGACCACGCGCCAACAGCAGCAACATCAACGCCGATAACCGGCCGGCAATGGTCAAATACGGTCTAAAATCAACCTACTTCCTAACGAGTACTCCCGACGAGTACTCCCGACGTAAAGACCGTCAACAGTTTCCCAAGAAATATGAGCTTGGATCAGAATATAGATATGGTCTGATGCATACTTATATACAACCTTGCGAGCTGTCAATTGAAGGAACATAGGGTCAGGGGTTAGCCGTTAAGTTTTCCTTCTAGTAGCGGAAAGAGAATTATAGTCGATCACGAGTCGGAGTTCCCAATGAACTTTGAGCAAATATATCACTCTCCACGTCCGCGAGGTAAGAAGAAAAGCTCCTATCTGGAGATCCAACCGGCACTCAAATGGGACAAGATCGCATCGTAACCTTATGATCTTCCACCGCCGCTCAAATGTCAAGGTAGACAGGATCATCGAAAGTTCCTCAACTTTCTGACAGAAGCCCATTTATCGTCCCGAGAAAGACCGATATATAAATTCATTATGGCACGGCACACAAACCAATTATTTCCCGGAACATGCCTGTGTATTGCAGGCTTCTCAATTGATTGGTCATTGTAGACAGCCTCAAGAGACGAACGAAGACAGACAGCATCAGCATAAAGCTTGTCAGAACTTAGGTGCTGGGACGTACAAGCACAACAACCAGGAAAGAGTACCTAAGAACAGTGATGAGCATGATGATGATCACAGTTACGATGAACGCCGCAGCCGCTTCATTTTTCGCTTCAGTTGCTCCTCCTGAACCATCATTTTCTTCTTCTGTGTATCACTCACATTACCCTCTTCCCGTTGCTCCTTCGCAGCTTGGATCATATGGTCATTGATACATCTCGCCATCTTTCTCTGGATCATCATTCCAAAATCAACTCCCGAAGCGAAGTCATCTGGCCGCACTTCCCACTCCAGATCAAAACCCCAACCTTGAATTCCAAGTGGGTATTGAGTCTGTAGTGACTTTCCATCGACCACTGGATGAGCAGCACAATCCTGATATAGAGCTTGAGTCTCTGATGCAGTAATAAGACCCCCTTCCGAGCGCCACCATCTAACAAAGTATTCGGCCGCTCGAGACAGATCCAGTTCACCACCTCTCCTGATCATGCCCATACCCCGTGCCAAGAACGGTAAAAACTCCTGCAAGTCGGCAATGGGCACCGATCCAGGTGGGAGCACATGGAGATACGCGGGCGCTGAAATACAAAAAAAGTTAATCGAGTCTACCTTGGGAATAGAAACTTACAGATGGGATTTAGCATATTCATCTTGTAGAGCAAATACGCCGCAAGAGCTTCCATGTCATATAACCCCTCTTTGATCCCCGCTGTTTGTCTTAATGAGCTTTGGCACGAGTGGTCCAAATGAATACAGAAGTAGGAACTTACGTACCTATCAATGCTAACTTGACTCCTCTCTCGGCACCCTCCGTGCCACGGCCCAGGAAAGGTAGCATAATCCCCGGACTATCATAAGCGTACACAAGGGGATCAATAGATAGTCTCAATCGAGTCGATAACACTTGCGTCATGCCTGGGTTCGCTGAGGTTTGGAAAGCTTTCGGTGTTCCTGGATGCAATTGGTGGCGGAGCATCGAGTCAGTTGTGCAATGATAGTCGAGAAGTGTGGGATACTGACGCCCTTTAATGCCCATGTTGCGGAGAGCATTGAGCAGAGTTGATTTGCCGACGTTGGGTAAACCAATAACAAGGACATTGAGCTCCAGAGCATATGGATGTTGCTTGGCTATATCTGGATCGAAGCGGATCAGCACCTGGGACCAAGGAACCGACAAGGTGGTTAGATAGAAGTGCAACATACTGACTAGCATCTCGCTCAAAATGCGAATATCCCGAGGTCGATGCCATGACGCGAAGAATAGATGTTGCTCGGGAAACCTTGAAAGCATCGCTTGACGGAAAGGCTATCGGTCACTATTTAAGAGTTCTCTGTATATTATAGACTGCTTCACTAACCTCCATACCCCACTCGGGAACAAGGTCACGTTTATTCAGCACAACTATGTGTTCACAAGCTTGGGTCTTTACAATACGCCGACCAGGAGTCTGTGGGTCCCAGCCGCGCTCCGTCCTCCACTTCAGCAGCGCACCTGGGGCAAAAATTCAGCGATTTTTGTAGAGGAAAGCAAGGGTCGAGAGGTGGAGGCAATGTGAAGGGCCGACAATGTGATGATGTATAGAAAAGACTGCTCGCTTTTGCCGGGAAATACGCAAGAACTCGTACCCTACCTTCCAGACTTCGATTTATACTTGTCAAGGGGAGGCGAGAGTCTCGAATCTCGAGAACAACATCTGTGCGAGTAAGCAAGGATGGCAGCATCCGCGTAAACCTGGCCATGTGTCCCGGAAACCACGAGGACGGCACAGGCAGAGGAGGCATCTGGAGCCGCGCGAGAGCCATTTTCTTTAGTCAGAACAACTGAAATGACTCAAAGACTAGACTAGACAAAGTGAAGCGGTTAAACAGCGGAGGTAGTAGAAGAAATGAAAGTCATGAAACCCATTTAGCATTATCGATGTTTGATGGTGTTTTCCCGAGGATTTTCGGCTTTCGAAAACTTTCAACTCAATCAGCAAGTGGCACAATACTGACATGGAACATCTGAGACATGGAAACAATCCTGCTGTGATAACAAGGTAAATCTATTTTTATGAAACAAAAAACAACTGATTGTTCCGGATAGGCGGTTGGGCATGAGATCTCCTGGTTACCACTACGCTTATCCACAGAAATAGCAAACAATAGATGGAGCGACAGCTGTTGTCCCCCACCAGAAACTCAGAAACTGAGATGAAATGAGAAACACAGACACAAACACTGCCTAAGAAAGATGACGAAGATCAGGAAATAACCGTAGATGAAACGAGTAAGATAACAGCGAAGGGAGCACAACACTGCAGAGGAAGGTCCAATACAGCCATAGAAACGACAGGTTGTACCCCTTACTAATCGGCAACGGTGCTGACAACGACGGTGATGGCGGTAAGCTCGGACGTTCAGATTTTCGAGGCCGATAGCAACAGCAGCGAGTTAAGATGGTTCCTACAAGATATCAGGAATTATGCACCGTTAAATCTTGGTATGTGAGGTGAGCTCATGTCATACCCAAGTATCCGTGCCAACACTGATGGCGTCAAAACTCTTCCCACTCCTTGTTCTACGGTCCTGGAACACCAGGACAGCATCAAGGTTGATGAGCCTATCAGAAGGAGCGGGATCACCCTCAATCCAGCCTTTCCATCCTTTCTTGTGCGCGAAACGCTTCTTCCGCTCCTTCTTAGGTGGGGGCATCATGGATTGTGGAGCGGCTTCTTCAATATCCTCATGATCAGCTGGCGTCCGTGGTCTCTTAGAGGACGTGCGGGACGTTGAGGTCGAGAGAGAACGCCTAGGTACTGGGGAGTTGGATGGAAGATGGACTGGCAAGTATCCAGGCGGAGGAGTGACAGAAACAGAGCGTTCTATGGGCATGAGCTGAATATTGGGTCGTCCTGGGCGTGCAGTCCAAAAGGTCTTTTTCTTCTTGGGTTCTTGCTGTGCTGGTAGAGGTTTGGAGGAAGAGGCGACGGGTGGCGCAGGCTGAGGGACGGTGGGGTCAATTAAAGCACTGCGCCTGAGGGAAGCATCATGTCGTTTCCTGGCCTCCTTCCTTTTTTTTGCCTTGTACAATTCCTCCTCTGCTTCGAGCTCCTTGTTAGGACCGACGCCATTGAGGAGGGACGTGAGGACATCGCGCTCAGGTATGGGGTCGAAGCAACCAGCAAAGACAGAAGTAGCAGTACGACGGCGTTTATAATGGAACACGGAAGGAGAAAAGAGAACCGCCATGGGGGAGAGGGAAGGAAACTGTATAGTGGAGTAGGTAGTGGTGTGGAAGCAATATATAGGATTTACGGCATGCAGCGAATGGAATGCATCAACAAACAGCCTTCCTCCCGGCACGTGCTCACCAGGAACCTAGCCTCTGGGAGTTAGATCGTCTTTGGATCTATCTCCACCCAGCCGTCTCTCCCACAGCCTCTTGTTCGTTTCAGTCCTCACAGGCTTTGTCTCAGCGAATGCTAGCCTCATGTTTTTCACACCTCCTACCTTTAATCAGCCAATAGACTGAGTTTTTACCTCGGGACACTATTTCTTTCCAAACCGGCCAACCGGCCATCGGGTGACCTCTTAGAACAAAAGGGTTAAAGTTCACTGGAGCAGTCACAGCTGCAACCGAAATTAGGGATCCACCCTGATGATCTGCCGGGGCAATATATGGTCCTGAGTAATAGAAGAAGCCTCCTCTTCATTTTAGGTCACCTCCAGATTTGTCCAGTCTTACTCTCTTCATCTCTGGCATAACAACATCTCGACGGCGAACATCTCGACGGCGTATCCTCCCCTACAGACTCATCGGAATTTCAATATTTCTCTTTTGTCAGCAGATGTCACGGTACTTTATCAGTCCATCAGTAGTTCCATTACAAACACAGGCCTTCTCTAAATCGGTTTAGTCCATTTTTTTGCAATCTTAGAACAATCCTTTTCGAAGACTGATGTCTGATGTACATCTTCCAATTTTCCCTCAGCCCAATAAGCAGATGGCGAGAAAAAAAGTTTGTCAGACTGTGCCAAAAGTGGGTCGAGTGAAAAAGTGAATCCACGAGTAATCCCGGAACATTCGACAATTACGGCAGCTAAGTCATTTGCCCTTGATTCAGACGCCCAACATGAGTCGACAGATAGCAACATACCTCTTAGTCCGCCGTGCATGTAGAGATAGCTGTAGTAATTTTGCTGACATTAAACAGTCCCAGACCAATTAACGGAACATTACTTGAGCTTCACGACCAACTACTAGGAATCTATACTTGAATGTAGATCCAGTGGCTTGAAAAAGATCCAAGCATCATGTCCTCGGACACTTGTATCTCTTACGACTCGTTTGCCACTCACTTGCCACATGTGGGTTTCGCGGGAGCTGGGCCATGAATCGACATCAAGGCCCAGAAATCTCAGCGCCAACCAATTTTTATGGCTTTGCGAGGACAATCATATACTCAGCAAGCAAGCGCGCGCAAGGGGGACCCCAGCAAACAAGATCCGCGTAGCTCATCATCACGACTTTCCGTTATCGGGAATCAAGTTTCACGAAAAGACACCTAAGACACCTAAGACACCTAAGTAGACCACACGTAGATCACACGTGCCCGATGAAACGCTGAACAAAGGTACCCTACATTTCGGGTGCAAGTGAAGTCCACATCATTGACGTTGTTTACAGCAATCCTGTATCAGCCAGGCAATCAGGGGTCTTGTCAAAAATGGTTCCTTGGGGATGCATAAAAGGTAACACCCAGAATGGTGTTTCGAAACACACCATTCGGACCTTTGAATAAGCCTCGCCGGCACGGTCGAACTCTCGTAGGATAAAATAATCACTCATGCTCTGAGTTTGAAAATCCACAATTGTAGTGTCCATAACCCATACTGGGCATTGATTATGATCTCTGGTCCAGCAATAGGTCTCGTACCTCGGATACAAATTCTTCTACGAACCCAAAACCTCTTTTGTCATTAACACATCATTTGACCCATGATGCGAGACGCCATGACATCCCCCTTTCTATCTCATTCTACCCTACTTTTCCGACACCATACTTGGTATCTATCAAAGTGTTAGGCCTTGATAGGTGATGGTCTTGCATTTACCCCTCTAGTCTCAGTTGCGTAACTCGACTTCTGTTTCCATGCGATCTACCGTTATAGTAACCCGGAGTCACCGCAGCATTTCCATATTGGATATGCTCCTACCGAATACACCCCGGTGGCAAAATCACACACGAGGTGCTGTGGATTAGCTCCATGACTCTGTCGTCCACGTGAAAGCCACTTGCTGAGCTTTGCTCCGAGGAGGCTTTTTTCGATCCTATGTCCCAGTATCAAGAACGCCACAGATTTAACAAAATTGAGTCAATATGCCATTAGCTATTGTAGCATATCAAACGCTGATTTATTACGCTCAAAGAATCACCTCGTCAAAAGCCGACGTGCTATCTTCATTCTCCCATTCAAGGTGCTTGAACATCAGGCTATTTATAGCATAACAGCTTTTTGTTCTCTCTTTTTTGCTTTATCATCGATCTAGTGACATGCACATTTCACATAGCATGTGTATCGGTAGAAGTAGAACATTCAACCATACAAGCATGAACTCACATGTACATTTTCTCACTGAGGAATTTGACCGGTTACCAAGAAAGTGCAGTGGCTTCGCACAACCATACACAGCCCCAGTCCATTTCAACTGCATATATATTTTGCTATATAAATGATGTATTTATGATATAGCTAACACTGTGGCGATGGTCCTCCCCCCCTCATACACAGAACAAAAATAGCAGATAATCTCGATAAAATGGTCAGCTCGTCCATTGTTAGTCGATGAAGACATGTAACTAATAGACGGTACTTCCCCTTCCATAGTGGCTGCTTTTAAGATAAAAATATAATTCTCTTATGCTCACACAGATCCTCACAAGTATGTCTAGACAGGAACCTGAGCTAACTAATTGGAGTTATTCCCTCGCCACGCCCAGCATTACAGGATCAAAACTTTTTCCGCGCCTCGCATCTGAATTCCTGAGAGTGTGTAAACACACGAAGAACATCACCACCTCACAACAATTGCAATCGCATCTCTCCACATCCCAATATTGTCCCGAAAATTCGTCTGAGCTCGTTGTACCGCAGAAGTGACATAGTGACAGTCGTCTTCACTCTCAATGAAACATGCCGTACTCGCTGAAATCGAGCCGCCACCCTCTGTATATTTTCAACGCTTTCCATCTCTCAAGCGCATAGATGGACTCGAGTCAGTGTCCTCTCGGTGCAAGACTTGCACGAACCGGCGGGCACAAGCTGATGGCCGCCTTCGGTACCTAAACAGGAATGAAGTCCGACTTCGGCGTTAATAGTCCGACTTCGGCGTTAATAGTCCGACCCTATCGGACTGCGGAATATCAATCTGGCGTCAACCCATTTGGTCCGCACTCAAGCTCGGTTTGACATGACCATATGAATAGAACAAGCCAGGAATAATCTTCTTGGTTTCATGATCATCTTGTTGTGGATAGTGATTAATAAAATAGTTTTGTGTAATGAAATACAAAGTGCCATCTAGATAGGATACTGGAGGAATGGGAAGCCTCTAAAGAAAAAAGTAAGTCCCTATTTGGAGCTGGTCAATTAAATGCGAGTCGCTGATTATTGTCTACAAAGGGTGAAGTTTGCATGGCCGGGCTAAAGCAGGGGTGTGTGGATGGAGAGTCGCCATAAATCTCCTTCAAGCGTCTCCAAACAGCTTTGAACGTGGTCACGGAACCCTTCTCGTGCACGACTATCACCGCACAAGAATAACCTGATGGAAGTTGGACACAGCTTAAAGGTGCTGTTGAGCCTGAAAACGGAGTACTTGAGATTGGAGCCTTCCCAATGAAACTAGACACGCGACCACGAGGGATGACTGTCGATCCAGCCATGATCCCATTATGTGGGAAGTATAAATTCTCTCTCGGAGAGAACGCAGAGTCACCTTGACCCAAGGAAAATTCAACTCGGAACCTTGTGGGCTTCCAGGTGCTGCCAGTAAGGGCATCGGTTGTGACCAAATCGAGTCGACATCGCAGTGGCTCCCCACATCCAAGATCAGCGACGGCCGATACGGCGTTGTCAACAGCAACACCGAAGGACTCAAGCATCCGACAGACATCCATTCGAGTCCTGGGTATATCGTGAACTGAGTAGAACATCCCTTGGCCACTGGACTTCCAATTGAAGAGGTTAGTGAACCATCCCTTGAACTCTCCAACAACAGGCGAAGTTATCAATCGGTTGGAAGCAGCTGATACAGGTGGGCTCTGGAATGGAGAGGACAAATTGATCGGTGATCCTAGAGAGTTGAGAGGAGCGGTCGCGGTCCTCTGTGGCAACTCCAGGGGTGGGGCTTTAATTGTGATCAGATGGTTAGCAAGATATCATAAGGTATGACTCACGTCTATTCTTCCTTTCTTTCTCTTTTCTGCCTCGCTGAGGTGACATTAAATTTCGAGGCATGTTCCCAATTTCCTTACCGATGTCACGTCCGACATCAGTTCCGAAGCCAAGCGAGCTCTGTTCCAAGTCCGACTCTATACAACTCCAACCCTCATCTGAAGTACTATGGTTTTCTTTATCTACACTCTTCTGTGCTTTGTTCTTGCCTGCACGATCGAGTCTGCGAGCCTCTCGATGAGTAGGAGGAAGAGAGAATTGCTGATGGGACAGAATTAAGCCAAAACCCCTTCCGTCATGGCGAGGGCTCGAGCAGGGAGAGATGGGAGGTAAATTATAGTTGCTCACACCATCAGGACCTTTAGCGAGCGTATGTTGGAGTACCGGATCCGCAGTTTTAGGTGCGGTAAGCAAAGGAGCTGTTGCGTCTTGGAAATTAATCCAGTGTCAGGAGCCGTAGCTTCGGAGACTTGGTGATTCTTACCTTTTGATACAGACCTGGCCTTGATAGCTACAGTGGTGCAAGAACTCTGGGACCTATGTCGGGAAGCGTCTTGTAGATTATGCAAGTGTTGAGTAAAACCCAAACTTGGTGTTTCTGAGGTTCCAGTAAAGGTGCCCCTTCGCGGTGGTTGTGGTCGAGGGCCCCCTCGACCGAGAGCAAACACGGATATCGGACGAGGAGGTGGCGGTGTCGGTGTATGCGGTGGATTGGGGTTGAAATCCTGTTGGAACTGATTTCGCCAGGCCTCGGCCTGAGGACGACTGGAGTAGACAGGAGGGGGGCGAGGACCCACCGGCGAGGGCGGAAGCTGACCTGAAGTTGGAACAGACTCCCTACATGGTGATTGAACCAGTTGGCTTGTAGTGAGAAGAGCCGGAGAGGAACGCTGGTAGGTCTGAGCCTTTGGACGGTATATCCTCAAAAATTTTTGCTCGCCTACTTGGCTGGGTCGCGATAAGTCCTGATAGTCGCCCGCACCTTCAACCAATCGTTTTTGCATTGTTTCTTCACGATAGCGGCCAAGTAGGAAATAGAATGCTTTCGCATGGATGCCAAACCCGGGAGGGGAACAGAGATCTCGAATAATGTTCTCGCCATCTGAGTCTGCATGTTTACCCCACACGATCTTCAGTGAAGCTAGGAGCTCTTGATCGATGTCTCCCGGGGAGGCGATAGGCTGTGCCAACTCACTAGGAGATGGAGGAAGCGGTGGCGTAAGTATTACCATTCCTGAGTCCGGAGTATCACATGTAGAATGATTGGCTGTCAACCAGGGATGTATCAGAATTTCTGGAATCTGTAGGATTATCAATTGGGTATAGGCTGACGGGGTTCCAGAGAGCATACCGTAATTCGCCTCTTGACATCGACTACGAGCATCCTGCTCAGGAGGTCCTTTGCTAGAGGGTCGATCCAATTAGGCATATCATACTTTCCAGTTTTAACCTTGGCGAGTAGGTTGCGAACATTCTTATCATCAAAAGGGAGCCGACCAGTGAGAAGAGCAAAAAGAATAACACCACAGCTCCAGATATCGGTAGAATTTCCTTGATACTTCTCGCCATTGACGATTTCCGGACTCGCATAGTGTGGAGATCCGCAGCTTGTTTCTAGTTGTAAAGACGGCGGAGCAAATGCAGCCATGCCCCAATCTGCAATTTTGACTAGAGGAGGCTTCAATGATGCGATCAGTATGTTCTCCGGTTTGAGGTCCCGATGAATGATAGAAAACGTATGAGCATAGTTAAGACCATAGACGATCTGCCTGAAGTATTCCAGAGCCTCGCTGGGGGGAAGTCTACCGCGATTAACCAAAAAATCGAAAAGTTCGCCGCCTTGAACAAACTCGAGAACCAGGAAGAGTTCCTTTTCGCCTTCGAATACGTCATAGATGCGCATGATATTAGGGTGGTTCATCAATTTCATCATCGTGATCTCGCGATCTATTCCCAGACGTTGTTTTTCGGATTTTGCTTGTTGTGTTGCCAGAGATGAGCGTGAATTGACTAGGGGAGCAATTGGAAGAATTTTGACAGCCGCCAGTTGACCAGTACGCCGATGTTTGGCGATCTTGACACGACCAGAGGCTCCTTTCCCGACGCATTCTCCTAGTATCCAGGGCCCTATATTCTTAGGATCTGTCATGAGATCAAAGGCTGAGCTACCGCCTGCTGCCGCCTTTTCCTTTGCCCAGCGAGTACCAAGAGGAGCCGCATACTGGACCGGGGGTGCCCGGGGAGGACTTTCGGAGACATGTGCCATAGTATAGTATTAAGCTAATATATAAGATAGGAGATGTGAAAAAGCAGCAAGATGCACGGCCAGCGGGCACGGACAAGGAGCAGAGGGGGTAGGGGAGCCTGGCAAGCCAGCCATCATCACTTGGGATCTTATCTCGCGCGCCTTGTCATGTGATGTGACACTGACGGCGTGACACTCCGGAAGTTCCTGGTCTCGTGTTATTTTATGCTCCCTTCCTCGAGGGCTTTGACTCATGCTCAATGGAGATCTATTGCTTTTGGAATATCGCTTAAGAGCACTCATGCTATTTTCCAGAGATTCAGTCTCAGCATAGCGGCTGTACGATCTCATCAAGCTTTTGTCTTTGAAGCACTCGAAGAACGGGTTCAACCTAAATCAGTTGGACGCCACACTGCGCGCAACTATGTCACATCACCTCAAACAGTACAGCAACTAGTTGAGGAAGGCAAATATCAGCAGGCTGGAGTTATGCTTGTCGAGTTGCAAACACTCAGGACTGCAGTTAGCCCTCACCCTGTTTATGCCAAGGCCGTAGAATATCTGCTTTCACAGCGGATGCTAGGCGACATGGATCGCGAAATCCTGTGCTACTGGCTCCAGCTACTTCCAGATGCTCAATTCGCCAATCCTCTGTCTCTCCAAGGGAGTGTCGAGGACCTCCGGCGCCATATGAAGACCGATCCTCGTTTCATTACAACTACAGGTAGAATTCTTGCCAGAAAAGGTTACCAGGGGCTGATACAGGACGGCATCCTTCCTCTTGCAAAGGAGTATCTCGAAAATGACGTTTTTATATCTTTTAAACAAGACCTCTCTCAGGCTCTCGCCCGCTATGATGGTCAAAATGACCCAAGTTCGTTTGGTGGGGCCAAGCCTTCCGAAGTATTTGAAGACGCATCTGAAGATTATACTTCCATCATGACAACATTCGAGCCTCCTCCTCCCTCTATTCTTGAGGCTGTCGAGGCATCGCTACCTCTTATCCTCCCTGCTCCTGACATCACTGGCCAGTCCGTGTTCGAGGACGAAATGAATGAAGATTACCTCATTCACCAACCTACCTACGACCGTCATCCTCGTCAATCTACTACAGACCAACTCCTCCACCTGGTGACAACTGAAAAGTATCAGGATGCATTCCACCTCCTCAACGAGCTACGGCAACTTCACATCACCATCCCCTTCTCAGATGCTTACGGCACCGTCGCGCTTGATGTTCTACATCAACCGCTCTCTGATGATTTTACGCTTGAAAACCAGCTGGAACTGTTTACAACGTGGTTTTCTCTCATGCCCCCCATGGATGAACCACGCAAGTCAGGCACAAATATTATTCAGGAGATTCGACGTGAGCTCATGAACGCCTCACTTACAAATATCACTATGATGAAACGCTTCCTTTTGATTCTGACGGAGAAGGGATATATAGGTTTTGTTGGCAGACAGGAGATTGGCCTCATTATGCGCTTCGCTTCTGAAGATGGGGCCGTGCCCTTCATCCACCAACTGGAAAACGCCTATTCATTGTACTGCGAGAAGCAGTTCCCAGAGGACGCTGCCGCCAGGAGGAAGTATTTCTCGTCACAGCTACGTAACAGGGCAATACGATTTCTTGCTTATTCAGGTCGTGTTGAAGAAGCAGTCTCTCTACTTCCAGAGGGGGATAGCGGCTTTCAAGTAACATTGTACTCGTGCGAGAAGCTTCTTCGTACGGTCCGCGACGCAAACAATCCATTGTTTTCCCAGTACCTGCCTCGCATTGAAGCCGTACACCAACAGTTATCTAGTACTGATAAGATGTATCAACTACGAGAACTACACCTCAAGGCCGAGAGTGAGTTTATGATAAAGGAGCTGGGCACCTCTGACCCGGACGCACACATTGGAAAGCCTCTCCCGGAATCTTTTCGTTACCTCAAGCGGGCACTACGAAATGCGGAAGACCCTCCTCATCCCGCCATCACCGTTGAATTCCTCCAACGCTATCTTGCAACCGGCCGTACACGAGCGCCTACCCTCCTACTCAATCTTTCGATTAAAACTAGCTACCGCAGCTATTCCGCCTTCCTCTTCGCTGAGATGCTCTATTATCGTCTCATGGGTCAACATCACCTCATCATCAAAACTTTTCTCGATCACTTCTACCTCTCTGGTGTACCCCGAGCAAGTGTTCTACGAATACGCGATGAATTTGAGCGTATTAGAAGTCACAGAATATCCGATCTCACCAATCCTCATCCTATGGCCGCCCTTGAACAATCAGAGCCTGTCACCCTCATACGCATATGCAACTATACCGGTCTCGGGCCTACAGGTCTTCCGGTTAACAAAGCCTGGCCAATGAAAGTCCATTGTAACCTCGTCTGGCACGCTCTTGTCACACTCACACTTACAGACCAGGGCCTCGAAGCCCTTTACCTCAAACTTCTCTCACTTGCCCGTGGACGCGATCAACTCGAAACTTCCAACAAATCTCTTCGAAAACTTCATCCTCTCCTTCCACCACCGTCGTGGGGCACCCGTATCGATCCCTCTGCATTTACACCTTTTATGCGTCGCTTAATGTTACAGGGTGGTCCATCTCGTGGATCGAGGATTATCCAGGATATGGTTGATCTAAATATCCAACCTAGCATATACCATTACACTGAGCTCGCAGGGTTTTGTGCCAGGATGGGTGAAGCCGAACTCGCAATGAAGATTTTGAAAAACCTTGAAAAGGAATCAGGCCTCTATGAGCGTCTCGAACGCCAAAAACACGATCACAGCCCTGACCTCGTCCGAGGTCTCGCCACAGTATCCGTCAATCCATTCCCAACCCAACCTACCATTCCTTCCTCACTAGGCCCAGATTATGATTCCTCCAAACTTCGAGTTTACACGGCCCCAGAACCTGACCTTGTATTCTATACCTCCTTGATGCGTGGGTTTATCATATCCAAAAACGCATGGGGATTTGAGACTGTGCATACTATCTTGAGATACATGAAACATTCACTTCCTAACAAGAAGTTCTACAAAGACCAGGAGGCGATCCTGAACGATGTGTATAGCGATTATCGGATAATGATGAGTCATCACCACGAAAGTCATGATTACAAGGCGAAACGGAGATCTAGGTTTGTTCAATTTATGCAGGTGAGAGGCACTAAGATATGACCCAATGGAGGAAATTTTCAGGACAGATGCTTCTCCCATTCTAGGAGCAAAATGCAAGCGAGAGTTGATGGGTCCGAAAATATCATTAACAATCTGTGGTATGTTTGCCTACCCGAATAGCTTCCACATCTTATTCCTAGCCCAATATAGTCCGTTCCTACCGAACAGAGCGCTTGGAGATAGAAAGGAGCTCTCCACGATATACTGAGAAGCAGTTCAAAGCATCGTATGCATTAGACTCGACTGATAAGTACACTACGGTAGATGGTTGCTACATGGCTTGTGAAAATTTGAGAAAAGCAGAGAAATCCGATGATTCTGATGAACTCCAACTTTCAGAGATTTGTGGCAGCAGCAGCAACGACAACCACGATCAGACGCCCAGTGTCACTGTACACCGGGGTGACTCATCGACTCTTGAGTCGAGAACCACTAACATCGCATATCGAGAGAAAAAACAGGAGAACGGTCGAACCTCAAGATAATGCCTGCATAATTTCGAAATATGCTGTATACTCGTCTGGTGTCATGAGCTCATGGTCTTCTTCTGTCACCTTTGAATATGATACAGGATTTCCATTGACTGGGGAACATTTGAGTACTGAAACAACGAGAGAAGAGTATGCACACCATATATAATTGGATCGTCCCTATCATCACCTCCAGCATCGTCAGCCCCTCCCTCTGTGTTACTATACCCGAATCCATGGCCATTCGTATAGTGAGTGCCCTCACTCGCCATTGTCTCCGCAGTCCCAACGCCATCAACACTCACATCTCCATTCATGGACCCATTTACATGTGCATCTGTACTCGTCTTCGCTACCTTTTTAGTCCCATTACTTGTTCCATCAACATCTTCCCTACCCCTACTCCTCTTTCTATATTCATTCAACGATTCCAGATATTCAACGCTTGGTTTCTTCTCTTCTTCTTCTTCCAGATTCATTGACGTTCCTTCAAGAATGTAAGGATAATCTCCTGATTCTGAGGATAAACCTGGTGTCGGAGTCGGAACTGCCGAGGCGTTTGTTGACGCTGCTAAGGAGGCATAGTACTGGTCGTAATCTGTCAGGGAAAGGACGATAGGTGGGGAAAGCGCAGGAGGAAAGAAACAGCGCACAATCGACGTCATCCTGCCCAACTTTTACTTTTTCGTCATGTCCAGTTCTCTCAACTCCAACATCCGAGGTCGCTACTACCGCTACTGCCGCTCGTGACGACGTACCTCCAACGACACCCAACCCTCTCAAAATCTCATCATTCCCTCCTCCACTGGCACCTGCACCTCCCACTGCAGCAGCAGCAGCGATGGCAGCAGCCTCGGCTCTCCTTGTCTCCTCAATCCCAAGAGCTGTCAAATCACCTGTGATTGTACTCTTCAAGTGCCAAGCCGGTAACGCATTCTGTTGTCTTTTCAGTTCCGCCTCTGCAGCGCGTTCTTGTCTACGCGTAGATTCGTCTTTATCCATAACCATCATGATACCTATACCTTCGTCTTGTTGCGTAGAATTAGAAGAAGTGCCGGCGATTTTGAGACCGCCCTGGCCAGAGGAAGAGGTCCCGTTTGGAAGTTTTTTGGATTCGGAATCATTGAAGTGGGTTTTGACCCATGCTGCTACGTCAAATCTAGATGCGCACAGATGAATATGTGTGAGTTTGAGCACGGCGAGGGGAGAACATACGCAGGTAAAACCATGGCTTCACTTTTCTGCAGTCCTTCTCGAATAAACCGCATCTGATGATTAAACCTCTGCATCCGATCCTTGCTCCCTTGTACACTCTCCGCATTCTCATTATCCACCACCTCTGCATGACAGATCTCGCATACCATTATACCTCTTGCGAAATCCATCAACTTGTCAACATCGAGAGGAGAGTAGGACTGTTTGCATAATGTACAAACGTATCCTTTATTGTCTAGTTCCTATGTGCACGAAAGAAATGACTCAGGCTGGGTACGCTAATGGAGAACGTACGTTGCGTAGTGAGGAATCAATGATATGCCGCATCTTTGCAATTCTCCATTTTACGACATTACAAAAATGTTGATAGTCGATGTAGTAGTACTGTTTTCCAACAGACCGCTGTGCACCTTCTTTCAGCTCGTTTTGCCTATACCTACATATTATCGGCGACGTTGGGTGTAAAGAGTAAGAGAGTTGATATTACGTACACTTGAACAAGACGGTGGCTACTGAGCAAAGCAATGACTTTATTCAGCTCTTTCGGTTGGAGACCCATCCTTCCTGCTAAATCGTCATCTTTCAAGCTACCACCATTACAAGCAAGACCCAGGGAAGGAGAGATGTTATCATACACCCAGACACAGTCGAAACAATAGCGTAGGGGGACGGAATGGGAATGATGACACGCCGGCAATTCAAGTCGAGTAAGATGGAAAGAAAAGTACGCGTCAATACCAACAGAAAACTTTAAAACGATAGAGACAAGACATTTAAATGGAAAAACTGGTAGAAGTATACTCACACCGGATGCCGGGCGAGCTGATCCAAAATAATAGTATACTTGGGCTCATAGAATGCTCTGGAAACATATTGCACGAGCAGGCGTAGCGTTTCTTGATCCTCTTTTGTCGCCATATTCCCATCTACGAACGAAGCCCCAACAGGCCTTTAACGACGCAACAGCTGCAACCAACGAACAGTCTGTTTAGCGTGGCAGTTTTGTTGTTGTTTTCTTCAGTCAGTGGTCCGTTTTTGTCGTCTAAGGAAGTGAGGAAGAGGATCTGCTTATGATATTACGTGATTCAAGAAGTAATGTGACAAAAATACAGCGTGCTAGTCAATGAGGTACTTGCGCTTAAAGTACGCGCGTAAATGGAGAATCTGCCATGCACCTAGCGCAGCCAGCGAGAGGATTGAGAGTAATGCAAAATTTTGTACTCGTACGTTCGTGGAGGCTGGTAGAAATTGTCAGTTTTTGAATAGAATTAGACAGGTAACGTACTGTTCGTAGATGTAAAACGTTCTTCTCGTTTCTCGAGGTATTTCATCTCATCCAAAATCTCTTTGACTACTCCTTCCAGTTTACGCATCTCCGTCTCTAATCCTGACAAAGATTCCTGGTTCGCAATGGCACTGCCATGTCATGGGCATCGCATGTTGAAAGGAAGGTAAGAGAAACGCACTTATAGTCAACGGCATCCGCACCAATATCCACATCCAAATCCACTACACTCACCAACTTGGACGCTTTCTCATGCGACACATCTTCTACAACTTGAGCAAAAAGAAAAATACACCAAACCAGTACGCACCGCCTACAATATGATTTCTCAAACAAACTCCGACCTCACCCTCTCCGTGCGTGGTGACGGCCAGCCTCGACTCGCCCCTGATATCTTTCTTACTCAAGTACACATTCTTGTGCGACGATGAGTCCACTATCTCAATATCCATCCGTTGGTTCTCATTCGACCCCACATTTGCCGTAACAATAACCAATGTATTCGGATGCGCTGCGTTCCATATACATTTCGCCGGTGGATAGCGGAGTGCCTGAAGAGAGAATTTTATAGCCAGCGACGGCTGGGGTAGAATGAAGAGAAAAGACAGAAGGAGAAACGACAGCATGGGCACGCTGTACATAGTGTTTTACAGTTTGTTCAAGGCACTGACGAGTCAAACTTTTCTGAAATCAAACTTCTGATGGTTGGCTATCTGACCCCATCACATGCTTTCTTTATAGGGCTATAATCTTTTTTTAAAATCAACAATTTATTACGCGGGGCGCGGTGGCAGACCGTGGTAGTCGTAACTACTTACATAAGGACTAACGAAACACAAAAGAA
>Ga0157366_1000364_pt1 | contig 20946 bp, 15 predicted proteins | sample AttbisABBM1_FD_113149 | JGI IMG/M metagenome (GOLD analysis project Ga0157366, IMG submission 113149) | Fungus gardens microbial communities from leaf cutter ant in Botucatu, State of São Paulo, Brazil - Atta bisphaerica ABBM1 | ecosystem: Host-associated > Fungi > Mycelium > Unclassified ...
ATCCCGGCTACGAGATGATCCCCTACCACCTGACGCCGTCCGGCGGCAGCACCAGCGAGGAAGGCATCAGCCAGTGGACATTGTCCGATCGCGTTACGCCGGGCATCTACAGCCTGGACGACTACGATTTTCGCAAACCGAACGCCTGGCTGTTCCAGGCGCGGCAAAACCCGGTCTCGCCGACGCCGGGGCAGATTGACGTCTACGATTGGCCGGGCCGCTACACCGAGCATCAGCAGGGGGAGTTCTACGCCCGCGTGCGCCAGGAAGCCTGGCAGGCCGAGCATCAGCAGATCCGCGGCACCACCACCGCGCTGGGCATCGCTCCCGGCAGCACCTTTACGTTGTATAACGCCCCGCACGCCGACGACAACCGCGAGTACCTGACGCTGCAAGCCAGCTACCATCTGAAAGAGAACCGCTACGCCAGCGGCGACGATCAGAGCAGTGAACACCGCATTGACTTCACCGTGCTGCCGGCGGACGTGCCCTGGCACCCGCCGCAGCAGGCCATCTGGCCGAAAACCCACGGGCCGCAGACTGCCCGGGTGGTCGGCCCGGCCGGCGAATCGATCTGGACCGATAAATACGGCCGCATCAAGGTGAAATTCCACTGGGATCGCTTCGGACCAAAAGACGATGGCAGCTCCTGCTGGGTGCGTGTCTCCAGCGCCTGGGCCGGACAGGGCTACGGCGGCGTGCAGATCCCGCGCGTCAACGACGAAGTGGTGGTGGACTTTATCAACGGCGATCCGGATCGGCCGATCGTCACCGGGCGCGTCTATAACGAAGCCAGCATGCCGCCGTGGGCGCTGCCGGCCGCCGCCACCCAGATGGGCTTTATGAGCCGCACCAAGGACGGCACCGCTGACAACGCCAACGCCCTGCGCTTCGAAGACAAGGCCGGCGCCGAACAGGTGTGGATCCAGGCGGAACGCAACATGGACACCCAGGTCAAAAACGATGAGAGCCACAGCATCGCTAACGACCACACCCACCTGGTGGGCGGCAACCAGATCAAGCGGGTGGTGCTCAACCAGGCCACCGGCGTCAAAGGCGACGCCTCCGCGCTGACCGGAAAAACCCGCAGCGACGCCGTAGTCAACGCCTTTACCCTCGGCTCGGGCGAATCGCTGCGGCTGGAGTGCGGCGAAAGCGTGATTGAGCTGCTGGCGAACGGCCAAATCAACATCACCGGCACCAGCTTCAATATCACGGTGAAAGAGGACGGGGAGATCAATACCGGCGGCCAGCTGGATCTCAACCAGCCCGGCGGCGCCGCACGCACCGCCGCACCGGGCGGCGGCCATCAGGCGGCAATCCAGAGCGCCGTCGATCAGTTGTTCCCGAAATCCTGATGCCGACGCGGCCCTGCGCCGCGTCCTTTCCCCCTGATAATTTGCAAGGACATCCATGGATTACCTTTTCCAGGAAGGCTATTTCACCCTCCCCGCCATCGCCTGGCAGGACTGCACGGTCAATATTCTCAAAAACCCGCAAACCGGCGCCTCGTTGGTCATCACCCGCGGCATCATTCCGCAAGGTGCCACGCTGGAGGACGAATTCGAGAAGCAGTGGCAAGCGCTGCTGCCACAGATCGACGATTTACAACAGTCGCCGCGTCAGCGCATCAGCGCCGGGCCGCAGGGCCATCTCAAGGCGATTGAAGTCACCAGTCGCTTTATCCGCGCCGGACACCACCATCATCAGCATCAGTTGGCGGTGCAGCCGGACGAGAGCCAGACGTTACTGATCGTCACCTATGCCGCCATGCGCCCCTTCACCCCCGAGGATGACGCTCACTGGCAGCAGGTGAAAGCGTCGCTGGTCTTGACCGAACACAGTGAACAATAGCCATGGCTGAAATCTGGGCAGCAAGAGAGGATGACGAACTGATCCACACCAGCGCGTTGGCGGACATCGCCAGCGCCGTCGCCGAAGTCGCGGTGTATGCGGTGGCGACCGCCGCGGTGTCCGCCGCCGCGGCAGCCGCAGCGCCGGCATTGGCAGGGGTGGCGGTGCTCGGCGCAGCGGCGACGGCGGCCTCCGGTTGCGTCGGCGCCGGGCTGATCGTCGGTTTTGCCACCAGCCTGACCGGCGTCGGGGAACATATCAGCAACGGCTGCGACGCCGTGGCCAACTGGCTCTTCCCGCCTTCCGTCTCCGGCGTCATCCTCACGGGCTCCCCCAATGTCTTCACCAACGCCAAACCGGCGGCACGCGCCGCCGGTCGCTTACTCACGCCCGCAGAGATCAAAGCGTTACCGGCGCCACAGCCGCCACAAAGCTTCTGGGATTATGGCGCGGAGCTGCTGGCCACCGGCGGTAATATCCTCTCGCAGCTGTGGCAGCCCAGCGTCGCCGGCCCCAGCCAGCCCAGTCAACCGCTGGAAGAAGATAAAATCAGCTGTGACAAACATCCGCTTCCGCAATACCTGGCGGAAGGCTCCAGTAAAGTATTTATCAACGGCCAACCGGCCGTACGCAGTAATGACCGTTCAACCTGCGAGGCGAAAGTCTCGACCGACGTCTCCAAAAATGTGCAGATCGGCGGCGGAGCGGTGGTGGTACGCGACATCAAGAGCGGCAAGCTGCCGGGTATCGGTTTGGCGTTGACCGTACTGCCGCTGCTGCTCGGTAATCCGGCCAAACTGGTAAAGAACCTGCCTTGCATGATCGGCGGCGGGCTGGCGGCGGCGGGCGTTAACGCCCTCGGTGAAGCGATCCACGCCGCCTTTAACCCGGTGCATGCCGCCACCGGCGCCAAGGTGTTGAACGGCGAAGAAGATCTGGACCTGTTGCTGCCGGCACGCTTTCCGCTGGTCTGGCAGCGCAATTACAACAGCCGCAATGGCTATCAGGGACTGTTTGGCCACGGCTGGCGCACGCCTTTTGAAACCTGGGTCGATCTTGGCGACCGGGACGGCGGCGTTGAGTGTTGCCTGCATGATGAAACCGGTCGTGAGCTACGCTTCCCGCTGCCTGAGGTGAACCAGCCGAGCTTCAGCGCCGGTGAAGGGCTGATGTTCCGCCGCGGTGAAGAGGGACAGCTGCTGATTGCCGACACCGACGGCAGCGTCTGGCGGCTGTTCGTGCCGCTGCCGCAGAACCCTTCCCGCCTGCGGCTGGTGTCGTTGAGCGATGAGTACGATAACGCACTACTGCTGAACTACGACGAACGACAGCGCCTGAGCCGCATCGTCGACAGCGCCGGCGCCATGACATTGCGGCTGGAATACGGCGATCCGCGCTTTGACGATCGCGTCACCGCCTTGCGGCATAACGACGAACCACGCGTGCGCTACCGTTATGACGACGGCGGCAATCTGCATCAGGTGATCGACGCCGGCGGCTTGGTCACGCGTGAATTTCACTATAACGCCCAACATCTGTTGACCCGCCACCAACAGGCCGGTGGGCCCAGCTTCGCGTATCGCTGGGCGATGTTCGACGACTGGCGCGTGGTGGAACACCGCGACAGCGCCGGCGGCGGCTGTACAATCGACTACGATTTGGCCGCCGGGTTAACGACGGTCACCGAGTATGACGGCTTGCGGCACCAGCACCGCTGGAACGCCCAACGGCTGATCGTCGAATATACCGACGAGCGTGGTGAGGTCTGGCATTACCAATGGAATGACGAGGACATGCTGATCGCCACGCGCGATCCGCTCGGCCACGGCTGGCATTTCCGCTACGATGAAGCCGGCAATCTGGTCGAGGAAGAAGATCCGCTCGGCCATATCCGCCTCACCGGTTGGCTACCACAGCGCGCGCTGCCGATCAGCGTCAAGGAGCCCAACGGCGCCACGCAGCATTTCTACTACGACGAGCGCCATGCCTTGATTGCCGAGATCGATGCGCTCGGCCATACCCAGCGCTACCTGCGCGATGGCTATGGTCAGGTGGTGCAAGCCGTCGACGCCAACGGCGGCATCAGCCATTTCGCTTATGATGAGCACGGGCAATTATTGCGCGCCCGCGATTGCTCCGGCAAACAAACCCTCTACAAATATACGGCTCAAGGCTGGCTCCGCGAGGTGACCGACGCCTCCGGCGAGCGCGTTCATTACCGCTACGATGCCGCCGGCCGCCTGACACAGCTGCAGCGCGCCGAGGGCTGGCAGGAGACGCTGAGCTGGAACGCGCAGGGCCAGCTGGATCGCTATCAGGGGGCCGATGGGCGCCTGACGCATTATCGCTATGACGAAGCCGGCCGCCTGCTGGCCACGTGCAATCCGCTCGATGGCGAAGTGGTGCGCCACTACGACGCCCGCGGCCGATTAACGGCGCTGCGCAACGAGAATGCGGAAAGCTACCTGTTCCATTGGACGGCCTGCAACCTGTTGCAGGAAGAAATCGGGTTGGACGGCGTCAGCACCCGCTATCGTTACGACGAATGCCGCCGGGTCGTCGAGCGCCGCTTCGCCGCCAATACCTCCGCCGCCTTCTCGCACTATTTCAGCCATGACGGCGCCGGCCAACTGGTGAGCAAACAGACGCCCGATGGAGAAACCCGCTACCGCTACAGTCCGCTCGGCCAACTGCTGCATGCCGCCAGCTACCGCGGCAACGCTTGGCATGACGAGCCGACAGCGGCTCAGAACGAGGTCAGTTTTGACTATGACTTGCTGGGGCGGGTGGCCCGTGAGCAAGGTGCCAACGGTACGCTACGCTATGATTACGATCCGATGGGTAACCGCACGCAAACCACCTTGCCCGACGGACGCACGCTGCGCGCACTGTATTACGGCAGCGGCCACCTGCTGCAGCTGGCGCTGGACGATATCACCCTCAGCGAGTTCGAGCGCGACAATCTGCACCGCGAACTGAGCCGTACGCAGGGTCACCTGACCAGCCGAGTGCATTATGATCGGCTGGGGCGCAAAGACCGGCGGGAGATCTTCAATGACAAACGCCAGCGCCCGGCGCCGGCCAGCAGCTCGCGCCAGTGGTCCTACGACTATCAAAACAACCTGACGCGCGAAGAACACAACGCCAACCCGTTCTCCTACCAGCGTTATCAGTACGATGCCACCGGTCGATTGCTGAGCCGAGACGGCACGCTGCCGGATACCGAGCGCTACCGTTACGATCCGGCATCCAACCTGCTGGATGAGGGGCAATTCCGCCAGCGGCATAACCGCGTACTGCATTATCAGGGGATTGATTATCGGTACGATGTCTTTGGCCGCACGGTGGAAAAACGCAAAGGCCACTACCGTTGGCAATATCTCTACGACGCCGATCATCGTCTCTGCAAGGTGGTGCGCTACAGCCAACATCGCAGCGAAGCCCAGCAGCATGTGCAGTTCCACTATGATCCGCTCGGGCGGCGCACGCAAAAGCGAGTGTGGCCGCAAAGTCAGGATCTGCGCCAGCCGGCCGGCACATGCCAAACCACCACGTTTTTGTGGGAAGATTTCCGGCTGCTGCAGGAAACTCGCGACGGCATGCCCCTCACCTACGTCTATGCCGATCAGGGCAGCTATGAACCTTTGGCGCGCATCGACGGCCACTCGCCGGCCCAGGTGTTTTACTTCCACACGGCGCCGAACGGCGAACCGGAAAGCCTGACCGACAGCGACGGAACGCTGTGCTGGCAGAGCCACAGCAGCGCCTGGGGCCGCACAAAGTATGAGGAAAATCAGCAAGATCTGGATTACTCCCAAAACCTGCGCCTGCAGGGGCAATACCTGGATCGGGAAACGGGATTGCACTACAATTTGTTCCGCTATTACGATCCGGATATCGGCAGATTTACCCAGCACGATCCGATAGGTTTGGCCGGCGGGATCAACCTGTACCAATACGCGCCGAACCCGTTAAGTTGGATCGATCCTTGGGGATTAAGTTGTAGTCCTAAACGAACTAGGCATGTCCCTAATCGTCATATCAGACGGCACAATAACATTGGGAATAGCAAGTTTACTTTAAAAGAAAGAATTAAACTACAAGCTAAAAGCAAGTATAAAAAGCCAAGCCAATATAAGAAAATAGAAGATCGTACGATGAGAGATCCTAGCAGGGTTATCCATCAGAGTGATGGAAGAATACGTTATGAAAGAGATTACGATCGTGTAATCGGTTCGAGGGGTGAGAAAGGTCATGTGACAATCTATGACCCAGCAAAAGATAAGATAATTACATCTTATCCTGCTCATTTATAGGAGTTTATTTAATGTTGGATTTTTCTTATTTATCTGATACTGATGGCAGTAAGCCATCAGTAATACTCAACGATAAAAAAGTTCAGTTAATAGAAAGTTCCCTGTTGTATCTAAAAGGAAAAACGGGTGTATACGTAGATCCATATGGGAAAACAAGAATCTATCCGGATCATCAAAAAATATTAGTCAGTCATTTGTTGGATAATAAAGATGAAGATATAAAGAAGTTGGTGAGTCTTTTTATCGAGGCAATCTCTTTGGATGAAGTCATAATCGCTGATGGTGACTAAATAGTCTAACCGGAGATATCCAAAGGATATCTCCGGTTATTTTTATCTGTTGTGGCACCAACATATTATCCTACTGGCCCCGAATCAATACCTTACCGGTCACACAGCCCAATAAGGACGCACTGCGTCAGGCAGTCCCCCGCCAGAAACAGCTCACCGTTCGAGGCCGAAATAGCCGTCGGCTTCGCAGTCGTTGAGATAGTGCCCGTAGCTCACCCCCTCAACCGGCTGGTAGCCGCTGGCCAGCAGCGCGAAATCGTCCGCGACGCTCATCGCCCTTATCCTCCCACGTTATTTCAGGCGCCGATTTCGGTGCGTACGTCCAGCAGCTCGGGGAAAAAGGTCAGATCCAACGCCTTTTTCAGGAAGCTGACGCCGCTGGAACCGCCGGTGCCCGACTTAAAGCCGATGATGCGCTCCACCGTTTTCATATGGCGGAAGCGCCACAGGTGGAAGCTCTCTTCAATATCCACCAGCTTCTCCGCCATTTCATAGGCTTCCCAGTAGGTCTGCGGGTTGTCGTAGATCACTTTGAACGCCGGCAGCAGATCCGGGTTGCGCTGGTAGGGCTGCGTCCAGTCGCGCTCGAGGCACTCCTGCGGGATCGGCAGGCCGTGGCGCGCCAGGTACAGCAAGTATTCGTCGTACAGGCTCGGCGCTTCGAGGATCGCCTTCAGCGCGGCGTGCTTTTCCGCGTCGTTGCTGAACACCGCCAGCATCGCCGCGTTCTTGTTGCCGAGCAGGAATTCGATCGACCGGTACTGGTGCGACTGGAAGCCCGACGAACTGCCCAGCACATCACGAAACTCAACGTATTCCGACGGCGTCAGCGTTTCCAGCACCGCCCACTGCTCGAACAGCAGCCGCTGGATCTGTTTGACGCGCGCAAGGATTTTGAAGCAGTGGCTGAGTTTGTCCTGCTGCACCAACCGCACCGCCGCCTGCAGCTCGTGCAGCATCAGCTTCATCCACAGCTCGGAGGTTTGGTGCTGTATCACGAACAACATTTCGTCATGATGCGGCGGGTTGGAGAGCGGGTGCTGGCAGTCCAGCAGCGAGTCCAGGCACAGGTAGTCGCCATAGCTCATGCGTTTGGAAAAATCGGTGACAATCGCGCTTTCTAATTCCCGTTTGTTCATCTGTGATCTCCGTTGCGCCCAGCGCCCCATCGGCCTGGAACGTGCCGCAAAGAGAAAACAATAGTACAGAACCCGCCGCCCCGAAGGGCGATAAACGAGAGGTGCTTCGCAGATCTCACTCATCTGCGCCGCCCCTCTCGCCCCGCTTTACCCTATCAGCCCAAACAGATCGTTGAGCGACTCGCTCATGGTCGGGTGGGTGAACAGCTGATCGCGCAGCCGGGTATAGGGCAGCCCGGCGTCCATCGCCGTTTTGACGATGTTGATCATCTCGTGGGCATCGCGGCACAGCAGCGCCACGCCGAGGATCTGGCCGGTCTGCGCATCGACCACCGCCTTTAGCAGGCCGCGCGTGTCGCCCAACACGCGGGCGCGCGGGATCGCCGCCGCCGGCAGCGTGGCGACCTTAATGTCGCGCCCCTGCTGCCGGGCCTGATCTTCGCTGAGGCCGATGCGCGAGAAGCTCGGGGTGATGAACACCGAGTAAGGCACCGCACCGCGATCGGCCGTGCTGCGTTTACCCGCGCCGAACAGGCTGTCGCGCACAATGCGGAAATCGTCCAGCGAGATATAGGTAAACTGCGGCCCGCCGTTGACGTCCCCCAGCGCCCAGATATGCGGCACGCTGCTGCGCAGCTGCGCGTCCACCCGCACGGCGCCACGTTCATCCGTCTCAACGCCGGCGCGCGCCAGCTGCAAACCGGCGGTGTTCGGCACGCGCCCGGCCGCCACCAGCAGCGCATCGAACGGCTGCACGCCGCCATGATGCACCACCTCAACGCCCCCTTCCACATCGCGCACCTGCTTCACGCCGGCGTTAAACGTGAAGCTGACCCCGGCGTCGCTCAGGATTTGCTGTATCGCCTGCGCCATATCGCGGTCTTCCCGGCCGAGCAACGCCCCCGCCTCTTCGAAGACCGTCACGGCGCTGCCGAACTGCGCGAACATCGAAGCGAACTCCAGCCCGATATAACCGCCGCCGATAATGCCCAACCGCGCGGGCCGCTGCGTCAACTGCAGCAGGCCGGTGCTGTCGTAACTCCGCTGCGAACGATCCAATCCGTCGATCGCCGGCCGGCGGCTGACGGCCCCGGTGTTGATGAAGATGCGCTCGCCGCTCAGCACCTGCGTTCCCGCCGCGCCCTGCACGCTGATGCGGTGCGGATCGATAAACTCCGCCCGTCCGTCGATCACCGTGACCTGTTCAAGCCCCGCCAGGTTTTGGTAGTTTTTCTCCCGCAGCAGGCCGGTCACCTGCCGCTTGCGCGCCATCGCCTGGCTGAACGCCTGCTGGCCCGGCCCGTGAAGCTCGGCATCGTGCACCAGCGTTTTGGTCGGGATGCAGCCGATGTTGATGCAGGTGCCGCCATACATCTGCGCCGACGCCTCCACCATCGCCACGCGCCATCCCTGCCCGGCCAGAAAGGCCGCCAGCGTTTTGCCGGCCTTGCCAAAACCGATGATAATCGCCTGATAATCGTACATTGTGTCGCCTCGTCTCGTGATGTTCATCGCCGGTCAATCAGCGTATTGCGGCCTCAACTAACCGCTCCAGCGGCCTCAGCGCCGCGATCTGTCGTTCGTCGGCCCCGGCGCTCCGCTTCAGACTTTCCGCCGGGTGGTAGCTGACCTGCGTTTTGCCCCGCTCGTCTTGCGCGATCAGCACCCTGAACGGCAGATCCAGCGCCAACGCCGGCCGCGCCAGCATCAGCGGCGTGCCCGCCAACGGGTTGCCCAGCACCAGCACCGTGGTGGGCGGCATCGTCAGATGATGCTCACGCGCCGCCCTGGCGTGATCGAACTCGGCAAACAGCGTCACGCCCTTCTGCTCGGCCGTGCTGATAATGCGCTGACGCGTTTCCTGATAAGCGTAGGCGCTCTCTACCGTTCGGGTTTCTTGTCCCATCATCCCCTCCGCGACTGCAGAACAGGCCAGCACCATCAGGCTGCCGGCCACGGCCCGGTTCATGACGCTCATGCGACCTTCCCCCTCCCCTGTTTCTCGAGCACACTGCGCGCCGAATCCGCCATGATCATCACCGCACCCGCCAGCATCAGCGTGTCCTTCAGCACCAGGCGCCCGGCGCCGGAGAGATAAGGGAAGCCGTGATGCGCATCGCCCAACGCGGGCACCCAGGCCTCCGGGGTGGTGATCAAAAAGGTCAGCGTCACCAGCGGCGTGCAAAAGGAGAGCATACCGCCCAACAGCCCCAGCCATTTGGAGAACGGGTTGGCCAGCACCAGCAGCGCGATCGCCACCTCCACCACGCCCAGGCCATTGGAGAAGCCATAGGTATTGTTGGCCTGCTGCCAGGCGCGTGCGGCGAGGTTCAGTTCGCCTTCGTGCGTCAGGTGCGCCTGATAGTCCTGCGGCATATCATAGAAAAACGACATCAGCGGGCTGTTGGCGACGAACGGCGTGATGCTGTCCGCTTCGTAAGGGATGAATTTAAGCAGGCCAATCCATAAGAAGACGATGGCGATGCTGAGGCGAATCAGCGTTAATCCCAGCTTGTCGCCCTTGCTCAGAAAGAATAGTATTTTCATTACCGGCTCCATGTCATTGATAACTCATGCATCGCAGCGGCGCCCCCGCATCGCTGCCTATCGAACCGATCTTAGTGCTTCGCATTACGCCGGCCCATTGCCGAAACAATCAGCTTCTTAGCCAGGAGTCTCAAAATGGATCCGCTCAGCCAACTGTTGATGCTTAACGACATGCGCGGTTACGTGGCGCGCGATTGCCATTTCAGCGGCGAGTGGCGCTCGCCGCATGCCGCCGGGGAGTGGAGTCAGATCCGCTGGCACATGGTGCTGGCGGGCAGCTGTCGGCTGGAGATCCCCGGCGGCCGCCCGGTACCGCTGGAGCAAGGCAGCCTGCTGTTCTTGCCGCACAACTCCGCCCACCGGCTGCTGCCGGAGGGGGCCGACAGCGCCACGCACCTGCTGTGCGGCGTGCAAATCTTGCCGCACAGCGCATCGCCGCTGCTGGCGAGCCTGCCGGCATGTTTGCTGTTCAACAGCCGCCAACAGGGGCAGCTGGCGCTGCTGCAGGCAACCGGCCAGTTGTTGAGCGAGGAGTTCAACCGGCAGGGCCAGGGGCACAACGCCATTGTCAGCCAGACCATGGCGCTGCTGTTCGCGCTGGCGATCCGCGCCTGGCTGACACAGCCGAATCAGAGCGGCAATCTGGTCGCCGCGTTGCTGCATCCGCAGTTGGGCAACGTGGTTGAACAGATGCTGCGCCGCCCGCAACACCCCTGGACGCTGGTGGAACTGAGCGAACGGGCCCATATGTCGCGCGCCAACTTCGCCCGCATCTTTCGTCAGGTCACGCAGCAAACGCCGCTGCAGGCCCTCACCGCCATCCGCATGCAGCTGGCGGCCCGGTTGCTGGCGCGCCAGGCGTTGCCGCTGAGCCGTATCGCCGAACAGATCGGCTACTCGTCGGAGGTGGCGCTGCATAAAGCCTTCACCCGCCACTTCGGCCTGACGCCGGGAAAATTCCGCCAGCAGGCCGCCGAGACCCCGCCGGACGTTTGCCCCATCTCGGCGTAACCTCCCGCCCCGCCTTACTGTTTAGTAAACAACTCGGCCGCCGCCTGACGATTCTCACAAATGCGCGATCCCATGCGCGCGGCGCCCCGGTTGCAGCTTGCCTGCGGCCGGCTTCCCTTATAGATTGCAGGCTAACGGCAGGCAGCAAGGTATCGGCAAATGGCAAATATTCGTGATGTCGCACGGTTGGCCGGCGTGTCCATCAGCAGCGTGTCGAACCTGCTGAATAACCGCAGCCACCAGATGAGCGCACAGACCCGTGAGCGCATCGAACAAGCGATGGCGACCCTGGGATACCAGCCGACCCGAGCGGCGGCGGCACCCGCACCGCAGGCGAAAATCATCGGCCTGCTGCTGCCGTCGATCGTTAACCCGAGCTTTTCGGCGCTGGCGCATGCGGTCGACGGCGCGGCGCGGGCTCACCGCTACCGGGTTTTGCTCGGCAACGCCTACCGCCAGGAACAGGAGGAAGCCGCGTTTATCGACGATATGTTCCTGCACGGCGTGCGCGGCATCATCGTGGCGGCGAGCGACATTCGTCAGACCCATTTTGTTCGGGCCGCCGAGCGAGGCATGAAGATCGTCAGCTACGACAATCCGTTTCCCGAACGGGCGGCCATCGATACCCCGCTGTTCGACAGCGTATCGATGGACAATGTCGCCGCCGGGCGCCTGGCCGCGCAGCATCTGCTCGAACGCGGTTGCCGACACATCGTGTTCGCTACCGAAGCGACGCTGACCGTCGGGCGCAGCCACAAAATCGACGGTTTTCTGAGCGCGCTGGGGCACAACTTGAGCGAACGCCAACGGGTGATCGAAGGCAAGGCCACCAGCGCTTACGGCGACACGGAAATGTTCGAATTGGGTCTGACGCTGGCGCCGCGCGTGCTCGCGCTGACGCCGCGCCCGGACGGCATCGTGGCGATTAACGATGCGCTGGGCATCGGGCTGATGGTGGGACTGCGCGCCGCCGGCGTCCAGGTGCCCGCAGACATCTCGGTGATCGGCATCGACAATATCGCGCTGGCCGGCCTGGCCGAACCGGGGCTGACGTCCGTCCGGCCGCCGCTGGCGGAGATGGCGCTGCTGATGGTCGAACGTCTGATCGGCCGCATCAACAATGATGCGCAACCGCCCGGCGAGTTTCTCTTCCCGCCGACGGTCATCAGCCGGCGTTCGGTCAAAGCCGCCGGTTAATAGAGTAAAAACGGTTTTACCAAACGATGCGCAGCCGGCATCGTTCGGCTCGGCGCAGCCAAAATCAGAGAAATAGAATCGTCGCAATAAATTAACGGCGCGACACTTTTATGCACGCAACGTTGTTATTCAGCTCCCCGCTCATTGCTACGGGCCGGGACGCTATTATTCCGATTAACCACATGGGAAAAACCATGATGAAAAAAACAATGCCAAAGGATATTGAACGCAGCGCCATCAGGAAATTGACGCTGCATATTGTGCCCCTCATGATATTGTTGTATTTCTTGGCCTTTCTCGACCGCAACAATATGGCCTACGCCGCCAAAGCGCTGGAAGATAATTTGGGATTGACCGCTTCGGCTTTCGGCTTCGCCTCCGGAATTTTCTTTATCGGCTATTTCCTGTTTGAAATCCCCAGCAACGCCGGCACCATAAAATTCGGCCCGCGCATCTGGTTCGCCAGAATATTAATTTCCTGGGGCATCTTCGCAACCCTGCTCGGTTTTGTGCGCACGCCGCTGGAGCTGTATATTTGCCGTTTCATGCTGGGCGTGTGCGAAGCCGGTTTCTTTCCCTCGGTGGTGTATTACTTCACGGTCTTCTTCCCGGAAAAGTACCGCACCAAAATTCTCGGCATGTTTATCATCGTTCAGCCGCTGTCCAACGCCGTCGGCTCGCCGATTTCCGGCTTTATTCTCAATATCCAGCATGACTGGTTCGGGTTCGCCCCCTGGCAGCTGCTGTTTATCCTCGAAGGGCTGCCGCCGATCGTCATCGGCCTGCTGATCCCGTTCCTGATCAAGAACTCGCCCAAGGACGTCGGCTATCTGAACGTGGAGGAAAAAGCCTGGCTGATGAGCAACGCCGGCCGCTCCAAATCCGGCTCAAAAATCACGCTGGGCGACTTCCTTAAGGGCATTAAAAACAGGAAGTACCTGCTCTATGCGCTGCTCAACTTCGGCATGGTGTGCGGCATTTACGGCTTCGGCACCTGGCTGCCGTCGATCATCAGCGCCATTTCCGGCAGCGATATCTTCCACGTTAGCCTGCTCGCGCTCATTCCCTATGGCCTGGCCGCGCTGCTGGTCTATCCGTGGAGCCTGTGGGCCAGCAAAACCAAGAAACTCGGCGTGTTCGCCGGCCTCAGCATGGTGATCGCCGCCATCGGCCTGATGGGCGCGGTAACGTTTTTTAAATTCGACCCGTTCGTCGCGCTGTCATTCCTGTGCATCGCCGCCATTGGCATCTACACCGCCGTGCCGCCGTTTTTATCCATGCCCGCCAACATTTCCACCGGCGCGGCCGCGGCCGCCGGACTGGCGGTGGTGAGCTGCATCGGCAATATCGGCGGTTTCGTCGCCCCCTATGCGGTGGGCGTGCTGAACGATCTGACCGGCAGCAGCGCGCCGGGGCTGTTTTTCCTGGCCTCGTGCCTGCTGGCCACCGGGTTGATCTGCATTTTCTACTGCGCGAAACAGCGTGAAGGCGTCATCAATTCTTAACGAACCAATAAGGAGTCAATCATGGGCGATCTTGCGGGCAAAAAGGTCTTTATCACCGGGGCGGAACAGGGCATCGGCCGCGCCACCGCGGAGCGGCTGATCAAGGCCGGTTGCGACATCTATTTTCACTATCACAGCGACGAAAGCGGCCCCAAAGCGCTGGTGGCGCTGGCCCATTCATTGGGGCAAAAGGCCGCTTACGGCTATGCCGATCTCATCGATACCGACGAAACGCGGCGCTGCGTCTCGGCCGGCGCCGAGTTTCTCGGCGGCATCGATATCCTGATCAATAACGTCGGCGGCATCGTCGGACGCAAATGGCTGGGCGAGATCGACCGCGCCTTCTGGCAAACCGTGATCGACGTGAACATGACCACCATGCTGAACGTCACCCAGAGCGCGCTGCCGCATCTGAAGGCGGCGCCGGACGGTGCCAGCATCGTTAACCTGGCCTCACAGGCGGGCCGCGCCGGCGGGCACGCCGGCTCGCTGGTCTATTCCGCCACCAAGGGCGCGGTACTCACCTGGACGCGCTCGCTGGCGGCGGAGCTGGGCGAGCACGGCATCCGGGTGAACGCGGTCGCGCCCGGCCTGATCCTCGGCACCCGCTTCCATAATCGCCACACCACCCAGGCATCGGCGGAGGAAACCGTTCGCACCATCCCGCTGGGCCGCGCAGGCACGCCGGACGACGTAGCGCGCGCCATCGCCTTCCTGGCTGCGGAATACGACGGCTTCATCTCCGGCGCGACTCTCGACATCAACGGCGGCATCTACCGCATGTAATTCAGCTGCGGGCGGCGCGCTTGCCGCCCGCCCATTCAGGAACCGCTTTATGATCAAATCCGCCATCACTCACCCGCCGCTGCTCGCCGCGCTGGCGCAATGCGGGCATAAAACCCAGGTGTTGATCGCCGACGGCAACTACGCCTGCGTGACCCACGCGCCGAAAGACGCCACCGTGGTCTATCTGAACCTGGCGCCCGGCACGCTCGCCGCCCCGCCAATTCTGGAAAAACTGCTGGCCTGCATCAACGTGGAAAGCGCTGCGCTGATGGCCTGCCCGCCGGACTTCACCAACACCATCGAAGCCGAATACCGGCAGCTGCTGCCGGCGCAGTGCCCGGTCGAACACCTGCCGCGCGAGGCGTTTTACGCCGCGGTCAAATCGGATCGGACGCTGCTGGTGATCGCCTCCGGCGAACAGCGCCGTTTCGCCAATCTGCTGCTGACGGTGGCGCCGGTGGTGTGAAAGAGGTAGAGGGTGTGAGGGGTAAAATGAGGGGGCCAGCCCCCTCATGCCGTTACAGGTCAACGACCCACTTCTCCAACTCCCCCGCACGTTCCGCATCGATATAGCTGGTGGCCCAGCCAAACAGGTAAGCGAAGGCGAAAATGCCCACCGTCGACGACACCAGCGTCGGCGCGAAAAACGCGGCGATAGCGGAAAGCGTATACCCTGCGCCGATCGACAACCCGAGCGCTTCGAGCTGGTTGCGGAACGCTTTCCAGTTGCCGGTAGAGAAACCTTCAATCGCGGCGTTTACCAGATCCGCGCCCTTGATCGCCCAGTCCACCCCGGTGAAGACCTTGCCCAATACCCGCGCATTGCGGGCATACTGTTCCGCATCGATCATTTTCAGCCAGGCGACAATCGCCGCTTTGTCCTGCGCCTTGAGCTTTTTGTTCAGGCCCTTCGTCAATTGCTCGTAGGTTTTCTCCGCATCTTGCACGTTGCGGATATATTTTCCTTGAATTCCCGCCTCCAAATCCTTGGCGAGTTTGGCGTATTTCGCGCCGATCTTTTCCGCGATATCTTTATTGATACCTGCGGCCAGGCTGACGCCATCCTTGATGGCTTTTAATTCCGCATTTTGATATTCGACGAACTCCTTAACGATCGTTTTTACCGAGCCGGGCGATTTTACCGGCTTGCCGTTGGCATATTTCACCTCCATGGCATTCAGGTTATCCCCTCTCACCACGGCGATAAACGCGGGCCGGTTCTTATTGGCCTTATAGTAGAGGTTGTAGGTCGCCACTCCGTCTTGCTTTTCCACCTTCAAATGATGAAAACCGTAGTAACTCCCGGTCGTGCGGGTCGTCGAGAATTCGCCGGTTTTGCCGTTGCCATGCCAGCCGCTGACGGGCCGATCGCGATGCGAGTCTGTCACGAAACTGCCTAACGAAGAGGCGCCGATCTGCCCGGCATTCAGGCCATTGTTGCCGCCTTTGCCAGGGGGTGAGGGCTTGCGCGCATGGCCGGTTTCGATATCCCCGATCGCCACTGTCACCCCCTTGGCGTTGACCCCCATCACCAGCCCCCCCAGGCCAATGTGCTTCGCCTGATCGGCCGTCAAACCGGTGGCGGAAAGGCTCAGCGTGCCGGATGGGCTGACGCTTTCAATATGCAATTTCGCATCCGGGTTAATTCTGCGCGCCGCCTTAATCACCGCCTCCAGTTTCATGCGCAGCGCCGGATCGTTTTGGATCGCCGCTATCTGTTGCTGTTCCGGGCTGTTGCCAACGCCGGCGCCGCCGCGATCGCGATCGCCGGAATGGCCTTTATCGCCGCCCCCCGGCTCAGGGCCCGTACCGCGTTCAGAACTCCAGTTAGTTCCATCTCCTTTACCACCATAATTAAATCCAGGCATATGCTTTCATCCTTATTTCGTTTTATTTTTAAGATGCCGATATTCTCGTTTAACGCGGCTTGACACGCGCATTATCCCTATCGGCAAACCGTTTTTAGCTGCCCGTCATTTATAAAAAACCGCAGAAATAAGGACAACGGATGGCGGCTGTCTGGTCGGTGAAACAAATAGGATCGCGTCTGCATAACCTGAATATATCGCCGCGGGTCACGCCTGGATGGCTGCGACCTGTTCAGAAGTCATTGGCACACGCCGTGAATTGCAATTACAATCATCGCACTTGCAACTTAAAGGAAATGCTCCGCATGTCGCCTCAACGTATAACAATGCCTGCCGCCTCCGCCAGGACCAGAACTCTGGCCGAAGCCTGTATCCGCAAGATGGCCTCCGTCAGCCAGAACGCCGGCGCGTCGCTTCCCTCTTCCACCGCCTGGACGGCGGAAGCCTTGAGCGAACTCAACGCCAGCGGCGACATCTGGCTTATCGACGGCAGAAGGCGCGCCGAGCCGCCGAGTTCCCGCTATGCCACCGCCTGGCCGCTCTGGTTTGGCCATCAATCAGAGCGTTATGAGAAGCCGTTGTTTTACTGCGTCAACACGCCCTCGGTGGACATGCTCCGCGGGCTTGAGCCGGAAACCAATCGCAAGGGGATTTTCATCAGCGATGCAGATACCGGCAGTGCCGATTTGCCGAAAGGCGTTCAGGCCTGGTTCCCGCTTCAGCTCACGGCCATGCCGGGCTGGTTGCCTTTCGATCCGGCCAATGCAAGAGAAACCGGCGCGATACTCCATCACGCCCTGCGCGCGCTCTATCTGGAGGGAACGAGGAAGATGGTGTATCTCGCGACCAACGCAGACAATGGCCCCCTCTCTTCAGGGGAGCCGTTTGTCGCAGAACAGGCGTTCAAGGGGATGTATCGTGTCGCGGCGGCGGCGGACTCGCCGTTGCAGGTTCGCCTGTGCGGCGCCGGCCGTGCGCTCGCCCGCGTTCAGCAGGCGGCTGAGGTGTTGAAAAATTGGGGTATCGCGGCCGAAATCTGGAGCTGCCCCAGCTACACGCGGTTGGCGCAGGACGCCGAACTCGCCGACATGCAGCGCCAGGACAGCGGCGGCGAATGCCATCTGAAAACGTGTCTGGGCGCCGGGAATGCCCCCGTCGTCGCCGTCACCGACTATTCGCATCTGCTCGCCAACCAGCTCAAGCGGTTCATTCCCGCACGCTTTGTCGCGGTGGGTTCGGATTCTCGCACCCGGGGTGAAATTCACTATCCGCAGGCGGAATGGATTGCGCTCTGCGCCCTCAAACTGCTGGCCGACGAGCAGAAAATCCCTTCGGCGCTGATCGCCGATGCGCTGCGCGTTCTGCACATCACGCCCGATGCCTGATCATTCTCTGGCCAGCTGCATCGCATTGTTCAACGCGTCGGAGAAGCGTGCGATCTCTTCTTCGCTGAACTGGTTGAGAAAGTGGGTGTTGACCACCGAACGGTAGATCTCCCACATCTTTTTCCGCAGGGCCTTGCCTTCCTCGGTGATAGTCGCGAAGGAGGCCCGGCGATCGTCATCCGATCGAAAACGCGTGACCAGCCGCTCTTTTTCCAGGCGATCCATCAGGCGGGTCAGGTTGTAACGCTCAATCACCAACACGTCCGCCAGCTCATGCATGCGGCGTGTGCCGTTTTCCCCGCTTTCCAATCCCCATAACACGTCATACCAGGCGTAAACCGGCAGCCCCGCCTCCGACAACTTCGCCTCTATCTTTCTGATCATCGCCCGATGCGCGCGCACAAAGGAGAACCACAGGTCGGGTTGTTTATCTGTCATGTCATTTTTCTCGTCAAAACCGGTGAGTTGCAATTGCAATTGCAATTGTAAAGGGATAGAGTGGCTTTCGCCATTGTTGCATTTGCAATTCTTGCACTTGCAACTCACTAAATCCCTGTATCGCTCAGCGCCTTATCAGGTAAGTACATTTGGAGCCTTTATGAACCAACCCGCGGTAAAAGCAGATCTTGACCCACAGGAGACGGCTGAATGGCTTGAGGCATTTGAAGGTGTCACTGACATCGACGGCCGTGAACGCGCGCATTTTTTGTTGGAAAGAATGGCCGAAGCCGATCAGCGAAAACACGGTGATTTCTTCAGCCTGGTCACCACGCCCTACGTGAATACGATCCCGGCCTATAAGCAACCGACGTATCCCGGCGATCTGGCCGCTGAAGCGCGCATCAATGCGTTTATTCGCTGGAACGCCATGGCGATGGTGCTGCGCGCCGGCAAACATTCCAACGTCGGCGGGCATATCGCCACCTATCAGTCGGCCGCGGTGCTTTACGATGTGGGATTCACGCACTTTTTCCGCGGGCGCACCGATGAGTTTGCCGGCGACATGGTGTATATCCAGGGCCACTCCGCCCCCGGCATTTATGGCCGCGCCTATCTCGAAGGCCGCATCGACGAGGAACTGCTCGACAACTTTCGCCGCGAATCCACACGCCGCGGCCTCTCCTCCTACCCGCACCCGCGGCTGATGCCGGATTTCTGGCAATATCCCACCGTTTCGATGGGGCTGGGGCCGCTGACCGCCGCCTACCAGGCGCGCTACATGCGCTATCTGGAATACCGCGAACTGAAACCGCACCAGGGGAGAAAGGTGTGGGCGTTTCTCGGCGACGGCGAGATGGATCAGCCGGAATCACTGGCGGCGATTGCGCTGGGCGGGCGAGAAAAACTCGATAACCTGATCTTCGTCGTGAACTGCAACCTGCAACGGCTGGATGGCCCCGTGCGCGGCAACGGCAAGATTATTCAGGAGCTGGAAGGCACCTTCAAAGCCGCCGGCTGGCAGGTGATCAAGGTAATTTGGGGCAGCGGCTGGGACAAACTGCTGCAAAAAGACCGCTCCGGATTGCTGATGCAGCGCATGATGGAGTGCGTCGACGGCGATTACCAAACCTTCAAGTCGCAAAGCGGCGCCTATGTGCGGGAGCATTTCTTCGGCAAGTACCCGGAATTGCTCGAGCTGGTCGCCGACCTGAGCGACGATGAGATCTGGGCGCTGCACCGCGGCGGCCACGATCCGCAAAAGGTGTACGCCGCCTACCATCAGGCGGTGCATACCACGGGCAAGCCGACGGTGGTGCTGGCCAAAACCGTCAAAGGGTTTGGCATGGGGGAAGCCGGTGAAGGGCAGAACATCAACCACCAGCTGAAAAAAATGAGCCAGGATGCGGTGAAAGCCTTCCGCGACCGTTTAGGGCTGACCATCTCCGACGCCCAACTGGCAGAGATCCCTTACCTGAAGCCCGAACCCGACAGCGCGGCGGCGAAGTACATCATCGCGACGCGCACCGCGCTGGGCGGCTACATCCCTGCCCGCTTCGGCCAATCCGCTCCGCTGGCGATACCGGAACTATCGCGCTTCGACGGCCTCCTGAAGGGTAGCGGCGAACGCAACATGTCGACCACCATGGCTTTCGTCAATATCCTCGGCGTGCTGCTCAAAGACGCCAACATCGGCAAACTGATCGTGCCCATCGTGCCGGACGAGTCGCGCACGTTCGGCATGGAAGGCCTGTTCCGCCAGATTGGCATCCATTCCTGGCTCGGCCAGCTGTATACCCCGCAAGACGCCGGGCAGCTCAGCTACTACAAAGAGGCCAAAGACGGCCAGATTTTGCAGGAAGGCATCAACGAATCCGGCGCAATATCGACCTGGATCGCCGCCGGCACCGCCTACAGCAACCACGATGTCGCGACGATCCCGTTCTATATCTTCTACTCCATGTTCGGGCTGCAGCGGGTGGGCGATCTCGCCTGGGCGGCGGCCGACGCGCGCACCAAGGGTTTCCTGCTCGGCGCCACCTCCGGCAGAACCACCCTGATGGGCGAAGGCTTGCAGCATGACGACGGCCACAGCCACGTGCTGTCTTCGGTGATCCCCAGCTGCGTCTCCTACGATCCGACCTATGCCTATGAACTCGCGGTGATCGTCCAGAGCGGCATGCGCAGAATGTTCGTTGAACAAGAGGATATTTACTACTACATCACCTTGCTCAACGAGGGCTACCCGCAGCCGTCGATGCCGGCGGGCGTGGAGGACGGGATTATCCAGGGCGCCTATTTGCTCAAACGGAACGAAGCGGCAAACCAAGAGAGCCCGCGCGCTCAACTGGTCGCCAGCGGCGCCATCATGCGCGAGGCGCTGGCGGCGGCGGAGCTGTTGGCGGCGGACTTTGGCGTCGCCAGCGATATCTGGAGCGCCACCAGCCTGAGCGAGCTGCGCCGCAACGGCATGGCGGCCGAACGCTGGAACCTGCTGCATCCGGAAGATCCGCCGAAAGTTCCTTATATTCAGAGCCTGCTGGCGGCGCATCCCGGCCCGGTGGTGGTGGTAACGGACTATATGAAGATCGTCGGCGATCAGATCAAACC
>Ga0157366_1000365_pt1 | contig 20919 bp, 20 predicted proteins | sample AttbisABBM1_FD_113149 | JGI IMG/M metagenome (GOLD analysis project Ga0157366, IMG submission 113149) | Fungus gardens microbial communities from leaf cutter ant in Botucatu, State of São Paulo, Brazil - Atta bisphaerica ABBM1 | ecosystem: Host-associated > Fungi > Mycelium > Unclassified ...
ATACATGATATCATATCATACTCTTTTATCTAAGTCTAAAATAATAAAAATAAAAATAAAAGAGCAAAAAAGTAAAATAAAGTCAAGTTTATTGTCTATAATTTTGATAAGAATCTACAATAGGTATGCAAGAAAGGCTTAAGGTCTGGAATTAACAGTGTGTTTACAGGATTTGGTAAAGTTCTGCAAGACTAGAGAGAAAGATTGTAGAAGCTAGTAGAGTTGAAGATGACTAGTGAGGGACAAAATTACTGTGGGCTTCAGTAGCAGTAGAGAGTCTTCTTATAGATAGTAGTAAAGGAATTAGAATCAATGTTAGTAGAAAAAATAAAAAGAATAAGAGAGAAAGATAAAAAAGCAGTAAAAATAGTTGAAGAAATAAACAGTGCAGAAGTGAAAGCAGAAGTGAAAGCATTGAGAGGTGGTGAGTAGGGGATAAAAGGAGAACTAATATTGAAGGAGAGAAAAATGTATATGCTAAAGAATAAGAAGTTAAGATTAGAAGTAATCTGGCTACATTATAATATACTGGTAGCAGAATATAGAAGAAAATGAAAAACAACAGAGTTAGTAACAAGAAATTTATTACAAAATGAACTACTCACTTTTTTGTAATATCTGAACCTTAGATATACTCTCAGAGGTTTAGGAGTGATTCAGAAGTTCAATAATGATGACAATGATAATATAGAGATATTTATACAAAATAGTGATAGTTTGTATGTAAGCTATTTCCATCAAAACTCATATTTGGTGAAGCCGTTATTTGTCATAACAGATATTAGGCTAATTTTAAAAGGTAACCAATTATGTCACTACATTGATATGCTTGTATCTCTATAATACTAATCTCCATATGATGCATGATATATCATTAAAAACTGTTTGATGAGTGCTTTCCAATGCAAGTCTGATTGTGAGAATCTGTTTAGTTGTTTCTGAAATAATAGCCAATGAAACTTATAGTTACTGATGGTCTAATATCTCAGTAATCTGTTATCACTTTTGTATATCACACATATATGTAAATAGCCCTTATTTAGAGCTTTCCAGTGCAACTTGGTTTGTGAGAATCAGTCTACTAGCTATGGAAATATGTAGGTGAGTGAAGTTTGTGACAGAATTACTAGTGTTCAGAAGTGACAAAAGATATAGGAAAATATGTAAAGAGATGTGATTTATATCAGAGGATGAAGAATAGTACAGAGACACTAATAGGTAAGTAAATGGCAAATGAGATACTAGAAAAGCTATGGACATACTTAATAGTGGACTTTATCACTAAGTTATTGTTAGTAGCAGAAAAGATCTCTTAGTCATGCTGTTGATTGCAGCATAAGTATTTATCAGTAGAATATTTTATAATATAAAGTTAGGAAAACAATATTACAATTAAAGACTCAAAGTGTTAAGTTAATAAAAGAACCTTGTATTGAGTTAATATAAGAAAACTTGATAAAGTTCCTAATAAAAAGTGTCTACCTTATGTACACTAGCTAGTGGTCTATATAAAACTAATACTAACCTACTCTAAAGACCATATGTTATTTATAAGGTCAACATATTGTTATGACTTAAACTCAAATAAGAGTAGAATCTTATATTATTTAACATAAGAGAACTCAGTGAAGAACTTAGTAGAAGTGAGTCTACTTTATATATCTATAGTACATAGTCTGTGTACACTTTATATTTATTCTAAATATTATAAGTCATATATAAGAGTTATCATATTATATAATATATGATATTACTCTTTCTTTTATTTGTCACTTAACATTGTGACTATGACAAACTTGTGATAGATATCATGTTTTTTTCATATTACTGTAACAGTTTTAATAGTTATATGTTATGTTATTTTTAGAATTGATCTTTTCAGTTCCATTATCATTGGTATGGATTTGATTTTAGGATTGTGTCTTACTTAGTCAGTATATCACCTGATCATATATACTACTTCATGTGAATGTGTTTTTGACTCCTAGTTATTTACAGTTGTCTACAAGTGAGTTATTGTCTTATTTCTTTCAATCTAGTCATTTATAGTTGTTCACAGTTTATTAGGTGATTCCTAGGCTATCAGAGTGATTCTTAAGGCTTCTAGAATCTTGTAATTGTCACTTGTACTCCAATTTTAACAGTTTTTACTAAGTCTGAAATAAGAAAAGAACAAAGAGGAATTAAAACAGAAAAATGAAAGAGTTTTGAATAATTGTCTTTAAGTCTGACATGTTATCCCTCTGCAAAACCTCATACATAACCTGTTTTCCATAGCAATGTTATCCCCTTACAATGTCTTTACTTCTAATCCATCTTCTATAGCAGAGTTATTTCTCTGTTCAAATACCATGAGTATTTGGTCTTCTATAGTAGAGTTTACTCCTTTCCAATCTGAACTCCTGTTAGTGTCTCACTACTGAAACATCCACTTAATATAGCTGTTGATATCACTTAGGGCTATATTATGAAGTAATAACACCACCTGAGTACTTCTCACTATTACTTTAGTATTTCAAGACTAGTAAATATACTGTAATCTTTAGTCTGATAATTAACTATCATCAAACTCTGGTATTTATGGTAACACACCTGTCTTATTAGTACTCACTCTATTGAACTCCACTTTACTTTAAACAAGAGACTGTATAGTAGGTATCCAAATAAGGTGATATGTCTTTTGCCTTCTCTTGTTATTTCATTTACTTATAGTTTCTCTCTTTCTAGTCCTAGTGATACAAATATATCTAGAACTAGGAAGAAAGAAACTGGTCCTAGCATAGTTTGGCTATGGATTAAATATGAACACTTGAGTTGTGTCTATTTACATAGTAATGATAAACAAGGAGTGGGTGTAACTATGGATAAGAATAAAAGAGATATGGAATGAACCAAAGAAGATATGATGACTAGATGAAGATGACAAGTAACACTCACACTTCAATATACTTTTCTGAAGTTATGACCATGCTGCAAGTAGATGGCATAGCACATGGGCTGAAGCCAAGGTCATTTGTAAAGTCTGCAACTCTTTGTTCCTTGGACAAGTTTCCATACTTAGTCCAAACCCTGCACAACCCCATGGACTTTCACTTCTAAGTGTGAACCATGCCTAACATTATTCCATACATGAAATTTTTTACCTTGTGTACCTCAGTTACTTACCACCACTTGGTAATGCCTGAGGTGACCTCTCTTCTGCTTTTACTTCATATTCTAGATATTTATTGTTCATTAGGTAAATGCAGTCACTTGCCACCATCATACCTGAGATATTAGTTAGCATTCATTTGCCTCACTTGCCTTCCAAGGCCAGATAATCTAACATTGTGTAGTTGAAAAAGCTATTTCAACACAGGGCTCACTCTATTAGGACAGTCAGGATACAGTCAGGTTGGGATAGAGACACTGGTTTGGGAGTTCCGCTTATATGCTGCTATAGCAGCCTTCCTACCAAATACCACTATGACTAGAAGTACAATGAGATTCGTTCATCTTATCTTCAAGCTTCTTTGTAGCTTTATCATCAATCTGTTCTTCATGATTGCTATTGCATGATAACATCATTCTTTTGATTGAGTTGAAGATGAAGCCAGTCGGCCGCAGTAGAAGAATATGGGCCCTGTTGCTGAAATAGGTATACTCTCTCCCCTTAAAACACTTAGAGACAATTACTATCTCTGAGGGATTTGTTTGCTTATATTGTACCTGGGATGGTTCGTCCATTGGTAGGTGACCGTAGCAAATGACACCATTCGGAGCGCTTTTGAGGAAAGCATTGTGACTTTCAAGTAGGACAATAGAATGGTCCCAAGAGATTTGAACGGTAGAAACTAACAAACCCCTACGAAACAAATGGAATCAAAGTGAATGATCTTGGAGTGGTCTGCAGACGTATTTCACGATGCAAGGCATTGAGGAACATTGATACGCTCATTGTGCTATGAAGCGAGATAAAACAGTTGCAGTATGTTATAGGAATCGGTGAATACGAAACAAGAATCCGGGGTAGTATTCCACCCCGCCTTGGAGGGGAATCTGAAAACTCAGCGAGGTCATATAGTTGTCCTTATCGAACAGTGACCGTGAGAGTTTTTCAATGTATTGATCCGCCTAAAACTCGGCAAGGATCCATCCATGCACGTCGTCCTTTAAACGGAACTAAACTAACCCGACTCGGGCTAGAACTTTCGGCGATCGATCGTACTGTCAAAGTCGAACAGCACTCGTTCCCCTTTGGGATAATCACGTCATGATTTACGTAACTCGATCCGTTGGGTGTAGGTGACAGACCAGATACCGGGAAAAAAGAATGACTTGTGCTCGAAATGCACAAAAGACCAATCATCGTGCTTTCGGATGCTGTCAATCAAGGATAGAGACCATGGCAATTGTTGCATATGGATCGCTCGGGCTTTTGATAGCTGACATCTAGGAGGTTGGACAGGCCGTCCAATTGAAAGACATAATACCCATACCTACATCAATGGGTGTTGTTCAGTTTACAGTGTGTTCATCAGGACTCGTCTTGGCGCTGTCTAACTCTGGGATCAGAAAAATGATGTTTTTCTAAAATTTGTACACATGGAAAAGGAAATCTAATTAACAATATTACTCCCGACGAGCAGGATGGAGCAAGGTTTTTTTAAATAGATCACAGCAGCAACAACATTAATCTTTGACATTTCGTACAAGAACGCGGAGATGACCAGCGAATTTGGGAGCAAGGAAAGCTCTGAAGTTGTAGTCATGCTCACTATCGAGACCATTAGCAAGGAAAGCAAATCAAGAGCGTTGATTAAGACGTACGTGGTACCACAATTTTCCAGTTCCAACTTTCTGAATATGTTACCGAGCATCAGATAGAGCTCACACCAGCCAAGACTGGTTATTTGTCAGCCAAGGATAGTCATATAAATAAATGAACTGAGTGAAACGCACTTGATACCGGGGCACATGCGAGGCCCTCTGGAAAATGCAATGAGACTATTATCGAGCTCCTTGTTGTCCAACCAGCGATCAGGATCAAAATTCAATGGGTCCTTGAAGACCGTTGGGTTTCTATGCATGAACGTATTGCCCATCGCAACGACGGTCTAAAGAATTAAATATGTCAGGCGAGTGCATATTTTGAGAAAGATGTACGATAGACCCACGCCAGCAGGAACCAAATGTCCACCAATAAGCGATTCAACTTGAGCTACTCGTGGGAGAGGGCTAACGACACCATGTGAGAACCTCAGTGCCTCTTTGATGACGGCGGTCTGGATAGGCGTATGATCAGCGTCGGCAGTGACATAATTAGCAAACACTCACTAAGTACGGCAACTTTTCAAGAACTTGAACACCCATCGGTGCATCCTTCTCTGGCCATGCCTCTTTAAGCTCATTTACAAGTCGCTTATAAATAAGAGGATTGCTCAGGACATGGAATATTCCAACGGAGCAAGCGTTTCCAACACTATCACCACCCGCTGCGATGAGAACACCACCTTCGTCGAGCAATGATTTTCTCGTCGGAGGTTCTCGGCCATTTTCTGTGTTGAGAAGGTGATGATAAATGGTCTCATGTTCAACATGTTCCAACGATGAAGGATCGGCAAGTAATCCGTCAACTTGTTTCTCAATTCGTCTCGAAAGCTTAGCCGCCGCGAGCATAGCAGGTGTTTTGAGAAAATCTGGCAGGTGGAAAATCAACGGCGCCAAGAACGGGAAGTGTTGTATCCAAAAGAAGAGACCATTCGTGTCCATGATAGCCATGAGAGCTGGATGTTTGAAGTCTGGGTGATCTAGGCACCTCACTGCGTTCGCGTGACAATAGGAGGTGATGATCTCCACTGTTGTAGAATGGAGGCCAAGATGAAGGTCTGCCACTCGACCCGACTCGGCATAAGGACCGAGAGCAGTAATAAGTCGGTCTATCTGTCTATGGGTTCAGAAGTAGGAAGTCGAGCTGGAAGAAAGGGCACTTGCCGAATGCTGAATGAGGTTCTCGAGTTTCAGGATTGCACGTCGCGAGAAAAGGGGCAAAAGGATGTCCCTGCGTTTCTTTGCCAGCTTTGGATCCGTAAGGCCAAACGAAGATTCTTCCTCGTAGAAGCAGTCGTAGAAGGAAGCCCACTTGCTCATCTTCTTACCCATGCCATATATGTCATAGTAGGCTTGTGGGTCGCTGAAATGTACCTTAAAAGGAAAATCAATAACGCTCAATATGTCAAGAAAGTCGACTTACCATGTTCGGCCTGTATCTAACCACAGGTCCTGGATTCCTCTTGGGTTAGATGGATAATAACATGGGTATGTTGTAACCTCACCGTATATCTTATGCAATTTTTCCAGTTGGGAGACCTGTGCACCGTCTTTCCAGAGGTCATAATATGCAGCATAATAGTGGGTAATTGCAGCCAGCGGGGGTCCGGGGAATTTAGATAGAGGGTGAAGGTATAGTCTGTATAGAGCCAAAGCTGCAGTTCCAAGCCCACCAACAATGAATAAAGTTGAAACGCCGTCCCAAGCTGAGTAGGTTATCATGGCTCGTCTTAGTACCAGAGCTACGGGGGTGCCTTCTTTAAGGGCCCATCCAGAGGATTATATAGGCTGACGCATGCCTTATTAGCACTAAGAATGACCAAGAGCGTAAGGGTAAAGCCTAGGAGCGAGGAGATGAGGTTAACGTAAGGGGAAATCTGACCATCGCTCGTACCATTTCCTAGTTGATGTCTGACTTTTTGATGCGACTGCAAGAATGACACCTAACTGATCTCTTTGATTGCCATACAGTGTAACGTGTTTTGGTATCTATGTAGACTTTCAAGGAAAGTATGTGCATATGCTTTTAGCCAAACCGGAGTGCAAGTGGGAATAGACTGAATTTGACTTGGCATTAAATTTTCAGCACACACAGAGCTGAGTGTCCGCTGATATTGGTGCCCGTCCATCACAAGAGAGCATGGAACCTGCCATATATTCTTCGCAATCTTTTCGGTGGTTAGGAATGACCCATTACCAAAGACGCGAGCCCTTCCCTGTCTTCATGTGTAAAACCTTTTTCACCCATTCCTTTCCTGGTAATATTGGCGCTCAGTTGTGATGACGTCTCTGAAGCTTCTATCACGAAAGGGAAAAGCATATAATCGAAAGTCAAGGGTCTCGATCCAGGGTGGAATGAACGGACATAACCGGGGTCAAGCGAGTGCTTGGTACCCTGTAGAGCAGGACGGTTTCGAGGTGAGCGTCGTGGTTTCGGAGATAGTATTGATCTACAACGAGTGTTCGACTGCACACCGCTAATAGAAAGTATACAATGATTAGTCACATCTAATTATAAATTTGGTTTGGTTTGGTAACGTTTTTATTGGGCATAGGTTGAAGTGTTCATGAAGACGTATGAGCTCGCAGTATCACCAAAATAACATCAATTCCAGGCAGGTCGCATTAACCTGAGTAATCCTGACAATTTGAAAATGTATCTGACATTGATTTCGGATACGCGGAGGACCCCGCAGTAAATATGAGCGCCGAGCGATATCGGCTTCCCTGAATTGTTGGTTACCATCCTCGATAAAGCAGCATCACAAGAAATATCCTTCCCCCATCCTCATGAATCAACTTCATTAACGTAAACGAGCGAAAGAAATCTGCTAGAGCTCTATTACCAAATTGGATTAGGGCAATGTCTTAGATTTAGCAAGCTAGTTCGAGAAGTATGTTTGCGGTTTATCTATCACATTTTGGAGTAGCGCAGGAGTTAGCGGTGTTGGGAGTACAGTCTATGTGCCGAGTAGTTTTTTGTGGAGGTAGGTCGTATTCACAATATTTGTAACGTTAGACGATGGCAGGTTGCTCAGCAGGTAACGATTTTCGTTGTCACTCGCATTTTTTCACGTTCAGAGTTTCTATTCTGCAACAAGGAATCTAGAGCCGTGCGGCCTGGTAGGTGAGCACAAGTTCGAATGCCCTGCCCTATTCCTATTAGTGTGGACTGTCGACAGACCAACCCGACTCGCTCGATATTGCTTCGAGTCTACCAACCACGGCCACGGAGTTACTTGGCACTGATGACATAACCCGGAAAATGGGTGGGAGCTGTCCACTATAACATAGTCCACCTCCAGCCGTTCCGGTTTACCTATTTTCTTCAAGTCCCTTGAGATCTCAGTACCCGAGCCCAGAGTGCAAAAGTCCATAGATGGCACTGGACCCCAATGGATAACTAATCTTCGAATAGAGTGGATATTCAATATCTCCTGCAAGTAGCTGAACCATTGGCGTCCTTAATCCGTATGTCTAGAAGTGACATATTTCCATCACGTGATATGGACATCTGTAGGACTTATTGTATTCCTACATTCACACCATGAACGCCCTATCCCGACGTGAAGAAGAGACCCTCATGAAGACGACAAAGGCGCGCGCACTGAAGGAGTGTGACCCCGCTGTGAGAGGTACAGCATGCACAATCATAATCATCCCCAAATGGAACGAACAACTTATTCAGCCTGACTCAGAATTCGCTCAATGTGCGTGTGGGCGTACAATTTCAATGGCATGGGCTTGTAAAGGAAAATTGAAGGTCGTCACAGAGTGCATGATTCAATTGTAAGCTTGACTCCAACATGTTGACTGGTCTTATTCAATGCTGCCAGCACTGGACCGGAACCTATGGAAAGGGTACGGAAAGAGTATCTGCGTTTACGCAACCAGCAACGAACAGAGCAAGACAAGTCATCACAACCCACTCATACGACACCCCCTTCATCGTAATTATGTCCTTCTCAAGCAACGACACGTTGCTCTCAAAGCCGATCGTTATCGGCCCAAAGTAATATGGCTTCCAGGTATACGAAAACGCGAAACTGCAACGTTGACAGGAAGCCGTACGCAACCAGCGGGTCGCGAAACTTGAGACACTAGAGATCAAGAAAATTTGATTTTTTCTCGTCTTTGTACACTAGTTATATGGGTTTGGTGGTAGTAGAGGGTTTTTTGAGGTATTGTCAGCTACCTCGAGGACTGAATATAGTCATAAGCCTTTGTCAATGCTGCCTTTTCTTGCCAAGTGTGAGGACAGCTCCATCAGCATGCTATTGGACACACTGGATTTGCATTTCATAGTGTCCGTTTCTGCTTGTGGACTATACCTCTACGTTTGGTAACCCGTGATTAACGATGAGCTACTAATAAACCTCAGGCAGTAACAATGAAATACAAAAAACCCGCAAAGTCTATAAGACAACAAAAAATCAAATTTTCTTGACCTCTTCCAGTGCCTCGAGTCTCGCAACCTGCCGATCGCGTACAGCTTCCTGCCAACGTTGCAGTTTCGCGTTTTCGTATACCTGGAAGCCATATACTTTGGGCCGATAACGATCGGCTTTGAGAGCAACGTTCGATGTGACAATTTGATCCCCTCCACCCTCAGTCGGCTCGGGTTCTTCTCTAATGCGGGTTCTTCGAAGGCGTCCGGCATCACTTGCAGCACCTGTTCCAGCAATACCGGCTCCGACAGCACTTGCTCCTCCGAGGGAATTGGGTGGACCACCAAAATCTGCTGGCCCACTTTTCGGGGGGATGTGGTTGGGGTAAACTAGGAAGAGGAGGTGAGGAAAAGTTGTGCCGAAATATGCTCCATCGATGCTTCCGTGTCGAGAGGATTTTGGTGAGTATAGATCTTCGCAGCGACCACAGTAGAGCTTGACAGATTTCTCATAAGGGATATCAGTGAGCCCGACGGGTAAAAGGGCCTGTGAGTTGCATAGCACACGTGGACATCGTCCAAAGTCTGCTCGCTTGTACTTCTCTATCTAATGCTAGTTTCAAAATGGATGCTGAAAATTCCGAGAATTGAACGCACCATCTTGGCCAAACCTCGTGCCGTGATAATCCACCGTGCATGAATGAGACCATATAATAGCCTTGCTTGGACGTCCAGTGATCCTCGTAAACTATCCTGAATGTCATCATCTGTGCCCAAAAGAAAGGCACATAAAAATCAACTCAATTACCCGGAAGTTGACATGATAGCAACATACCAAGGTTATCTGTAATCAGATCCAGGGCCTGCGAGTAATTCGCGACCTCATTATTCAAACCGGTGAGGTTAAACCGATCGAGGATAAAATCTTCATCGACTTCACAAAAGTATTCATTCCCCTTCGAAGAGAGAAACCACGAAATCCACTGGAAGAGCCATTTAGCGATGTTGTAAACTGCTTTGTTTCCTGCATTACCGAGCTGCTCAATGGATCTCAGTGAGTTATTTGAAATCAAGCTATGAAGCAACTGACAACAAAAGGAGATCCCGTACCTCGAATAATCGGAATCAGAACCCGTTGATATGTCTTCCACTGAATCAATTGAGTGAGTCATAGGCTCGAAAGAGGTAGATTACGACGTACTATTTGAAAAGCGAGAAGTAGCGGAGAGGAATTCAAGTGACAGCGTGAGAATCTTATCATTATGTAATTCACTTTACAGTAAAGTATTTTTACAATGATATTTAAAATAGCCGTATTACATGGTTAAATTTCTATCTTCTACATTCACGAAGAATCCACTTGAGGATAGACTCCTGGTAACAAGAACCCCAAAAGGTTCTAAATTTTTGCAAACAACTATGACACCAATTGAGAAAGTGTAGCAATGTGTTTTCTCTGTTTCGCGGCGATGTCAGAATGTACGAGGATGGACCGAAGTTCAGCTTCAGCCTGTAGATAATGGTAAGCGATCAATGACAACGTGGAAAAACAACAATGGATGAAACGAACTTGAAGTAGTCTATCCGTTTCCCACATCCTCGTTGGTAGATTTTCGAGTGCAACGTACACCGCAGGTATCGACTGGCATGAAAGTAACTCTGTCTCGTTTCTTCGTAGTATACCCAATGCTATGCGAAAAAGAACGTCCAGCCCATCAACAAGGAAGATATCCCAGACTCTAAACAAGGTCTACGGGAAGATAATGGTGATGAATGTTTTCGGATTGGAGTGATTCAATGACAAGTACGCACCTCTACAGGAAGACAATCAGTAAACAGTGACAAGAACCACGAGAAACAGATAGCCCCGAGGTCAATACCAAGCTCCGTCAAATGTGCATGTAACTTGGGTAAATGCTCCACGACATAATCCAGCAAAACGAGTGGGCATGCACGTGAAGGTAACAACGAAGGGGAGAAAAAATCTTTAGGGAGTATCTTTTCAACGAGGACAGCGAGCATCCAGAATGCATCTTCTTCATCCGCATGTACGAGGAGGATGGTCGACGTGATGAGGTTCATGCCTTGACAATAGCCCACAGCTGGATTACGTCTGATAGCCTTTAGCTCAAATACAACAATAATTATGAACTCACTAACCGGCTATAAGCAACTAACACCCTCTTCAACTTGTCTACTCCTACACCATCTCCCCCAAAAAATATATTCAGAGGCATCGTCCTTCCCACATCCTTCTCGATCTCGGCAATGACGCTTCCAGATCCCTCTTCTGTCTTCACTTCTAATAGGTCTCTGAACAAACCCGGCTCCCTCAATTCGAGGGCGCCACTACACTCCATCCACACTTTTGATCTGAAATATAGAGGAACCCCATTTCGCACCAAACGATCAAATTCTCGTCGTTCGTCGCGAGCAGAAGACAGACCAAGCTGGGCAAAGTTGATTAATCCTTCTGTATGTCCCAGCTCATCGGCGTCTTCGTCCTCCGCAAAAGTATCGCTGGTCAGGCCAAGACTGATGCTGACCCCGAGAAGGCTGTTTGCTGGAGCAGAAACTTGGGTGGAAGCGGAAGGTTTGTTACTTGTAGACTTGATGAGCGAGCGATGTTTGGCAAACTCCTTCCACTCCTTCTGCTGAGCCGCTTGTTGTTGGTCATGAATATCCGAGAGCTGGTCAAGAAGTTTGCGAATTGTGTTTACACAAACGTGTCGTGGAGTATCTTCATTGACGCTCAGAATTGATGTCGCCAAGAATGTTGGCCCCCCAGCACTACTCGAATTCGTACATGCTGAAGTCATTGTCGGTCCTGATGAAATAGCAAAGGTTCTCTTCGATGACGATCGGCTAATTGACCGGGCATCAGCAGACGACTGAAGCCCTTCTCCATCTCCTTCCATTCTCTCACTACTTCTGACACTCTGAATATCCAACTCTTCATCACACAAGCATTTTCCCTTGACAACCTCAATATTGTCTTCGTCGCTCATCCTCCCGTTCCTGACACCCAAGGTATCCTCATCATCCTCGGGCCAATTATCATCCTCCTCCCTATCCGCAATTTTGACACCTGTTAAGCATGTAGGTGCGCTGTTTCCGCACTCTCTCGCGCGCATGAGTAGCAAGACATCGTACAACGCCACATCATACATAAATCCATATCTATCCGTCAATGGTGGCTGACCACTACTATCACCTGTACTGTCATGCACCGAGAAACGCGAAGCGGAATAAAGGTGGGAGGTAGGTACTGCTAACGGGATGCTAAAACGGAAATTGCGTGATGTCAGAGGCGTGTGGGCGTATATACGGGAAAGGTAATGTGTTGGAGGTTTAGACGTTGCTGGGATAATGGATTCAAGCGGAACGGATTTAGGTTTGGTTTTTGCTGGTGTAGAAGTAGGTTGGGCGATAGTGGCATTGGTGGATAGAGAGGCAGTGGAAGTGGGTTGATTGCGGGAAGTAGGGGGAGCGGTGAGTTTGTGCTGTTGACGAACAAAAGATCTAAAGAGTGGTGACACAAAAGGTGAGGTCATACGGACACTGGAAGCCCTATATTTTCTTCTCTTCAAACCATCATTCATATTCAAGGCACGATTGAGAGACATTGTAGCATCGGTGCTGGAGGTGTGACTAAGGACGACATTAATATTGCCGGTGGCAGACTCATCCTCCTTCGCTGCAAGCGAAACTTCCTTCTTCTCCTTCACGGGTTTGTCACGAAAATTGACACCTTCGTCTCGAGCGTTTCTGATTAAATCCATGGCAAGCTTGGCGATAAGTACTCCAGTGTCACGCCCTTGATCTGCCAGGATACTACTCGGTTCATTGGTCATGACCCGCGTAGCGTGGACGATCGCCCGTAGGGTGGCACCTTGGATAATCACTATTGGTGGATCAGGAGGTGAGGTTGAAGTCACCGACGCCATTTGAGGCGACCCATCGAGCGTCGTCGTTAATGTAGGAGCGGCAATGTTGGATACGAAGGTGTTCTGAATGGGTGATAATACAGTGGGAGGTGAGACAGAGGGAATAGCAGAAGCCACGGACCCCACAACGGATGGAGCCGTGGATCGGATCGACTCGACATCATCCGCTTGGGCGGATGTGAAATTTTCAGGTTCTTTGGAGGGACTGTTGGGAAGGGGGTTCAAAATGGAGATACCTAATGTACCAAACACACTCTTGGTCGATTTCCGCCGCCCTGGTGTCTTTCCTAGAAGGGTATTGCTACTTGATGAAGAGCCCGGAGAACTGACCATAGACTGGCCGTCTTGTGAGCGGGATGCTTTGGGTTTACTCCACCAACCCCCCATCCAGTCACTAACTGAAGCACGTTCTGAACGCTGCTTGCTTTCAAACAGTGGAGTCCCTGAATAAGATGGTATCTGCGCACACTGGGAAGGAGGGGGCGTTACAGTGATCAGATGAGTAGTAGTTGATGTGCCTTCTTCAGTCTTTGTGATGGATAGGTCTGTGGTTGACCTTGAAAGGTGGCCAAGCTGAAAGGTGGTCTCCTCGGCCGTGGGTGCCATTGGTTTGGGTATACTTCGAGGAAGTGGTGCTTCGTCAGAAATGGCCTCATTTAACGACTCTATCAAGGACTTTAATACATGAGAGTCCAATAGCGAATTTATGGAGAAAACATCGGTAGCATACCCTACTGCTCTGTTGTCTTTGAACCCGATGCGAGTTTTCATCGTCGCTGGTAAATATAGATTGGACGACACGTCGTGCGACCTCTCTCTCTGAGGGCTGGAGTTCACGCAAGAGGTCATCTACCCTCTGCTTCCGTGCAGCTTCCTTCTCGAGCATTGAGCGTCGATATTCCTGTGAATCTTGCCATGCATGAACCATGTTGCAGTATGCCGAGGATAGAATACGCAGTGCAGTAAAATATGGATGGTTTGGGACATTTCCTGGCTCCTCGATCAAAGTCATTGTCGAAATGGCACCTTTTATCGCATCATCAGAGCACTCATGCCATTTTGTATTCAAAATGTGCGCAGTGACAAGCGGATTATGCTGCTCAGATTGTAACACTCTTATGACATGACTGTCTTCGAATGAGTCAAGGAGAGATGTTCCGTTCTCGTCGCCGAACAAAGTAGACGAAGGGAATTTTTTTCGAGTTCCTGGATATTCGTTGTGGCCGCGCACATGGCTTGGAACAGCAGAGACATCTGGTTCGAGTTGAGCGCTCAGAGTCAAGCAGTTGGTCGTATTCTTAGAGTCACTGCGAGGAGGTTCTCTACTTCTCCTACCGCGCTGGAGCAGCGGGGATAAGGGATGGGAATGAGCTGGAGTTTTTGGGTGTGATAATGACATAGTGCAGTCGATATCAAGCAGAGAAATCGATGATCATAGTTCCAGAACACAAGAGTGCACTAGTTGAATATAAAGATCGTTGTGTCTCAGAGAGCAGCTCTGAATCGGGCAGGTGTTTTCTATATTGGCCTGCGAATTTTGGGCTCACGTGCTAACTCTCCTCCAAATTACCATGGGATGGTTCTCCAGCAATAACAAGACAGAGGAAAACAATGAACCGTCACGACAGAATCGCCATAAATGCTGGGAAGCTCGCGATGGTTACTTTGGATGCCTCGACCGAGCTCAAGTTGTGAAAGCTGGCGAAGAAGGCAGTACTTGTACAAAAGAAAAGCAGCGTTACGAGAACAACTGCGCTGAGAGCTGGGTGCGTCTTCTTCGCAACTATCGTCTGCATTGATTGCAATTTTTGAAAAATCAGATTCAATATTTTAATCAACGGCGTATCATAGCTGACGCCCAAAAAGAACGTCTCGCACAGGCCAAAATACAGGCAGACAATTCCAAACGGTAAGCCTCCAAATGCGGTACGTCATCCTGTATTTCCTGTTGCTTGATGGGGACGTTTATCATCGAACATATTAGCACCACTGACATGTATCCAGTGAAATTCTCTACGTGCCCGGCGCAGGGAGTGGGAACGGGAAACGATCACATCCCTACTTTCATCAGCATGGTTCTCCGTCGGTTCGTCTCAGCTCTATGATCACGTACTGTGGCTCTCATGTCCCCTACCTGCTTGAGGACCAATAAATAAATACGAGTAACATAGCCTGAATTTCAAAACACCATCTATCAGGAGTGATCGGTGTAGTTGGCTCAGAGTCATACTATGACTGCTCAGTTCTGACATTCGATAACTTGCTGATCTCTTTAATGATCATTGAATTTGATTCCTAGACTTGGATGCCCATACATCAATACTTTAGGCGCGCTATTCTTATTCCCGAACGTATCCACGCAGTCCCACGCAGTCCCACTCCAGACTCCAGGCTCCAGGCTGTTCATATCCTCCTTCTGTATGTCGGCTTGTCAGTAGCTCCCGGAATTGACACCCACTTCCTTGAGTTCCGCCGGGACAACACTTAGCTAGATAATTGATCTTTCGGAACAGGGACTCGTGGATAAATTCCTTCTATATTTGATTTACCTCCCGTCTTCTCGCTCTTCTTACCTGTTTCTGATGGCTATAGATGGTCGCTGACCACGCAGCCACTAGCTGATGGGATCTCTCAAACGTCTTCTTCCCCTGACCGAATATGATATCAGGATATACCAGAAAAGGTATTGGTGTGTACAAGAAGTGGGCTATTTGACTGGTATAAACCTCTTCCAAGCTCAAGGTCGTTTCATTGGGATAGCCACCTTAACCCCTTGTGCGCTTGCAATGCATCTCGAACATACCCCGGGGTACTCTGACTTCTTTGCATCTGGCTTTCGTGTTGTGTCGAGATCGAAAACAGTGGAGAGTCTATACAAGCGTGTATCTTCCTCAAAGCCTATATCTCTACCCTTTGACAGTGTGCTCTCTGATACGGATTCAGAAGGCTCATCTTCGAAACACAGGAATCGGCGGAAATCTATCTTAAACCTGCTGTACAAGTCCAAGTCTACATCTACTAATGAAAGTTTACAAAGCTCTAGTCATGCGTCAAGGCCCAGCGAACATTGCAGCGCCTCCCTCATATCCAATTTTTTTGGACGCCAACGATCGCCCAAAGCTCCTGCAGCCAATTTCATCTCAAGTGATGAATCTGGATGGCTTTCCTCGACGCCCAGTATCTGTTCTGTTGATGACGATATTGATGATCTTATGGACTTGTCGACTTGGCCACAGTGTCCTCTTGACGGGTATGTAAAATTCCCCTTGACGAGTGGACATCCGAGGCTCATAACAACCTTTCCATGATTTTTGTCTCATGCACATTTCATATGTCCTGTCGGACGATTTCACGGTATCTGTATAGATTTGCAAGAAATCCTCGCGCCATTACAGAAGTAGACTCCCGACCCGAAATACTGGACCCTTTCTCGCCGTCGCCAAGTTCCATGTCCTTTTTCGCCGACTTCAATCTTCCCTCTCATGTATCTGCTGAAGAGACAAGGCCAACCCGCCGTAGTCGTCCTGTATCCATGGGCTCTTGGTCAAATAGATTCTCTTTCGAATCATCAATTTTTTCCATTTCCCCAGCCTTAAAAAGGAATTCGCTTTCTTTTCAGTCGAGCTCATTTTTGAACACTGGAGCTTCCTGTTGCAGTCCACCGACAGATGTTTCCTTCTTACAACTTCCCCGGGTCTCAAGAGCGACCAAAGGGGAGAGGAAGCAGCCAGTTTCTGTCATTTCATCTTCTCGAGCTTCTGTGTATGCCACCACTCCCAAAATCCCACCTACGAAAGCTGAAAACCGAGATATCCAGCCAGACATCTTGCACCCTTCTGTGACTCAAACCCTTCAAGAAGAGTCACCTACGCGACCCAGTCCTCAACTGCCCCAATTTCCAACGCATTCGTCTCATGTTTGTCCCTTACCTTTGATCCCTGAGGACAGAAATGGCAGTGAACATTGTATCACTCAGGAGACTGAAAACCGCGGGAGTAGCCGTAGCGCCTCTAGCGTGGTTCCCTCTTTTATCTCAGTTCCGGTCCCCGTGTCCCCAATGCTTGACCGAGTTTTGGAAGTTGATGATGAGTCTGCTGATGTCTTTGTCGAAAGGGACCAAGATAGCGATGAGAGGCTTCAGACATCTGAAGTTGTCGGACTAGGTGAAGAAGCCCCTTCCTCGGCCTCAGATGCAAGAGTGTTTTTTGAAAATCAAATGGAGGACGTTCCGAAACGAGTGGATTGGAGGGAATTCTGCATTGAGGTGCTGGATGGACATTCAGACGCTCAGGGGGACTAACTACTTGACAACGACATGATGTTGATGTCGAGAATGATGGGTGAACGATAATCAACCTTCACTTCGCGATCTTTGCTGTTCACGTACCCAGGGTGCTTCACTGGACCGCCAAAAGAGTTTATGTCGTGGGTGTAGATAACTCTGAATCGCGAATCTGGACTCGGTGAGAAGCCCGAGAACATGATATTGCATGTGTTCTACATGTTTCATGTCTATTCTCATTAGCTTAATATTCTCGTGGTTTTGATCTTCCTTATTCCCACCCCTCGTGTGGGTTTTTCACTCTTATATGTACTGCTCTTACTGATATCTTGTCTTGATTTCTAACGTCTTGAATGCGTAATCAACGGCTAGGTTCCCAAATGAAAATTTCATTTTCCGATCATCATCGTCGAATTGTTGGATACTCTATACCTACTTCACATCAATGTACCTCATGTGATATAGTCATGATCTGCCGGATCACATAAATCGAACTGCAAGAACACTTTGAAATCAGTTGGATTTCGGGCATACACTTGTCAAAAATAATTTTAATACAGACTGAAACATGTCAACCACCCTGTGTTGGAGCACACCAGCATGGATGGTACAGTGTGGACACTTACCAGATATAGTAATATTGTTTGTGGAGAGTTCAATATAGAACAAGTGTATAATTTGGAACTAGTTGATGACAATGTATCTAGAATAGAATACGTCCATTAGTAATCTACTGTTATGATTGTTGTAGCAATCAATACTAGGGCAGTATAATGTACACTCAGTAGTGAACTTAGGTTGTCAGTCTTGGATTGGGGTTTACAAGAGGAACTCAATAAGGAGTTCTTACTGTATTGACACTCTATATACATTAATACATGTGGTCTGTGCTCTTCTTAAGTTACCCTTCCCTAAAATCTACATGTGTATACCATAAGAATAACATACTTTGGCCATGAGTTCTTGATATTATTGTTCCAGCACTTTCTACATCCTTTTATATTATATGATCATAATTACATGTGTTGTTATGTGCCTGATGATATCATGTAACATATTACATAATCCTTCCTTGTCAAAATAAAAGAAAAAGAAAATTAAATAAAAATATTGAGGCTCCAAGCATACCATAATAGTACCCTCTTAAAGTTTCTTCTCTAGAAAAACTCTCTTTTATCTTCTTCAATTCACTTTTAGCTTTTTGTCAGATGTGGTTCACACCTTAGTAATAAAGGTCTGCAGAAGATGCATAAAAAAGCAGATAAGATGGAATACTTATTTACATATGGATGTTGAATAATCTTTGTAAGAGAAACTCTTGAATATTAATTCTAAGGTAATGCTTATGTAATACTATCAGTGGTGATCTTATCTACATCTCTTGACCTATTGTTGCATGCATATCTACCCCTTTCTCCTTTATCAATTATCATACTTAGATCTTATTGGATCATTATATCTAATAGTCCGTATTGTAAGTACTGTACCATGTGACAGACTATCTTCTATAGTATATATAGAAGCTTGTATAAGTAGATCTACTCTTACCTGAATATCAGCCTAGCTTTTGGAACACTTACCTAGTTTAATAAGTGAGATCCTCTCACAATCTTCAACTTCAGCTTATATGTTATATCCCTGTATATTATACTAGTTTTGTGTATTTCAGAGAGAGCTTCTAATAGGCTAAGACATAAGTGGAACTTTTAGAGATGAGATATGTTACCTGTTAAAAAGCTTTAAATAAGAAAAGAAAGTGTTAGAAGAAGAAGAATCATAAAATGAACTACTCACTTGTTTGTGATATCTGAACCTTGGATACATTCTCAGAGGTTTAGAAGTGACTCAGAAGTTCAATAATGATAACAATAATGATAATAGATAATAATTGATAAGGAATAAATAGTGAAAAATATTGTTAAGTCTGAAGTCTAATTTTCAGATACAAAGGTATATATATACAAGAGTGTAATAGTTTGTACACAAGCTGTTTTCATCCTATGATCAATACTCATACCTAATAAAGCTATCATTTGTCATAGTAGGTGTCAGGCTAATTTTAAAAAATAACTAATGATGTTTTTTCTTTCTTATTTCTATTTTCTTTTCTATTTTTTTGGACTTAAGGTTAGGGATAGTGTGATATTATAACTGTTACATATTAAGTCACACAATCATATAACATATGGAAGAACATAGAAGGTTTTAAAAGAATAATATCATACTATACATCAATAGTATGTAATACATATGGTCTTTAGAGTAGGCTAGAATTCATATAATATGGACCATTAGTCTAGTATATATAAGATAAATACATTATACTAGGAACTCTATCAAGTTCTCTTGTATAAACCCTATACAATGTTTTTCTTCTGACTTATTACTGAGTCTTAAGTTGTAACAAAGATGATAGACTTTTTTTTCTCAATATTCATATTTATATTCATTTTATTTCCTATTTATTTTTTTAATCTAAGACTTAGAGTTAGAGTTGTAGTATAATATTATATGTTACTGTTACTATTACATGATTATGTGACACATAAAAGAATCTAAAAGAATGATATTATATAGATCTCATATAGTATGTATAGTCTTTAAAGTAGATTAGTAATAGTCTTACATAGACTACTAGCTAGCATAGATACTCTATACTAGGAACTCTATTGAGATTAATCCAATACAAGGTTTCTCTTTTATCTTAACATTTTAAGATTTATGTTATAATATATATCTCTATAAATACTAATTGCTATGTAATATATAATATATTATTAGAGACTATTTGATGAGCTTTTTCAATGTAAGTTTAATTGTATAAATATGTTCAGTTGTTCTTGAGATAATAACTAATAAAACTTATAGTTACTAGTAGTCTGATATCTCAATAATCTATTATTAGTAATTATTACAACTTAAGACTTATTAAAAGAACTTTGTATTAGATTAATATGGGAGAACTTGATAGAATTCTTAGTACAAAGTACTATCTTATATATATTAGGTTAATAGTTCATACTAAGCTATATTTAACTCATCTTAAAGACTTTCTTTTATGTTATATAATTATGTGATTGTAATATATGTGACCAACCTGTGATGGATATCATACCTTATTACAATATATAATAGTTGTGATATCATACTAAACCCTAACCTTAGCTTTTTAAATAAGAATAAAAATAGAAACAAAGCTTATTATCTTCAACTCTGACAGTTTGTTAGGTGTAGTTCACACTAGAAGGCAAAAGCCCACAGAATTAACTTGGTAATGCAGACTTTGTCAGAACAACCTTGGCTTCAGTTACAACTTCAGATGAGTGAATGAAATCTGAGATGAAAGTAAGTGCTGATTTGGTGTGTCACTGTTGAATACTAGGAATTGAGTTCAATAGAAGTTATCTTTTTTAATTATCAGACTAGTGATTTACAGTGTAACTGCTAGTCTTATATATAAGTCAGATATATAAAAGATGCTTAGGGTTTCAGTG
>Ga0157366_1000366_pt1 | contig 20880 bp, 19 predicted proteins | sample AttbisABBM1_FD_113149 | JGI IMG/M metagenome (GOLD analysis project Ga0157366, IMG submission 113149) | Fungus gardens microbial communities from leaf cutter ant in Botucatu, State of São Paulo, Brazil - Atta bisphaerica ABBM1 | ecosystem: Host-associated > Fungi > Mycelium > Unclassified ...
AAAGACGATGGAAAAGCCGTGGGACTGATTGGCACAAATGCAGAGTGGGCACCTTACAGGCAGGCGGAAGTGGGATATGCGCTACTGAGTGAATATTTTGGTGCAGGATATGCCAGTGAAGCGTTGACTGCGCTAAGCGACTATTTGTTCCGGGAATGTGAATTCCATAAGCTGAAAGCACAGGTTGTTGAAGGGAACTGGGCTTCACGCCGGGTATTAGAAAAAACAGGCTTTGAGCTGGAAGGAACGCTGCGCGATAACTATCTGTTACGTGGACAATGGACCAACGACTGGTTGTTTGGGCGCATTAATCCATTCAGGTAAAAACGTTTCTGATATTCAGGCTGGTAACAAGCGACTAAGTCAGTTGAGTGCGAAACAGGATATGGTGCAATAAGGGCCAGGCTTGCCTGACCCATTTTTCAGGGATCCCTACAGCATCAGATAGAAAGTACCCACCCAAAGCAGCAAAATAAAAGAGATTCCCATAAATGCGTATTTCACGAACAGCTCCTCTGCGCGGTTATGACTATGGTGATCCCGGAGCAGCATAACGCGAACAGAATTAACCTCAGACAAACGGAAATTATCCGTGTGCGGGGTCAAGGTCGCCATGGGTAACCCATGGCAGGATCGCCCGCTAATTTACTCGTATTACCCGGTAAAATAAAGACGATTTTCCTGAGACTTTTCTCACGTTTAGCGAATTTCTAATTCAGAAATTACTGACATTCCTGCCCGCAAACGCGCCAGCTCTGGTTGGTCTTTATCCAGGACAATTTTTACCGGTAATCGCTGAACCACTTTGGTGTAGTTACCTGTAGCATTGTCTGCGGTAATGGCTGCAAATGTTGATCCCGTTGCCGGGGCGATACTGTCAACATGACCATGGAAAGTGACCCCAGGCAGGGCATCGACGGTAATAGTAACCGGTTGTCCATTACTGACATGTGCCAGCTGGGTTTCAAGAAAATTAGCCAGGACATAGCTCTGTTGCAGTGGGACAACCGCCAGTAGTCGTGTACCGGCGGAAACCCATGCCCCTTCCCGCAGCGTTCGCTGCCCCACAGTGCCGGAAATCGGGGCGATAATACGGGTATATGACAGGTTTAGTTTTGCCTGATCGACGCTGGCTTTTGCGGCGGCGATATCCGCCTGAGCCTGGCGGACATTTGCCTGCAGCACCGGAATTTGTTTCCGTGCAGCCAGCACCGCCGCCTGATTCTGTCTGACCTGAGCTGAAGCATTCAGCCTGGCGGAGTTTGATTTCTGCTGTTCATCTGCGGTTGCCGTACCACTTTGCAGCAACTTACGATAGCGCTCAGCATTTTGTCCGGCATAACTCAGGGTTGCCTGACTGGCGCTGACCGTGGCTTCAAGCTGAGCAATGGTGGCGTGTTGCTGATCGAGCAGAGCCAGCGCGCTGCTTAACTTCGCTTCACTAATTTGCTGGTTAGCCTGCGCGGTTTCCAGTGCGACACGGTAATCCCGATCATCGATTGTTGCCAGCAGGTCACCTGCGTTAACGTTCTGGTTATCTTTCACGTTAACCTGGTTGATATAGCCGGAAATTTTAGGGGAAACCAGCGTGAAGTCGGTTACGACCGTTGCATCATCAGTCCGGTAATCGTGACGGCCTATCGCTGACCAGATAAAAAAGGCCATCCCCAGCAGGATTAGCAGAAGCAGCACCAGCAGAGAGGTGCGTTTTGCAGGAGTCAAACTCATGATGATGATCTCGTTGTTTGCAGAGCGGAAGAAGTTAACAGAGTCTGTGGTGGCCAGACGCGTTTTGGTAACCATGCGGTGAGTAGTATCAGTAACAGAGCAAAAGCAATGAGCAGCAAATAAGTGTCGCTGATGCTGAGGATGACCGCCTGATGCCTCACCAGTGTGCTGAAATGGCTGAGATTTTCTGCTGAACTTACGGTGCCATCCGGTAACAGTGGCAGCAGATTACTGGCTGTTTCGTTACCGCTGGCTGTGAGTAATCCCGGATGATTCCCCAAATTATCAACCAATATATGAGAGTGGAATTTTTCTCGTTGGGAGAGAAAATTTTCCACTATGCTGGCGGCAGCCACATTGGAAAAACCCCGCACGGTATTAAACATGGAAGAAGCAAAAGGCCCTTCTGTCGGTGCGACCACACTGGTGGAACTCATTAAGACGGGCAGGATCACCATCGGCTGACCAAATGCCTGTAGTCCCTGGAGCAGCCAGAAATTCTGTCGTGCCCATTCGGCGGTGAGTTGTGTGCCTAACAGGCAGGAAATAATGATCAATCCAGCACCTGTCACTAGCATCCAGCGGCAGTCCACCCAGCGCATATTAAGCAGGGCGGCAAGAAGGGGGGCAATCAGTAACTGTGGCAAGGCAATCGCCAGCGCCAGTGGTGCAAATTGTGCCGTACGGAAGCCATCAACCTGAGCAAAATACGCGGAGGGGAGTGCCGACCCCGCGAGTGCAGCCACTAATACTCCAGCCAGAATTAACAATCCATGCGTGAAGTTACTACGTTGTAAGATCTGCAGCTTAAAGAGCGGCAACGGATGAAACCATTCATTGATAAAGAAGGTAACCAGGAGTGCGACTGCTGCCAGCAACATAGCTGTGATCAAGGATGACTGGAACCAGTCCAGCCGTTCACCTTGTGTTAAAACGAGGATCAGTAACGCGATGCCACTACAACCCGTTAACATGCCCAAAAGATCCATATCTTTCAGGCGTTCAAGCCGCAGGGGATCCTGTGGCAGCCCCTGAGCAATCAATATGGCGGCGATCAGACTGGGAGGAATGACCTGCCAGAATGCAAATTGCCAGCCAACGTAATCTGTCCAGAAGGCAGCCAGAGATGCCGCCAAATTGGGACCAAACGTGGCCGTCATGGCGTAAGCCGCCAGTCCATATAGTTTGATGGGGGGAGGAAGAAAACGGAGTGCCACCGTCATCAACATGGGGGGCAATGCACCACCAAAAAGCCCCTGGATAACGCGCAATGTAATAAACAGGACAGGGTCAGTGACCAGTGGCTGAATAAGGGCCAGTCCGGCAAAGCCGGTAATCGCAACCAGGGTAAAGCAGCGTAGTGAAAAGGTGACTGCCAGCCAGGGAGCAATCAGCATTGCAGACACTTCAGTTGCTTGATAAGCCGATGTAATCCAGCTACCACTATCGTAGCTGATACCAATTGCAGCACGAATATCTACCAAAGCCAGGTCTGTCACCCGATCATTGAGGCCGGAACTGAGCGTTGCAATCAATACGCCGATCAGCCCAAGGATCAGGCGAAGATTAAACGGGGGCTGCGATGGCGTAACCACCGGCGAGCTATTCATAGCAGAAGCTCCAAAATATTATAATCAATACAATGTACTGTATCGTGATACAGCTTTTTTAATAATATACATCGACAGGATGTATTGCAATGTGATACATCGTATCGGAATGGTAGTAACGTGCTATACCTTTTGCTAGTCATAACGTGACATACCGTTTACCGGCCATAAGGAATGATCATCACTATGTCTGACTCGCCATTAACACCATGCAATGATGAAAAGAGTAGCGGTATTCAGGTCATCACTCGTGCGGCAAAAATTCTTGATGTGCTTGGTACCAAACCGAATGGCATGAGTCTGGGGGAGATTGCTCAGGCTGTGGATCTGCCCCGTTCAACAGTACAACGTATTGTGGGGGCACTGGATGCCGTGCAACTGGTGCGTAGTCATGGAGGGATTCGTCTGGGCCCGGCGTTATTGCGACTGATTACTAACGTTAACACTGATGTGATTACCATTGCCGACCCCTGGTTGCAGGCATTGTGTCAGGAAACGGAAGAGACAGTTTCTCTCGGCAGGGCCAGTGGTATGCAACTGGCGATAGTGCATCATGTTGTGGCCGAACGTGAATTACGGGTTGTTCCTCATCTCGGTATGAACCTGCCGTTGTACAGTACGTCAGGTGGTCGGGCGTTGTTATCTCTGGATAGTGATGATGTTGCCAGAGTGCGGGTAGGTGAGGATTTTCTGGCGATGACGGATCTTACCGTACGTAATTTTTCGGCCTTATTAGCACATTTAACCGAAATCCGTCGTACCGGTCTGGCCTATGATCGTGGTGAGACAATGGAAGGGATCTCAACGATGTCAGTAGCGATTGATACTATTCTGGGGCGTTTCTCTATCAGTCTGTTGGTTCCTGCCCAGCGTTTTCAGAAAAATGAAGAACGGTTCCGTCAGGAAATCCTCAAGTGTAAACTGGGACTGATTGATGAAATTGGTAAAGTGGAATTACGTGGTTAACTGGAGACACTCATGAAAACGTTTTTAGTTGCTGTGGATCATTCTGATCTTGCTCATAACGTTGTAGCGCTGGCAGCAGAACACGCTTTGGCTCTGCATGCTGACATTGTCGTACTGTGTTGTATTGATGCCAGTTATGCCTCAGCGTCCTCCAGTGTATTGGATATCTCCGCAGGTGAAGAACCAGGGGATTTTGGTATGGCACTGGATGAGCAAAATACTGCTGAGGCTGTAGTACGCGGTGCTCTGGCTGCGTTGCAACATGCGGGAGTAAACGCGCGTGGGCGGATTATTGCCGGTGAATCAGCAGAAACGATCGTGGCTCAGGCTGATGCGTTGAATGCCTCACTGATTATCATGGGAAGGCGGAACCTCTCTTCTTTTAACCGTCTGCTAAAAGGATCATGCAGTTCATCTGTCATCGAACGGGCACATTGTCCGGTGCTGGTGGATGTCAGGATTGGCTGATCTCTGAATCACTGGCCGCTGGTGAGTATGATCAGCGGCTTAATATATAAATGTCCTGGGCTAAGCATTGCACAACATCCAGCAATGTTTGTCATTTTGTGTGGGCACTTGCGGGTAAATATATTGTCCATCTTTTACCCTATAATTATCAGCAACGTCAGTTTATTGAACTGACAAGACCCGTCGCATATTGTTTTGTTCTGATGTAAAAAAATGCAAATGTGCCATAGTCCGATAGTCCCCGGAGACGAGATAGTTATCATATTACCCGGAGGATAAATTAATGATGAAAATAAAAATAACTGCCGTAATGGCACTATTATTGCTGGCAGGTTGTACATCCAGTAAACCCGGTGCTTTTGAAAAAGTAGATGAAGATCCTGCAGTAAATACTGTTCAGTATCGTTTTAATCCATCTAAAGTGGATAAGACGGCGTTGGCTGAAGATATTGCACACTATTGTACAGAGAAGGGATTTGATAAAGTAGAAGCACTGCCTGTACAGAAAAGTCATGTGCCAGGATTAATGAAGACCTGGTATCAATGTAATTACAGTATTAAAAGTTAACATTTAAAACTGGGCGGAAGCATTTCCGCCCATTATTTCCTACCAGCCTCTGTGGTGGTGGTGATAACCGCCATGGTATCCACCATGATGATATGGAGGATCGATAATACAGCCGCTTAGCATGATAATCAGTGCCACCACCGAGCCTGCTTTAATTATATTTTTCATTGTACAACTCCTGCCTTTTTCGATAATACAAATTTACTACGGGAAAGTGGAGGAATAATGCTGAAATTGTAGATTTATTTTTTCATAAATTTCAAATTATTTCTGTGGTGTATTTATTAGTATTTTTGATTTTCCTTAAATAAGATTAGTATTAAAAAAATCCCCCTCCAGGTAAGAATTATCCCAATTCAGGATCCCAGTAATAACAACAAGAGGCGGCCGGAAAAAATCACGGACCATGCTCCCTGTGAACTGAGAAAAATAGTCTCACACATCACCGATAATCGGCTGCTCCTCTGCTGCGAGTTCAGCCCACATCACCTATGGACTGACATGCATATGCTGCCATAAAAAGTCGTGTCAGTTCACAAATCGCTGGATACAACTCACCGTTGTGACTTTCATCACATTTAAAATCTGCAAAAATTCTCACACATAAACATTTGATTGTTAAGGTGAATTTTTTGGAGTAATTTGACCAGAGAACATCTCTGCGATAATTCTCATATCTGCGAATTGTTATCCCTCAGAAGAATGCTTTTATATTGTCCACATGCTTTGAAGGCACCGTGAACGCGCATCGGTGAAAGTTTAAGGAGAGCGATTTTGAATAAGATACGTGCAGCCGTTGTAGGGTGTGGATCGATCCACGTACAACATGTTGAAGCGATACAACGCCTGGATGATGCCGTTCTGGCTGCGGTTGTGGATACCAACAATATTAAAGGGCAGGATAACGCCGGGAAATATGACTGTATATATTATCCCGACTATCAGGAGATGCTGAGCAAGAGTGATATTGATGTTATCCATATCTGTACCCCTCATTATCAACATAAAGAGATGATTATTGCTGCTTTACAGGCGGGTAAAGACGTTTTTTGTGAAAAACCAGTTGTTCTGAACCGCCAGGAAATCGCTGAGGTTGCCGCAGTGCAATCCCAGTCTGGTAAGACGGTTGGTGTGTGTTATCAAAATCGTTTTAATAATACGACTCAGGCTTTGCTGAATTGTTTACATAATAATGAGTTGGGTGAAATAAAGGGTGTGCGGGCATTTCTAACCTGGGACAGACAAGCACCTTACTATACCCAAAGTGGCTGGCGGGGACGTATGGCAACAGAAGGCGGGAGCCTTCTGATTAATCAGGCCATTCATACTCTGGATCTGATGCAGTTAATTTGTGGTGGAGTAGAAAAATTAAAAAGTAAGATCGACACCGCTTTTCTGTCTTCCGTTATTGATACTGAAGATAGCGCGATGATTGCCATGCAGATGAAAAACGGTGCACGAGGATTGTTTTATGGCAGCAATGGTTATACCCATAATGCACCCGTTTTTTTAGAAGTTCATGGCGATAAAGGGTTTGCAACATTGAATAATGGTGAACTGACTATTATCTCTGATAAAAAAAATGAAACAATAAAAGACGACTTTAAAACAAACACCGGCGAAAAAGTTTACTGGGGGAAAAGTCATTACAAAGCCGTTCAAAATTTTTACGATTTCTTGAGAGATAACAAAAATGGCACATTGATCTCATTACAAGAGGCGTATCAGTCATTAAATATCGTTGAATGTGCTTATCAGTCAGCGAAGATAAATGACTGGGTAATATTGCCAGAGATGTAATTTGATTAAAGAAAAAAATCAGTAAATTTGAATCTTCCATTACGATAATTATTTTTAATCTCGGAGACGGTCATTATGAAACCTACGGAACGTAGAGTAGGCTATGGAACTGCCTTAGGTTATGGCGTTACTGATTTATTCGGTGGCGGAGCCTTTGCATTAATTGCAACCTGGCTTCTCTATTTTTATACGACCTACTGTGGATTATCCATGGTACAGGCCGGTTCGATATTCCTTATTGCCCGTTTTGCCGATGCGATTGCCAGTCCGATAATGGGTTATATTACTGACCGCTTTGGTAATACCCGTTTAGGTAAACGCTTTGGTCGCCGCCGGTTCTTTATCCTGATTGGTGCACCTCTCATGTTCCTGTATGCCCTGGTTTGGGTGCAGGATATGAATTACTGGTACTATCTGGGAACGTACCTGAGTATCGAACTGCTGTCAGCGATGGTAATGGTGCCATGGGAAACCCTGGCTGCTGAGATGACCAACCGTTTTAGTGAACGTACGCGTATGCAAGCCATCCGCCTGTCATGTTCTAAAATCGGTAACGTATTGTCTGCATCACTGCCTGGTGTGATGATCTATTTCTTCGGTAAAAACTCAGCATTAACGTACACTTATACAGGTATCGTTTTTGCCACTATCTTCTTCGTTGTGACGTTGATCACGTATTTCTGCACATGGGAAGCACAGGATACAGATCCGGATTTTGCCAAAAATAACACCGGGCCTTCTTTATCACTGTTCAGCCATCTTGGACACCTGATTAAAGAGCTGTTTTCCACATTTAGTATTCGTGCTTTCCGTCTGCACATTATTATTTATATCTTTTCATTTACCGCGATGGATATCTTCAGGTCGGTGTTTGTTTATTTCGTTGTTTATGCGCTGCTTCAGGATGCTTCTGCGGCTTCCGGGTACTTAACCATCACCACCGTTATGGCTGTACCTTCAACCATTGGCTTTATGTTTATTATTGATAAGTTGAATGTGTCACAGGCCGCTGGATTACGTATTTCGTATCTCAGTATTATGGTGACCTTGCTGATGTTGTTCGTTAACTATGCTTATGATATGCATATGTCAACGCTGGTGATTTCAATTGCCTTTATTCTGCTAGGTTTTGGCTGGGCTGGACTGAACTTTATTCCATGGAATATCTACAGCTTTATTCCTGATATTGATGAAATTGTTACCCGTCGTCGCCGTGAAGGTGCGTTTGCCGGCGCCATGGTACTGACCAGGAAGAGCACTATTGCTGTCGCGATTATGGTGGTAGGTTTAATTCTTGAAGAGTGTGGTTTTGTTAAAGGAACGGCTATCCAGCCTGACAGCGCATTACATGCTATTACCGGACTCATGGTTCTGGGAGCGGGGGGATTATTACTGATAAGCCTTCTGGTGACGTATAAATTTAAGTTAACCCGTGAAACCCATCGCATTTTATTGAAAGAAGTTGCACGCCTGAAACTGGGGGGCCGTATTGAAGATTGTCCGGAAGATGCCCAGGTTGTTATCAAAGATCTGACGGGTTATCACTATCTTGACGTCTGGGGTAATCACGCAAAAGTGAAAGGAAAAACCGCGAATAGCCACGCGTAAAGCGATGTCCTTTTATCACCAGATGATCAGAATGAGTTGAGGATAAAAATGATTAATATTGCGATTGTTGGAACCGGGAACATTTCCCACAGACATATCAAAGCATTGCAGGGCTTTGGTGAGCGTTGCAAGATTGTTGCTCTGGTTGATATTTATCCTGAAAAAGCACAGGAGAAAAAAGATACCTACGGCCTGCATGATGCACGTGTTTATTCGAGCCATAAAGATATGCTGGCAGATCTGGGGGATATCGATGTTGTTGATATCTGTACTCCACCTTATGTTCACGCAGAAATCGCTATCGATTCGCTTGATCAGGGCCTGCATGTTTTGTGTGAAAAGCCGATGGCTGCCTCTCTGGAAGAGTGCGATGCCATGATCAATGCACAAAAACGCAGTGGCAAAATTCTGTCGATTATTGCGCAAAACCGTTTCACAGACGCCTTCTGGCGTCTGAAAAAAGCGGTTGATTCAGGCCTGGCGGGTAAAGTATGTCATGCACAAGTTGATTCCTTCTGGTGGCGTGGACACTCTTACTACGATTTGTGGTGGCGTGGGACCTGGGAAAAAGAGGGGGGAGGCTGCACCTTGAACCACGCAGTACATCATATTGATGCAATACAGTGGCTGTTAGGTTCGCCAACCGAAGTGGTGGCGATGATGAGCAACGTGGCTCACGATAATGCCGAGGTTGAAGATCTTAATGCGGCGATTTTCAAATATGCCAGTGGCGCATTAACACAACTGACCGCGTCGGTTGTCCATCATGGTGAAGATCAGAAGATCATTATCCAGGGGGAAAAAGCCCGTATCTCTGCACCGTGGAAGGTTCATGCCAGCGTGTCAGCAGAAAATGGCTTCCCGCAGGAACAGAATGATCTGCAACTGGAAGCGGAGCTGAATGAGGTATTCAACTCCACGGAAAAGCTGACCTGGACCTTACATGCCGGGCAAATTGACGACTTCTTCACTGCGATTGAAAAAGGCCAGTCTCCACTGATTGATGGTGAAGAAGGGAAACGTTCACTTGAGCTGATTACCGCAATGTACAAGTCTGCGATCACCAAAAATATTGTGAGCCTGCCTATCACTCCGGATGATGAATTTTATCGTACTGGTGGTCTGGTGAAGCTGGCACCTCATTTTTATGAAAAATCAGCATCAGTAAGTAATTTTAAAGAGGTCAACGAAATCTCGCTGGGTAAAAACCTCGATACCGTTGAAAGCTGATATAGCTGTTCCAGTCACTCGCTGGAACAACTGGATTATTATCACTGCAGTATGATTTGGGGATGAAGGTAATATGGTTACAGTTAAACTAAAGCATGACATGACGTTTCTGTCTGCGAACATCGCGGAAAAAAACTTTTCAGGCTCAATCGAAACGGATAATGACAGTTTTCTGCAACCGTATTATCAGCGTTCGGAATATGATCTGGTTGCTGACTCACTGGATAATCCGATCCATGCCCAGCCTCTCACTGAACTGGCGAAAGGCAAAAAAAATATTGTCATTATCAGTTCTGACCACACCCGCCCGGTGCCATCAAAAATAATTATGCCGATTATTTTGCAGCGTATTCGCAGTGTGAGCCCAGATGCCAGTATTACGATCCTTGTGGCAACGGGAACACACCGGGCATCGACCGATGCAGAGTTGCTGGATAAATATGGTCAGGAGATTTTTGATAACGAAAATATTGTGATGCATGATTCAAAAGATGATAGCAGCCTGGTCAATATCGGGGTGCTGCCTTCCGGTGCTGACTGCATTATCAACAAACTCGCGGTGGAGTGTGACCTGCTGGTTGCAGAAGGCTTTATTGAACCGCATTTCTTTGCCGGTTTCTCTGGCGGACGTAAAGCGGTGTTCCCTGGTGTGGCGGGCTATACCTCGGTGGTGGGGAATCATAATGGTCAGTTTATCGATTCATTAAAAGCGCGTACCGGCAACCTGAAACAAAACCCTATCCATCAGGATATGGTGTATGCCGCCGGTTTAGCCAACCTGCACTTTATTGTGAATGTGGTACTTGATCACGATAAACGCATTATTAATTGCTTCTCTGGTGATCCGGTACTGGCGCACGAAGATGGCTGCCAGTTTGTCAGAAAAACCATGAGCGTTGCGAAAAAAGAGAGTGATATCACTATCACCTGCAACGGTGGCTATCCACTGGATCAAAATATTTATCAGGCCGTCAAAGGGATGACTGCGGCAGAAGCGACTACCAAAAAAGGTGGCGTCATTATTATGGTGGCAGGTGCCCGCGATGGTCATGGCGGCAAAGGCTTTTTTGATACTTTCCATAATGCCACTCATGTGCAGGATATTATCGACCAGGCGTTGATCACCCCGCCAGATAAAACCGTACCTGATCAGTGGCAATCACAAATCCTGGCCCGTGTAATGTCGCAGTATCATGTGATCTTTGTTTCTCAGTTAATCAACCCGGATATTGTCACGGCAATGAAGCTGGATTACAGCAATGATTTGCAGCAGGCCATTGATAAGGCGCTGGAAATAACCGGGAAGGATGCAACGATTGCCATCATTCCAGATGGCGTATCCGTTATCGTTGAATAATATCGCCCGTTTAATCAAGGCTCACTCTTCCTGAGGAAACTACCATGCATGTGCATCTGGATGTGATTGGCGGTATATCCGGAGATATGTTTTGCGCAGCACTGCTTGACGCATTTCCTGACTTGCAGGCTCCTTTAGCTGACTTTATTCATGAACTGACATTTTCAACACCCTATAAAATCGCCTGTGTTGCGGCGAAACAACGTGAAATCTCAGGCAAGCGCTTCCTGGTGATGAAAAACAATGCGGTAGTTGATGATAAAAACCATATTATTTTTACACCGTTAACGTCACCCGCCACCTCCGTAGTGAAGCCGCAACAGGTTGACCATGCACACTATTCATGGACCTCTATCCAGGCGAAGATTGCCCGTATTGCTGATACCGACATCCGGGATGCTGTTTTACATATTTACCAGGCACTTGTTGATGCGGAATCAGCGGTACACGGTGTTGATCAGCAAAATATCCACCTGCATGAAGTGGGAGCTGAAGATGCGCTGATCGATATGGCCAGTGCCGCTTTCCTGGTGTTGCGCAGCCAGGTTCGGAGTTGGTCATTTTCGCCGCTGCCCTGGGGAAATGGCATGATTAAATGTGCGCATGGTTTATTACCGGTTCCGGCTCCGGCAACGGTGAAAATTTTAAAAAACTTCGCCTGGAAGCAGGATGATGAAATGGGGGAACGCATTACGCCAACAGGTGCAGCGATCCTCGCCTGGCTGGCGCAGTGGAAAACAGCAGGTCCGCGGGGGCAACTGCTGGCTGATGGTTATGGCTGCGGCAAGCGTCAGTTCGCGAATACGCCGAATATTTTGCGGGCCTGTGTGTTCCAGCAGGAAGCAGCAGGCAGTGAAACCGCTGATAACGTTGAAATTGTACAATTCGATATCGACGATATGACCCCTGAAATGCTGGCGATTGCCCAGCAACGATTGCGTGAACAGGATGCGGTGCTGGATTTATCCAGCTATACCATCAGCGGCAAAAAAGGGCGGGTGATGGTCAGAACCGAACTGCTGTGCCAGCCTCAGGCACTGGCGTCGCTGTGTCACGCGGTGTTCACCCTGACCACCACACTGGGTGTTCGTCACTGGCCGTGTGGACGTCAAAAACTGGCACGCCAGCACGCTCACACCTTCTGGCAGGAACAAAACTGGCCAGTGAAAATTGCCACCCGACCAGATCATACGTTAACCGCTAAGCTTGAAGCTGATGCCATCGCATCGGTTACGGGCAGTTATCGCCAGCTGGCGGAGCTGAAATTTTTTGTTGAACAGCAGGCCGTTGATGATGTCACTGTTCAGAAGGAAGAAAAATGAATACCACAGAATTGACGGGGCAGGTTGAACGGCTTGAAGCCTGGTTCCGTGCGCATTCCCCCTGCACGATTGCCACCAGCGGTGGTATTGACAGTATGTTACTGGCGTTTATTGCCAGCAGAACCATTGGCGAGCACGCTTTCATTGTCCACTCGGCTTCTTCTGCGGTTCCTGATGCGGATGCCAGACGCATTCGCCTGTATGCGCAGAAATATCACTGGCATTACCAGCTCATTGATAGTGGTGAAATTAACGACACAAACTATCAGCAGAATCCGGTCGATCGCTGTTATTACTGTAAGAGCTGTCTGTTTACGAAAATTAATCACATTAAATCCGGCGATATTGTTACGGGGACAAATGTGGATGATTTAAGTGACTACCGCCCAGGGTTAGTCGCGGCTAAACAAAATAATGTGCAACAACCTTATGTGGATTTAGGTATTGATAAAGCGGCTATCCGGCAGATTGCCGGTTATTTTGCACTGGATGATTTAAAAGATATTCCTGCCTCACCGTGCCTGGCCAGCCGTATTGAAACCGGTATTGCTATTAATACTGATGCTCTGCATCTGGTTGATCGTGTTGAAACCATGGTGAAAACGATGCTGGAAACAGACGTGGTGCGTTTTCGTATCAGGAAAATGGGGCTGGAGATCCAGCTCGCGCCTGAATACTATCAGCAGATGAGTGACGAGGCGAAAAACACCTTAACTGACCGCGTATTACAACATTTACCGGCTGATTATGCTTCCCTGCCGTTACAGGTTTCCACCTATGCTAAAGGCAGTGCGTTTGTGGGTGCGAAAGTGGAGAACGGGCAATGATGAAATCCGATATCATTATGGATTATGACCGGATCTCACGCTGTGGTGTTGAAGAAGCGGTATTCTGTGCGGCTAAGACTGTGGAACAGATTAATACTATTATCATGCAAACAATCCAGCGTGATAAACGCCTGTTATTAACCCGCATAGATAACCATAAATTCGCGGCTTTACCGGATGCGACCAAAAAGCAGCTGACCTGGTATCCCGCAGCACAATGCGCAATCCTGGGTGCCTTAACTGATTGTTCCACCCCTGCGACCATTGCCGTTGTCTCTGGCGGTTCTTCGGATGCTGCTGTCTGCCATGAAATCCAGACAACGTTAAATTATCACGGTATCGCCTGCGATCTTTTTCAGGATGTCGGGGTGGCTGCGATATGGCGGTTGTTAAACATCGTTGAAGCGCTGAGCCAGTATGATGTGATTGTGGCCGTGGCAGGAATGGAAGCCGCACTGCCGACCGTACTGGCCGGGCTGGTTGATGCTCCCATTATTGCTGTCCCTACTTCGGTGGGCTATGGCGTGGCGGCAGGTGGCCAGGCCGCACTGACCTCCTGCCTTGCCAGTTGTAGTGGTGGCGTGATGACCATGAACATTGATAACGGCTATGGTGCTGCCTGTGCCGCGATCAAGATTTTTAAGAAGATCCACCGGGTAAAATAGCTTTACGGACATATCTTTCCAGGGGAAACAGAGGCAACGTTACGCCAGAACGCCAGAACGCCAGAACGCCAGAACGCCAGAACGCCAGAACGCCAGAACGCCAGTTGCGACGGTTACTGTTCTGGTTCTTTCACTGTTGCCAGGGCGGCATTTTTCGTTGAACGGGCAACAGTGTTGTGCGTTTCCAGTTTGCCTTTTAGCATCAGATTAAAGACGGGAGCTTCAGGCCGGCTAAAGCGGGTCTGTAAAAGATGCACTGCTTCAACACCCAGTTCACGGCATGGGATCGTCAGACTGGTCACCGGGGTTTCGTCACTGGCTTCTGCGGGTAAGGCGTAGTTGGTGGCGATGAGTGAAATATCCTCGGGCACACGCAAACCATAGCGCAGCAGCACACGTTTAACACCAACCACCATTCTTTTGCCCTGGCAGAAAATAGCTTCCGGCCATGTTTCCCGTGGATGTGTTTTTAACCAGCGCTCCAGCACCTGTTCCGCTTCCTTTTCACTTAATCCTTCTGTAACCAGCAGACTGTTTTCAGCATCGAATTCAACATGATAAGTGCGATAAGCCTCGCGGATACCTTCCAGACGTTTATAAAAGGTTTCGCGTCGCATTGTGGTGATCGTCAGGATCCGGCGATGCCCCTCTTCGAACAGATAACGGATTGCACTGTAGCCGGTGGCATGATGATCTGGCGAAACCGTATCAAGTAGCATCTGTTTGTCTGATGAATTCACCAGTACGCAGGGTTTATTGATCGTTGATGCCAGCTTATGCACCATGGGATCATCCACGCCAATAATAATAATAGCGTTGATATTTTTATTACTGGTGCGCTCAAGGAAGGTTTTGATATCGGAGTGATCTTCTTCCAGACCACAATACGTCAGATAGATATTATGCTGCTCAACCGCTTCCGCAATTCCTCTGGTGACTTCGTGATAAAACGCATCACCCGCAGCGGTCAGTGCTCTGGCTGGAGCGAAAATAACCATTCCTTTAATCAGTAAACGTCCACTCCCTAATACATCAAGCACTCCCATTTCACGGGCGCAGTTAATGATAGCGTCACGTGCTTTACTGCTGGCATAAGCGGTGCCGCTTAATACGCGGGAAACCGTGCTTACGGAATACCCTGTTTTTTCAGCAATATCATGCATTTTAAGCCTGGCGACCATAATGTGACTCCTATCACAAACAATTTATGCAAAAATTCTCATATTTTAATTTAATGATATTAAAAAGCTTTTCGATAGCAAACAATAATTAGTTGTCACTTGTGGGAGAATTCTCACAAATCAGAATTGCTGCGCAGAGGGACATTTCTTATGTTCTTCTTATCTTCTTCCGCAATGCAAAGGTTGATTATGAAAACTGTACGTATTGGTATCATTGGCGTCGGGAATATTGGAACCAAACATGCCCGTTATCTTATTTCAGGTGTGGTGAAAGAGGCTCGCCTGACAGCCGTCTGTGATACCGAACCGAAAAAATTAACAGCCATTCGCAACATTGTTGGCGAAGACGTTGCTGTATTTTCCAGCGCTGAAGAGCTGCTGCAAAGCGGTTTAGTCGATGGCGTTATTGTTGCCACACCACACTACAGCCATCCTGAGTTGTCAATGCTGGCAATGCGTATGGGAATTCACACCTTATGCGAAAAACCTGCCGGTGTGTATACCGCGAAAGTGCGTGAAATGAATGAGTGTGCTGCGCAGTGTAACGTGGTTTTCAGCCTGATGTACAACCAGCGTACTAATCCACTTTACCGGAAAGCTAAAGATCTGATCGACAGCGGTGTGATCGGTGAACTGCGCCGCTCTAACTGGATCATCACTAACTGGTATCGCTCACAGAGCTATTACAATTCTGGCGGCTGGCGTGCAACCTGGAAAGGTGAAGGCGGCGGGGTATTGCTTAACCAGGATCCACATCAGCTTGACCTCTGGCAGTGGCTGGTGGGAATGCCAACCCGTATGCGTGCATTTTGCCAGTTTGGTAAGCATCGCCAGATTGAAGTGGAAGATGAAGTGACCGCATACGCAGAATATGCCAACGGTGCTACCGGTGTGTTTGTGACCACCGTTGCTGAGGCACCAGGTACCAACCGTCTGGAAATTATCGGCGACCGGGGCAAGATCGTCATTGAAGACGGCAAGTTACGTCTGTGGCAATTACGTGAATCAGAAACTGAATTTAACCAGCGCTGGCAGGGTGGATTTGGTGAGCCAGAGTGCTGGGAAGTGTTAGTACCAACAGAAGAAGGTTTTGGTGATCACCATCTGATTACCGCTAACTTCTGTGCGGCGATTTTGCACGGTGAACCGTTAATCGCACCGGGTATTGAAGGGATTAATGGCCTGACCATTTCCAATGCCATGCATTTATCGACCTGGACAGATAACTGGGTTGACCTGCCATTAAACGAATCACTGTATTTAGAATTGCTGAACGAGCGGATTGCTCAGTCTGCGGATAAAAACGTTGAAAGCCGGACTCTGGATACCACCGCTTCCTGGAAACAATAAAGGGTGAATAACAAAATGCAAAAAAGTGACGGAATGAATTACGCCCCTGTTGGTAAAGCACAGGCGGTTGTGGAAAAAGGGACATTTGCTTTTGCTGTCGCAGCATTAGATCACGGCCATATTTATGGCATGAGCAACGGACTGATTGAGGCGGGTGCAACCCTCAAATATGTTTATGATCCGGATGCCGAAAAAGTAAAACAGTTTGTTGAGCGCTACCCACAGGCTGAAGTGGCTGAATCGCTGGAACAGATCCTTGCCGATAAAGAGATTAAACTGGTGGCCGCCGCCGCAGTGCCTTCTGAGCGTTGTGCTCTGGGCCTGAAAGTGATGGCGGCAGATAAAGATTACTTTACGGATAAAGCGCCATTAACCACGCTGGAGCAGCTGGAAGATGCCAAAGCGATGGTCCGCAAAACCGGTAAAAAATATGCGGTGTATTACAGCGAACGTCTGCATGTTGAAAGTGCAGTATTTGCTGGCCAGCTTATTCGTGATGGCGCCATTGGTAAGGTTATTCAGACACTGGGAACCGGCCCGCACCGCGAAGGTCATTTAGGTCGTCCGGACTGGTTCTATGATCGCCGTTACTTCGGTGGCATTCTCTGCGATATCGGCAGCCATCAGATTGAGCAGTTCTTATATTACACCGGCAACAGCGATGCCCGTATCGTTGCCAGCCAGGCGAAAAACGTGAATCACCCACAGCACCCAAACTTTGAAGATTTTGGTGATGTGATGCTGGAAGGGGATAACGGTGCATCGGGATATTTCCGTTGTGACTGGTTTACACCAAACGGTTTGTCTTCCTGGGGAGATGGGCGCTTAACCATCCTGGGAACCGAAGGTTATATCGAAATCAGGAAATATGTCGATATCACCCGTGATGAAAAAGATGTGGTGTATCTGGTTAACAACGAAGGTGAATTCCGTTATCCGGTATCCGGGCAGGTGGGTTATCCCTACTTTGGTGAATTAATTCTGGATTGTATTCACCGCACCGAAAATGCCATGACTCAGGAACATGCGTTTAAAGCCGCAGAGCTTTGTATCAAAGCACAGATGCTGGCTAATTCGGGCCGCTAAACCGCAATGTCCCCATCCGTCGGTGTACGGGTGGGGATGATATGAACAGATAGTCTTTTCCCGCCACAAAGCGGTTCGCGGAATGTATTCAGCGAGCGGTTTATTGTTTGTCAGGGCATCAACATGAAAAAATATTTACCAGCATTGCTGCTATTAATGGCCACTCCTGCCTTTGCCCATCCCGGACATGGGCTATTGACGTTTAATGACGGGTTCCTGCATCCGTTAACCGGTATCGACCATTTATTAATGTTATCTGCGGTTGGCATTCTCTCTGCTAACCGGGCTCATCCATTACGCTTTACCGGTTTTGCGCTTGTAGCCATGTTTATCGGGGCATTGATTGGTCACCTTTATGGTGATTTTACCGGTATGGAACAGCTGATTAACTTCTCTGTCTTTGCTGCCAGTGGCGTGATCCTGTGTGCGGCACAGAGTCGTACCGTATGGCTGGTGCCACTGCTGTTATCGGTACATGGCTGGGCACACGGTGTTGAAGGTAGCACTGGTGACGCATTCTATCTTTTCACTGCAGGCTTCCTGCTGGCCAGCGGAACGGTACTTTTGCTGGGCCACTATCTGGGAAAACTGGCTTATCGCCACAGTATGCTGCGCAAAGTGATTGGTACGGGGTGGATCGCGGCAATGACGTTAAATTTGCTTAGTGTGTAAGGAGAAAAGCAATGGCTGCATTTATGACAGAAGATTTTTTACTGAAGAATGAAATTGCCCGCACGCTGTATCACAAATATGCGGCAGATATGCCGATTTATGATTACCACTGCCACCTGAATCCACGGGAAATTGCTGAAGATCGTCGTTTTGACAATCTGGGACAGATCTGGCTGGAAGGCGATCACTATAAATGGCGGGTACTGCGTAGTAGCGGTGTGGAAGAAGCATTAATTACCGGTAAAGAAACCAGCGACTACGAAAAATATATGGCATGGGCAAACACCGTGCCAAAAACGCTGGGCAACCCGTTGTATCACTGGACACATCTGGAATTACGTCGTCCATTTGGTATCACCAATACCTTGTTTAGCCCGGAAACCGCCGACAGTATCTGGCAGCAATGTAATGAGAAACTGGCAACGCCAGAGTTTTCTGCCCGCGGAATTATGCGCCAGATGAATGTGCGGATGGTGGGGACGACCGATGATCCGATTGATGCATTAACCTGGCATCGTCAGATTGCACAGGACGACAGTTTTGATATTGAAGTGGCACCAAGCTGGCGTCCGGATAAAGCCTTTAAGATTGAGCTGGAAGGCTTTGTTGATTACCTGCATAAACTGGAAGCCGCCGCAGATGTCAGTATTAGCCGTTTTGACGATTTGCGTCGTGCGTTAAGCCGCCGTCTTGAGCATTTTGCGGCGCATGGTTGCCGTGCTTCCGACCACGGTATTGAGACGGTACGTTTTGCGCCAGTACCGGATGATGCGCACCTTGATGCGATTCTGGCAAAACGCCTGGCGGGTAACGAGCTAAGTGAGCTGGAAATCGCACAGTTCTCTACTGCGGTGCTGGTCTGGCTTGGTCGTCAGTACGCGGCTCTGGGGTGGGTCATGCAGTACCATATTGGGGCGATCCGCAACAATAATACGCGCATGTTCCGTCTGCTGGGTGCCGACAGCGGTTTTGATTCTATCGGTGATCATACGTTCGGTCTGGCGCTTTCCCGCCTGCTTGACAGCATGGATGTTACCAATGAGCTGCCGAAAACCATTCTGTATTGCCTGAATCCACGCGATAACGAGCTGCTGGCTTCGATGGTCGGGAACTTCTCTGGCCCAGGTATTGCAGGCAAAGTGCAGTTTGGTTCTGGCTGGTGGTACAACGACCAAAAAGATGGCATGTTGCGCCAGATGGAACAGCTTTCTCAGCTTGGCTTGTTAAGTCAGTTTGTGGGAATGTTAACGGATTCACGCAGCTTCCTTTCTTACACGCGCCACGAATATTTCCGTCGTTTGCTGTGTAACCTGATCGGTCAGTGGGTTGAAGATGGCGAAGTCCCGGACGATGAAGCGATGCTAAGCCGTATGGTGCAGGATATTAGCTTCAACAACGCACAACGTTATTTCAGTTAATCCCATTTGGGATGACGCTGACTGAAAACTGACAGGGCGGGTTGTTATCAACCCGTCCTGTTTTTTGTTTCCGTTGCGTATCAATGTTCCGCGACAACCGGTGGGGATTTGACCTGGGTGCCAGGTGAGGCATCCCACACTTCATCATATTCATACCCGGTAAGGGATTTAATCACGGCACGGGTTTCATCATCACAATCTGCCACATTGCCACCCAGTTTGCGGCGGGCAACCTCTTTAATCAGTATTTTGTGCGTCTTCTGTGTCAGTTTAAAACGGAAGGTGATGTAAAAGCTGATAGCCAGTAATGCTGCTGTACCAAAAACCATCAGACCGATAATCGAATGCAGAGCACTCAGCGGTTGTGAGCCACCACCTTTAACAAAACCACTCTCTTCCAGCACCAGACCCACCAGCATGATGGCCAGCGCGACTGTACTTTTACGTGTTAACACCATCACTCCGGCAAAGATCCCTTCCCGGCGCTGACGGGTAACGAGCTCATCCACATCGGGAATAAAACTGTAGATATTCCACGGAATGTAATACAACCCGGCTTTGGCTAATCCGAACAGCACAAAAATTGCTGAGAAGAGCAGGGTGGAAATCTGCAAATTACCAAGATAGATCATAAACAGAAACGCCAGCACCAGGAAAATGCTGCCGTAAGAGAGTCGTAGCGCACCAGAAGGGGTGAGATTAAGTTTATTCATCAAGAGCATAAAGCCAAAGGTGCCGGGAATAGCAACAAAAGCAGCAATACTTAATAGACTGGAAACCGTTGCGGCATCCTGTTTTAAGCCGTATACCACATAATAGGTGAACACAGAGCCAAAAATATCCATTGCGGTAAATGAACAGATATAAATAAGGATGTGTTGACGGAAAATTCTAATTTTAAACGATGAAAAGAGATCCAGAACCAGATATTTAAAGTGGTTCAATAATCCTTTGCTACGTTGCGTATTCGGGGTGAATTCATACTCTTCCCGTACATCTTTCGCTTCCCAGGTCGTCGCCCAGG
>Ga0157366_1000368_pt1 | contig 20844 bp, 15 predicted proteins | sample AttbisABBM1_FD_113149 | JGI IMG/M metagenome (GOLD analysis project Ga0157366, IMG submission 113149) | Fungus gardens microbial communities from leaf cutter ant in Botucatu, State of São Paulo, Brazil - Atta bisphaerica ABBM1 | ecosystem: Host-associated > Fungi > Mycelium > Unclassified ...
ACATCTTAACAAGGCTATGGACATGGACATGGACACTCCAAGAGGTTGGTCTGCCAACTCCAGCACTAACAACTCTAGGGAGTCATCGATGCACTCAAGCGTCTCATCCATTGCATATGCCGACAGGGTACAAGCCCTTAACAACAGCCCGTCTTGGGCTGACCAAGTCAAAAGTAGTGAATCTCAAGAAGAAATTACCCTGTCTTATGCGAACCCAGAAGATGCCTTTTCTTCGGTGTCCATCTTTGGAACTAACGAGTCCATCGATGCTGACACCCAAAACATTTCGACATCTCTTTTTAGAATTGCAGAATTCGTCAAACAAAGACATCTTGGTGGTAAAACAGAAAAAGATATACCACACATCTCAGAGTTCGGTTTTGCAGCCTGGAACCTCATCTCATCTATTTATGAATCTGGATGGGATGCTTTAACTGCTAACATAGATAGCAGAACTTTTTGACAGTGTGTTTTGGCTCATTTCGAACCATTGAACCCCAGGAAGGAAAAAACTCCGGTTAAGAACAAAAGAGAATCAGTGAAACTGGTAAACCAGCTAATATTTCCAGGATTTCCCCTCTTGTTCCCCCGAGACCTAGCAAAGAGGTCTTGGTAAAGTCCAAATTTTATAAAGGCAAAGACAAAGTCAGAGAAAAACCAAAGGATGCTCCTAAAGGACACTCTTATGCTCAAGTGTCCAAGAACAACATTGTGGAAATCATAAAAATCAAGAACAGTTTCCTGAACCTTTCAGCCGAGAAAATTGAGGAGGTTCACAAAGTTTTAAACAAGCCCAAGCTCAATATGATGACAAAGGGCCCTTTAAGAAGACAAGTCATTATTCCAATGAGTTCAAACAACTCCCAAAAGTTTATGTCACTTTCAAACAAATATGTGTTTAATATCAATAGAGCACTCAAAGACATCAAGTTAGATATAATAGCTGACTTTATTTGTACTGACAACAGAGGACTAATTATTATAACTAACAAAGTAGCATCAACCCTCCACTTGATCACAGTGGAGAAATACATCAAAAATATCAACAACATTGACTTGGAAGACATCTTGTCACCAAGGCTATCCTAGTTCAAGTTCTACTTTAAGATTTTAGGCATCCCATACCTTCTTGAAGATACAAATGTCACTATTTCCTCAGACATAGTTAAAAGAGTTTTGCATTTATCTCACATTTTCAATAATGTAGTGCTTACTTTAAAACCTTACATTATCAAAGCTTTTCTGAAATTGAATATGGCAGTAATATAGATCAACATCTGGGATGCCCAGAGTAGTGCAAAAGCTAAGGAACTAATTAATAGATACTTTAATATAAGAAGCTATATCATAATGGTCAGAAGTACAAATATAAACCTAGTATCATATGCCAAGTCCACCTATCTGGAAAATACATCCCCATAGTGATAGGTGATACTGCTTTTCCAACATCTACTATACAAGTCTGTCTTCCATAGTAGCCACCTTTCTCACAACACATTTATGTGGTAGTGATACAACTATCTAGGTATTCCATTTTCTATTATGGAGATACCCATCTGACTTAGTCTCTTATAGCAGAGTCATACTCCTATCAGTATTTTACTACTAAAATCTCTACTTGGGATAATAAGGGCTATACTACTGAAATCCTGAGCATCTCTTATATTATTTCTTTGTATATAAGACTAGTAGTTATACTGTAATTTACTAGTCTAATAATTAACAAAGATAATCCTTATTGAACTTAATCTTTGGTATTCAATAATAATACACCAATCAGTACTCACTCTCATCTCAGACTTCTTTCTTCTATTTAAAATTGCAACTATATAGCAGATAGATAGCATAATATATAAGCTGAAGCCAAGGTCATTCCACAAGTTCACATCTCTGAGCTAATCCCACAAACTTTCATTTCCAGTGTAAACCACACCTGATGCCTAGAAGTACCACAATGTAAGAATTATTAGAAGTGGAGCTATACAATCTTTGCTTGTTACATTCATAATTTTAAATACATCAAGTATAATAGCTCTTATAAGGTAGAACATCATAGACATTTTGCATGGTATTGTAAGGCAAACTTTAAGATCAACCTACTAAGACTTGAAACAAAGAGTAGTGAACTGTGTCTACACAGCTTCAAGTATATCAACTACAAAGAGAATCATCAAGCCAATAATAATACATGTTTATTCTAGAGATATCATTTCAATGAAAATGATATTTGAAGAAGTATTAAGAGCTATATAAGAATAGAAGCAAGTTGATCTACTCATTTATAAGTGAGATAAGTACATGATTTTAAAAAATCTCAATATATTTTCATAGAACATTTGAAAAAACAAGCTATTAAAAAATGTTATTCTAAAAAACAAAAAAGAATTTGATATGATTTTCATTTAAGAACCACTATGATTGTCAAAGATGAAAGCAGTGGACTTAACTTATTTTTCTTTTCCATTTTCATTTTGATTTATTTTTCATTTTTCTATTTTTAGAACTTAGGATTATGGTTAGAGTGACAGTCACATCATATAACATGGTCACAGTAATGATTACAAGTCACATAATTTATGGAAGGATATAAAAGATTCTGGAAAGATAATGTTATACAACATGTGCAACACATGTTGACCTTAAGGCTAATACATGGCTGTTTAGGGTAGGTTAGAAGTAGTTAGCACAGACCATGTGGATTTAGTATATAAGATAGACTATCTTGTACAGAGTTCTCTATTGAGTTCTCTTATGTTAACCCTAATACAAGATTCTTTTTCTTGATCAACTCTAAGGTCTTAAGTTTATAACAATGATCTTATATCTGAACCATTTCAAGTTTATTATCTAAAGAGGAAGATGAAATTGTAGGCACTCTCAACTATCTATTATAAGTAACTTTTTCAAGACAGTTAACCTATGATAATAATTACCTAAAAGTAATCACATATATCAATGTTTAAATTACTCAACTTCATTTTAAATCACAGGAACATTAATTTAATATATTTTAAGAATACTGAGATTAACATTCACAATATACTTATTATGATAGAAGACTTTAATATCAGAGACAATAACTGGAACCTATTTTACTCTCATCATTTGGTATATAATGATGTTCTTTTGGAAGTTGCTAACTTTTTTAATTTAAAATTCTTTTACCCTGTTAATCAAGTTTTAACTCAATACACAGATAACCCAAATGATACTAACTTGGTTATTGATATTATGTTTCTTTAACCAGATTCAAGTGAAATCAACAATCATTTGATTCTACCAGAATCCAGAAGCTTGTCTAACCATGCTCTCTTAGTAGTTAATATATCTATTATTGAGGAGTTTACTCAAGATAAAAGGAGAATAATCATCAGAAACAACAAAGAAGAAGTAAAATTTGTTTCTGAGCTTATGAGTATAATTAGAAACATTAATACTTCAAACATATTAAGTAAAGGATTACTTAAAGAAGTTGTTCAAGAATATACAAGAACTTCAAATTCTATTTGGTATAAATTCTCTAAAAATGTCAATATTACTAAATGTTCCAAAGCATGGTGGAATGAGGAGTGTAATGCTAATCTAAATAGATATCAATTCTCCAAGACAATAAAGAACTGAAAGAATTTCAAGAGAATTATTAAGAAGACTAAACATATCTTTTTTGATAAGAAAATTCAAAGATCATATTGAAAAACAAAAGATCCTAGGATCTTATAAACTGGATTAAGAAGTGTTGCTAACCAGCCATAGAAGACCTACAACATAATGAACATTTCTACATAGAACTTGAGAACTTATAACAAGTACTTCATCAAACATTCAATTTGGCACAAGATCATCAAATCAATATATGACTGTTGGATGAATTTACTATAAAACCCAGATTGGAATAGCCTTTCTTTTCAAAGGAGGAATTTAAAAATGCTATCAAAAAGTGCATCAACTCATTCATACCAGGACTAGATCATGTATCATAAAAACATATAAAAGTCATTGTAGATGATAATAATAGGTATTTACTTAATATTGTCAATATCACTAATACATATATCAATCTTGGCTATTGGTTATCATACTTCAAAATGTCATCTTTGATTATCATTCCACAACCAAATAAAGCAATATATAACTTTCTAAAGATATTCTGACTAATTATTCTATTGAATACTCTGGGAAAACATATTGAGAAGATCATCAGTGATAAGTTACAAAATCAATCTATCACATCAAATTTCATTCACCCTAATCAGATAGATGGATTAAAACATCATTCAACTACTAATGTAGACATCTTTTTTATTAATTTAATTTATTTAGAATAGGTTAAAGGTCTAAAAACTAGTACTTTAGCTTTTGACATAGCTTAATTCTTTCTATTATTCAATTATTAACTTCTCCCTCTAATTCTGGACAAAGCTGGTTTTGATTCTAGAATTTCAATTTTCTTTTCTAACTATTTGATAGATAGGAGAATATAGTATATGTAGAACAGTTTTATTTTCTCTGTCTTTAAAACTAATATAGGTGTAGAACAATGATCTGTTTTATTTCTCATTCTTTCTGCTCTTTATTTTTCACCCATCTTTCATATTTTTGAAGAAAGAGCAAAAAACCTCATTCCAAACACTCTTATCTCATTTCTTTCTTTTGTAAGCGATAGTCTTTTTATTTCACAGAAGAAAACCTATGAAAAATCAAACACTTTACTATTCTGTAGTTATAATATCATTACCTCTCTTTTTAATCAATTTGGACTCAAGATTAAACATGGAAAATCTGAAATCTTCTATTTCTCTAGATTAACTAGAAACTTCAATTCTTTTTCTTTAGATCTCAGTCTGTTAGAAAAATCTCTTCTATAATCAAAGAATATATAAAAATATTTCAGATTTATTTTTGATAGAAAACTTCTATTTTGTTATTATATTCAATTCAATTTCAACAAAGCTCTTTCAACTATGAGGAAAATTGTGCTTTATAGTTTACCTTTATAGTATTTCAAGAATGCTCTATTATCTAATTCTTTTAAAGAACTTTAAAAAATACAATAAAGAGCTGCTATCTAGATCACAGAAGCTTTTTGCATATTACTGTCTTTGAAGATTGATGGTAATTGCTGGCCTTATTTCTATACACCTATATTTACACAAAATTAGTAGACAACAACAACTTAGAACTACATCTTTACCATCAAACTATACAATCAACTCACTTTTTGAGAGCCAACACCTGAAAAATACATTGCTGCATTACTTATCATTAGAAGCCTTAACTCTCAAGCAACATCTCAAAGTTAAGAGCTCTATTGTAGATATAAATAATTGTCTTAATAGAATCTTTCCATCTTTTAATTCCCTTGACTAGTAAACAATTTTCCTAATTATTTTTCTTTTCATACAGTAAAATATAGAGATAAATAAAACAAAGAAACTGATCTTTATGAACTTGATAAAATTGCCAAAGATATTCTATCAAATTCCAACACTATTATTGTTATTTCTGATACTAGTATTAACAACAATACTATATTAATATTGTATGTTTGGTCAGGTCACAATACAGTTGTCAAAACCATTCACCATACTGTTAATATTATGTCTATGAAGACAGAACTGTTTACTATTAGATGTGGAATCAACCAAGTAGTTCAAATCCCTAATATGTTTTTTATTACTGATATTATTCATTTAATGAGATAAATATTCAATTCATTATCATATTTCTACTGTTACAAAGCACTTTGCTTAGTAAGTGTATAGCTCATGATTAGTAGTCCTAATTAGATAGTCAATAGAAAAATTTACATAGTGAGATTAACTTTCAACTAATACTACTTGTCTTTCTTCATTGCTTTCTTTCAGCTCTCTATAGAAGTATACACTACAGATAAGTAATTGCTAGTTATCTATACTACACCATGCTACCATACTACTATGCACTCTGTTTCTTCCAATAGGTTATAAGCTCCAGTTGTCTTAATCTCTAGTTGGTACTCTCTTAGGCTACTTCTTATTAATAAGGAGAACTTGACCAACTCTACTAGTTGTTAGATTTGTAAACTCTAGATCCAAGTTTCTTTTAAATTTTCATTTTTTTTTTCATTTTTTTTCATTTTGATTTATTTTCTATTTTGGAATCTAAGGTTAGGGTTAGAGTGATATCATAACCATACTATCACACATCAATCATATTAGATGACATAGTTATATTAATGGTCACATAGAACATAGTAGAAGAATCAAGAAATAATAATGTCATATAGCATATACAACACATGTTGATCTCATAGCTAACACATGGTCTTTAGGGTAGGCTAGATGTAGTAAGAGCATGGACTATTGCTAGTTAGTATATAAAGGTAGATACATTGTACCAAGAACTCCATCAAGTTCTCTTGTATTAACTTAATACAAGATTCTTCTTATTGACTAACTCTAAGGTTTTTGAGTTGTAATACTAGTAGGCTGACATTTTGTCACTTCTAAGCCTATTATAGATTGAGCCAGTTCTAAATCACTCTATGTCTACAGAATCTTTTTACACCTTATATATACTAATAGCTCATTACTGATTAGATTGAATATTTATGCTTTAGCTAACTGTATTTTCTCCCTAATCCACACTGATTATCTTTATTGATAACAATGGCCAACTTTGTTGCTACTTTTCCTAAACTTACTAGCCTTCTTGACTATTCTTTTTAGAAAATTTATATTAAATCAACCTTTGCTCTTATCACCTACTCTGGGGCAGTCTTTACTGCTGATAATATACTGAATGCTTCAATACTCCCTCAAACCACTAATATAGATAAGATAGCTAGGAGAAACTTCTTAGACTTCCAAGCTCTAACTGTTCTTAACTCCACCTTACCAAATAACTTATTAATATATAACTAGTCTAATGCTGAGGCTCTTTGGGTTCAGACCCTAGTAGAAATGCCTAGTCCAGTATCAATTTTTGCTGATTACCAAAGAACAATCACATTTCAAATCTCTAGTAACCAAGACTCTACTTCCCAAATTGCTGAGCTTGATTGCCTTTATATAAAACTCTATAGGAATAGCTGTAATATCTCTTCTGTTTTGAGGGCAATAACTCTCTTATCTGCAATCTCTTACTCATGGGACTTGATCTCTGCCTCTATCCTTTTCTCTCATATATCTATTTCTAATCTTACCTAAAATGTTATACATTTTACTATTTATGCAGAATTCTCTAGACAGACTAACACTGCCAATGCCACTCACTATTCTGGCATCCTATATAAGGAAAAACTTTCTCAGTGGAAAATAGACTCCTAGCAGTAATAGCAGTTGCAAAGTGAGAGTTCTTCTAAGCAGCAAAAGAGAAGAAAGCAAAGTAACCAAGGCAAAAAGAGGAGTAATACTTACTAAGCAGATGAAATAAAAGACTAGAATAATAATAGCAGTAACATCTACTAGGCAGACAGTGTTATTACCTTTGTAAGCATGGCCATTATTTCTTCATCAATTCACCCTCTCCCTCCTAAGCCTTCAGTTATAGTCTCTTAACTTGCTAATCACCTTTCTGTAGTATACATTCCCCAAAGTGATCCTATTCAAGAACCTCAGATATAAGCAAAAGTACAAGCACTGAAATTCTATAAAAGTGCTTGGAAAAGAAGTTCTCTAACCCATCTACTAAGGTCTTAACCTCTAAAATCATAGAACTGCCTACTGAAAATTCTTCTCCTATAGAGGTTGATATACTTACAGTAACCATTCCCAAAAGGTAGGTAGATGATCATGATTATGTAGTTTCTCTAGGAAGTAATGATGGATATGAATCAGATAATTGAACTCTTGGTAACCAACTATATGTATCTTTCCCCTTCTAAGTTAATGATTCACTAAATTCCTTAACTCAGTCCATTCAACCCTACACCAATGTAGCTATTGTAATAGAAAACTCTATAGGGTCAAGTAGAGTTAATTGTGCATATATGGCTTCCAATCAAAACAAATTTGTTCTGCCTAACTTGCCTATTACTGTAAATCACTCCAAATACAAAAAAGCACTGTGTTCCTGGTATAAGTTGAGTCTGACTTTGTCAATATGACTCTGGATAATTATGGCTGAGTTAAGACTACAAACTCAAAAGCACTACTATTTATGGTTGCTTCTGGCACCATTCTAATTGAACATGAAATCTTTGATCCTGAGGAAGGAACTACTAAGATTGCTATATCAAAACTATAGCCAGTCTATTATATTCCTAGTATGCAGATACATCTCCTCTCTACTGGACAGATTCTTCAGTCTGGGTTGAGAATGGAAGACAACAAAAGTGGTTCCACTTTTTGTGATAAGTCTGGTGATGCTGTTCTATTAGCTACTCCCAACCTCTGAGGCAACACCCAGATTGTAAGGACTCATATTCTCAAGTACAATGTCTTTAATCCTATAAGTCTTGTAACAAGATACCTAGACTTTGAGACTTTGCATCATCATTTTGGACATGCCTCTGATAAAGTTATATGTCATGTCCTTGATAATGTTGAAGATGCAAGAAAGATTCATTTCCCAACACAGAAACATATCTGCTATAATTACACTCTTAGAAAGATGCACCAACACAGTTTCCCTGAAAACTCTTCTCACTCCAGTAAGCCTCTAAGATTGATCTACCCAGATCTTCTTAAGCTCTCCACCTTATCTTATTCAAAGTACAAGTGGATGATTACATTCCTTGATAACCATTTCTCTTTTTACAACATTGCTTTTCTGTGCAAAAAGTCTGAAGCTGCAGATGCAATTAAGTTTATTTTCCAGATGTGGTCAAATACTACTTCCCATCCTGTGAAGAGGTTATACACTGATAATAGGAGAGAATATATAATATCAAAATTACAATCCTTTCTAAGAGAATAAGAGGTTATCTATGAGACTAGTACTCCACATGTATACCATGGTCATGCTAAACAATTGAACTACACCTTGCTTGAAAAGGCACAGTTAATGTCACTTGAAGCATGTCTACTAGATTCCTAGTAGGAGTTCATAATAGCAGCTGTAGCTTATGTATATAATCACATATCTGTTAGACATCTCAAGTGGAGAATACCTTAGGAGATCTTCTTGGAAAACAAACCCAAAACATCATACTTCCATGTCTTTGGCTATGGAGCCTATGTGTTCTTCTCTATTGAAGTTTATACCAACAAACTTGCACCACATTCTAAATTGATAATATTCATTGAGTATGAGGACAATGAATACCACTTTATGCACTATATACAAGAAAATATCATTTTATACTCCACATATGCCATCTTTGATGAGAAACTTTTTTCTAAATACACTAACTTCTATGTAAAAGAGCACAAATTATATAATGAGTTATTAGACAAAATAAGTCCAGAAATAGAGTTGTTAGTGTCTAACTCTTCTGAAAAAGATAGATCTGCTCTAGTATCCATTCCACACACACTTATTCCTCCTATCCAAAACAATCTTCCTACTCATTCTCCTTTACCTTCTTATTCTTATAAGTTTACTTCTCCCTCAGCTTGTATCTTCACAACCAGTAGACTGATTTTCACAAACTAAGTTGCACTGGAAATCCCCAAATGAAGGCTATCTGTACATATATGGAATGTACAAAAGTGACAACAAACAACTGAGATATCAGGCCATCAGTAACTGTAAAAGCTTTGTTTGCTAATATCTCATGAACAGCTAGACAGATTCACATGATCAAACTTGTATTGGAAAGTGCTCATCAAACTGTTTCAAATGATATATAGTATATAGTATATCTCATAACAATAAGTATTTATAAAGATACAAGCATATCAATGTAGTAATATAACTAGTTATCTTCTAAAATTAGCCTGACAGCTGCTATGACAGATGACAGCTCCCATCAGGTACAAGTTTTGATCATGTGATAGAAACAGCTTGTATATGGACTATCACTCTTTTGTATATATACTTCTATGTCTGAGAATTAGACCTCAGACTTAACAATATTATTTATTATTCATCAATTTTCATCAATCTTGATTCTTTATCATTTGTATTGATCTTAATCATCATTGTCATTATTATTGAACTTCTGAATCACTTTTAAACCTTTGAGAGTATATCTAATATTCAGATATCACAAATAAGTGAGTAGTTCATTTTATGATATACCTACTCCAGGACCTAAAAAGCCTACAGTAGAGATTGAAGAAACAAATGATGTTGACTCTGATGTTAAGATGTAACCACCCAGCCCTCAATGACATTTGCAACCTATTCTACAGATACTACAAGAAAATCCTAAATTGAGAAGATCTAAGCATTAAACTCAGATATCCTTCAGAAAAGGAAATATTTATGGAGAATGAGAATATCCTACCAATATTCTGCAAAACCCTTTATGGCAGTCAAGGGGAAGGTTTCCCAACCCCAATATGGCTCACAATAGACATAAAAATGCTTGTCAGGAATCATGAAGGATTTATTAGAGTATACAATATTTTTCTGATAATCCACTGCATAGAACAGTAAGAATAAATAAAGTTAATCACCCATACAACTCATCTGACAATATTATTGAGACAAATGGAACTTCATATAATATCCAATAGAAAGGCAAATGCCCAATTATTGTTGATAATAATGGAAGTAGAATAGACATGCTATCTCTTATAAGTGAATTAGCTGAGCTAGCCATCACTAGCTACTTGGTATGCCTTGTAAGAGAAGGGGAAGCAGAGCAAATTTGCTTTCTTTTAACACAACATACAACAGAGTCTTGCCCAATTTCCAAAAGCCTTAGAGATATTACTAGATTACCAGCTAATATTCAAAAGAAGTAGCTTGAGTCTTGTCTTGAGAAGCTGAAATCACTTAAGAATAGAAATATCTATGAAGTTATGGACCTTTCTAAGAGAAGAAAAGCAATCAAGAATCACTGGGTATTCAACATTAAGTCTAATGGACATTATAGATCTTGACTTGTTATAAAAGGATTTTCTTAGGTTAAGGGAATTGACTTTGATGAATTATTCTCTCCAGTTGTCTGCTATGAGACAGTATGCTTATTCCTAGCTATTGCTGCCCTTGAAGATTGGGATATCCATAGTGTTGATGTAAAGACTGCCTATCTTTATGGTGATCTGAATAAGGAAATCTATATAAAGCAGCCTGAAGATTTTAGGCTATCTGGCAAAGAAAAGAAAGTCTGGAAACTCCTTAAAGCATTGTATGGTCTTAAGCAAGCTAGCTTATCTTGGTAGTGAACTATAACTAAGTCAATGTTAAGGATTTAAGCAATACAAATCTGATACTAGTATATATTACTTCATTGATAAAAAGACTAGAGAGCTTATTATAGCAATTGTCTATGTTAATGATGTTTGTTTCATAAGTTCAGAAGATTTCCCACTCCTCTTAGAGTTGAAGTAAAAATTTATGATGAAATAGAAATACCATAATCTTGGAGAAACTAAAGAGTTTTTTGGGATGTGTATAAATCATAATCATAAGAATCAAAAGATCTTTTTAGACCAGTATGAGTACTTAAACAAAGTCCTAGCATAATTCAATGCAGCAACTAACCCAATAAGTATTCCACTCTCATTGGGCTATGTGTTTAAACCCAATGATCAACAGTATAATCTCAATTTCTGTCAAAGGTACCAACAAATGGTTGAATCTCTAATGTATCTGATAATTGGCTCACATCCTAATATAGAATTTGCTGTAGACAAACTTGCTCAACAGATAGCAAATCTCTCAAATAGACATTATCAAGCAGGATTGTATCTCTTTAAATATTTACTTAATACTTACAAATATTGAATAGCCTATGATGGACCTAACAATGAGTCTGTTGTGGTACACTCTGACTTAGACTAGGTACAAGAGCTAGAATCACATAGATCTGTGACTGGTTACTTTACTCTAATAGCTTGTGGAGTAATATCCTAGACAAGCTACCAGGAAAAGACAGTAGTTCTATCTTCAACTAAGGCTGAATATATAGTCCTCTCTAATTGTAGCCATTAGCTTGTCTGAACAAGAATATTATAACTTAAGCTCAATATTAAGCAAAAGACACACTCTTGTATTGAGTAATACAAGAGAACTCAATAGAGAACTCTGTACAGAAACATCTACCTTATATACTAAATTACGATGGTCTGTGCTACTACTTTTCTAGCCTACCCTAAAGACCATATGTTTGCTTTAAGGCTAACATATGTACTATATATTGTTATGATATCATTTACTCAGAACCTTCTACATTGTTTTATCATGTTACATGAGCATGTGACTTACATGACTTTGTCATGTGACCTGTGACCATGTCAGACTTTGTCTTCTTCATCTTATGATCAACAATAAAACCTAAGAGAAAATAAAATAAAATAAAAACTAAGTCCATCATCTTCAATTCTGACAAAGAAACCTTCTCAATGAGGTCAGTTTTAATGTTCCAACTCCTCATATTTATAGCATTAATCTTGGCTTACTTTTCTAGAGATCTAATCTTATACAAGAAAAATGCTCCAAATATATTGATATTTGCTACCACTATATAAGAGATCTAATTGAGGATGAGCAAGTTAAACTATATCACATTGATAGGAAGGAAAACCCTACTAATATTCTGACTAAAAACCTTGGTCAAGTCCTATTCAGACATTTCCATCCATCTCTTGGCTTAGAGATACTCTGAGCTCATTTACTTTTGCATCTATCACTTAACAGCTGAAGCCTTAAGTGAGAGAGAGTGTTGCAAAGCACTCTGCTTAGTAAGTGCATGACCCATGATTAGTAGTCCTAATTAGGTAGTTGATAGAAAAATTTACATAGTGAGGTCAATCTCCAACTAATCCTACTTGTCTCTCTTTGTTGCTCCCTTTCAGCTCTCCATAGAAGTATACACCACAGGTAAGTGGTTGCCAGTTGTCCACACTGCACCATGCTGCTGTACACTCTGTTTCTTCCAACACCTACCAACTTCAATCTATTGCTATAGCTCAAGATCTCAGGGCTTTTTTCAATAAGAATTTACAAAATTCTATTGAATTCTGGGATTGACCGAGCAAGGATAAATGGGCTCTCCATGCAATTGTTGACAAAGAAACAAAACAGTTCAACCTCACTCCCATCCTTCCATGTAAATTGTCATGGGATTTTAGCATAAAAGAAGAATGCAACTCAATTATATGAAATTGGCAAATGACTTTTCAAGTGTCAGATTTCAAAGGAAACCACTTATCATCTTCCTATCAAGCCCAATTATATGAAAGGCAGATCTTGGCTCAAATTAGTCAGTTACTTGAACTCACTGTGTGCAAGAGCCACTAGAGCTATCACAAATCATGCTCCCATATGTAAAAATCATCTGAGATTTTTCCTGAGAGAAAATTTCAGTTGTCCATGCAGAAATTATCCAATTGAATCAAGGTGACATATACTTCATGAGGGTAGAAGATTTAACAAGTGTTGGAATCCTGATAGGGCATCTTTAAGTCATTTTGTAGTGTTCCTCAAGTTTGACCCTGGGGCTTTCTCCTTCCATGAAGGAATCACTTAATAACAGTTTTTCTGTTATCAGATGAACCTAGTGTACCCTCTTTCCTTTTCTTTTCCTTTTCTTTTCTTTAATTGCTCTCTTCTTTTTTTTTCTTTTTTTCTCTCTCTTCTATATGTAAGTACCTACGTTGTAGCTACCATGGTCTGCCACCTTACCCCATGTAATAAATCGTTGATTTTAAAAAAAAAAGTGACTAGGGTATCAGTAAAGAAAACCAAAATCAATCACTACTCCACCATGCTACCACCACCGCTCGCGGGAAACCCACGACAGGGCAATCGAGATTCTGGAATTGCCCTCCCTTTTCCTTTGTCGAGAGTGGTCCCAGAACCCGATGATACTTGTGTAGTCGACGCCCCCTCTACCATCTCCATGTTAATCTCGCGCGCAATCCAACCAGAGCGTTTTGTATCCTGGAGAAAGTCTGGGAAGGAGTGGTGAAAGAAGTGAAAACACTCTTCGTCTGTTCCAGGAGAAGAGATATTGACTACAGAGTGTAAATTCTGGAGAGCACGATCCACCGTAGATCGGCCTATATCAAGGAAAGCCATGGCTTCTTGAACAAAAAGGCCATGAGGGGAAGCATGAACACATAAGCTAAGAATGCGTAATGTGATATGTTGAATCTCAGGGGTTATAGAAAGAAGAATCTCTTCATAAAGAGCATCAAGGGCGTGAAACGGATGAAGCGTGTGAGGGACGAGTGAATCATCAATCAATCCAAGGCAGAGCTCGAGTAATGCTCGGGGATCTCTCTGATCATCATCTCCGACATATTTGAGAATGCATGAAGCAAACATCAAAAAACCCGATGAGGCATCTTTCAAGAGGTGCCAATGAATATCGGTTGGCCATGTCTCCACAGGTCCAAAGCGGAAAAAATATCGTTTCCGGATCTCGTAGAAACCGTCGTGGAGCATTAATTCGACATCGTCCCTGGCTTCACCGTCTTCAATCAACAGTTGTTCATGTCGACACAGAGACTGTACAGTCATTCTCCATATGATCTTCTTCACATGCGGCTCTGGACGACTGCAGATAATCCAAAATAGTCCTGCTGCCGCGTACTTGTGCTTGGCAAATTCAGAGATAAGCCTAGTAAGCTCAATCTGAGCGGATCTATTTCCACAGACATCAAGTCCATCTAAAATTATGACCAGCGGATTCTGTGGGCTGAAAAGCCGTCGATCTTTCTGTAGTTCCTCAAGGGGAAGCGCAAATAAATAATAAAACTGGTCGCGCAAGTTTTTTTCTGTTAAGTCAGGATCTGCCAATAGTCGAGCATTAATTAGGACCTTGTATTCTGGGAATCTCGCAGCAAGTTGGCATGCCAAAGTGGGAACAACTCTCTGAGCCTTCTCATTGCCTTCTAGGGAACGGGAAAAGAAAATAGACGCGCCGAGTCGAGCAGTTCGATGGCAATATTCTGCGAGAAATTGAGCAAATGTAGATTTACCCACTCCAAGAGGTCCGGTGATCCAAAGTATACGCTCTGAACAGTCAGGGTCGGTAAGCCAAATAAGCGTTCGTCGTTTGATCAGAGTGCGAGTGCCTGGATGGCACTGGGGAGGATAACGAGAAGGAGAATCAAAATCTGCCTGTATCATTGCGATATGTAACAGTATTTCCATGCCTAATCCTAACATCAGAATGTATAATAACTGGTCCAAGTGTCGACTCACTCAGATTAACATTACCGTCTGCAGAGCAATCAGCCAAGACTTGTTGTAAATGAGAGAGGGATTTGATCCTTGACGAGTCTACACGATGCTGCAAAAATTCGGCAAAGGAAGTGTGGTAAAACTCAATTGTGCTAGTTTGAGATATGGTAGGGGATATCTTGAGGACTGACCGCAGCTCATCTAGTGCGCAGGAGAGGATGGATAGATCCATGTTGAGGGAGCCAGCAACACTTTGCGCTTGAAATACACGGTCGTCTGACTTGACTGCGATTATTTGAAGGATACAGGTTGTTGCTGCAACAACAGCCGGACGGACGTCAGATAAGATCTGCTGGTAGACGGAATATAAGGGGGAGAGAGGATTACCCTCTCTCCAATAACCAGAGTCGTTAAGGAACTCCAAGCAGCACACCAGTTGTCCTTTCGGATCCTGGCGGGTTTCGTCCGCGATAAATTGAAGCATGCAAGATGCCACCATAAAGTATCCCGACGCCTCCTCCGCCAGCTTAATTACCTGTGTTTTAGTAGGCCACTTTTCACAACCATTTCCGTCCTCCCTGAACGAATTTGGAAATCGCTGACGGATATCGCGAAAACCAGAATTTAGTACGTGTACTTTGATATCCTCCTTCGCTTCGTCATCGTCGATAGTCATCTCCACATATTGATTATTCGGCTTCGAAACGATTTCCAACAAGCGAGGCACCAGACGCCCAGCTATGATCCATCGAAACGGACACTTTGCCTTGGGTTTACGAATGTAAGCATCAATTAGCCGAAGAAGTTCGATTTGCGAAGAAGGGTCGATGCATTGGTCTAATCCATCGAGAATAATAACTAAAGATTTCTGTTTCTTGGACGACGAAAAGACATGAGGTCTGAAAACCTCTCCCGGTTCTTCTTCAATGAGTTTCTGGAATTGTAAAGAGAGGCTTTGTTCAAAAATATTGGAATTGTTTCCTAGTATCTTGGCTAGGGCTTTCATGAAGGCTTGACTTCGTTGGGAGAGCTGAAAAGAGATGGTAGCGATGATACGGGAGTTATCATCAAGACGATTGAAATGAGTTAGAAATATGGTGGCACCAATCCAACCTCTGTCATTACAATAGTCAGAAATGACCTGCATAAGGACCGTCTTTCCAACACAAGCTGGGCCAGTTACATAAAATGCGCCCTTGACTGCATCAATACTGTCCTCAAGCCAGGTTGTGAGCCTTCCTCTGAGTGACTTGCGCGATTCTGGATGAAAAGTAGGCGGGTAGCGCGTAGGCGAATCAAATTCGACTCCCGAAATGGTCTCGCGGCAGAGGGTCACGAAACCTATACGGTAAGTGGCAACGATGGAATGAAAACATAAGAACAGACATACCTAAATCTCGAGGGTTATGTTTCTTGGTTTTATTGGAAGAGGGCTGGAAGATTTTTTTCATAATCCTGAAAGAACGATGTGGTTGGGTGGGTGGGATTCAGACAAAGACTAGTGTAGCTGTTTTAAATGGGCAACTGTATAACCACGTCTGTTCGTTTGGGGATGCAGAAAATGGTACCTCTTCACCGCCTAAATGCTGATTATCAATCACTACAAAGGCACAAATGAATTTGGAAACATCATCTGCGTTGGCAGATGTTATGTCTAGACATTTATTGGCTTGTATCCATCTTGTGATCATTGCAGCAATCTAGCAAGTCGTAAGAAGGCATATTGGATCTCACACTATTTGATGGCCATGTGTTCAGCGGGACCTCCTGAGAAGATACAGCATACGTTAAGTACATGTGTGAGTTTTCGAACCCTTTGCAACGGCCACTGAGGATGGTGATGTCTCATAGCTCCAAGGATCCTCCACTCCGCGATCGATTTTGATGGTGCCATCGTCAGCCAATACGAAGACTAGGTGCCCTTTCAGCGATCTCTCAACCGAGATACTAGTTTCGCAGAGAGACCACTCCATCATTTGTGACAAATGACCGAAAATCCGGAACCCATCAATGAACACAACTTTATATATCCATCCATCCATCACATCACGTAGAGAAAAGCAATGTCTAACAGCAGAACCATCAGTGAGCACTCTGACTCTGGAACTTTTCTCTCTTCTCTCTCTCAACTTCTGATGAATGTACGTTTTTTCAGCATTCGTGACAGGCAATCAAAACAAACTACGTGAGGTCAAAGAAATTCTTTCCTCAAGTGAACATCCTATTCAAGTCATTTCTCAAAATCTCGACAGTAACGTTACACAACACCACCATTCACAAAATCTAGTCTAACTAACACCATCACTTATAAATATAGTTCCAGAAATCCAAGGAACGACACAAGAAATTGCCATAGCCAAATGCAAATGCGCAGCAGAACTCGTACGTTCAAGTCAATTCATGCTTATATGTTATATATATATATGTCTCTAGGTTGGTGGACCATGTATAACAGAAGACACAGCTCTCGTCTTCAAAGCTCTCAATGGTCTTCCAGGACCTTACATCAAACAATTCCTAACCCAATTAGGACATGAAGGCTTAAACAACCTCTTGATCGGATTTCCAACCAAGGAAGCCCAAGCAATATGTACATTCGCTTATTCCGCCGGACCTGGTAAATCTCAACTCACTCACATCTATATCTATATCTCTTGGACTCTCAACTCATATTTATCAGGCACCGAACCCATTTTATTCCAGGGTCTTACGGAAGGTACAATCGTACCCGCGAGGGGACCAGGACATTTCGGTTGGGATCCCATTTTCGAGCCTCTTGGTGCAGGATTAACGTACGCGTATCTCACCTCTTCTTAACCATGCCATGAGCTTGACATTGACATTGAGATCAAGTTATGCTGAGATGCCTTTTGAGCAAAAGAACAAGTTATCGCACCGAGGCAGGGCGCTTGGAAAACTCGTGCCTTTTCTACAAACATCTACGGATAATGCCGAAAGGAAATGGCTTTAAAGCCACTTTTCTGCTCATGGGAGTCGGTTGATCCAGGGAGCATGCAATTGAGATGTGTATCTATATGGGATATGCGCAAAGCTAAACATGATATGTGTATGGTGATTATCAAGTGATGATGGTGGTAGTCATAAGTGGAGGGAATAACAATACAGCACTAACAGGGTGCAAAAACAAAATCCACAGCAACACCCAAGAAAATAGTAAAAAAAAAAGCACATGTTACACAGCAACGAATGGAAGCCTAAAAATACGCCAACTGGCTTCCTCCATAGCTTTGTTCGGACTTGGCTGCCTCTTAGCTCTAAGATGCTGCCGTTGCGGCTGCTGTGGGAGCTTGAGAGAGCTCTTGGATGGAGTAGAATGGGGGTGGTCAGAAGCACGAATATTTTCTGTGGGTTGTGCAAGGGCCCTCACTCGGAGTCGCTCTTGAATAGCATTGAATTCCAACGACTTTCTCATCTTCCTGCTCATGACAATCTCCGGTGATGTCTCCCTTATTTTTTCCCTTTGCACCATAGAGACGAGCTTGATTTCAGGATCATGGGCAAGGTGGAGGAGTGTGGTGATAGAGTACACTTGAGATTCTGGAATCATGTGAGGATGAGTGGTCAGGATAGAGAACGAAGACTTGCTTACTTGGTGAAGGTGGCTCTGGAGCAACGAGAGTGGCATCGGAGAGGGCAGGCGATGTAGAACGACGCGAGGCTGCCTCATGCATTCTCCGATGCACAGGGACATACTTGGCCAGAGGCTGAGCAGAGGCAGCGACAGAAGACATTTGGAGACAAAAGAAGGAATGTGGAAGAATACAGTTGAGGCAGATTAAATACGAAAACGACACAACACATTTTGATTTTGACGGAGTACGACGTGGCCACACAACAACTCACACTTGACTCAAAATTAGCTCGAACTTCCACTACTCTCCGTCAGCCTCATCACGTGCAAGGTGGCCCATATCACGCAAGCAAATATTATATATGTAGCGATTAGTTATGTCTACAAGTCAACAAAGCTCACAACGTCTACAGGTCAACAAAGCTCTTGACCTTGTTGAGCCATTTCACGTATTCCTGCACACACAGTATCAACTCCTTATTCTCAACTAAAACTAAAAGAGTGGCGTACCTTCTGTTCCTTGTGCTCAGCAAATTGCGGAACGAAATGCGCAACAGTATCATTAATACCCCTCTCCTTCAGAAACGAGTCAAACCCATCCTGCAAAGCTACATCCAAAGTATCAAACGAAGGCCCCATGTACAATCCACGCCTCTTCCAGTCAGCATCTGGTGTCAATTCTGTACCGAGTTTCCCATCCTCGTAGAATGAAATGTGTTCAACAACAAATGTCCCATCTTGCACAATTGTATCGATGCTGAGGGCACCAGGTCCATTGTTCTGAGCACCGTTTTAAATGAGACAACTCTGTAAGAGCATGACACACGAACTTTAGTAATAGTTAAAGAAACCCGGATAGGATAAATAGCAGCGTCATCTTCCTCTCCACCTTCCTCAGGTGAGTACCCATCTTCGGTGGGTTGGAGGTCGGCAATAGAGAATATCAAGCGAATCCTTCAACGACAAGGTCAACAACCACATGACACGACACAATGAGGATGAAAACCGACTCTTCATTGCCAAATTTCCTTGAGAGTGTTACTTCGTCCTGACCAGCAACATCGGAAATCTGTCCACATCGAAATTAAGTCAATAATGTCATCGAAAGGAAGGAACCACAACAAAACACAAGATACATGAAAGAGCGTACTAACCGTCCAAACCTTTTGCGCCTGGAAGTCCTTCAGGAATTGAGGAACATCACTTGATGTTCCACCAGTCTCGTTCTCATAACTCAGTTCCTCCTGCAGCTTCTGTGAGAGTGCGACGTCTGCTGTATAGAAGTATAAGCAGTTACGCGCGGTTTTTAAAACCACACTCCCGACGATACGCACCTGAACCCTCACCAAATCTCCTAGCAGAACTAGCAAAAGTCCTGAAAGCGACATTTTTCGAAGCCAACGAGCAGACACGCATTCCAGCGATACGGGGCACGGCAGTAGCAGCAGTACGAAGCGTGCGACGAGTGACAAGAGAAGCAGAAAGTTGATGAATGGCACGGATTGTGAGCATCTTTCACAAGAAATAAAGCCTAGAAAGAAAAAAAGGAAGGGTCAGTTCCATAGTCTTACACGGCCTGCTATTTTTTGATTGCTGATTGTCGCCATGTACGAAAAACGACGCAAAAAACCCATATGTCGGAGAAAGCGAAAAAAGCACATATGTCCATAGGGAAAGGGAATACGCACAGGTTGAATGTTGATGAGGGAATAAGTTAAAACAAGGGAAACCACCCGTCTCAAATTTTACGCGTCAGAGGTCACGTCACGCCTTGACTAGGGCCACTTGAAGTGATCCGTCAAATGGCCTGCAAGTTTTCTCTCTCATGTAGTTGAATTCTGCATCCATAAATGGCTTGCTATTAAGAGCTATGGGCTGAAAAGTTTGCCAAAACTCAACACATTGTCTATAGTAGTGATACCGCTGTAAACATAAAAGCAAAATTATGTCTAAATAAATATTTAATTAATACACATGTGTAATTTTGATATAGTAAACACCTACGTGTGAGGGGGCAAATGGTGCAT
>Ga0157366_1000369_pt1 | contig 20840 bp, 27 predicted proteins | sample AttbisABBM1_FD_113149 | JGI IMG/M metagenome (GOLD analysis project Ga0157366, IMG submission 113149) | Fungus gardens microbial communities from leaf cutter ant in Botucatu, State of São Paulo, Brazil - Atta bisphaerica ABBM1 | ecosystem: Host-associated > Fungi > Mycelium > Unclassified ...
GACTACAATATTCAGAAAGAGTCCACTCTTCATCTTGTCCTCCGTCTTCGTGGTGGAATGCAGATTTTCGTCAAGACCCTGACTGGCAAGACTATTACTCTCGAAGTAGAGTCCTCGGATACCATTGACAATGTCAAGGCCAAGATTCAGGATAAGGAGGGGTGAGTAGTGAGTTATTGGGTGGCAGTGGATCGTTTAACTTTGTTTAGTATTCCTCCTGACCAACAACGTCTCATCTTTGCCGGCAAGCAGTTGGAAGATGGTCGTACCCTTTCGGACTACAACATCCAGAAGGAGTCGACCCTCCATTTGGTTCTTCGTCTCCGTGGTGGTATGCAGATATTTGTCAAGACCTTGACCGGCAAGACTATCACCCTCGAGGTGGAGTCCTCTGATACGATCGACAATGTCAAGGCGAAGATTCAGGACAAGGAGGGTATACCCCCTGACCAGCAACGTCTTATCTTTGCGGGCAAGCAGTTAGAGGATGGCCGTACTCTTTCTGATTACAACATTCAGAAGGAATCTACTCTTCACCTGGTTCTTCGTCTTCGTGGTGGTATGCAGATTTTCGTCAAGACCCTCACGGGTAAGACCATCACCCTGGAGGTGGAATCATCAGATACAATCGACAATGTCAAAGCGAAGATTCAGGACAAGGAAGGTATTCCTCCTGACCAGCAGCGCCTTATCTTCGCTGGCAAGCAGCTCGAAGATGGCCGTACTCTCTCCGACTACAATATCCAGAAAGAGAGCACCCTTCACCTCGGTAAGTTTTGCTTGTCTGAGATTAGTGCTGCGCTGATGAAATTTCCAGTTCTTCGTCTCCGTGGTGGCAACTGATCCCTTTGCTTGCCAAGCTTACTATTAGGATGGGTATTAGGTATCGCCTTACTGGAGTAAGCCTGTTGCTGTGATTGTGATCGTTTGCATTCTTTCTGTACAATATCATACCATCATACCAATTTACAATTGTTGTGTCACGTTCAATTGTCTAAGTACCTGGTACTCTCCTCAACGGTGGTCTTTAGCACTAAGTTGGTTGATTAAAGTTAGCTTCGGACCCAGTCCTAGGCTTAGTATGCCTCCGCTTTCGTTTCTTTTGCTTAGTATTAGCATCAGCATCAGTGCCCTCTTCCCGTTGTCTTTTGAGACCCGTTTTTATGGTGCTTTTGTCCATCTCTTCTACCTTGTGCTGATTTGGCACCAATACCTTTTTCTTCTTGACACTGAGAGGGTTGGGACCTTTAGCTCCCTTTATCTTCTTTAATGGGGTACCAGCCGGGAAAGTTGAAGTTAATTCCTTGCCTGAAACCGTTGGATGCAGCAATTGTTCTTCTGCCTGACTAAGGGGGTCAAAGGACTGCTGAACCAATTGCCATCGCTCTTACCTTTGCTTTTGCCTGCAATGTGATGTCACTCGGGGGTTCGAGGATAACAACCGACCGATTAATATGGACTATTGGGGTCGCCGATACTGTACGAAGCTGAGTGCGAAGCGGATGTGATTGTGTTGTAATGACATAGCGATGCTTATTCGTGTCACCTGCGTTCGCGAAACATGAGAGGAACAATCCGTCAATGCATTGGGAAGAAGAACAAGCAGGAGATATCGCACCAACAACACTCATAAGGCAATCATCTCCAGGGATCGCTTCCTTGTGATTACATCTCCGTCTCTCAAACGTTTTAGCGAGGTCTGTTGCGGTCTGTTGAGATTTTCCCTGGAGATAGAGCTCATGGATGCAGCATTGGGTGATCACTGGATACACAGTCAGTCGAGTCGTACCAATACTACAAGCTATTCATCACATACTCGGCTTGACTTCACCTTGAAGAACAGTACCTAGTTGTTTAACGATGTCGATTTTATGTGAATCGGCTATTCTACAGGTTTCGGCATCCACTAGAGAAACTCGTATGAGGCAGATTATGTGACTGAATATGACCGTGTAAGCTGACCAAGAACTTGATAAGGCTGACGAAAACCGAAGGATTGGCAGTACAAGTGCATTAGTTTGCGATATGCTTTCGCTCGCTTGTGACGCATTTTGCGGAAATGTGATAAGTAGCAAATGATATAGCTTTCTCTTGAGCACACATGTGATCACGTCACGCACGATATTCTTAGGCCCTAACCATGTTGAGACTAGGACTTCAGACACTTTTACTTTTGTCATGGCAAGTCGAAACTTTTTTCTGCGTACTTGATGGACTCAAAAAAAGGAGTCAGGTTGCTCGGTGTGATTGCACTTGATCTCACCGGTCAAGTGGTATGGAATGGCGTATGTCCAGGTTTGTATGCTCACTGCAGCTAATTTTCGGTAGATTGACATACACGATCTCGCAGACAGTATCTCCCTCGGACGTGCAAAGGTTGTGCTTGATAGCGGACGATTGGCTGGTGGAATCGTGGTTAATGGTAGTTTTACCATGTATGCTGAAACGACTTCCCAGGATTCGATGCGGATTCCTGACGTCCTTGCTAGCTCAGACGTACCAATGGGTCCTCACCTGCTCTCTGTGATATCTCATGATTATTCATTCGAATCTGTATGTAGCGTCCCTGCATTATCATTCACGTTTCATTCAAAAGCACTTTCAACAGCTGCGAGTCGATGTCGCCAATGAGATTGTCCAGGTCTACCCTTACTCGCTTGGAACGCCTTTCAATCCCCCCTCAACCATCTCTCTCCCGTACCCAGTGAAATTAGTACCCAAGGAGAAACTCGACTTCTATGCAGCCCAGCAGTCCTTCGACTTATACAGCCTGCTGACGAATCCGATGGTCTTATTCGCAATTGGCGGTCTTGTGCTACTTGGAATCAACTCGTTTGTGGATGTTAACGCGCTGCAGGAAGCGGCAAAGCAGACGGATGAACCGTGAGTCAGGATGCGGTAGTCTTTCATAAAACTAACACTTGTTCACCCAGTGCTCCGAATCGTCTCGAGTCCGATGGTCAAGATCAAAGTAAAGGTGGACCAGCAAAACGGGGAGGGAGGAAGGTTCGGCGGTAGTCAGCATTTAAGTGAGGTTGAGAGGTTGAGTAGTTGGGGTGTCGTTTGGTGGCGCAGTGGTAGGCTCAGAGGCGGGCTCGTCAACTTCTGATCCGTGTGAGCTTTCTGGATAAGCCAGTGCACGGCGGAGAATATAATTTCTACGAGAACAGTGGTTTAACAGTGGTATAATACGGAATGGGGGCTTGGTTGGTACCTTACCTATGTTTAAATTGTGTCAAGAGAGTATGTGGAGATCTTCCCGCGACAGAAGAACCCTGGACACTCCACAAAGTTCAGGTGACTTAGTCGCAAAGGAACAGTTGACAACGTACTGGTCGTCACTGGTGGTTTCTATCACGAACATGTGGTTGTTTTTACCATCCGCAACAGTGGTGCCTGGAGCTTCGTCTACTTTCAAATCTGTAACAACCATCCCACCGGAAATATTTTTGACGGTTGAGAATTTTGGGGAGGGATCATAGTCCAGTACAAGAACATGCTCATCTGGATGTTGAGGTAAAAGCGGAATTGCTGAATCATCTCGATACTGATATTGAATGATAGGATGGCTGAAATTGCTCGATGGTGTACCTGGAGCTGTATTGTCGATGGAGGAATGGGATACCAGAATATAATATGGTGGCAGAGACTGATTGCTTGAGTCCATTTGCTAATGGGGGAGAGCTGAGGTGACTAAGGAAACGAAAACTACGAAATTGCTTTTCTGAGTAATAATGATGCCTATTTATATGTGACTACCATCGTGGAAGATCGAAACCTTGGTTTCGTCCACCACGTCTATTGGATGCAGCATGCTGACATGGATTAGGAATTGTCTATTTCAAGGCGTAGTCGCCATTGCTCGCGTTGTACAACCAACCCAGCAATAGTAATCAAAGTTCCATTCCATAGATCGGCTATGCTCTGATTTCAATGATTTGAACGTTCTCTGTTCGCGATCCAACGACCTCCGAGGTCTTTCGGTGTGTGCAAGAGGCTCTCAGATGGCTTGGACAGGTCAGCAAGATCATTGCGGGCAAGCTTAATGTCTTCAGGACTGCAGCAGCTGGATGGATACAATGCTCAAACGAAGCACGTCATTAATCGGTTTCAATTTGTTTCAATTTGTTCGGCTCAGGCGACCTATATCAAAATCACTGCGATAAGCGGGATGCTATAAAAACAGAACGCAACTGGTTTTTCATTCTCGCGCACTAAGACACGGTCATGCTTCATCTTGTTGCTTTCTATTTTCTAGTCTTGGTGTTGTCTGTCATCCCAAGTGGGTTCGCTGGTCCGGCCTGTGCACGTCAACAATGTCGCACTACGGACTGCGGTAAACGATGCAAGGTAAAATGGAACTCGGCGGGTAATATTACTGAAATTCGTGGTTCGTTGTAAGTGATTTACCCTCAATTATAGGCTGGGTGATGAATAGAGTCTATGACAGTGTCACGTCCAGTCCGAGTGCCACCACTCACTTATCAAGCAGCTCAGGTTTGTTCCCTCAGTGTACCTTTGCGACTGGCATCAGCTCTGATCTTGCGAAATCTGCAACTTTCTCGTTGTCTTTATCAGCCTCTTCGTCAGTCACTATCAGTTCTTCTACATCTTCGTTCGTCATCACGAGTATTTTGGCGTCATCTTCTCCCAACGTTCCGAAGCTTGTCACCACTGAGTCGCCTGTGATGTCCAAGGCGACAACTTCATATCCTGATGTTCAGGCCTATCTGAGCGCCCATAACAACTTACGTGCTAAATATGGAGCCTCTCCCCTGGTCTGGAATAGTGAGCTAGCCAACAAAGCTCAGCAGTGGGTCAACGGCTGTGAATTCCATCACTCTGGAGGCTCCCTTGGGCCCTACGGGGGTCTGTCTTCATTGTTTCTGATCAATAGTAAATTGAGCTTCTAACTCCTTGTTCTGATGAGTAGAAAACCTCGCAGCTGGCACTGGGCAGGCATACGGTATACTGCAGGCGATAAAGTCGTGGGCTGACGAATCAAGTGAGTATCGGTCGTTTCAGGAGGTTGCTGGTGCTTATGGAAACAGGCGATTACGATGCCAACAATCCGCAATCTTCCCATTTCACTCAAATGGTTTGGAAAGGCTCCCATGAACTCGGTTGTGCTGTTCAGGAGTGCAGTGGCATCTTCCCAGCTCGGTTTGGAGTGTGTTCATAGAATAGAATTTCAAGAGAGAATTTGTTCTGATCAACAGCTCCTAATTCACAGATGGCCAAGTATTATGCTTGTGAGTACTTCCCTGCAGGCAATGTTATTGGCTATTTTGCGTGAGTCTCTCTCTGTTTGTGTCCCCTTTCCCCTGCGTTTTTATACATTCTTTCTCTCAGCGCAAATGTTCAGGACTGATGAAAAGGAGGGGCCTTGCACGTTTGAAGCCTTGCATCTTTGGATCGGTCATAGATTTTGATGCAGCCTAATTGATTCTTGGTCACCTACTTTTTTAATACATGGCAACAATTTCTTTCGCTTCTGGGTGCTGTGAATGCTGACGTAAGCACGAGGCGACGTTAATAATCAACTAGTGTATCCGTTCGTTCGTTGACCATGAATGTTCTCGCCGAAATTGCTTAGGACATTGTCTGAAATCATCTATGTCCTCTTCGTTTTATTTACTGTTGTCGCGATTGCACTGTCCTGTGCAGCTATCCTCTCACAAGCAGTGAGGACATCTCCGAATCAAGATTGGAGGAACTCTAAGGTTTTGGTTATTGGTGCTTCTTATCTTCTAGTGGTACGATGAGTTTCTTCTTCTTTATTGCGTACTCTTTTTTCTTTCTTTTTTGGTTTGTTTGTTAAGAGGCTATTTTTTAATTTTTAAAAAAATCAGATTGTGGTATCTCTGTTGTTATGTGTCAAGCGACGTATTGCTGTTCGACTCAAATTACAACGGATCTCAAAACGTCGAAAGATGCTTGGACAAGGAGATCTTCCAAAGGTAATGTCATTGTTTCCTTACCCCTTGCGGAGATGATTTGTTGCTTGGCCATTTATTTATTTTATTCATGAATAGACTGTTTATCGGTATATTGCTCAGGAATATTACCGAGCATGCCTCATTTCTTATGAATCGTTACCAAAAGATGTTGTACATGAGGGATGGGGTCGACCAGGTGAGTGAAAAAGAAAAATTTTGAGATTCGGTATTCCAAGTTGGTCGGTCTTAGGAACACCGTTTGCCGGACAACGTTTTCGTCATGTTCTTCTCGATACTATGCCCCAAATAGGTACGTATTAGTACAACAAAACGCACATTTGAAACGAAAACGCTTTTTTTCTTATGATATATAGATGCTCTTGCACGTATCGTGATACCCCTTCAACCTCGAATGAAGCCACACGCCCGAATGCTTCATCATTTCCGTTTTATAACCCCATTATTGCCGTTAGACGAGGATAAGATCTCACCATTACATTATTACGACGCTGCGGTCCAGATTGCGAGGATCTCGGAGCGAGAGTTGACGGAAGAGGAATTTGCCACCGGGATGCAAGCTGCTGAGGAAATTATGAAAAGGTGTGTGTGGTGAATAACTTGGGGTTGCTTACTTCCAAACTCATTTCTCTAGTCTTGATATGTGTCGGCCAGATAGATCAGACACGATGTCCACTCAACTTGATGATTTCTCTCACGAATCTTAGCAGCACCGCATTTGATCACCGCATTTACCATTATTCTATATACGTCTACACCAGAAAAGATCTAAAATCAGAAAACAAAGACCTTGAAGGGTATGAGGCTATGAAAATGAGACCGACAGATGGTGTACTGACCTTGTCGGAGAGTTTGCTGATGGTGTTGGGAAGGGGGAATAAAAGGTCACTAAGATTTTTCTTCATGGCGGTTATCATGGGAGGAGGGCCGCACATGAGCAGCTTGCTATTGGAGGAATTGGGATTTTGAAGGTGATCGTTGATGTGATCCTTGGTAACGAAGCCAACACCGCCTTTCCAGTCAGAGGGAGGGTTATTAAGGACATAGAAGAGTTTGAACTGGGGGGAATGATTAGCGACAAGCTGATCAAGATCGTCCTTGAGAAGGATGTCTTGGTGGTTGACATTGGCATAGATGAGGGTAACGGTTGTTTTGTCGGCTGGGTTACGGAGGATGGCACGGATGATTTGGATCATGGGGGTAAGACCGGTGCCACCGGCGATCATGCTGATATGGTCGCACATGCCAAGGGTATAGACAAAGTTGCCCTTGGGGCCCTTGACGCGGATGGTGTCTCCTATGTTGAGGGCGGCAAAGACACGAGAAATATTACCTTTTTCGTAAGTCTAAAAATAGGAAGTGGTAGTGTAGTGCACTTGTGCAAGCTGATCGCCTACCTTGACAAGCAACTCGAATTTTCCTTGATCCTCGTCGCTAGAGACGGGGGTGTAACTACGTGAGACAAGCTTGCCGTTGATATCTGCGGAGACGGAGACGTGCTGGCCAACGGGAAGGCCGAGGATATCGTGTTTCTTGGGAAGCTTGAAACGATAGCTGCGAAATGAAAGGGGAACCAGGTGGTGGAGGGGAGCGGAACTTACATGGCAGTGTTAGGGGAGATTTTGATCTTGTCCTGGAGAGGAAATTGCTGCCACTCCTGGGGGTTGAGGACCCTGGACTTGGCTGCGGGAGCTGAGCGTCAGATTTGTGTAGGAAGGAGAAGCGACACGGTGACGAACTGGAGTAAAAAAAGTAGTAGAAGGTTCCTGCAATGGTCACGGCGAGTGCGACCAAGGCAGGAGAGGTGAGGACATGCCCGAGGTCGACGGAGGAGAGGAGGGACATGGCGGGCTGGGCGGGGGTAGAGGGAAGGCCGATGAGGATGATGTTGGCAGGGTCGTAGCCTGCACGTGAGAGGAGGCCGAGGACTGCACGTGAGAGAAGGAAGAGGGCGGAGAAGGACGCGATGGTAGAGACGACCAACGCGAGCTGGTAGCGGTTCGGCATGGTCGAGGGACAAATACAGTCAAGCAGGATTAAATCCAGGGCAAGCACAGTCAAATACAATCAAATATGGAATCAAGAGCAGCCAAATGCAGCACAATAACAACATAAAACCTCCCTCCTCCCTCGCCTCTTCATGGGCTCCCGCAAAAACACAAAAAAACTCTCCCTCATCCTCCCGTACTCCCCCCGCCCAACCCCCGTCGCCCTCCTCCGCAGAGACGAGGACGGGTCCTCTCCCTCTCTCCCCTATACTGACGGCCCCGTTCAGGTCATCCCCGGGCTCTGGATTGGCTCCGAGGACAATGCCCGCGACTGGGTTGGCCTCCGCCGTCGCCGCATCGGCGCCATCCTCAACGTCGCCAAGGAGGTGTCCTCCCCCTTTGACCCCTTGCGTTCCACCGCCTCCGTTCCCAATCTTAATTCTCCCTTCCAGCCCACCTACTATCCCCCCCATATTCCCACTGGAAGGCCCCCTATGCATTATCTCAAGCTTCAGTGGTCCCATGGTCAAAAGGATCTCGTCAACGATGGCTTCCAGGCTGGCATGGCCTTTGCAGATGCTGCCTTCGCTCGTGGCGACGGTGTTCTCGTCCAGTCAGTTCCCTTCTCTATCTCTTTTCTCCCACTCTCATGTCCGTCAAAGTTGTCAGTGTGGTATTTCTCGTTCCGCTACCATGGTCATCGCCCTTGTCATGCGCGCAGCAGCCCACCGCTCTCCCTCTGTCCCCCCAGAAGTCTGGGCCTTGGAGGGTATGCAAGGTGCTTACTCCTACGTCAAGGCCAAAAGCAAATGGATTGGTCCCAACATGTCGTGCGTAAACTTTACTTTTTACCATCCCCCCCTTGATGTCATTCATAGCCTTATCTATGAGCTCCTCGATTACGAGAAGGTACTCAAATCTTCCTCCTGCTCCCTTACCTCGGGTGAGGAAGGAGAATCGTCTAGAAAGCGCCAATTATTAGACCATATCCCTCCTGAACCAGATACCGTCATCATGCAGGAAGCCCGTGCTCTCGACAAGGCCATGGAGGATCGTGTCGTTGCCCGCAAGTCTTCTGCTTCCTCCCTCGTCTCCACTACCTCTATGGGTCCCCCTTGGCAGAATCGATTCCATCCTCGCAAGCGAGCAGGCTCAATTGCGAGTAACATGACCAGCAATAGCATCGTAAGTGAACGTCTGGTCGAGGAAGACGAAGAACTCGAGCTACTAGGTATCGGTGGAGGTTTTGACAGCGAGCGTGAACGTAGGCAAAGTGCTGATACCCTCGAGTCTTCCGCCACAAATTCCCCAGATGATGACATCGAGGCAACCCCTCGCTCTATTGCTCATGCATCGACCTCGAGACCCTTTTCTCATCTCCATATATCCCCGTCCGCTCCAGCATGGAAAAATTCTTTCGATATTATTCCTCCTCCTCCTCGAACTGCCGCACGGTCGACCTTTGATCTCCCTCCCAGACTCAAATCAAAATATCGCCCTTCCCCCATCAGACTGTCTCCTGTGCCCCCTTCCCCAGTCGCCGCCGTAGTTACCGCCCAGGAGGTCAATTCACCCCCTGTGCAGCACACTCCATGTCTTCCGCCCCCTGTTCCCGTCTCCACTTACCAAACAGGGTTGTTACATTCTCCTTCTCAGTCTCTACCCACCACCACCCAGATACCTCCTCGGCTACCATTTTCAATGTCTTTGCCTAAATCCAATTTGCGACAACGCACAGAGCCGCCAAGGCCGGCCCCGTCCATCCACTTTCGAAAAAGAGCCGCTCCCGTGTCCCTGCTTTTGGCGACACCTCAACAGACGCTCTTTGTATTCCCGCCTTCGCCGACCCTTACTACGCAAACGCCGTCGGCTGCAATGCTTACAATGACTGCGCCAGGAAGCGTTGCAAAGAGTGGGATGGTGCCATTCCCCTCTGTATCAACCCCCAAGATTTCTACGTTTAGGCAGCAGGGGCGAACAAAGTCGTTTATTGGGATCGGAACTCCCATGGTACCAACGACAGTGTTCACCAAGGTGGAAGCGCGAGGTTATGTTGGACTGGAGTAAGACTTTTGTGTGGCTTTAGACCCTTGGAAGTCTGCTGCCATAGCACCTATTTTGCAAGGGTTCACCTTTTGCTTGCAATCTCACCGCATGTCTTTCGCATCGAATATCGCTTTCTCTTTGCTCTGCATTGGTCTTTCTTGTAACTCGGCACTATGAACTTTTATTTACGCTCGTGCAGTCATAGCAAACGAACGCTGGCCTGCGAACTATAAAGCACGCTTTGGCCGTGTATATCATAGTTTTCTCTCGTTCTATTTCAACCCTCGTGTTTTATATAGCTTCTTTTGTTTCAGTGGCATTTGGTCACTTGTGATTTCGCTCTTCAACATACAGGTGACAATTTTGAGTTTCTCCCTTGTATGATAATACAATCAAATATAGGTTATTTGTCAATGTAAAGTGCATGTAACTAGTGAACCATTTCCTACGACCGCCGTGAGATTTTGTGGTGTGAGATCGGGTAACCATGGGTATCTTGTGACTAAGTATAAATGAGAAACACGAGGTACTAGTACGGGAGCAAAAGTCGGGTCACAAGACGAAAGTCAAGGGCTTTTGTTATCCAAGGGATTGTTGGTTGCCTTTGAAACAATAGGGTTAGATACAAATGACCAAATTGAATAAGAGCGTTCTGTTGTGTATATATGTGTAACATGTTGATTATTGGCTAAATTCTAGAATTCCATGAGTAACCCATAGAGACGGTTTATAGAGTATTTTTACTAAGGGGACATCATTATCTATGAACCACCCTGAAATGGAAGAAGTGGGGGGTGAAGAAGAACATGTTTTAATAATCAGAAAGTAGAATATATATATACACATATACGTACGGGATGATGTCTTTCATGGATCCAAGACCCACAACGTCCGCTCTGTATCCCCTTCGTTGTTTGAGTTTAATGTTGTGGGATGTTGGAACGATCTGTGGCTACAATTTGTCTTGGGCTTTGTTAATGTTCATGTGGGTTGGTCTTTGAAAGATTTCCTCGTTCGACTAATCAGCGTCAATCGACAATAACCAGTCAACTAATAACAACCAGCTAACTAGCCTAGGTTGGTTATATGTTCTCACGGGTGCAGAAATTGAGACGCGGAAGCTGAAAGGTTAGAGGTTGAAGAATGCCGAGTATGAACAACTGGTTCAGAATGTCATCGGAAGCCAGTCCCCTTCTCCTCGCTCGCAACCCTTCGGACTATTTAAATACTTTCCCTATATTTCCTCTGGTCGAGGCCCTTGAGGCCACCAACTTTATCCATTTACGATGGCAGGATCTTATACCGCGAACTGTTTCTGCCTCGTTTGATACGGAGCCATGCAAGAGTTTGGCATTTGCTCTTATTGTACTACTAGAGCTTCGGAAACGTCAGATTGCATGGAAAGGACAATATCCAACGAATTCTTACGAGCAGTGGACGGAAGAAGAAGCTCGTGCTAGGGATGTTGAAATTCTGGAGGACAAAATGAGCGAATTCTGGGAAACCTTTTTAACTCAATACCGTAGCTCCTCGGATCTTCATGACGTGCTCTGGACTCCATTCCTTCTTAAGAAAGACAAATCACGTACGATACGAGGTGTGAAGTTTTTTTTCCATCTGCAACTCTGAGCATAATCCACTCGACTTATCTTATAGTGGCGGATTTTCTTGTGGACCGCGATGGACCGTCAAAATTCATCGCGCACCCCATTGTATCTATGACCATGTCTCGCATGTGGAAATATGGTCGTCCTGAGGGTAGCCATCTTCCGACCATGTTTCGTAACATCTTCAACACCCGTGCTACCCCATGGTGAGTTTCAGTGAAATCATTTATTCCGCATATAGTGACGTACATTAGTAAAAATCATTTTTTGGAGTTGGTCTTCGACCTCGGCTTCATGGTTCTTCTCTTTAGCTATGTCGTCCGTCCTCCCAATTGGTCCTGGTCTGAGACCAATTGGCAAGGTCCAGCTTTTACATGTCTGAAATCGGCTAGGGAAGCTTGTATCGTGATATATGCTTTCTCAGTCTTGATTTCTGCGCGAAGCGCAAATATGATATTTTCCGCTCTTACTCTCGTTGCTTTTACACTCTCGCCTGTCACATTACCAGCACCAGGAGACTTACGCTTCTATACCCTCCTCTTTGTCATCTTTTTCCGCTTTTTCATGTATCTTGTGCCAACAATTCTCCCAAGCCCGATTTTACTGGTTCAACACCAACATTCTTTGCCTCTTGTCGTGCTCCTGTCTCAAGGTCTAATCCGTATTGTACGACCCCTAATTTGTTTCTACTTCCCTATGATTCTCGTTTCTTGCTTGACACTTTCGATTTCTATGTCAGGGCCTTTAATAACAGGTCCGTTGGCGTATCTTCAGGCAATTTTCTCAACTCCTGGTTCTGAATTACCTGTTATTGGCGTCGCACCGATGGACACGCGAAGAGTTTTCTTTTTACTTTCCGTGATCGTTTGGCTACTCATTCTTTCATCGGTTTGCACTCTTAGCTCTTCCACCTCAGTAGCATCATCCAATCCCGTGATTTTTTCCCCCTCGACCATTTGGGATTTCTACACCCCAGAGATTGGACACGTAGCCCGTACAAGATCCTATCGTGTTATTGTGGCTTACGCCGACGACTACCCTTTCCCTCCTCCTTTCAGTGTCATCGAGTTGCTTCTTGTCACTATTCCGATTGGCCTCATGCGTCTTGTTGGAAACTTCCATCTGAAACACGCTACCATTGCACGCCCGGTCTGGAATGTTACTGTACGACCGTTGATGATGGTCATAGCACCATTATGTGCTTTTCTTGCTTGAAACAAAAGATACAACTAATTTTTGCTGCAACTTACGTAGAATAAAAGAGCGTGTTTATCTTAATAGTAGCGATCGTACGTTCGTATCGTGTAAAACATGTATTCGACGTTTTGCATGACTTTGAATCAACTGTATAATTCCTTTGGCTTTTTTTCAGTTGGGAACACATTGAGAGTAGACTTGAAAAAGATGGTGAGTTTTGATATTTCTGGAACACGACACAGACGAAAAACTCACATGAATTCTGAACCATACAAGTGTATCCTGCAATACAGGTGGTGGCACCAGTCCAGCCTTGACCACCGCATTGACCAAAAGCTCCAGCGGGAGCCTGACCACCCGAAGAAGTGGTTGTAGTCGCAGTAGTCGCAGTAGTGCTCCTGGTAGAGGATGATGTAGTTAAAGGGGTTGTTGTCCTCAGGATAGTAGTAGAAGTGGTAGTTGGGGGTCCGGCTGTAGTGGTCGGAACAGGGGCAGAACCTGCAATATCACCATAGAAGATACCTCGGCCATTTGTACCGATATATACACTAGGAAATGGTGTTGCAATTATTCTTTCGTGTTCAAGCATGCTTTCAACTTAAACTTACCGGCCATAGATACGAGGATCAGCGGTGATGCAATTAGAGCTCGCAGAACCAAATCCATGGGCTGCATCATTGACTTGCACCCAGTTGACACCCTGGTCATCAGACCTAAGGTAAACAACACCGCTGTAGTTGGCAGCAACAAAGACAGTGGGATAACCGCCAGAGGTCTTGGGAGCACCAAGAGCAATACCCCAAGCTTGAGAAATGCCAGAAATGGTGGTGAAGGAGGTTCCGTTATTGGTGGAATGGAACAAACCCTGGTCAGTGGATACCCACACGTCGCCAGTAACATCAGGGTGAACGGCGATGTCGAAAACTGAGGTCGATGAACCGAGACTACCGTTGGTGGTAAAGGTCTTGCCGTTGTCTCCAGAGACATAGAATCTATTTCCAGATGCACCATAGAAAACACCATTAGTCTTCTTGTCCGAGGCAATAGCAGCACCAGAGGGCAGTGATGAGACGGCGCTGAATGTAGCCTGGAATTGAGAGACCATAACACCGTTTCCGTTTGTGCTCCAGAGAATTGTATCAGCATTTGCAGAGATGGAGACTTTACCACCGTTGACATTGTCAGGAGCTCCGAAGTGCTGATTCCAGGTTGCACCATAATCAGAAGAAATGGCGACCTGCTTGCCTGTGCTACTATCTCCAGTTCCAATCCGGACGAGGTTGCTGGGCTGGGCACCCGCAAAGTCAATATCAGCGGAACTCGCCCAGGGAGGGTTTGAAAATTTGGTCGCAGGAGGAGTATTGAGGGATGTGTGGACGAAGCCTGCTTATGATGAATGAAACATCTTGTAGGGCATGACATTCACGCACCTGCAACATCGCCGATTGCCGAGATCAGAGAAGGTCCTGAGGGCGGTGAAACCAGACCCAGGACGGCCATTTCTTCAACACCATTTGCAAGGGACTTGAGTGTAACATTATGTGCAGTGTCCCACTGGTTTACAGACCGTGAGAGTTCAAGCCAGTATTGTACTTACAGGTCAAGCCTCACCTTGAGTAAATCGTGACTTCCATAGATAGTCTCACCAGTTCCATAAAACCAGTGATTGGAATCAAAGGGATCAATCACAAGAGCTAAGTACGTCCTGGATCAGACATCTTTCAGATTGAAGGCATGACCTACATTCCATCATCCAACCAATTTGTAGGTCACCAAGAGTGGTATCGACATAAGGAGGCCCGATCCAGGGAGCGAGCGACTCGTCGTAGGAGTAATACTTGTTGAGGTTTGGATAGCCATTCCAGGCCCAAAGCGCACTCCATGTTAAACCACCATCGTTAGAGCGGAAAATTTGACCATCAGGCCACCATGAGTTCAGCGCAGCAACCATAATAGTGCCACTCTTTTGTGAATCAACGGCAACACCACCGAAACCGAAGTATAGATCACTACCGCTGACTGGAGTGATATTAGTCCCTGAACATGGCAAATCAATATAAACATTAGAAATGAGTATGCAGGGACGTACAGGTGTCAGTATCTATATGATATTTATAAATAGCGCCACTAGTCCCATCATACTGTGGAATAACCTCAGGTATTCGGCCAAGGGAGACAATAAGATAGAACGCACAGGTCCAGCGCCATCAGAGTATGAGACGTAGAGTGCTTGTTCAGAACCAGACAAGACACCCTTGTGAGGCAGGAAGGCGGTGGGTTGGCCAGCAATGGCAGCCCCTAGCGAAAAGAGAATCAGAACTGTATGACTCAGAGCTGGTCCTTTTACTGACAAGATGAACCACCATTGGTGGAAACATATACACTATTTGACCCCCTGTTCGCAACGCCAACAAAGATACGGGGAGTTGCAGACCCTGATGGTCCCGAAGACTTGTCAAGGGTGACCCAGGCAATACCAATCTTGTCAGAATTGTAGCCAGTGGCATCCGAAGGATCTGGAATGTAGGAACCTGTTCCCAAGATGTTGGTGGCAGTGATGGGTGATTCTTTGAGAGAAGCGAACAAACCAGTGTCAGTGAAGCTAGATACCTTGCTCCAGCTAGCGCCATAGTTAGTGGACTTCCATAAACCATTGCCACTGCGAGCACCAAAGAAAAGAACGCTGTTGAGATTAGGATCAACGACAAGACGCTGCCTGAGATCAGCTATCGTGAAGAATTCAACGCCTTGTAGAACATACTTCTCCCCTAGATCGGATATTAGTCGCTCATCGGGTAAGGATCCCTCCATTCAATACTTACATTCCGCGACCAGGCATGTTACCACCGACCTTGAATGGCAATGATGACGCAGTGAACGTCGAGCCATAATCAGTTGAAATGAGTATCTGACCATTGTTCGGATCCCATGAATTTGTATACATTCCGGTAGCCTGAAGAGCAAGGATGAGATAATGTCAGCTGATTGTTTGAAACCACAAACCAGATAGAGACGATTTGGTTGGACGGGATCAGTTGCTAGTGCGTCTACGCCCCAGTAGTTCCATCGTGTGTTGTCCGCAAAATCAAGTAAAGGTGTCCAGGTATCATCAGAATTCAACTTGTAGGCTCCCCCAATGTCTGTGCGGGCATACGCGAGTCCCTAAAAACGTAGTTATTCCACTTGGAGTACTGTAGATAGCCTTGCGCACCTTTTCTGATGGGTTGAAGATGATACCGGGGACAAAACCGCCTCCGCCACCTGTTTTCACATTTTTCCAGCTGTAGGATTGTGAAGGAACCTGTCCATCGACAAGAAGGACAATGAACGTCAAAACTATCAAAAGCTTGGCTTGATACATTGTGAAGATCTGTTAATGAGTGGCCTACATCAGCTTGATCCCTTTTTATATAGTCTGGTCCGGAGAAATTGCGGTGGCAGGAGACCATTGCGATTGTACTGACGGAGATCATCTGACTATAGGAGATTTATGTTTTCTGAAGGCCAGACGACATACTTCGTCATATCCTCCCTTTCAAAACACCGAGGTTTCCCAGAGACACTTGGTGAAGAAGTCAGAGATAATGCTTCCATGAGAGTCGCTTCACAAGGCATGTGAACATCGGAACAACGGACCAGGTTTCAAGTTCAGACATGGAGTGAATCCAAGAACAGCGTCAAGTTATAGACTAGACGTAGTTGAACTATACCTCAAAGTGACTCTGGGGTTCAATCGAGGAATTTTCGGATTAAAGCTTGAAAGTATTTTTATGTGGTGGGATATATAGTTCGGGGGCTTCCAAGTCAATGAGTATTGGAGAACCTCTTGATCTCAAGCTTCATATCCTTTTATATCGTTGAATCTCGTGATGGCTCGAACCATCCAGCGCGCCGAGCCAATGTCAGCGGATTTTTTTACCTGCACAGAACTCTGGAGAGCCGAGGCTGATCATTTACAGAGGAATCTCAGCACCTGACCAACCTGCTCTCAAACAATCTTTGGACATATTCATTTATTGTGTGGGCCGTTAGATATGATGTGCGTATTTTTGTCTACTTCCCAATGATGGTGCTAAGACCCTCGGTGGTGGGCAGAGAAAGTGCAAAGACCTTCAATGTTAGCCGGAGACGAAAAAGTGCAAATAATTTGAAAACCTACATTCCTCTCTCGAACAATTGTCATAACCCCGCCTTCATTGTGTTTCAGGGAGCTGGAAACCCGATATTGAATAATAGTTATACAGGAAATGCAAGTGTAATTGTTTTAGCGCTTTACACGTGACTCCACGCGAGGCGTTACACAACATGCCATTCTTGTTTTTTCATTGGGCACAAAGGCAACATGCCACGCTGCATTTATCAATGACTCCTTTGCCTCGTCACGCCTCAGACTCTTACTCTTTCACTCTTACTTCACTTCTTCATCCCATGATGGACATGATGTACCGCCCCCTCCTACCTCCCACTCAGTACTGTCCGTGCAATTTGACCGCCACACGTCTTAGCTCTCTACCTCACTCAAATAGCCCCTTGCCCTTTTACCGTGCCTTATTTGTACCATATACTCCGCTCTGGGTAAATCCCAGTCCACAAACGGAGGACAACTCGCCGAGCGTCGACCCTGATACGCATTCTCTCCAGCAAGCCGGAATCGATTATCGCCTTGCCTTCGAACGTAAAAAGAAAACAGAAGCCAAGTACTGGGACTCTATGGCTTCCTTTTGTTCTCTTTACATTCCGAGGGGTCGATGGCATTGGACACATCAGGTCACGTTCGAGGATCGTTCCGAAGAGATCCGGATAAGTGGTACGTGTATTTAGATTATTTGCTTTTCGGTGCTTACCATCAAGCTAGACAACCAGCAATACACCCTAGCAGTCAAATCTGCAAAAATTTACCAGGAAACCATAACTTACATCAGGAAATTGTGCGGACTTTCATTTTTCCAACTGCAGACCACTGATCCTCTGATGAAGGTGGTACCGAGAAACAAGATGGGAAGGATTCGCACGCGAGGTATGGAGTTATTCCTCTCAATTGTCAAGGGCCTAGAGGCTGATTTTATGTTCCTTCATAAGGTCGCACTTCACAAAACGCAACTTCGAGCCATCCATGGTGCTACAGTCCCAGCCCTAATCGGCGTTCACTCTAATTTCCATGGGATTCAAATGACATACGATATTCCTCACCATTCTTTTTGGATAGAGGCCTCCCCAGATATGCCCGATGTTCTGAAACGTCGCTGCCTACAGGCCTACGATCAATTACACTGCCAAGGGGTACTTCATGGAAACATACAGTTTGAAAACATGTTGATTGCAGGTGATGGTCGAGTGAAAATTATTAACTTTGATCGAAGTCGGTCATCCAAACCACTGCCAAAAGTGAATCTTGAAGCTGCCAATCATGATGACTTCAAACTGGAAATGCGCGAAATACATTACAAGCTCGATTATATGGGAGCCAGACAAATCGAGCACAAGATCTGGAAGAACAAGGATGGTCCTCAAGCAATAGAGCCAGCTGCCAGCAACACAAGCAGAATACATGCTCATTACCCCTATTCCATTTCACGCGAAACATCAGTTGATCCTGCCCAGTGGATATTGCCTGAATCGTGGAAACCCAAACGTTTCGTTGTTCCAGGTCAATCGACTGAACAGTATAAATTCCACCTCAAGCAATTCTTGCTCGGAATTGCCGATGAGGCAGGGGAAGGCATGGATCCTCCAAAATATAAAGGACCGACTTCTCAGAAATTAAAGAAACGCAAACGAGACGACGGTGATTCAGACGATTCAGATAGCTCTGCACATAAACGTGTACGTATGGCCGGTGACACAAACGAAATTGGACGAAAAGTCCGGTTTGAACAAGAGGCAGACTACAGTGATGGAACCATGCACACCAAACGCAGGCTAGCGCATTCCCCTCCCCCGGGACAGAAGCGCTCGGTACCCAGAATCCCTCGTGAACGCAGGGAAGCTTGTGAGTGGCAAAATCGTGGTGTATTAAACCTTTGCTCACCAGCTCTTGATACTAGATGAAAGGGGCCTGCATCCGGGTTCAGGTGGTTATGCAGCAAATATTCCACCTGACACTGAATGCCCTCACATACCTCCCTCGATGAGTCAACTAGACCTTCAGCCCTGGGAGTTACCTCGATCCAGTGAACATCAGGATGTACGGCCAGCTGATGAAAGTAACACAACCGAGACTCCACGATCATTAGGAAAGAGAGGTCGAGTGGATAGTGGTGAGACATCCCATTCTGAAGGTCCCCCACAAGCCAAGCGCCTCAGACGGACGGAAACGATGCTCTCGGTAATGGATGATCCTGACGGGTCGGTCAACCCGTCGTCCTCACAGGAACCACCTCCATCGCGTTATTCGCTGCGATCTTCTGCTCGGCGGATGCAGCCCGTTATCACTAGTATACCAACACGAAGAACTAGTTCGCTCGCCACTTCATCGGACAGACAGATGCAAGTATCAGATGCAAATTCTATTCCCCAGTCTCCACTTTCTTCAATGGTTTCATCTCGTATTCAAACATCGGGAGAGATGCCTTGGGCTGTATATCAACAGACCTCAGCAAATCAAATGATTCTTGGCCGTTATTCAGATGCCACATCGTCGCTCATGCCATCCGGGATTAGGGTAATTACTTACGATGAACTCAATCAACTGGACCAAGCCACAAACCAGCGACCAGTGGAACCACTTTCTCCAGTTCAAACTATTCGCTCAATTGCTGCGGAACTTCTTTCCGTAACTGCCCGTGCATTTGTGCAAGCTTTCACCTTGGGTCTGGGGCTATAGTTCTAACGTCTGAACCATCAACTGTATTTGTATTGATATCTGTACCTTATTGTATACCCTCCGTTTATTTTGCTCGATCGACTGGACCTGATAAAGAATTTAGTTTTCAGCTTGGTTTGACGCACAATAACTGTTTCATCATCTATGTGAGATCATTATTGTGGTGCAAATCTATAAGGTCAATTGTTGAAATATAGACCAGTAGTAGTAGTAGTAGTAGCTAGCAGGTTATCTACTGTTGGTCTAAAACTTTCTTGGTCTATTCTCTTAAACTCTATCTCTCTGAACTCTTGGGCCTTTCCCTCAATAAGCATGAAGTTGTTGCAATCTCATAGATCACTGTCTCAGAGACATGTTGTGATTGTCTCATTGTGTTTACTTGTTACATTGTGATAGGTCAAATTCCAAGTGTATCCATCTCCGACATGAATAGCACTCACCTTATTTATGAGCTGCATTCTTCTCTGCTAAGGATGGCACTCACTATGCTGTACCCTCTCACTTAAGGGTAGCACTCACCCATTTCAGAGTTATACCTTTTCCCATAAAGATAGGCTCAAACTCTGTGAGCATCTCCATAACAGAGCCTGGCCAGCACGTGTCGTGATGGACATTGCATCTCGTGTGAAGTGTAGTCCATATTGGGTCGAATCTACGAGTAGGTGCTAATGGACTAGGGTGCTAATGGGCCAGGAGCTATCGATCACTTCTTTCCCAACCGGAAAATTTTAACTTGTCCAAAATTTTGGTTGGGTCCTGAGCTTGTGACCTGGGTGTATATATTCATGATCTAAAGATAGAAATCAGGCGAATGGATGTACCTTGTGGGATGTCCTTCTTCCATCACAAAAGGGCCTGACCATTACCAAAGTATACATACGTAACACTAACGGTTTACCAGCTGAATAAGGAACCGAACCGCAAGAACCGGGGCACCATCTAGCCGTTACCATTTACAATGGACGAGAAGAAAGACGTCGCAACGTTTACCCCCAATGATTCTGACCTTGAATCTAGCCATGACCAAGTTGGCGCTGGACCTGTAGAAGGAAAGCTCTCCCGCCAACTCAAGAACCGGCATGTCGCTATGATAAGGTACGCCACTGCTGTCTACGCCTACCTTCCGATGCTGATACGTCACAGTATTGGTGGTGTCATCGGCACTGGTTCGTTATCGGTCAAGTTTTAGTCAAGGCGTATTCTCCTGATAGCATCTCTAGGA
>Ga0157366_1000372_pt1 | contig 20797 bp, 25 predicted proteins | sample AttbisABBM1_FD_113149 | JGI IMG/M metagenome (GOLD analysis project Ga0157366, IMG submission 113149) | Fungus gardens microbial communities from leaf cutter ant in Botucatu, State of São Paulo, Brazil - Atta bisphaerica ABBM1 | ecosystem: Host-associated > Fungi > Mycelium > Unclassified ...
AATTAACGCTTGGCGCTGCTGCTGTGCCTGGCTGACAACCTGCTGGCGTTGCTGGGCCGCGTCCTGCAAAGCTGCGTCGGCCTGGGCCTTGGTATCCGTCACCCATTCCGAGCCGTTCCAGGTATCAAACGGCGTGCCCGGCGGGGTAAACGTGCAACCCTCCGGCAGAGTAAAATACGGCTCCGGCACTGTTGCGCTATGACCGTATGCCCCGTAAAACGTTTCGCCGGTCATGTCCTTCAGTTGATGCCATTCACCATCGTTAAATAGCAGAACGTGCCCAGGATCAGCAATCGGAGGCGCGACAGTAACCGCGCCCTCCGGTAAGGTCTCAGTCAGCGCCATGATCACGGACGCCTTGCCGTATTTATCCCAATACTGAACCCCGCGCAGGTCGGGCACTTCGCGCCATTTCTTACCGTCCCAAACTCCGGTCATACCACTTTTGGGCTGGCATGGCACGGTCGTGCTGTTGGCCGGTAACCCGCTCTGAGGCGGTACCTGGTAGTGATAGGTGCCGGTAAACACCCCTTTTTCGTCAAAGCTGTAAATCCACACAAACTGCGGATTGTCGGAGAATTCAAACGCTGTACCAGTCATGCCAGCCTCACGATGTAGTTAAATGCAATGTTATCAACGGTGTTTTTCGCCGCGCCGAACCCATCGATACGCAGGCCGTGTCCGTGCCACCCCAGATCAATCCAGTGGGTGTGATTGGGGATAGGCTCAATCATATTCAGGTTGCGATCGCCATAGTCCCGATCCTGTTCTACGGTGTGGCGGGAGCTCCAGCCGCCATCAAGTGACGTATTGGAGTTATACGAACGCAAACGCGGTTGAAATGCACCGCTTGCCGTTGTTTCCTTCGCTCCCAAGTTTTCGCCGACCACTTCACCGCTGTGGCCATGATGCTTAACCTGCCCCTCAACCCAGGACAATGGCGGGCGATCGTCCGGTTTACCCAAAATCGTCAGGCCGCGCATGTCAGGCAGCACGCCGGACGGATATGCCTGTGCCAACAACGGGTAAGCGCCGGTGTTGAACCCCTGCCCCAACATAAAAATAAACCCAGGCGGCGGCGAGCTCCCCGGCCACGGCATCGGCACCCCAGCGGGGGTGATTTCTTCCTTGATGGCGAACGTACCCGCTTTACTGCTGATACGGCCGTTTTGGGTGTTGAAATCCCAGATACATTCTTGACCACTGTCGCCAATGGCATGGATCACAGGATGAGCGTGCATATCTGTGCCGGGCATGAGGTAGCCAAAACTGACCGCCGTCGGCCAGCCTTTGCCTTTCCTGGTTGACGTACCTTTGGCGACAGGTACGAACACCCCGCCGCTCGTTACATCCCATTGCCAATTGGGCTGATAAAACGGGGCCTTCAGACTAAGTTGATCACCGTATGCCCCTGCGCCCTCCGGTTTCGCGTCGGGCTTGCTGGCAAAATACGGCGCTAAAATGGGGCCGGTCGCTGTATCGCCAGTTTTGTGCAGGAAGCGTGCATCTGATTCCGTCTTGCTGTAGACGTCTAAATCTTCAACCTCTTTTTCCAGCGCATCCAATGGGAACGGTTTGCGCTCGTCCGTCGACGTCGATGCATCACGGCGAAAAATGCGCGTAACGTAATGTTGATACCCGGCCGCATCGATATAATCTTCCAGCTCGTTGACCGCCCGCAGTGTGAATAGGTTAGCCCAGGCTCCCGTCACCGTCCCACACCAACAAACATCAACCCACACCCCCGTTTTTGACGTCACATCAAGCGTTTGAGGTTTGTCCAGCAAGACACGCAGCCCGGCGACATACCCGAGCCCAGGGGCTACGGTAGCAGTAAGCCCGGACAGGCTGACCTTAAAACCATCGCCACGGAATGCCGCGTCGCCGTAGTAATCGACATTCGCCAGGCGGCGTGATTCATCCATGCTCTGCAATCGGGCGCTAAAATCAATTTGCCAGGTTTCCGGCGTGACGGTGATCTGCGTCGCCGCTGCCGCCCCGTCGAACTGCATCGACAGGTTGCGGATCAGACTGTTGCCCTGCTGGCCGTTCTCGGTCTTGGTTTTAGACTGGGTGGCCGTATGCACGATCATCAGCACCGTGCCGGTGGCACCGTCGACCAGGCCCACCCAGTTGTATTCCCAGTTGCCTATCGTGGTATCCAGCACCACGGAATACACCACAGCGTTTTCGTTCAGCGCGCCATATTGCGTAATATCCGCCGTATGCTGGATCTGTCCGGCTTCCGGCATGCCTTCGCCCCGGTCGATCTCCGCATTTTCATCCTGCCCAGGTATCAAGGCAAAAATCATCTTGTCGGGCCTGGCGGGCTCTTTATTCAGGATTTTATTCACGATCCAGGCTTCAAATGCCCGCGTGACAATGCTTTGGGCCATTACCTATCCCTCATATTGTTTGCAGATGACAATGCAGATTTAATCAAAACCGTTTTGCCCCATCGTTGTGCCTGCAATTAACCGAATGCTTACAGATATTCTGGCGTCGCCCTCTTCGGAGCTCACCGCCTCTTCACCGCTGTAAACATCAAATGCCCGGTAGGGCTCAGCGCTAAAGACCAGAGCAAGATCGGCCGTGATGGTGCTGGCTGTTGTTGTCTTTGGCATAGCGTGGACTTGTACCGTCACAAACTGATTATCTTTGCCTAGATAGAAATACCCGCTTTGCTGAGAAAACGAGGTGAAAATACCGACATTATTTAAGTTCCTAATTCCCAGCGGATTTTTAACGCTGAACGTCCCACGATAAACTACCGCGCCATCCGGCATAGATTGCCGGGCCATCGCCGATTTAGAGGTGCTGTAGGATGTTGAGTAAATTTTGGGGATAATTGGGTGACTGGCTAAAACCTTAAGGCCGTCGCCCTCTTTTTTTAACAGGTTATCTTTGGCTGGGCTGAGTGTGAGATCGGCCCCTTCGCCCGGCTCCCCCTTTAGCGAGGCAAGAAAATCCGCCTCACTGCCGGTGTTACCTTCAGCAAGCCAAATCTCATAAGCGCTCTTACCGTTTAGCCCCGGCGGTATCATTGCCGCCAGCTGCTCGACTGACACTTTGAACGTGTCAAGTTCGCCGCCGCTGCCCGGCTGACTGATCGGCAGCACGCCGCCCTGTTTCAGCTCGGTGACCGGCGGCAAGTTCATAATGCTGATTTCGTCGGTCATGATTTCTCTCTTTCCGTTACCAGTTGCGTGCCGCGTTCGGTGATAAGCCGAACCCCTTTCTCAGTGATAAGCGCAGTGTGGCCACTCGGCGGCGGAGCCGTCCAAATGGCGTAGTGAAACCCCACATCCAGATCAAACCGGCCGCGCCGCACGCTGACTGTGTTCTGGTTGAGCACGTCGAAGAAATACCGGCGACAGGTGCGGCCGTACTGGCGCACCAGGTTCATCATCAGCACGTTATCGCGGCTCAATTGCTCATCGTTGATGCGCAACAAGATGACGTCCCAGTCAAGCCATAGCTGGCGCTCCAGCTGCTGTACCTGGCCGATCTCCAGCCGCTCGAATATCCGCGCAAACCCTGCCAGGCTCCCAGCGTCCAGGGCGTTGACAAAGGCGTGTTTCACCCGCAGGCGGAACAGCGCCAGCGACTCGCCGGGGAATCGGTTGATATCGCGCTGGTACGCCAGCAGGCTCAGTAACTGCTCGTCGCAGGTATCAACGTCGATTTGCGCCAGCGGGAACGTCAGCCACCCGTAAACCCGCTCCCACCAGATTTTTGAGGCGTGCGCCAGGGTGAGCGGCTCGCCCTTGTTCATCCAGACCGGCAGGTTGATATCAGGAAATTTACTCATCCGCCGGAACCATGCTCAGGGTGCGCAGCCGCGGCACGTCCAGCCCGCTGAGAATATCCCCCAGGGAAAACTCCAGCGATTCAATATCTGCGAAGGCGTCGTGCAGCTCTTCGCCCAGGCGCGACATAGAGAAGCGGCTGAACGGCCAGGTCTTCGCGACGTCATAATCGGTATTTTCCCGGAACGCGCAGCGCACCAGGTTACCGGCATTGTGCAGCAACGTGGCCGTCTGCTCGTCGGTCAGATGGCTGCTGGCGTACAGATGCACGGTGAACGTCACGCCGTTGATCTGCGTGCTGCGGGACATTTCGCGCAGCGTCCGGCTGAAATAGGTTTTGTGGCTGGCGATGCTGGCCGGGGTACTGTTCAGCGAGCGATCGCCGATTTTGGCAATCGCCTGGATACGCACCCGGCGCGCCGCTTTATCGACAATGCGCAGGTATTCGATCACCGGGTAATCGCCGCCCTTCACGTCCAGCGTGAGGCCGTCGGCCCAGTAAATCCCCTCGTAATCGGCGTACCACATCGGCACCGAATAACGCAGGTCATGCATTGCACGCAGCTGCGCTAATTCCAGCTCCATTCCGGCACTGTCGACCGGCAGATCGCTGCTGCCGATACCCAACCCCACAATGGCCCCGGTTTTCACCCTGGCCGGGCTGTCGGCAATGGTGACGCTGCGGTTGCATAGCCTCCCACCCAACGCCCCGGCCTCGTTGCCCCAAAGGGCGGGCACCAGTTGCACCGCATGCGCGGCGATATCCTTGGCAAGCTCCGCCTGGAATTTTAGGTAACCGGCCCAGGTCACCCCGGCCTTTCCATCTTCCCCCGGCAGCGCCAACGGCCCGGCCACGGTCAGCGTGAACCACACCCAGCGGCCCAGCTTGCTGACCAGGGTTTCACGCAGTGCGGAATACGCCTCAATCGCGGCACGTCCCTCTTTTGCGTCGGCCAGCTGCGTAACGGCAACCACGCCCTCGACCGAAATCAGGTCTTGCACGTTCTCGATCGCTGCCGGCCACGTCGCCGGCGCGGCGTCTTTTTCTACTAACAGCGCATAGGCCTGCCAGTTTTGCCCGGCGTTGACCTTTGCCGAGCGCACCACTTCGCGCAGCACTTCGCTGGCAGCGGTCAGGGCCGTGTCAATATCGGACTGGGAATTGAGCGCCACCAGATCGCCGTCACCGGACTCCGCCGGGCCGACGTACAAAACAGTGCGCTCGACCTCATTGATCCTGCCCTGGCGCTGGTTAAGCTGATTAATCGTTACATTGGGCCATGTCATTACTGTTTCCCCTTGATATCCTGCGCGTTAACGTTCCAGCCAAAGCCAATGGCCTGCAGCTGACGGGCAAGAATATTGTTAAATTCGGTATCACTGACGCCCAGGAACACGCGGGCGGGAATATCAATTTTCCAGGTCGATTTCGTCGGCTTGCCCCTGAGTTTTTTTATCAGTAGCCCGGCCTGCGCCATGCTCATGGTTTCCATGATTTGGCGTGACGTCGCCTTGACGTACCGCTTGCCCTTCCACACCTTGTACCCCAGCGCCCGCAGCCTTTTGGCCTGGCTCAGCAGCGCGGGCTTGCCGCGCTGATCTGGCCGCGGCATCTTGTCCGCGCTCATCGGGATGGAGGCACCATCCTGGTGCACCGCCCCGATCAACCCCGCCGAAACCGGCCCGCTGTTGTTGCGGTAATTACCGCCTTTCAGGTAAATGCGCACGGCCTCCCTTTCACGCATTTCCCGCACATGCAGCAGTTTGGGCAGCTGGCGCAGCATCTTTCCCTTGCCGCGCTTGCGCTTCGGCCAGGGCTGGCCGTCCGGCGTCGCCTGCTCGCGCTGGTGACGCTTGGCGGCAACGATGATCCCCAGCTTGGCGATGCGCCATAACAAGCGCTGGCGCTGCCGGGGTTTTAGGTCTGCCGCTGCCAGCGTCTGCCGTAGCTGTTTCAGCTGGCGTTTATCCAGCCCGCCTTCAACCCTCGCCATCGCCACCACCCAGCGGCGCGCCGTTCTCTGCCGCCGCGTACAAATAGCCGGATGTTGCGGTGTGGATCTCCGGGTAAGACAGTCGCCAGCGCTTTCCGGCAAGCGGGATTTCTCCCGCCTCGTCCGGCGTTATCGTTATCTCGTCGGCCAGCTCCAGGGTGATCGACAGCGTGCCGGTTTTCTCTTCGTCAAACTCGATATCAACCGCGGGCTCACCCAGGGCCAGCTCGTCATAAAGGTTGTTTCGGCTCGCATCTATCCAGGCGAACACCAGCGCGTACACCAGCGCAGGCGGGCAAAGGCGGTATGGGAACCTGTCCCAACTGAGCCGGGCGGTATAGCGGAATACGCCTAAACGCCGCTGGCCCAGCCCCAACGCCTTGACCGAATACACCAGGGTGGCGTCCTCCATCGCGCTTTCAAAAAACTGCATCGCGCGCGTCGGCATGTACTGCTCCAGAAACCCCGTCAGGCTCTCTATCTGGCTCATACCTGATAAATCCCTACCCGCCGGTAACCCTGCATGTTGCGGATCACCAGCGCCGCCTCAGCAAGCAGCGTTTCGCGCGTTTCGGCACTTTCCTGGCCGGGGTGCGTTTCACGCCGTCCGATGGTCGGAAATTCGCCCAGCAAATCCGCTTTGGCGCGGGCATAAATCGCCTTTTTGTACTGCGCGGTAAGCTGGTTCTCTTCGCCCATCTTTGCACCGGGTACATCGCGCGCCGTAGCATGCCCTGCGCCCTGGTGTCGGCTGACGACTCCGGCCAGATCGTCGTTAACTTCGGCAATCGCCGCGAGTACGGCAAGCCCGGCGGTATCCGGCGGCAAATCCGGCGGAATAGAGCGGGATTGCTGGAACTCTTTGAGATTGAGGTCAGGCCAGAACGCCACGCCGTTAATGATCGGGATATCACTGTAGCCAATCGTTCGGCCGCTAAATCCCAGTGTTGGTGCTGGCATCAATCCCCCTGAAAAGAGAAGCGGGCTAACCAGTTTCCACGGCCTTGAAAGCCTTACGAGCTCTCCGCCTCCACTGTGCCCGCCCCGGCTTGCGGTAGTCGGTTTACTCTGGAGTCAACGCCCGGATGCGCGCGGTGATGCGCTCGCGGGCCGTTTTAACCCCAGCGTTTTTATCAAAGGCCTCTGCCTGGGCCAGCAGACTGTCAGCCAGTTGCAACACCTCTACATCGGCGATCGCGGTGGCGCGGGGTTTCCCCTTCTCGTCGCGCAGCAGATAGAGCCCGGCGAATTTGAACCATTTGGCGTTGATCTCTTCATGGAGCCGCCATTTTTCGCGGACATTGGTAAACGTCCGGCCGAAATACGGTTCAATGCTGTGGCCGTTTGCCGCCTGGTCCACCGCCCATTCCAGTACCGTGTCAGCCACGAACGCCGCAAATGAGCTCTTGAAGTTGTCAGGGGTCTGTTGCCCCTGCTCAACGGCAATGTCGGCCCAGTCCAGTGCCTGGTCAAAGTTGCCTACGTCGAACAGCCAGATCGTGCAGTAGGCAAACACCGGATTGCTGAACACCTTGCCGTCACTGAGATAACGCTCAGCCACCGGCAACCACTTGGGCAGCAGTTGGTCACGCTTCATCTCGATGCGGTCGGCAATTCTCGGCAGCTCACGCAACAGCTCAACGTCACGGTTAAGCTCGCTGATTTGCACATGCAGACTGACCGGGCTATCGCAAATCGGCTCGCGGTTCTTGAGCGCCTGCTCTGCCCGGATGCGGGCACGGTGGCGCTGGCAAGGTGTCATTTTCATGCGTTAGCCCCCGTTGCCTGGGTCTTCAACCTTCATGGTCAGCTTGTCGTAACCCGCATACAGCTCGTCGTATTCCACGGCATAGCCTTCCATGCGCAGATAGTTGTTCTCAAACCGCTTGCGGTCATCTACCCACTCAGCCTTACGCTGGCCCGTTCCGCGCTGGGAATACAGGTGCAGGTTGGACAACGTGGTCACGATCAGACGGCCTTCCGGCATAAATGGCGGGCTGTAGACCTTGCGCCCGGCAATTTCGCGGTTAATCAGCTGCGCCGCCACTTTCTCGGTCGGTTTGTCGATGCGGTTCATCATGCTGGTTGCATCGCCGCCGATCAGGTCGGCCGATACCAGCACAACCAGGCGCGGGTCTTGGCGGTACGGTTCGAAAATGTTGGTGTGGATCAGGTCAGTGACCGCCGCATCCAACCCCATGAAATCGGCATTTGCCCCGCCGATCGTGACGTCGCCGGTAACAATCTGCTCCGGGCTGCGCTCTTTGACGATGGTATGCCAGCCGCGGTTAACGTCGTCGCCCAGTGGGTATTTGTCCGGGTCGGTATCTTCGGCAACATGGGTACCGTTGAACGCGATGCGCAGAATATCCAGCGCGAAAGATTCATTGCTGAACGCCTGAATACGCTGGAAAAACTCGTCTTCGCTGCCCGCGTTCGCCCAGGTCACCAGCGTGACGTAATCCAGGTACGAACCGGAATCCGTTTCGGCGAGTTTGTATTCGTTCCCGCTGTTGTCCATCCGGCGCGAGAATCGCCCGGATTTCTTACGGCCGGTAAACAGTCCAGGGTTACCGGTGGCGACCACCTGCCCTTGTACCTGTTCCACGGTTTGGGTGTTGATCAGCTGCAGAAATTCAGACCGTTGCAGCAAGGCATTGCGCAACTGAATATCGCGCGGATCGGTCAGCGCGAAAAACTTGGACGTGTCCGGCACGCCGTAGGATTTCGCCAGGCCCGCGGTGTACTTGCGGATCAGCTTTTCAGCTTGTGGTGTCAATAACATGTGCTTTTTTCCGTATCAGAAAGTGACTGGCCGCTTACAGGTATTGGAACGGTTCTTCGGAGCCGCCCGGAGCCTTGCCCGGTACCTTGGTTGCCGATTTACCGGCCAGCGCATTGAACTGCTTAAGGATCTCGTTCATGTCGTCCTTCAAGCCAGCCAATCCGCCGTCTTTGCCGCCCTTTTGCTTCGCAGCCAGGTTAGTGGTGCGTTTGCCCTGGCGGCGACTGGCGCGGCTACCGCGGCGCGTACTTTTTTCCGTGGTACCCTGGGTGCTGAATCGCTTGGTCAGCGCGGCCATTTTTGCCTTGGCGGCGCTGAACTCTTCGGCTAGGACTTCGTCTTCCGGGTTCTCGGCCACTTCATCGGCAAGCTCCGCCACTTCGTCGGCCACTTCGGCGATTTCTTCCGCCAGGTCGCCCACTTCAGCCGCGGCCGCTTCCGGGTCTTCGACGGTTTCACCGGTGGCGGCATCTTCCAGCGCTTTAATGCGATTCAGCATTTTTTCAATCAGATCGCGTAATTCTTCCATCTTGGTTTCATCCTCGCCCTGTTGGGTGTTGTCTGTCGCAAAGGTTTTATTCTTGCGAGTTGAAAATAACCGCCCCCACATGGACGGCTTATTGGTTTTCATTTTTCCCAGGCTGAAAGTTTCAACGTTGCCGCGTGCGCCGTTATATTGCTCACCGTCAAATACAAGCGTGATTTTTTCAGTCCCCAGGCTGGCGGGAATATCCGTTACAGCAAGGCCAAATAAATACTCTCGCCCGCTCCCGCCGAAGTCTTCCCAGAACTCCGCCGAGGTAAATAATTTTTGCCCCATGCGGTTGGCTTCAATCAGGAATTGGTTTGGCACTAATTTGGCATAGAGTTTTGTTTTATCGTCCACCTCTTCGACTTTCAGCGCATCGACTTCACCCAGGTTGCAAGTAAACTCACGCTCGCCCAGCTCATACATTGGGTGGTGCGGCCAAATCATGGCGGTATAGGTGTTGCGGCTATAGGTTTCCGCCGCATCGTGCAACCATTGGGCCTCGATAGAGCGACCGTCAACGGTCGGCCCGGCGGTAGCAATACAAATCCAATCGGTTGTAATATTCGCTTGCGGCATAACTCGGCCTTTAAATAGGGATTCTGTTTTATTTGGATTTTCAGTATTGCCATTTTTTTGATTATCTTCACTCGCTTTAATTTTGATACATTCGGTTATATACCCTTAACCTAATACAACCGATATTTAGTTATGATTATTCAGTAATGCGCTCTGCATAATAGCCTTCATGGCTAAATACTCCGACGAAACAAAAGACGCGGCCCGCGCACTATTTATTAAGCGCTGGACGCCGAAAGATATTGCGCGAGAATTATCTATTCCAGAGCGCACGATTTACCATTGGTCTGATAAAGGTCAGTGGGCATCCCTCATGCCGTTGGAGTCGGTAGAAGAATCGCTGGCCCGGCGTATCGATCAGCTCTCGCGCCGCGAGAAGAAAACCGCGCTTGAACTGGAAGAAATGCGCGACCTGGTGGTGCAGCACGTCAAGCTGATGGCCCAGCGCAATAAACACGCCGAGAAGATGGCGGAAATCCAGGCGCGCAACGTGGCGACGTTCCAGGGCGGCGGTGCTGACGCAGAACCCGGCGAGGGCGGCAAACGCCGCTACAAGAAAAACGACGTGTCGGGCATCACGGCGGAAATGCTGGACGCCGCCGCGCGCGAGCACCTGTTTGACTATCAGCTGCACTGCCGGGCGAACAAGGGGCAGGACTTCCGCTTCCTGCTGAAAAGTCGCCAGGTCGGCTTCACTTATTATTGCGCCTGGGAAGCCTTCGAAGACGCCGTTTTAACCGGCGATAATCAGGTGTTCTTCTCCGCGTCCCGCGCCCAGGCCGAGATTTTCCGCGAGTACATCGTGCAGATCGCCCAGAAGCATTTCGGGGTAACGCTGACCGGCAAGGATATCCGCCTGAGCAACGGCGCGGTGCTGCGCTTCTTGTCCACCAACGCCAACACCTCGCAGGGCTTTAACGGCCACCTGTACGGCGACGAGGTGTTTTGGATCCCGAAATTCACCCGGCTGCATGAAGTCGCCTCCGCGATGGCGACACACAACAAATTCCGCACCACCTACCTGTCAACGCCCAGCGCCAAAACACACCAGGCGTACCCGGTATGGACGGGCGAAGCCTGGCGCGGTGACGACCCCAAACGCAAGGCCGTGGTCTTCCCGAAAGTCAGCGAATTGCGCGACGGTGGCCGACTCTGCCCGGATGGCATTTGGCGCTATGTCATCACGATGGAAGACGCGATCGCGGGCGGGCTGGGTGTGCTGGTCGATATAGAACGGCTACGCAACAAGTACAGCGCGACCGCCTTCGCCATGCTCTATATGTGCGAGTTTGTCGACAGCAAGGACGCCGTTTTCAAGTTCTCGGAGCTCAGCCGCTGCGAAGTTGAGGCGGGGATCTGGCAGGACTTTGACCCCACCGCAGCGCGCCCATTCGGCAACCGCGAGGTCTGGGGCGGCTTTGACCCGTCCCGCTCCGGCGACAACTCCACGTTTGTGATTGTGGCCCCGCCGATGTACGAGGGCGAGCGCTTCCGGGTGCTGGCCGTCTATCACTGGCAGGGGCTTAACTTCAGCTGGCAGGCCGAGCAGATCAAGCAGCTGATGCGCCGCTACAACATGACCTATGTCGGCATCGACGTGACCGGCATCGGTCGTGGCGTCTATGACCTGGTGACCAAATTCGCCCCGCGGGAAGCCACGCCGATTCTGTATAGCGTGGAAAGTAAGTCACGTCTGGTACTGAAGATGATCGACACCGTGGAGCGCCAGCGCATCGAATGGAGCAAAGACGCCCAGGATGAGGTCAGTAAAGAACGCGCCGAGATTATCCCCAGCTTTATGGCTATACGCCGCACCACGACCGCCAGCGGTAACGCAATGACGTTTGTCGCCGAACGCTCGGAAACCACCGGCCATGCCGATGTTTTCTTTGCCATCGCGCACGCAGTGATCAACGAACCCCTCGACTACGAATATGAGCGCCCCAGCACCTGGGCCTTTGGAAAAGCCGCATGAAAAAGAATCGACGCAACAAACAGCAGCAGGCCACGGACAAGAACTTCACGCCGATGCCGGGACGCGGCAGCGTGATCACCTTCGGCGAGCCGGAACCAATCCTTACCACCGGTACCGACTATCACAACATTTGGTATGACAACGAAAGCGACCATTGGCGGCTACCCATCGATCGGCTGGCTCTCTCACAGCTGCCCAACCTGAACGGCCAGCATGGCGGCGTTCTCTACGCGCGCCGCAACATGGTGGTCAGCGGCTATCTGGGCGGCGGATTGTCGACCGATGAACTGGAAGCGGCGACGTTTGATTATCTGCTGTTCGGCGACGTGGCGTTACTGAAGGTGCGTAACGTCTTTGGCAGGGTGATCGACCTGATGCCGCTGCCGTCTCTCTATCTGCGCCGACGCAAAAACGATGACTTTGTGATTCTGCAGGAGGGCGAGCCGCTGGTTTATACCCCGGACGATATCGTTTTTCTCAAGATGTACGACCCGCGCCAGCAGGTCTACGGCCTGCCGGACTACATCGGCGGCATTCATTCGGTCTTGCTCAACAGTGAAGCAACCATTTTCCGCCGCCGCTACTACCACAACGGCGCGCACATGGGCTTTATTCTCTACGCCAATGACCCGAACATCACCAGCGAAGTGGAGCAGGAGATCAAGGAAAAAATTGAACAGTCCAAAGGCGTCGGCAACTTCACCAACATGTTTATCAGCATCCCGAAGGGCAACCCTGAGGGGGTAAAACTCATCCCGATCGGTGAGGTTGCCGCGAAAGATGAGTTTGCCAACGTAAAAAGCATCACCGCCCAGGACATTCTTACCGCCCACCGCTTCCCCGCAGGCCTGGCGGGCATCATCCCGACCAACGGCGCGGTCATGGGGAGCCCGGAAACGGCGCGAACGACCTACGGCAAGGACGAAGTCACCCCGCTGCAGCGCAAAATCATGAACGCCGTCAACAACGACCCGGAGATCCCCGAGAGCCTGCATTTGGGGTTTGACCTGGAAGAATCCGGCAACGGCAATGAAAAGGGCGAAAAATGAGCACAAATACGCTAAAATCCGCTAAATACGTGGCATTGGCATGCGGGGTAGTAAACATGCGCATTTTTAAAATTCATTGCCCGGAGTGTGACGCACCGGCAATTATCCGTAAGACGGAATGGAAGAATAAGCAGTTGGCCGATTTGTATTGCGCCTGCACCGAAGTGGAATGCGGCCACACCTTTGTTTTTAACGCGACCTTTTCCCACTCGCTCAGCCCCAGCGGCCTGACCGGCAACAACCTGGTCAAAGCCCTGCTGGAAAGGCTCAAACCCGACGAGCGCCAGTTTGCGTTAGACCTGCTGCAAGGTCAGGCCGGATAACAGAAGCCCCGCGATTGCGGGGCTTTCTTTTGCTGGCCGCAGGGCCAACCCACCAACCCATTAAGCTGATAGCTTAATAAGTTAGTGGGTTATGGTTTTAATGCACACGCCCCACCGGTAGCAGTCGATCACCGTCCAATCGGAAGGCGTGACCGTCGCCAAAATTCACCACCGCCCCAGATAACAGCGCCCTGAACTCGCTGGGTTCTGGCTCCAGCCCGATGGAATGGAAGAACGCCAGCAATTCGCGGGCGATATCGTCCATCCCGGCCACCATTTCCGGCGTGACAATGCGCGGTTTATCCGGCAGATCACCGCTTCGGCTTCGTTTCGGTATCGTTGCCCGAAGACTTTCGAGTAATTCCCGCCGTTCCTGGCGTGTCATACGGTCAAAATCAACCGGTATCCGGCTGGTATCCTCATCTATGAGGGCACCAGCCAGCCCCGATCCCTGGGCCGTACTGTCGGCGACGGGTACAGTTATTGACAGAACTCCAAGGGGGCGCGGTGCGCCCTGAACGTCAACGGCCAAACCCTCGTCTGCCTTGGCTTTAGGCACGATTTTGTAAGTCGCGGTGCGGGTAAAAACGACCGACTCCGGCCCCGATGCCGGGGCATAGACGCCGGTAATGCGGCTGACGTCATCGCCGTAGGCGTTGCCGTCCGGCGTGACTTCATAGTTCAGGCGCACCCGGATGCAGTCGCGGGCGACCAGCGGCCCGCCCTGGGCCATCGTGTACCCGCCCCAATCGCCGACGGTGGCGGCTTCATGAGCCGGGGCAATCTCCGGGTGTAGGCGCAGCTCGCGGCCGTGCATGCGGCGCAACTCGCGATAGACCGTAACGGGTGCGCCGCCGATCTGCTGAAACTGACGGATGCGCCAGCGCGATGCCCAGGCGCTGACGCGCTTCGCCGTTTCCTGCAGCGGTAAGCCGGTGTCGTCATCCAGCTGGCCGTCCAGGGCAAATCCATCAATGTTCTTGCTGATATATTTGGCGATGTATCCGGTGGCGCTGCCGATCTCTTTGTCGATTGGCTTCACATAGAAGCGGGCTTCCAGGGCTTTGATGCCCTGTAGCTCTTCCGAATCTTCCCACCGGGCGTACAGGCAAAAGATATCTCGCGCCTGGTCGATATCCTCCGGCCGCATGAATAGCAACAGGTGCCAGTGTGGCGTTTCATCGTGGTGCGGCTCCACCACTCGGAAACCAAACGCGCGGATCCCAGCCCTCTTCCACGCGGCGCGAACGCGCGCCCAGATGCGGCAAAGGTATTTCTGCGTTTGCCGCGGGCTGGCCCCGTTCCATTTGTCGTTACGTTTGCCGGTGCTGTGCATGGCGTGGTACTTGGACGGCGCGGTCAGCGTGTAGAAGTCGCCAACCATCTGCATATCGTCGGCGATGTTTTCAAAGTGGCGCATGCGGGTCATCAACTCGCGGCGGCGGTTAGCCGGATTGGCGACGCTACCGGCCACCTTCTCGATCAGGGATATCCGCTCGCCGGTGTCCTGGTCTTCCAGCTCCATCGCCTTGAGATATTCGACGTTGGCTTTTTTCTGGGCCTTCCATTCTTTCAGCGCCGGATCGCTGCAATACGGGGTTGTTTTCTTGCTGACGTATCCGGCGGCGATCATCAGGTGTTCCCGCCACTGGTCATGCATGCGTTTCAGTCTGCGCAGCCACCACGCTGGCGACTCCAGGCGCGCCATGCAGCGCAGGGCGTCAGCCTCGCTCAGCTCCATCTCGCAGTAACTGCGCCAGCCCGGCGCGAACATGTTCAGATGCGATACAACCCACGCGGCGCGGCCGTAGGCATAGATAATCGCAAACGAAACATCGCCATGTTTTTCAACCTGGCTCTCGTAATAGTTCATGAATTCGGCGGTGATGCAGTCGGCCAGCCGGTGCGCCAGCCGCTTGAGCTCGCGTTTGCCGTACCACGGCAGGCGGGCAAAATCATCCTGGAAGCCGATCAGCACACCGGGTACAACGCCCAGGCGATACCGATCGTTGACGCCATCAATGCGCGGCAATACATGCTTTTCAAACGTGTTGATTAAGTATTTATTGGCTCGCGTTGTGCCGTGCTGCGCTTCGATGCTGTCAGCGCGCTGGGCGTAGTAACGCCGGATGAAGTGAGGCAGCGACGCCAGACGGCGGCGCACCCGGCGCGCGCGCGGCATCGGCTCGGCATGCAGCCCCTGGCGAAACGCCCACTCTTCGATCGGCGGGTTCGCCGCTTCGGTGCTGACGGCCTCGCGGGGGCGGTTCCAAGCGAAAACCCCGGCGGGCGTTTCAGCGCTGCCGGGGTATGGTTTTGGCGGTGTCGGTGCGTAGCGGCCGCGGGTGTCCAAACTCATGCCTGGGCCCGATAAGCCTTGATGATTTCACACATCGCCTTCGGCGGTACCGCATTCCCGGCCATCCAAGTGGTTAACTTGTGCGACGGTGGCCGGATGTAGTCACCGGGGAATGACATTGCGCTCATGCACTCGTCAGCGTTAATCATGCGCATGCGATCGCCGTCAATAATTGCCCATCTGTCGCGGGTGGTGATGGTGCCAATAGGCCGGGCGAGAGAACGCCCTGATTTCGAATTACCGTAATATGAGATCAGGAACCGATCGCCAAATACGGCGCGACCATTTTTAATGCGCTCCAACGTCGCCACGGCGCGACCGGGTTTATTAATCGGTTGCCATTTACCAGCGTTAAAATCAATAAATGACTCAGCCGGAACGTGGTCATATTTAGGCAGATTCAAATAGAGCGGCGATTTGCTTTTCGTGCAAATGATAAACATACGTACACGGTTTTGCGGCACCCCCAGATCGGCGCAGTCAACAATATGCGGGGCCAGTGAATACCCCAGCCCCTGCATAGCCGCCTCCCATGCCGGATATAATGCCCACTTCAGAAACTCCGGCACGTTCTCAACGATCACGCCATCAACGCCCAAACACTCAGCCGCTGAGGGAACAGCCCACGCCGTAGACCTGCTGGCATCATGCTGCGGGTTGCCGTATTTCTTGCCCCTTGCCTTGCTGTGCCCCTGGCAACATGGCGAGGCCATCATGAGATCATGCTGAGGTACCAGAGCCCAATTAGCCTGATTTAAGTCCTGGCAGACGTGGATCGCACCGGGGTGATTTTTTGAATGAGCCTCGACAGCCTCGGGCCAATGGTTCGCAGCCCAAACAACCTCCGCCCCTGCCATTCTGGCCCCTGTTGATGAGCCACCCAAACCGGCAAACAGATCGCTGACTCTCACTATCTGTCCTCCATGACGGTGAAGCCAGCAGCGCGGATATCATCAGCATGCTGGAGACGGCAGCGAGGATGTGTCGTGTCTGACAAACGCACCGGCGTAGCCAGCTTGTCTTCCAGCTCGGCGATTTTCTTCTTGTCCTCATCGCTCATGATTGCCGCGTATTTCAGCGCATCCTGTACCTTCTGGAATTTACTGACGTAACAGGTGGAGATAGACTCCAGCCAGGCGATGCGTTTACCTTTTTCTGATAATTCATCAACGAGACTACACGCAGCCTCATGGTCTACGGCAGCGCCCGCCCCTGGCGCTGCTGCCAACATGGCGGCATAGATATTGCCGAAATTAACGCAGAAGGTTTCGTCGTCGTTAAATTGCACATCGTCGCAATTCATCGCAGCGGCGATCATTTCTGGCGTTGGCTCAACCGGTACCAATTGATGCCCGGAAGGCGCAGGCAGAGGAATTAATGCCTTTAGCTTTTCCAATCGAGAATCATTTTCAGCTCGTTGCTCTGGGGTCATAGACTCCAGTTCGGCCTCATAATCTTCACGCCTTTTGAGAGCATCCAGCATGCTTTCCGTGGGAACGCCCTTCCCAAAAAGCAGACCCGGCATGAGACGTACAGGGCACGGTAGCCGCTCTGGATATACCGGCGCAGGCGGGGTGGTGTAGAACTTCGTGCCAACAGGAAAAAGGCTCCCCTTCTGGCCGAGCCACTCAACATCCGGGTGCTGACAGCAACCGCAAAAATCATCAACCAGTCGCACCTCTGCCACCGGCTGCGAATTATCTTCCCTCATGGCTGCGGCTTCACAGGCCGGTTTCATTTTTTCCAGATCAGCGGCCAGGCTGACATTAAGACCAGTTTGTTTAAGGGCTATAACCGCCTCACTTAAAAGGCAGGATAATTTGTTAAAATTGATATTCATAATCAGACCTTTGAATTGAGATAATAAGAAGCGGCACCACAAGAAATGCCGAGTGATTTAGCAATCTGGGTTAACGTCTTACCGTCCCGTTTTAATTGCTGACACACCGGCGCATATTTATTCCTTGCATGGTATCTAAGTGACACGTCCAGAAACTGCGCCCGGCAATAAACCGCACGGGCCGAACGATTAATAGCCTTGCCAATTTCGGCCGTCGAATACTTCCCCGCCATATCAATAACGGTGTTGTCCTCGCGTTCAGTCCATTGGCGATAAACGCCTGAATTCCACAGCTGAATGCTCATTGTGCAAACTCCCGCTTGAATTCTTTCCGGCTCATCAAACACCAATCGGCCCCACTATTGCGGCTCAGGAGCCGCCAGTTAGGGCCGACATTAATTTTTAAAACATTGGTATCACTGGCAGATTTAGCCAGCTTATTCTTGCGTTGAAAACCGCGTATTATATTCACGGCATTGCGGTAAACTTCTGGCGGGGCTGCGTGGTTAGATATATTAATCACTTTCGAAACTCCGTATTCAGACAATAGAAATCCCGGCGCAATTTATAAAAGCGCCAGTTAACCCAGTTGCTAATTACTCGCTTACACTTAACACACTATCGACATTGCTTAATCGCGGCGGGAATGAGCCTACCAACTCCCGCAACTCTCGCATCGCCTCGATAACGGCAAGCCGTTCCCTCTCGGTCAGATGCTCAAATTTCAATTTGTGCCTCGCTCTTGGAATTTCGGCAGTGAAATAAATCAGCCCCCGGTGCCGTGAGTGCAAGGAATTGATAAACGCTTGCGTTTCATTACCGGCATTCTTCGCGGCTGCGATCATCTGCATGCACTTATATGAATGCACCAGCCCGGCTTTAACCTGGCTCGGCGTTGGCGCTACGCCAATATCACCTATCGAATTCATATAACTACCCTCCACACCACCTATATGGCAGCGCAGCCCGTTGACGCCCCTCAACCAATGGCTAAAGGACGGGCTACGCTCTCATATAGGGCCGCGCCCCGTAGGGCGCATCATGATAGGAAATAAGCAATTAATAACCTCGTCACCGCGCTAAGAAACTCCGATAAATTTTCGGCAGTTTTCCAAGCGCTGGCGCATACAAAAGCAGGCCAAAAAAACATGAAAGACTTGTTAAAGCTCATGCAAAAATCCCCATCAGCTTGGCAAACCAGCGGGCCTTATTCCGAGGCCTGGCCATGAATGGAGTGCGGCACCCTTTCACGAATTGCACTTCGCTGGCCTTCGGCTGGAAGTGGCGACCGTCCGGGGCTTCAATCCAGCCGCGGGTATGGCGGCGGTGTGTGACCTGCTGGCCGTTGATCAGCATGGCGGCCAGCGATGGGCATTGTGCGGTTGTCATTACTCGGCTTCCTCTAAAATGAACAGCTCGGGGATTTTCTCGTTCGCGATCCAGTTATCTACCGCATTACGAATCGCGGCGGCTTCTTTGCTACCGGCGTAGGCTGCAGCCAAAGAGAGGCCCTCAAGAATTTCACATGCCCAAAAAATCTCAGCATCTGAATGCGCCGGAGCCTGAGCGCTGTCCCGTTCCTGGCGCAAGGCGTACATGGTCAGCACCTTGTTGGCTGCTTCATAGAATGGCTGGCTCATACCTTTCCCTCGCTCTGTTCATAAAGTCCGTCTATATACCCGGTAGCCTCGGCCTGCGCGTCGAACTTGCCGTAAGACTGATCGCCCTGGCTGACGTGGTACCGGGTGACCGGGTTCAGCGCCTTCCGGGGCAACCGGGTGATGCTGAAACCCCGGTAAAGGTTGGTGTGCTCGCTGACCTTCACCAGCGCATAGGCCGCTTGGTTCATGCGTAAGCCCCCTAAACCTTCATCCGTAGCGCTTCCTGCGCCTCTTCGTAGGCTTCCAGGAACTCGTAAACCATGTTCACTTCGCGTTCCCTGCCCTTCTTCTTCTTGGTCAGCGTCAACTTGTTTTCATTGGCCTGCTGCTGAACCGTGCGGACGGTTTGCCCGGTGACCTCCGCGTAGGCGGAAAGCGTCAGTTTCGGGTATGGCAAACAAAAAACTACCGGGCAATCAGGCATTTTCACCATAGCGGGCTTGGGTCTTTTGACTGTCATCGTTTATCCTTCCAGATCACCGCCGGACTCAACCGGACTTCTTTGGACTCATGGTTCCAGATAAGGAACCTTTGACACAATACTAGTTCCAGATAGGGAACCATGTCAATGAACTTAAGCGAAAAAATAAAGGCGATCAGGCTTGCGGAGGGACTTAGTCAATCTAAGTTCTGCGAAATCATGGAGATGTCGATCAGCACCCTGAAAAAGTATGAAGGGGGTCATGCTGAACCGGGCGGGGCTGTTCTGGTAAAGATCACAGAACATCCAAGATTTGAAAAATATGCGCTATGGCTGATGACAGGTAAAAGTTCAGAAGCAGCGGGGCAAATCTCCCCGACTCTCTCCCCTGATGGGCACGACAGCACATCCGACCTCCAAAAAGGCCAGAAGGCTGGTTAACTGCTTTAAAGATAATGGAAAATTGGAAAACTGGCGGGATTTGCTACGAGCGGAATTATTGGGATGTGTGTTAGCTCTTACGGCCCGTTAAAGCCTCAGAGATCTGACCTAAGTCATTTAGCTCCGAGTCTTTCTGATAAGAAAGATGAGCAGAAATTTGCTGTGAAAATAGCACCGATAAAGCCGCTTTTATCAAAGTTACGAAAATGGACAACTTACTTGAGGGAGTTTTACCGCGCATGACTAATAACAACATTGTCAATCTCCAGATTGTAGCTCGTGGTCAAATTATAGACCGACTCGGCAAGGAACTCTATAGCCCTGAGATAGTGACAAAAAGAGGGCCAAGGTTCTACGGCATTAACAGCACGCAAGAATGGGTCAATGTTGCGACCGTGACAACCGCAGGGTTGTCATTCTTAGCCGCCGTAATCGTGGCCTACATCAACAATCAAAAAAATAAAAGGGTGCGGGTTGTTTTCAATGACGGGCCGGTTAAGGAAATTGAAGCCCCCAACCAAAAAGAGTTGATGGAATTATTGCAGAAAATTAAGGGGTTAGAACTTGGCGACTAATCTAATTAGGGGTTCTAAAGGCCATGAGCATTTCTAAACAGGATAACGGGCAATATCTGGTAGACGTTCGACCGCAGGGCCGGAAGGGAAAACGCATCCGTAAGCGCTTTGACACCAAGGGCGAGGCGCAGAAGTATGAGCGCTGGGTAATCGCCACGCAGAATAGCAAAGACTGGATCGAGAAGCCGCCAGACCGCCGCCCACTGACCGAACTGATCGAACTATGGTGGAAGCATTACGGGTGTACGCAGAAATCGGGCGAGAATAACCGGAATGAATTGCTGAACATTGCCAGTGACTTGGGTTCGCCACGCGCCGACCAGGTCAGCATTGCGACGTTCTCAAACTACCGGGCCGAACGCCTGGAAGCCGGTTTAAAAATCGGCTCCATCAATCGGCGGCATATGATGCTGAGTGGCGTGTTTACCAGGTTGATAAAGCTGGGGCACTTTCATAA
>Ga0157366_1000374_pt1 | contig 20728 bp, 25 predicted proteins | sample AttbisABBM1_FD_113149 | JGI IMG/M metagenome (GOLD analysis project Ga0157366, IMG submission 113149) | Fungus gardens microbial communities from leaf cutter ant in Botucatu, State of São Paulo, Brazil - Atta bisphaerica ABBM1 | ecosystem: Host-associated > Fungi > Mycelium > Unclassified ...
GGCATTAATTTCGAAGTGCCAGTGCGAGCATTATATTATGGCGCCTACTCCGTTAATCACGTAATTTGCTTGTAGGTTCGGCTTCCACTCCGATCCAGCCACAAAGTCCAATGATTTCCGCTCCAAATATTCACAACCCACTTGACGTTGTTCAAAATCATAGAATGTATCACACTTAATGAATTCAAGCATATAATGGTCACAATTATGATGATGTCATCACCGATGACGCGAAGGCATTATTGGCTACGCTGTGAGTAGTAAATTTATAAGCGACGATGAACAGTTCTTAGCTACGAAGTGATTGTTCATCTGTGGTCATGTGTTCTCAAACAGCCGAGAACCAAGCAGATGAAAACCATATCCATTTGGGTCCAGCAACTACTAACACAAATTATCGCACCTCGCCGCAGTTCTTTGAAACAGCTCTTATATGATTGTAGGGCATGTCCCATGCCCGGCGGCACAAAAAAGAAGCTTGGCTCGATCCTCTTTTGTAGCGCGGCTTGCGACGTTGTAGGTCGGAGCACGAGCAATCTAATGCCTACCTGGAAGCCCAACTTCATCCTCTATCCTCCACCTCCCCACCTCCCTCATAGCCTCTGCATCACCCTTTTCCAGTTCAGATGCATCTAGCAACTTGCTGACCATTTTCCATGGGTCCCTTCCACCACCCCATCTAAGCACCTCCAACTTGTACTTCTCCCCAACTTCCCTTTTCAGCGGATCCTTCTCGAATACTTTTTTCCATACCCTCGAAGCAATGGCACGATCGAAGAGGTAGGAGTAATATGTTGCTCCATACCCAAACAGGTGACCAAACTGTGTTTGGAAAGATGTACTGGGTACATGCGGAATGACGCCTTTCGAGACAGTCAGGTTTTCGAGTTCATCAGTAGTTGAGAACGTTGAATTATCCAAGACAGCGGGTGAGTGGTATATTTGATCAAGGGATGCAAGGATAATTTGAGAAAAGGTGTCGATGGAGTGACAGGGATCCTCGTGGGCGTTACCAACCTGACGAAGAGAATGTGTCCCATCGAGGTCAAACAGAGAGAGGACAACCGGAGAGCTCAGAAAATGTTCCATAAGTATTGAGGGTAACTCGACAAAGTCGGTCGCGCATCGCGTTCCGGAAACATTTTGGTATTCCGTGCGGCCGACCATTGCTAGTCAAATTGGAAAATGTCAACAGCATGCTCAAAGTCCAACTTGCCACTCACAATGCATCGCATGTCCCATTTCATGAAATAGTGTCATAACGTCATGCCATTCTAACACTGTTGCACCCTTCAGTACCGATGGTCTCGTGAATTCGCAAAGCAAGACCACAAGGGGTAACTGATACACTCCATCTTGATTGGGTATCTTATGCCTCTTTACCTTTTCAAATTCTAAATTTTGTTGTATTAACTCTTCATGACCCGTCAAGCCCCCATCGCCAAGGTCATCATCTAAGTCCGTTCTCCGGGAACACCGCACTGTGTAATGTGCTGCTCCACTCGATTTGCCATGCCGTGCGAACAGATCGGCATATATCCATCCAATTAGACCCTTATCTTCATCTATTACCTCTAACTTATGAACGTCTGAATGCCAGACCTCACCCGTCTGCGCTTCTGTCGGTCGCAACGTGATTCCATATAAGTATTTGAATAAACGGGAAAGGCCCATAAATATTGTTCCGAGAGTCAGAGGAGGAAGGGGTATGGGGGGTGCTGGGGGTTCAGGTGGACAGTAGAAATCCCGATCCCAGGCCTGAATTGTGGGCAGGGAAGACAATCCGTGATGGACCTGTTTTCGAGCACTGAGAGTTTTGAGGGCACGCCGTGCAAACGGTCGCGTTTGACCAATAAGTGCACCCAAGAAGTTCATCACATTTTCTGAGTGCTGTGGTCAATCAACGTTTATTGGACAACTCTAGAACGGGTATTTACCAGGTGTCTTAGCCATCTTATCATCTAGTGTCATATGCGCAAAACTTGATCTGCCAACTAATCTTGCGAGTTCTGCCCTCGTTTTCAATAGCCTTTCCAACGTAGCTATTTGCTGATCAGTACTTGAATTCGCAGCAATATACATTCGTCTTCTGGGTTCCTCATCTGGCGCAGAGCGCATAATCATCTGAGCTTGCAATGAGCCTGGATAAACAAGAAGATCACGTCTTGTAAACTGAGCCTGAAGCTGCAGCCTGACCCCCAAGCCCTTGTCTTTGATCCCCACCATATGCTCAGGTTTGATGGATGCCGGCGGCCTCGGTGCATTAGCATTTTCCAGAAATTCACGTCCGAGTACAAGAATATCCGAGGAAAGAGAAACGAATTTTTGACGCTCTTCAGGCGGTAGATTGATTGCTGATTTCTCGAAGTCACGCCAAAATATGAGAGCAGTCTGGTATGCTTCCGGACTAAGTGTCTTGACAATGGATGCGTCAGCAAGCACTAATTTGAGCACCTGTGATAATATATATATTAAGGTCTGACTGCAGACAAAGATAAAAACTGGGTGGCACACCTCATACAATCCGACATGTGTATTGAGCACGTTCATGAACTCGCATAGTTGCTCATAGACATGATGACCTGCTGTGGCCCAATTGCGGTCTGGGTGTGCATTGCGTATCAGTTCAGCGAGGTCAATGACGCTGCAAAGCATGTCGCTCAAACGATCGAGATTCTTGACTACCTTGAGAAGTTCATCTCGTGAACTTCGAGCTCTGAGTATTCGATCTGTGAGCAGCTGAGCGCGCACAAGGGTAGCCTCTGCGAGTGAAATGAAGGCGTTTGGATGGGAAAGTTGGCTGTGTCCGAAGAGACCAGTAGAGATGGTAGAGGGGTATTTGAAAGCTGCATGCGGACTGTCAAAGAGGGAGACTATGGCCCTATCATCTGCGGAAGCTGTGGACACATGTTTCTCGAAAAGACAGCCTCGGAATCTGAATACGGTTTTGGGGGACACAACAAGAGTCCTCGCCGATCGTGCAAGCATGAGCAAGCATACTTCGTCAAGTGTTCAGTCCATTTTCGCTCTATCACGTGGCGACCAACCGAAAATCAATAAATCTCTCCAACATACTATACTATACTCCATGCTCTAACATATGCAATACCCTCTGATTGTAAGATATATAGGTGTAATAGCTGAAATCACGCTGTCGATTCCACAACTCGGCTTTGATCAACATGCAACCTCCCACACCCATTCGTTGATCCATGTCCATTGATAGCCGCTGAACTATCTCCATTCTTTTTCATCCGTCCATCCTCGCCATCATATTCATTCTCTGATTCTCGAACAGGTTCAACAGCATAAATCCAGAACTTGGATTTTTTCTTCCCCGCTACTTGCTCCACGATCATCTCGGTTGGCTTCAAAGCAGCAGCTCCAGCTGCTTTTAACTTGCCTTTCTTCGTCTCGGTTCCGTTTGCATTTGTGGCACTTTGAGTTTGGACCGTGGAAGCTGGACTGGCATCAGCTGATCCAACACTCGCCATGCTTTCCTCGGTCCGCGCCCTTTTTGGAAGTCGTTCGTCAGGTTCAAAGGGGTCCTGAAAACCCAGTCGCGCTGACCGACGTTCTCCTCTCCAGCTGCCTAAGTTCGAATCTGCAGAACTCTCTCTCTTCCCATGAGCATTCAGTACAACTGTACGCGTCGAACGTCGTGTTGCTGCGGGAACTTCCCGGCGCCTACTCTTCTCTTCTTGTTCCTCATCGTCCTGAAAGTCTTCATCTTCTTGCTCCTGGAATTGGTATTCATCCTGAATAAATTCTTGTTCAAGGCTCAGATAGACAAGTCATAGCGCACCCACTCACCTCGCTCTCCTGACTGTAATACACATAATCCGGTTTCTGAGATTGCCTTCGGGTTCTTGTTGAGCGTAGTTCGGCCTGTGCCACTAAAGCTTTATTCTGTTCAACTTTCTTGCGTACTTTAGCCACTCGCTATCAGCAAGATGAGTACAAGGATCAATGATTTACTCATGCATGGAAAACCCAACAGGCGTAAAAAGAACGTAGAGGGAAATGTAGATCGAGAGTTGATGAAAATGGTTGACTGGGGATAGAAAGGAAGGAATAGTAGACAGAATGGGTAGACTTACATTGATTTCCTGATCTATTGTGCCGATCCTCTGCTCCAATCTGTGAATCAAATCCGCGTGATTTTGCTCGTTCTTGGGCCTTCTCTTCCCTTTTGACACTGGAAGTACGGCTTTGAGATGGTCAATAACTGCAAGGTACTCCTCCCGTGTCGACGAAACAGCCTTGAATGACGCAGTCAACCTCCAGGGATTCGTAGATGTATAGATCCGCGGTGAATCTACCAGGAAAAGACATGAGTTGGGGGAATGAACAATGCATGTCAGATAGCAACAGCAGTCAAAAATCAGAACGTCAGTGGCATTCACGAGATGATAGTGCAGAAGATGGTGCAGAAAAATGTAAGCGATTCAAAAGACCACAGACCATCAGCAACCCAATATCTCTCTCTCTTATGATCCATGCCAAAAGGCGGGAAATCTAACGCTTCACGTGTCGAGGATGAGAAAGCTGGAACAGCAGAGCCCTTCTCCTTCTTATGCTTATTATGCACGATGCCCCACGCACGATCTATAGCCGCTTTGACCTCTTGAGAATGCCCAAGCTGTAGCTCAACGAGTTGTCGCAGTATTTTCAACTTGAAAGAATAAAAATACAGAGTCAATGATGAAAGAAAAACAGAATCAATAACGCGCACCTTCAAATTCCAATCTGCTGCGAAGAAACCAGACTCCTCGCCCTGGAACGGGTCTACATTTGCTTTAATATCATCATTCCAAAACACTGTCCGCTCATTCGTTTTGAAGTACTCAGACAATACACCCATTAACGTCGTCGAAATTTGATCAGTACTAGAAAGAATCCAAAAGAAGTTTTGAAGCGTGGGTCAAGGCAGTGCACGCGTATAGGCATTCGTTTAATGAGTCTCCGGTGTGACGCGACAAGACAGTGGTCATAATCTTACCTGAGATTCCTGGTTTGTGGTTTGAGATTTAGAATGAATCGACCCAGAATTTTTGTAAGTATGTCGTTCGGTTCGCGCGACAACAGGGCGTCCTCAAAACTAGGAGACAAATACCAATGATCAAAATAGCGGCACCACGAATGACCAAATAGCATAGCAGGGGCAACGGATTATAACTCACTCCATCACACTTTCGAACCCGAGGGTCTTTGCTTTCAAGTTTGTGAACTTGAGAATAAAGGAATATACAAATAAGGATTCCCATCTGTCTGATGGATGCATCGCACCCGACGGTGGACAAACATGTCCCCTGCGATCAGGTTTTACGCCTGGAGCTGCCATATCGAGGGAGGAGAGGCTAGAATGAGAAGAAGGCCGAGACGCGCGTGAAGTTAATCCTTAGTGCAGTCGGTGATGAATGAAGAAACGCGGTATGATGGCGGGCTCTAAGTCGAAACCATGATCCTCATTTTTTATATCCTGGACCAAATAAATTACAATACACTAAATAGTTCTCCCATTACCTGTGCTGTCTAATGTTGACAAAGCGCAACTTTTGCACTGATTTCAATGAGGTCCATACCAACTCTGAGTTACTCAGACTGATAGTATGAATCATACAGTTTGCAGTTTGATTAACTTTCTTCTGGTGGCAACAATGCCCGGTGAATGACATAGATCGGATGACTAGATTTCAATTTCACCCAATAGAAACAGGCGCAGGCCTGCGGTTAACAGCCCCACGAGTAAATTTAACACAGAGGTTCTGGTTACAACAATCTCCGCTAAGATGTTAGCGAACAATCATAAATGACGAGTGCACAGGCCACTTACCAAATACAAAATATCACTGATGTACTATAGTGACGCCCCTCCGCTGAAACCTCCCTCTCCCACATTTCGTGCAGAGGTCTTTGCATCTAAAAAGATTTCTCTCATCTCGTTGATATCTTCCAGCTCAATTTGCGACCGGCCTGCCGAAGTTGCAGAGATGGAAGCCGGTGTCAGCAGCTGTAAGACATATCTTCGTAGATACATCAGTCACAGCAAACTCAGGAATGAGGACAGAAATTCCACCTTAATGAACTCCGTTCTCCCTCTTCTGCAAGCTTTTCCTGCACCCCTGTCCCGAGCTTGAGCCCTTCAACCTGAGCACGAATTTGAACGACCTTGCCGACTTCATCGCGATTGTAGGTGGATGTTTTGACAATCAGGCATCTATTCATAATATCAGGCATTGGTCCATCCACAAAATCAAAATCAAGCATACCGATCTAAAAGATCCACAGGAATGCCATGAGGAGACACAATGTCAGTGGTGCCTCTCACCAAAGCATTTCCTCTGTTAGTTGCTAGGATCACGGTTGGAGCCATGGGCGACTCAAGCAATGCATTCAGATAAGTGTAGCACTCGATGTCTAACATATGCACCTTATAACGATGTATGTCAGCTATGCACCGCACTTTGTGAATAATCGAGAAAATCACCTCATCGATGAAAACAACGCCAGGAACGACTTCCGCAACACCCTGATCAACATATCCTTTTACTACACGATTGACTTCTCGACGCAGTTTGTCGGTCACTTCCGTTCTACCACTTTTCACAAGACTACCCATCACACTCATGATATCTTGGCCGCCTTGAGGTCGGGCATTAGCCGCATCCAAATCTCCTAGCGTCACATCTTGCACGAGTTCTTTTCGTTTGTGCACATCACCCTTAGGGAGAGGTACGTATGTTTCTGATTCAAGATCGTACGAGGATGCATATGCATCAGAGCGCCCCACACGCTGTGAAAATTGTATTTATCAAAACATCCCAACTACCTTTCAGCGGTTGCACATACCTTTACCGCACCAGTGTTGGCTTCGATGTAGATAACATCGCCAACAATAATCTTTTCTTTAAGGATAGCCTCATAGATACTGGGATCCAATTTAAGCTGTTTCGTTCCCTTCACAGTCTTGAGCCCTACGATAACATGAGAGACGGTTTTTCCGTATCCACTAAGCGGGTTTTCAGATTCTGTTGGCGTCAATTCCGTTACTTCCCCCTCATAGACTTCTTTTGTCTCTTTTATCCGTAAGCCTGTGGAATTGAAGAGATCAGTTTTACGTGAAAGAGGCATAGCAATAAGTAGCGAAACAGATAGGCCAATATGCTTGGTCAACTGTAATCAGGGCAGAAAATTTAATCTTGGAATCCCGCCTGCTCTGTAAGATCGCTTGTCCATTCTTAAACTCACCGATGGCACGTCTGAAAGCTTCAGCGAGCACCTCAGTCTTTTTGACCTCCGAACTATATACCTCTGAGCCAACCATGGGACAAAACGGAACTTTTGCACCCAGTTCCTGTGCAACAGCCAGGGCCAAAGCAGTTTTCCCTGTTCCAGGTGCACCGACCAGCAACAACGCCCTACCAGAGAATTTACGCAACTTGACAAGGTCAACTACAACGCCGCAGGCCTGGAGAAGACACCAGGTGAGACTTGGCATCAATGTACATTGAAAAATCTCATACCTCTCGAGCATCAATTTGGCCTACAAAACCAGCAGCACCAGAAGATGCGTATCCTTCGTTATTGAGTCCCAGCCCTTTGATATGCGAGTGTGATGCGATGCGCGAAGAACGAGCTGCAGTAGAGCTTGTGGGTGGTAGAGGGGCATTGTGCGCAGGTGCGGATGATGCTGCAGCAGATGTAGTTGCCTTCATGACGCGTTTTTCGATAGCAGTGGATGGCGTGAACCAAGCAGGATGTGTATATTTGGCACGAATTTAGAGTTTCCCACAAGACCAGAGCGCTTGATAGTGTCACTGAAGGGCCCTTCTGGGTTTCTCCCAATATCCAATGTTATGGCGATGAGATACAATCAATTCAAGCGGATATAATGGAACAATGGACTGGTCAATATGTCTTATGTACATGCAAAAAATATGGTGACCAACGCGGACAAAACCGGCATCGATTTTGAACAGAATGCCAAAGAAAACCACCATGAAAGTTCAAAGTTTAGTAGAATCGGACGCATAAAGTGACCAAGAAATGAGTCAGAGACATCTTTTCTCCAGACAATCAAAGGTGGCGCAGGTCCATCGATGAGGTTACCTATCAAAACCATGATGGGTTTGTAATGACAGAGTACAGTGCCTCCTCTCGGTTGACCACTGGATTCTTTGTGAATGACCTAGTTGGCAACAACGTCCATGAAGGACCGCAGAAAACATGTCAGTGGCTCGAGTAAGGAAGTCATTACTTTGTCTTTGTGATGGAGACGACATATACTCGACATATACGCTGTCACTCGGTCCACGATGAGGTTTGTCTTCGCGTGAAGAGGATAAGCACTTCAGCCACATGCCAACAGAATCGTGACCTTACTGATACAAGGATTTACTTTGACGATGCCATCTTTCACGGACGTATAGAGAGCCTCTAGATAATTCAAATATGTCTTTACAGGTAAATGGCAAGGTGTCGCGAAGACATACAAGCAATTTTTCACAAATGGTCGCGACAATAGCACCCTCAGGCATTGTTCCGTCGTCTAGAACCTGTTCTCTTTCATGCATAATCATCGGAAACGTATGTTGATTCTTTTTATGGTGCTAAACGACCACTGTAGAGCGAGAGGAAGGTGATTTCGGGAATCAAAGATAGGGAGAGTCACTGGATTTGTTGAGCAGGGGCGACGGAGGCATAAATAGTGACAGGTTGTTTAGAGATCCTTGGCATGACTTGAGCGTTTCCGGTAAGCTCCAGCGTTGCAGATATTAGGTGGCGTGGAGTGAAGGCATGGACAGTTTCGAATCCACCACTTTACTAGGAGGAGGATCTCGGCCCAGAACGAACTAGAGCCGATTTGAGAGAGGGCATCGGAAGAGAAAGAAGCTGTGGATGTAAGTTAATGGCATATAAATATCTCACCTTCAAGGACATCTGATTGCGCCATACAGTTCGTCTCGATGCCGTCTTTTGGACTTGACTGGCGAGGCAAATCGTTCATATTTCAAAGAGACTGATAATCGATAGTTGTATCTTGTTTCCCACTCTCACCCGTAGATGCATAAGAATGTTGAAACAAACTTGGTATGTTGGGATTCTCAAAATCTCAATTTGAGTAGCCACCTTGCTGCTCGTCAGGCATCGAAAGAACACATAGGCATGCGGTAAGGTGATGCAAAGACTGCGACAATGGTCTCTCAGTGTTCAGCATATTTGATGAAGCATATTTGATGAAGCTTGTAGTGTTATTCATATAAACAGACACGAGTACAACGTGGGCCAGAGGCAAAGACCCTTGGGTACGTAGACAATGACAGATGCAACAGGCAAGTGCACCCAATTAACCTGGTCCAACCTAAGTAATTGGGTTAGAAAAAGGGAGCACTAGCATTGATTTTCGCACTCACTTTGGGAATGTCGTGGTGCTCACTGAGAGCCTCGAGCTTAGCATTGAATTCGTTGACTCGATCTTTATGAGTCTTTCCAGCAAGTTTAGCTACTCGCTCCGCCATCTGAAAACAATCACCAAGTGTCATCATACTCGGGGATGAATAGCTTACTCGTTGCGTCTGCCTCTCTTCAAAACGTTTCTCAGCCTCTGTCCTCCTGGTCCCATTGCTGTCACTATTCGCAACAGCCGAAGTTTTTCGTCCACTTCCGCTTCCGGGTGTCGACCGATCATCGTCCCTAGAAATTGCCTTTTCTACCTTCTGTCGTTCCAACTCCAATTCCTGATCGACAAGTCCTTCCTTACGCCTGGATTTCTTCTTCTTCCTAGGTGCAAGCGAGCTTTAAAAAACAAGTATCACGAGACGAAATGCTTACTTCTTCACAATGCCTCCATCTGCGACCGTCCCTTTCAGCTTGAGCGAGCCTCCTGGCCGCAGATCATAATCCGACATGGTAGTCGCAGGATATGCCGTTCGAGTTTTCAACCTGTAATAACTACCAGGAATAGCGCAAACCACGTGCCCTTGAGTCAGCTGTCTGCACCGCTGCCAACAACCCTTGAAATAAGTTTCCTGCTCACGGCATTACCTCAGAACCGTCCTCCGCGGCGAGTAGTCCACGATATCTCCCTGTAGAACAGACACTTGTGGAGGTAAATTCTCATTTTACTCTTGGGCCTGAAAATTTGGCGTCATGGCGGTTCTCTCTTCGCCAATCCAACTCGTACAGTCAATACCCCTTGTTACGCGTGCCTTGACGATCGCCACCATTGCCTGTTCTGGATTTTATGCATGGCTCTGTTATCAGGATATGGCAAATACAGCTGAACGGTATATGCTGCTCCTTCCTGGGTCGAGTCTTTTCGCACCATGGACACTTTTGACCTCGGCATTTGTCGAACCTTCAATACCAGAAGTTAGTGTCAAGTGATTCCAACAGCTCGACATAAATTGATCAGTTTTTCTTGATGTTTCCCTTATTTTAGTTCGTCGCATCGATGGTCTTCGTTCCCGCCGCACTGAAATACCTGGAGAGATTGTGGGGAACAGTGGAAACTATCAAGTTCATTCTGGTATCCATTGTCGCGTCAAACATCATTGCATTCGGCTTTAATTGGATTGAATTCATTGCGACTGGCAATGCTGAGCTCTTTCTGTATGGGATGCCGTATCACGGACAAATGTCTCTTCAAATTGCACTTCTCGTTGCATTTACTCAATTGATTCCTGAACATCAGGTTCAAGTTATGGGCGTTATCAAAACCCGTGTAAAGGTAAGTGCTTCTGTAGAGATTATCCTTAGATATAGACATATCTGACAATCATTATCAGAGTTTGCCTATGGCTTACCTCACACTGTCGACTGTTCTCTGCATTCTTGGATGGCAATGCCCTTGGATTATAATTCAATTTGGGTGGTTTGTAGGCTGGGTGTACCTGCGATTTTACAAGAAGAACCCTGGAGAGTCTGTCGGTGGCATAGACTCGTATGGTGACAGGAGTGAAACGTTTTCTCTTGTCTCGTGGTTTCCTCCTTTCCTGCAGTAGGTATACTATACACGTAACCAAGGTCCTGTTGACACCTTTGCTTTAGTGGGCCTCTTACTATCCTCGGCAATTTCGTCTACAAGTCAGCGAACCGCTTCCACCTAATTCCTGCTTCCCCAGGAGGAGATATTGAAAGCGGTATCTATAATCAAATTCCTCTTAGCGCGAGGGCAGAAGCCGAGAGAAGGAGGTAAGATCCTTCGGATCAAGCCTTGCTATCCTCTGTACTAAAGATACCCTTAGAGCGCTGGCCCTCAAAGCACTTGACCAACACCTTGCAAATACATCCCCCGCTGCTTCCTCATCCTCCAACATAACTTCCCAAGCACCACGCCCACCGACTATAAGCCAATCCAAGTCTGAGAACACCAGCCCTTCAACAGGTGCGTCGCCACATGCTAATGGACACGCCCATGACCGCAAAAAGAGTGTAAGCGAAGGTGATGGAGGAGAAGCGGTGGCAAAGTCGGAAAGTCAATGATCTTGTACCGACATTTAACATGGGTCAGATGCACCTTGATCAAAAATACAGTAGAGGGCATGAGGAATCCGAGTGGTTTGTATAACATTCTGTCTGCTGTTCTGTGATATCGCTACAGTAATTCTTTTTGTCATCCTATTCTTACAGTTACTCTGAGCTGCCATGACAGTGCTAGATTACAATAAACTGATATCACTTCACTTCTCTCTCTTTAAAAGCTTGAGCGATGAACATGGTTGGTATTCGCTAGCTGCTGTCATAGAACCACCATAGGTTTATGCAGTGCAACTGGTACAGTGTATGACGATATAAAATAGTCCCGCGTCATGCTCCGAAGACGACACCAGAGACCCGTCAGATCACAGGGCATGTTGAAAAATGCCTTCATTCGAGAACTGAAACTAGCACTGAAAATTTATATGTCGATAGTCCCGTTTGTAGCTTCGAGCTTCAAGAACGCTATACAGGAGGAATCCTCCTTCAACAATCTCCTTTCACTTTTCCGTCATGGAAGAATCTTCGACAGGGGACCAGACAAGAAAAATCACACATAGCAGTAAAAGTAAGGTGTGAGAAGGCCCAGAACTGAGGATGCGCCGTGACCGCTTGAGACGGGCATGGGGGTTGGGATGGGTAGTATCAGTTTAAAGTCAATTTCAATCCCTTAAAAACGGATTTGATATGATCCTTACATAAAGAGGTAAGGCAAGGCGTGAGGTAAGGTATCATTACCTGTGAACTCTGCATCATATCTCATGTTCCGTTCTGCTACTCAGTCTACGTCTTTAACAACCGGGAATGGACATCCTTTTATACAGGCAGCTTCCACCACATATATGTCTGTCAGCGGTACTCAAGACCCCACCTCGAAACGTTCAGAATCTAACACCTCCTCAGACAGAAAAGATCAAGACTTAAACACGGATGACCTATTCACGAAGCACACGATCCTCGAGATCAAAGCCATTCAAAACCGTCTTAGGTAAAAACACTGTCTATGCGTCCGAATAGGTGGTGACCTCAACTTGCAGAACGGATGCGGACGCCAAAAAGGAAGAGCTCCGGCAGATGGTTGGGTGCGTCTCATGCCACGATCACGAGTAGGACTTCACTCTAACCTGCAGTCTGTTTGTTGAAAGCGTAGTGAACGCTACCGGGATCTATTACAAGCGTCGACGTCCATTATTTCCATTGCTCAATCATCAAAGCGTGTGGTCGAGGCTTTGAATGAATCGAGAATTGCGATACAAAGACCGGAAGATCCACCATTGAAAAAGATATCCTCAGCAACGAGTGACCAAGGTCGGTTCCCCTTATTAGTCTGTAAGGCCAAACCTAATCCATTCTCTTTTTATTTATTAGACGGGCATCTACACGCACTACAAGCGCTTGCTGCGCATATGAAAATATTGCTGGATGCGCCAGAACATTTATGGCGACTGATCGAGCGCAAGAAGTTTTTTCCTGCTGCATGGCTTTTTCTTTTGGCCCGTGTAACACACAGGGCATTAGTACGAAACGAGGAACAAGATGACGAAGCTTGGAAGAGTCGGGGCATAGATGTTCTGGCAGAGTTTCCACTCATACAACGGCAATGGGACATCGTATCACAATTCCGTTCTCAGATAATACACAAGGCAACACTATGGCTGAGGGATGCAAGTTCTGTTGAAGTTTGTTTCCTGATATCCTTGTCCTTCGTCTTTTTTATGAGATTGATTTGATCTTGTAGGATGCATGTGCGATCTTAGTGACACTCCACCTTTTAGATTCTCGCCCGCTTCATGATGCATCGACCTCAATGTTCTCACAACGTTCAAAGACCTTGAATCTTGCATTGACGACTAAGACGACGACTTCTTCTTCTTCATCCATATCCATCTTGCGAGAACCTGCCGATGGAAGAGTCGCGTTCTCCTTGTCTCAAGATTCCGCTTTGTCACCCCTTACGAAGCCCCGCATACGAGAGGTCAAAGAATCCCTACATAGTGTGCTTTCCATTATCTCAGAGACCATGCGCATCGCGCGTGGAGTATTTGACGGCTCGTTTGGTTCTTCCCTGATTGAACGTGTTCTTGGATGCATACAATCGGATACAGACGATCAATGTGTCAACATTCCGGCAGAACTGCATCTGACAACGCAAGCCCTGCTTACCAACGTGACATCCACTGCTCATTTTCAGCTGCTCCCGCAAAATTTACGATATTACAAGCCCTATGTTGATTTATCGTCATCATTAGCATCTTTCGGACAGGAACGATTCCGGGAACAACTGAATGATTGGTTCCTCCAGTCAATCAACTTGTTGCAAGATGCGGTAAAGAGGTGGTTTGGAGACCTAGAGACCGTCAGAGAGACTTTGAGCGTTAGGCTTGCTTCAAGACGATGGATCACTGCATCAGGGCTAGATGACCAGGAAAAGTTGCGGATCTCGGTAATGATTGACGAGATTTGTAAGGAGAAGATTATAGAAATCTGGACGTCGATGTTAAAGGAGGCTTTGGCAACATTTGAAGCCACACTTGATGCTTCACTGCTGACAATTGGTTCCTGCGAAGATGACACTGGCACGTGGTTCCCATTGGCAGCTACATCTTGCCTCTGATCCATCTCTTAGGCTATTCACCACTCGATTTCCTCTTCAATACTGTAACGGTACCGACTCTTTCACAGCCAGCCACTGATTGCAACAGTCCTTTGCGGAAATATCAGAATTCTCTCAGACAACAGCTTTTGGGAAGAACAATTGCTCTTGACAGTGTTTTGGATACTCTGGAACAATGTGCAAGGCATGTGCACGAAGACACCTCCTTGATACGCGCCGGATCGAGGTATGAGTTTTCACTTGGTGTGACATTTTGTTAATCATATACATAGGTACATGGTTGATTCGCTTACAGGACAACATGAAGCGACTGCGGAAGAACTGACAGGATCAATATTACTCATACTGGAAAAGGTTGTCAATCGGATAGAAGGGGATGACGGTGAAATATTTCGAAAACTTTCATCTTGACAACTAATCATTCGACAGACAAGTCTATCCGGAAGCTTGTATTTCTGAGACAAGTAACCGAGGAACTGACTTCACGCTCTCCGTTTGTTGAACGGATCGGCTGTAGGCAAATTGCTCGTGATGGTGAGGCTTAAGCTTGTTACTGTGTTATAAATGTACCTCATCATTTATTTCTAGCATTTACAGACGGGTTAAATGGTCTGAATAACACAGTTCTGGACATGTGGAAGCAAAAAATGGTTACCCGCATTCTTTATCAGTCTGATTCTTCCTCCAGAGTGATCCCCATATCAAGTGCTGGTGAGCCTGTTTGAGTTTGATCCTTCATGTCATGAAATGAACGCCACTCCTAGGACCAACGCCGGAACTACTTCAGGCATTGATGACCTTGTATGCAGCCTCGCAGGAACTGACATTCAGATGGGATGATGCCAAGCAGATGGACTTGATGCAAGATATCCTCGAACTCTTTGTGGAGTTGTGGCTGAGAGAAGGACCCGCACATGAAAATGTCACAGGACATGATCTTGCACTTTTACAGGAGCTGGCAAAGTTGACCCAGTTGGAGGCGAAGTCATCGGAAACATGGCAGAGACTGGAAAACAGGCTGGGACAATTGGTAAGAGGGTCAACGATCAAACTACGAGCTGATTTTTAAAGTTATGCTTAGATGGATCGTTCCAAGTTTGAAATAGGCTCTGTTGAACATGTCAGGCGACTGCAGACTTTCATGCCAGCAACCGTCCACCACCGCCTGGACCAAGAACGATCTCTGGACGAGGGACCAGATAGACTCCCGAGTTTACTACGATACGGGCCACCATTGACAGATGCTCAGACTTGTGACGAGTGTGCCAAACCAGGGCCGAGATTTGGGATGTTGCTGGTAGCTGAGGAAAGCTCTCGATAGTGCTGTAGTAAAACATAAGTCATGTGACAGTGTGTGCTCCTATCAAAAAGAAAGACCGGATTTGGGCAAATTGCGAAGGGTCAGCATGACAGATTGGCACTGCGATGAGTGTCACCTTGTTGCCGCCAGGCTGATAGATTGCTCTCTCTTTCCTCTTAACTCTTACTTACTCCTCTGCCTCTCCCACCGACTCTTACTACTCCTCTGCCTCTCTAGTCGACTCTCTCTCAGTCCCCCCCTCGTCCTACCCCCCCGCCGTCTCGACGAAAACTTGAGCATGGTCATAAGGCGTCTTTAGGGAGAATCGTCGCCTCTCCGTCTGCTTGCCATGACATGTACGTCTCATCTAGCCTCTTTCTTCTGATCATGAATTGAAATTTTACCCCTTAGCATCCAGTTTTCACCATCTGCAGCCGATCTACCTTGTCCTACTCATTGCTGGTGGCCAAGTGGGACTTCCTCTGGTTATCGTTACACTCTTATTTTCCAAAAAGGCCATCCGTCATCCAACTCTCATCAACTTTTTTTGTACCTGGGTAATTTATTCCGTTGTATTTTGCTTATTGTGCGTTGTCTTCTGTTTACGGTTAGGTTTGCTCACGTAGACTTGAAGTTTGTATAGCAGGCAGCAGGATCAACAGCTACAGGGTCTGCTCTGTCAAGTTCAATCTGCATTAATTCATGGCGCACCGCCAATGTCAGTCCATGTCATATCAAGTCGGTTCTACATGTGAATTCCGAGATTGATTTCTTGATGTCTTTTCTCAGGTCGGTCGTTGCAACGCTTGCGCTAGTCATTCAGGTGGGCACTGAATTCATATTGATCTGCTAGTGAAACCCTTAGCTGACCGCGTGATGTGTCATTTTGATAGCTCTGGCTAACGCTGCGAGAACCCCCTGTCCAACAAACAGTCACTTTGTCAGGATCAAGGTGGCCGAAGACGTTGCGGTTACGAATTATGTTGGTGACACCGTATATCACCTTTGCCATCTTCATCATTATTACTGCGTCCGTGAGTCTCATTCACTTGTTCTGGTCGTTCGTCTCGTTCCTGATGATGTTTTTTAAAATTGAAATTCAGCTGCAGCAGAACGAAAATGTCCAGGTTGGGGCCTGGAACGGATTGTACTGCACTACAAGAGGCGCCCCGATGTGAGTCACCCGGGTTCGCATGAAAGCAACTTTTGCTCAAGTTCTTATAGAATCGGTTATGCCGTACCGGGTTTTTGCACTGCTGTGCTAGTTATTGTTGTTGGTTTCGAAGGTCAGTTACTCGGCGTGCTATCGTGGGACATGCTCACAAAACACGCGTAGTCGCCATTGCAGTATGCTATTTTCGCACGCAGCGAACAATTTCTGACAACTTTCCCTTGGCTGACACGAGGAAGTCACCTGCCATGGTTCTTCGCATTTTAGTATTCAATATTTATACTTTGATTACACTCAGGTATGCCAGAGGTGCTCTGGGTGTTAGACGTGTATTCACCGCTTATGTGAAACATAGTGCTGGCATAGTATTCTTCTCACACGTCGCGTGGGCTTGGCCGTACATGATACAGGCTGGCCGTAAGTATCATTAGCTATCGACTTGCCATTAGTCTTGAAAACTCGTTGCTCAGTGCCTCTTTGTGCATTTCTTGTCTTTGGAACACAAAAGGCAAGTGAGAGCCCTAAAATAGATGCCTGAGTGACTTGCTGACTCCATTCTCCAGGACATCTTCCTTGCCTGGAAGTTTTGGAAGCCATATCCTGTCCCACCCTTTTATACACCACCCAAGCATCCATCAGCATCATCATACCCATTCTCGCAGCGCATTTCTGTATTTTCCACTGACAATTCAAACCATTCCAGCATAGAAGGAACATTAACGCAGTCAATATCCGATGTGTAATTATAGATAGCATTCAATATAATAATTAGTTTTCAGCATAGATACCTCAAGGCCCACGGGGGTGGTATTATTGCAATATGTTGGTATCCCAAGGAAACGATACATTTAAATAACTATACGAGAGGGAGAAAAACTATGCCCCACCACTTATGCTGACGTTAATGACAAGTTGAGACGATGACGTAGAAAAACGTACACAAGAATGTTGTTTCTGGAAAAGATGTGTCAGAAAGCACCACTAGGTCTGGCCAAGCACAAGACACTTACATTGGGATGTGAATTAGTTTGACAAAGTAGCCGATGAAACCCATGACGGCGAAGCCAATCGCTACTGCCTTGCAAATTTGTGTGAATTCTGAGCGATGAGTCCAGTTTGAACGTGTTATCGAGATGTCATTGCAATGTACCTTTTTGTGAAGGTTTTGTACAGCGGGCGAGGAACTACAGAAAGAATTGATTGTCAACTTCTGGATAGGAGTGTAGAGCAGGTCATTGGAAGCATACTTGGTTACCGTCACGAACGAACTGTTGGGGTATCTCAGCAAATTCTCGGACCTTGTCAGACATGAATGAAACAGTGTGAAGTGGTGAGTTGTGTTGGCACGCTAATGGATCGTGTCCATTTCCCACGGATCCTTATGACCGTATTTTTTTGATCAGTGAAGTTGTTCAAAAGCCGGTGATCAACTTGTACAGGCTTGCGTATGAATGTCCTTATGCAGGGCTTTTTTCAGGGCTGGAAGCCGTTCTATCTCTTCACCAGGTAGTCTCCGGCCTGCCTTTCATCCTCTCCCCTCTCGCCAGCTCTTTACTTCAAATAATGCATCCACCAATGACAAGGATCCAGTCGCGTCCTCCTCCACAACTGTAGAACAACACGTCGAAGGGCTCACAACTACCAATGACACCCGTAACATCCACTCACACTATGTCACTCTCGTCGCCAAACTCAAAGAATCAGAGAAACGTAACAGTTTTCCAACTCGCAAAATTCTTACGGATATTCAGATACACAAGATACTCTGGCTCCTCGCAAAGTCAGGTCGACCCTCTGATGTGCAGAGAATCCATGATATTCTACTTGATATGCCCCTCGTCTTTGGGGTGAATCCAACTCTGGAAACCCATACGGCAATCTTACGTGGTTTAATCCACAGAGGGGATACCAATGCGACACGCAAGTGGCTTGAGAGTATGCCAACGCGCGCTGGGAACTTTAGTCCGTTGCTTGAGCAGTATCATCTGTTCCTCGAGGCAATTCCTGACATGGAAGGTGCCTCACTCAAGCTTATGCGGAGCATCGTGGGCAAGATGCGCTTTAGCGGATGTAAACCGACAAATGAGACGTTCAAACTTGTAGTGCAGGGGCGGATGAAGTTAGATGACCAGAATAACTCACTACTTCAACCTGTGTCAATGACCGCGGTGTTCGAAGATATGGAACGAGAAGATCTTAGTTATGATCCATCTTTTGGCGAGTTTCTACTCGAAGAGTTCTCTAAGCGGGGAAAAAGTAGGCTCGGTGAACAGATACTCTTCATGTATGAGGACAAGTTTCTTGACCGCGACGGTCGTAAAGAATCATCGCTGGAAGATTTGAAGCTGACTCAAATGACTCAAAACAAGGGAATTCAGTCTGCTATACAGTACTTTAGGTATTCGAAGCCGAAGCAGAAACCTTCCGATGATAACGTTACTGCCATGCTTCGACACAGCCTTCAGCTACGCCATCTTCAGCTCCTTGAACAAGAGTTTCGCATCAAATGCAATATCATTCATTGGTCATTCCTTATCAATAACAACGTCCGAGCGGGCAGAGCCAGTGAAGCATACAATATCTATAGAACTGCCAGAGATGCAGGAATTGTCCCGGATGCATTTATGATCACCCCCCTAATCCGTTTCTTGTGTCAACCCACTTCCAATTCTGCCGAAGAAGAACATTCCATAGGACTCGCACTTCATATGTACAATGAATTGCGCCAAGCGTATCCTCCATCGCAAAATGAATCTAACGAGTATTCGAAAGGTCCTGACTATACGTTATACGCTTTTCTCCTTCGCGGTCTGTCTTCCTCCAAGAATCCACATAAGTACATGAAAACGGTACAAGAACTCATGGACGATATGGCCAAACGCAATCTCGCCCCCGATGATAGCGGCATAGTCACCTCTATCATTGTTTTATTCATGCGCAGTGCTCCGACCGTTCAAGACGCCCTTAATGTCTACCGTCTACACAAGTCAGCGCTAGATGAAAGGGGCTATGCTGCCGTCTTGGCTGCATTTTGCAAATTACGTTTTGGAGAGTCTATCCAAATCCCTTCGCTCAAGGGATATTTTGAGATAGTCAAGGATATGCGGTTCGCTGGATTCAGTATTACGGTTCAAGTGTATACAATACTTCTCAACCAACTCGGTCTTATTGCGACACAAATAGTGAAGGAGAGTGGGGAAGGCGCCATCGAGACTCGTAATCAGCTCATCCTCACCGTACGTCGTGCCCATGATCTCCTGACTCTGGACGCTTCACTATCGCCCGACATGGTATTATGGAATCAATTGATGGACACATATCAACGTCTCGGTTGTTTCGCTGATGCTTATCGCGTGTGGGAGATGATGTATTTGTCGGGACAGTTCGACTCGACGAGTGTCAGCACGATACTTGATGCATGTGGTTTTGCTGGAGCTTATTCTGCTGCTAAAAGAATCGTTACAAAACTTGTGAAAGACGCCTATCAATTCACACCACACAATTGGAATACGTGGCTTGAGTGTCTTTGTAGGATGGGTAGACTGGATGAGGCAGTTGACTCTTTTTGTGGTGGGTATCAAGGATCGCTCGGGGACGTCAGGCCCGACGTGGAGGGCGTCAAAATAATGTTCAAATTTGCAAAGAACGAGAGACGGGAGACTGTTGTGTTGAATCAAGTACGGGTAAAGTTGCCTCATATTTGGGATCAGCTACCGTCGTCGATCAAAGAGTTAATCTAATGCTTAATTTATCATATCTCGGGTCTTGGGATGATTATTATCAAGGGCTCCTCGGCTTTTTCGCCTGTTGACGCCGCGGGGCAAGAAAATTAGATGTTGAAACCCGGGCACAATAACTCTTCTATTGGGATAGGAGGAAAAAAGTGAATGCAGAAATTGTCTATCATCTAGGTATCTACGTGTTCAAAGAATGCCTTGTCTTACCTGCCATGAAGATTCTGCATGTTAGGGCTTATGAACGAGGGCTGAATGAGAGCTGAATAAGCTCCTTCTCCCCATAATGGCGTCATTGTCTTAATTCATACGTATTTGAATCTTGAGGGTGACTTGTTAGGAGAATTTCGAAATTTGACCTCCATGTCTGCTGAGAACGTTTCTAGGCTTTCGGATTCGGAAGTGTTTCCTGGGTAAGTTGTTGTGTA
>Ga0157366_1000375_pt1 | contig 20697 bp, 27 predicted proteins | sample AttbisABBM1_FD_113149 | JGI IMG/M metagenome (GOLD analysis project Ga0157366, IMG submission 113149) | Fungus gardens microbial communities from leaf cutter ant in Botucatu, State of São Paulo, Brazil - Atta bisphaerica ABBM1 | ecosystem: Host-associated > Fungi > Mycelium > Unclassified ...
GGTGGACCTCTTGAGGTGTGGTTATTCTTATGTCGCTACAAAGTGTCAGCCGTTTCTATCATCGAACGTGAGCAAGTGGTCAGGTAGAGGACCATTAATCTATGTCCCATGGAGACAATAGTCAAGTCGAGTCAAGCCTCCAACTCGTACATGGTCCGCTGGATTGAATTACAAAATACACTGTCATAGGCAATTTCACCCCAAGCTTCATTTCCCATTTATCCCGAACCAACCATTTTGACAGTACGGGGAATGCTCACGTGGCCGAGTTTAATGAACAATCCTTCTCCTCAACTCGCATCGTATCTGGCCTTGTTTCGTCAACACCTCAATCAACTGCGAGGGCACCTGAGTCGAAATGGTACAACTCAGGCAGACAATCACTCTCCAACGGTCATTAACGGTGTAGAATGGGAATTATCGGAAAAGGACGCATTTTTTCATGCTTTGAGTGTGTACTCCCGCTTTCGTCCGGATCTCATTGCCGCTTCAATCGAGACGAAGAATGAGGTGGAGGTTTTGGAGTATATCGCTCTTTTAGAAAGGGCCTCACAAAAGAATGCTCAAGAGGATCTGTGCCGCAAAAATCTTCCTCTGGCTCATGAAGTATCAGACGCCTGGATTACGTGGGAGGAGGAGAATGCGGAAAGGCTATGTCTTCACGAGGAAATTTGGACTGAGGGTGGCACGAACGATTCAGGGAGTGTATCGAGGCTTATGGACATGTCTCTATGCCCTCTTAGCAATGTACCATATCTCACATATGACCATCTAGTCGTGATTGATTCAATTATTGAAGCCGATACGAAGAAGGTCGATAATGGTACTGTCTCGTCGGGGTATGGGTATTTTTGTTTTTCGTCAAGTCCAAACTGATTTTCCCCTAGGTGCAGAAGAGATTCAACCGGGTCTATAGCTGAAATAGAGCCCATCGTGTCAATACGAAGTCTTCAATCGAATTCCTCTCCAATCTTGAGTGGTTCTCCGCGTTTCCCCAAAAATCCGATGCCTATCTCGCTGGAGCAAGGTCACAATCCATCTGGGGATGATCTGCCCAGTTCCCGGGACATGAGTCCTCACTCACGACGCCTTTATCAGAAGCGCATGTACATGCGCCGAAAGCGGGCTAAAACGATTGGGGGCGAGGCTGACAAGACTACTAAAAAACTGCGGCCAGGATCACGGCGAAAATTTACGCAAGACCGAAACAAGTTAGCTAAATCGAATATCGTTGGTACCGAGTCCGCGATAGCTGTGAACTTCATCATGTCCAAGTCACAGAATTGTGAGGGCGGCGTTGGTTGTATCTCAGAATCCAATTTGGGTGGCGATCCGCCATGTTCGATGCCTGCTCCACGTCTTCCGCCTCAAATTGCTCGATCAGACTTGCACAATTGCCATGTTGACGCGGAATCAATAGTAGCTGCTGGACTTGACATATTTAATCATGAGAAGATTGGAAAACTTTTGCGGTGCGCAACCTCTAAGAGGAAATTCAAGATCTCTCATGTGTCTCAGGCTTTTTATTTCTGGTCACGAACCACAGCTGATGAGCAAAGATGCATCTATCAGAACAGAGCTACTCTTTCTGCTTTTTGAGATACTTAAAGACTTCTTGGTTCAAGTCATTTCTCAAGTGATAATTCTGGAGGAAGAGCATCGCAGATTTAGAGGCAGAACAAAGGTCTGGCGGAAAAACTTGGACGAGGTGAGCTGGAAAGTTTGAATTACATTTGCGACCTCCCACAACGTTTTGACATAGGCTCAACATAGACTAATCAGCAAGTCTGCTATTCAATTTGTTTTGAAAACCATGGGTAACATCAACGAAGGTATTGATCAATACTTTGCGGGCGAGTATCTCGATCCAGACATTTGCCCTCCTTATTTCCATTTTATCTCAGGACATAATACAGCAGATGAGGAAACTAACGATCTTATGGACGTTGACTCCGATGATGACAGGTTTGATGATGTCCTGTATGAAGAAGAGATACTGGATGAAGAAGAAATTTTAATTGATAAAACACACGAAGACACATTATGGAACAAGATACCAATGCTCAAATAATCCTCCTAGTCATCACCGACAGTACTTCCTCCATATGTTTTCCCCGTGAACATATTTAAGATTTGAGATTCTGTTCTTTATGTTCATAGTTTTGTTCTTTCGCCTACTCTCTCATCTTTAATCTGGACAACAACTTTCCCCCAGGTTTCCCGACGTTCAATGGCGCCTAAACCATCTGCCAGTTGCTCGAGTGTGAATATTTGGTCATATGTAACTGGTGTTATCTTTCCAGAAGCAAGCAGCCTAAAACGAAGTGAGATGCTGGATCAGTATTTTATATCTAAAAGAAAGCATACTCAAAGATACTCCTCCAAACAGAGGGAATGTGTGAAGGTTCATGGGCTAGAATGGGGTGAGAGAAGGGAAACGATACTATATTGACTCTCACTTTTATATGCACCCCAGTGGAGCCCAACAATGGAGATATTCTTCAAGAGAACAAGATTCATTGGGACTTGTTCAAGAGTACCCCCAGCAAACCCTATGACAAGCGCACGACCTTTCCAAGCAATGCATTTAAGAGAGTCTGGGTGCACAGATGGTCAAAGTGCGTATGCATAATGGGTCAGATGTTACACTTGCCTTTGATGAGACCGACAGGATCATAAATCACATCGACGCCTTTGCCTTGGGTGATTTCAAGGACTGTCTTTTGCCATCCAGGTCTCGAATAGTTGATGACGAAGTCGGCACCACCCACTCGTTTCGCGATCTCGAGTTTAGCTTCTGTACCAGCCGCTGCAATTACACGCGCACCAAGTGCTACCAAACGTTTCAAGTTCAGCTAGTGAGTTGCAATGGCTAAAATGAATGATACCTTTGGCTATCTGGACAGCTGCAATACCGACACCCCCGGCAGCAGCAGTTATAAGAACCCACTCGTCTATTGGAATGGTAAGGCTGGATGAAGAACGTGGCGACGTCCCTACGTTGACACACCTGCCTTGAGTTTCGCTCGGCCCACCAAAGCCTCGTAGCTGGTGGGCCAAGTGATGTAAAGACCTAGTGGCGCTCAGTAGGTTTTCATGTTCTCGACGAAGCAACTAAGTTTACCCGCGCCCTGATCGAAAGTTATATTGTTCGGAAGTGCAAGGAGAATATCCCAGTCCACGACAACCTTATCGGCGAAAGATCCCAGAGCAGCACCAAATACACGGTCCCCTGCTTTAAATGGACAGCCATCTGGGATAGGTGAACTGGAGGCTATCCTTCCGGAGAATTCAGTTCCAAGGACGAATGGCAATGGTGGCTTATGCTGGTATTTTCCTTGTGATTGCAGGATCTGGGAGTTCAAAATCGGCTGACTGGTTACTGGTATGACTGCTTGCTTACATCGAAGAAGTTCAGACCCGCGCTATGGACGTCGACTAGCACCTGCCTTCCGCTTGGGATTGGTTCAGATACATCGTGAGACAAAGTGATTTTAGAGGGATGGGCGAGCTTTTGGACAACGAAGGCCCTCATAGTGAAGTGAGAAAATAACAAACACCTCATGTCGGCGGCAAAGAAGCCGGTCACGTGGTTTGATATATGTAATTAAAAATTGTAAAACAGCGTACAATATAAATGCCACAATCAACTGAAGGCAAAACCCTCACCACCCTCATTAATCGCAAGAAGTAATTGCTGTCGTAGCATCTCATATGATGAATATTGGGGAAGATCGATCTGGTTAAAGCCTATGAAAAAATGAGCCTCTAGTTGGGTGCTGGAAAGGAGATGTTTACAGGTATGGGCTTGAGGTAGCCTGTCAGGCTCTCCGTACGCACGATGGATAGAAAACCGTTGAACCCCCTGAACGCCTTGCAAGTCAACGAAACCACTGAGGGGTACCCGTGACGTCCCAGTAGCGAAGCTTAACACTTTCGCCCTTTCCTCCCGGTTGAATGATTTCAAAGCCCTCCACCACCATACAATGTTAGGATCAGAGCTGGAGTATCCATTATATTCTGTTGCTGCTCTCCATTCATCCACATCGATGTCAGGTGTCCCTGAGATGAGTAGTTCAAGCTCTTGTTCGTTGAACTGGAGACATCTAAGTAAATAATAGGGGCCAGCAAAAAGATACAGGACGTACGATGGTGATGAGGTCTTTTGGTATGATATCAGAGAAGCCACTCAGCAAGTTCTCGATCTGATCTTTAATCGAGGAATAGAGCCGGTATTGAGCCGAGAGTTGAACAAACTCGCGTTTATTCTCCCGTGTAACTGGTAAGGTCTCGCCGTTTTCCTTCAGCGGGACAATTCGATTGACACCAAACTAAAGGAACCATGAATCCAAATGAGGAGTTCACAAAAGAATTTTCATACCTCGTCAGCCTCGACACTGAAGGTGAGCTCAAGTAGTGTTGGGTCGTTCTCCAGGATCCAGCAGAGGGAGTTAAAGTATTCCGGATCAACCCATTCAACATCCCTGTAATCTACAGGTTTACCAAGAATCTGGCGGTACAAACTTTTAGCGAAATAGGCATCCAGAAGGCGACCATCATATATGGCCTTGCCAATGACTCGTCCAACAAACTTAAAGAATGATAGATGTTCTGGATTGACCCATGAGTTCTTATTCGGTTGGTACGTGAGCTTGTCAGCGGCGCAGGGTTGGAACAATGCATTGTTGGGGTCAAACATCTGCCTGGCAAGGATTTGGAACCACTCTCGAGTGACACCACCTGCATCAACTCCTTCTTCGTCGTAGAAACGCACACTGAGCTTTCCGTACTTAATCTGATCTCCGGTTTTACGCTGCAGGTATTGGAAGCTATCCTCAAAAACTCGGGCTCTACGGACGTTCAACTGCAGGGTGCCGTAGTGCTCACGGCTTGCGGGGCGACGATGAAGTTGCTGATTAAAGTAATTACGTTTATTGTCGAAATCAAGCACACGTGGGTTGTTGACAAGGAGTGCAAATGAGCCGCTCATCAAGGATGGGTTATTGCGAACCATGGCATTCAACGCTTTTCTGTGAGTGTCTGTGAATGTGATAAAGAGATCCTCCATTGATTCACGGGGTGTAGTAGGTGTCCGGGGAGAGATGGACCCGCGGAGAGCCCGGGGAACAGCAGTCGAAGACCTGGGACTAGCGTACTTGCAGACGACCATCAAAGCTTCAATCAGTGGCAGAAGGACAGTGACGATGTGCTCTGTCTGCGGCTTTTCTTCAATGATCGACAAGCAGTCCCCAAGCCGGCGCCATAAAGGTGTAAATGAGAAGGACTCGTAGATCGCCTGGACTTTATCTTTAGTGGTACTGAGAGATATTACTTTGGAGCTATACATGTAGTCGATGGTCTTGAGCACTCGAAGAAGTTTGGCTTGTAATGAAGAGGCGGGAGAAAATTTGGCGGCGACAGCATTAAGTTCTTCTTGAGGTCCTTGCAAGGTGATTGCTAGCTCATTCAATTCGGCATGAAGCGCACGTCCCGACTCTTCGGCTTTGGAACGAAGCTCTTGAGCGATCACTTCGCGTGCATCAGGGACAAACGACAAATTTTGAATGAGAGTAAGACTCTGCTGAAATGTGCGTCCAGAACATTCACCAATGGTCAAGATATTTACGATAAGCCTCAGAACAGTATGAGGTATTTGGGGGGGGCTGACAAGGGGGATCTCTTGTTCAAGTGCTTCGGGCGGCGCATTAGTGTCTTTATTTGGCGAAGCTGTAGCTTGGTTGGAGGACGTATCTAAATCAGGAATGACTCAAACTTTTGTCAAAGAATTTTCTCGAACTAACCTGGTTGAGTACTTGAGTTGGCACGACTTTCGGGTAGTCCTAAAGTAACTGAAGGGACAACTGGAGGTACCATCTGGGGAACGATAAACGGTGACATTCCGGGCTCCTTGGTTTTCAAATTTGTCAATGGTTTTGTTACGGTTGCCAGTAACGTCACAAGTGACTCCATTATTACAGGTGCCCTGATTAGCGTCTGTCGGTCCAAGAGACTCAAGAGAAGGACGATAGGGTAGTAAGTCTGTGGTGCTTGTTTTTCCTTTCCCTTCCCCTTTTTGCCCGTGGACCTGCGTAAACCGGCTGGTAACTCATGCTCCGCGAGGAAAAAGAGAGACGCCGACTCATTCGAGCTAACGATATAGGTCAAGCCTTCAAGGCAGCGTTGCACAACCAGATCAGGTACAGCTTCAACGCGAGCATTTGGAGACGCCGTAGCTGAAAGACACTCGGAAGTTGCTTTCTGTTTTCCAGCAGATTTTGGTGTTGGAACTTTCGAAGTGTTGTGCACAGTAAGCTGCGAGAAGCTTCTGTCGACTGCAGCTAGATCAGCCGGACCATCCTGCAAGATCCCTAAGAGAATATTGAAAAGCTCCGCTCGCGTTCTTGCATTCTCACAGAGGTTGACGAGAACTTTGAACAAAAGACTCTTCTTGGACACTTGAGGGAAAAAGAGCAGACGGACGAGCGCAGCAATTCCTGGCTTCTCAAGTAGCTGAATAGCGTCGTGATCTGCGAGCTTGCGAGATGCCGTAGCTTGTCCCACAGGATTGTGAGTTGCTATACGTTGGTGGGGCTGCCTTTGCCTATCCACGAAACTGCTGGTTTCAGCGAGGATGTGAGGAGGTAGTGTTTGGAGGAAACCTCCATCTTGTTCCATCAAGACAGTTTGTCGCAAAGTTGGATCGAGACTGGCAAAGAAACTTGCAGGGTCCATTTCAATTGCCTGACCAGGCTGTGCTATGGACCTTTCTTCTGCTCGTTGTCGTGTTCGGTCCATAGCCTCTTGCTGTATTAATTCCGCTCGGAGTTCAGGTGGAAGAGCATCAAGGAACTCAGTGCTGATCTGAGAATCTACAGGGCGCTCAACTCTGGCTGCACGCTGGTCTCGAACATGTTGATTAAGAACTTCCTCTCGCATATCATCGGGAAGAGCTTCAAGGAAAGTGGGGTCAATACCTGTATCAGTAATATCAACGGGGCTTCCGTGAATCATGACAGTAACACGTTGGGAAGGTTCATTGGAAGATAAAGCCTCGGCACTAGCCCCTCGTACGGTTGCCGTTCCGTGTACCTCAGCCACGGTAGCATCAATCATTGACGCATCCTGGTCGTCGACAACTTCCATAGCCTGTTCATCCGTGGATGCTGGTTCAGGGGCAGAAATCGACCTTTCAGATGTAGTAGTGGGCTGTTCTGCTTGCAATTCAACTGTTGTATCAGAGGTGATGAAGGTGCCTGCGGTAATTGCGCCGGTATGCTCCTCATCTTGCCTCTTGACTTCTGCTTCATGATGTAAATTTTCTTTTTCCTCCCTTTCACTGGCAGTTTTCTCTTCTGCCTCAATCTTTGCCTTTTCCCTCGCTTCAATGGCTGCTGGTAGCAATTTGAGTGCTACATGATTAGCAAGCCTCCCAGTCCTTTCCGTAACAAAGTTCCTGTTGAGGATCTTCACCTCTTCGGACCAACGTTGTATGGTCAAAAGAGGTTCAAATTCACGGCCTTGCCTGGGTGTCGGTGTCCGAGGGCCCCTCTCCACGCGAATGGCAGCAGAGATAATAGGCTGACCATGGCGGCGGCGGTCTACATTCATCATGTTGCCCATGTCGAGCTGGAATGCATGAGCACGTGCTCCAGTTGCTGCGAGAATTTGTTGAAAAAAATGGGTTGATCCACGACCCATGATCTCATCCAGACTTTGGAACAGGTCTGGTCCGATGGCTATGTTTCGGTGGGCGTGGCGAGCGCTGCGGCGGGAATTGGAAGGTAAGCGACTCGCATGATTTGTTGTATCGAGGAGCAGCGGGTGCATTGTGGTATCTAGAGCAGGAGTGGGAACGTCACGAGGGCGACCAAAAACTAGGTCTTCGTTATCTATAGTGCTCTGAGTGAGAGTAAGCATAAGGAGTTGTTGCAATTTCTTACCTGGGCGACCGCGACGCGAGAGGAACACGGCGGGTACTTCACGACCGGGGGCAATATTAATAAAGGAAGCTAACGGATTCCCAGTTTCGGTACCGAAGAGTCCTCCAAATCGAAGACCCTCGTCATCTGAACTTACGTCGAGATCCTCTCCATGATGAATAATTTGAATGGGAACTAAGTTGTGAATCAAGTTGTGGGTCAGATAACCAATAATTTACCAGAATTCTTTTACCTCCATGGTCATCATCATCGTCTATGTCTTCCCCTGCAGGTCCTAGTCCATCGCCCGGGGCAGGAAGATCCTGAGTGGGTTGAATTTCTGAACAACGGCAGAACTGATGTACTAACCTCCCATAGTAAATTACCGTCTTGATCCATTTCGTCTTCTACGTCCTCATCGACAGCATCCTCTTCATCTTCCTCCTCATCTTCATCGGTATTTTCCACTAAATCTTGTTCTTGTTCATGGTGCCCATCTGTTTCGTGCCAATCTTCCTCTGTTCTTTCATCTTCTTCGAGCTCGTCTTCCTCATCTTCCTCTGTGGCATCTGAAGTGTCTTCACTTGCTGTGCCATCAAAATCCATCTCAACGTCACCCTCATTTTCTTCGTCTTCATCCAATTCATCACTGCCAGAATAATGTCCGTCATCCATTTCCTGTTGAGTAATAAGCCAGTCATGAAGTCAAAGATGAAAAATCGCTTACTCCTCCGTACATGCCTAACGCAGAATTACGATATAAATCGGGAGTCTCTTCACGAGTCTCATCCTCAGACATGTTACTATCTGCATCTTCTTCTGAAGATAGTGACGATGATTCGCTTTCATCTCTTTTAGCCTCTGCAGTCTCTTTGAGCCTGTTCCCACGGCTCATTTTGATTGCAATTTTGGTACTATGGTGAAGCAGTAAGCGTAAACTCTGAAGCGGAATATCTTTTTAAAACGTACAGATATTGTAAAGGTCGCAGTATGAAGTCGATAAGGGTGCGAACATGGGGATAGTTGAAATCAACTTCAGATAGGGCGTTTGTCAAAGTGGAGACAAAATTTTTCTCGAGCATGGTCTTGGCAATATGAGTAGGGATTTCGTCCAGTTGCTTGCGCCCAGGAGTGTTTGTGTTATTAAAGCGAACAGTGAGCAAGCGGTGACAGAGGTCAGCATATGCGAGGAGTTTCCCATATCTGACTTGAAGGTTTTCGATTGATGAAATGTCCTTAAGGCTACGACTGAGGGTTTCGAGAACGAACTTGCGCACTGTGACGAGGTCCGATGATATGTCCTTGGATTCGTGAAGTGATATTGAGGTATCGACACATATGGAAACGACCATCAACATGGCCCAGTTGCAAAGCGAGAGGTATCGACGATTTGAGTCAACAGGAGATGGGTTAATAGTACCAGGGTTGATGATGTCATTGAACAAAAATTGCAGTGTCACGGACCTGAATTTGCTCGATGGTTCTTTGGCTGGTGTTTGGCTTTTCTTCTTGGGACTAAAAGATAGAAAGGCAACTTTGCAAGTATCATAGGAGAAAAGGAGCTCTATGAGACATTGCATGAGAAAACATGCATACTGATATGGATCATCAGTGCGATTCACTGCACTTGATGTGTCTTCCTTTTGGGAGGGTGTTTGAGGGATTGTCGAAGAGCCAGGGAGAGAGGTGCCTGCCTTGGAGGAACTAGACGCTGATGTTTCATGGATGTTTTTGATCGCCGCCATGAGCTCAGAAAGTAATATGTGAATAACAGGCTCTGCACACTGGTCATTGACGGAAGGACTTGAGGCCAGATTTTCGATCCTCATCTCCACATCGTCGTGAGTACCCTCTGCTCTTCTTTCTTCCCAAGCAGTATTGTCTTTCGTAACTCCAATTCTTCGCTTCTCTGGATTTCCTGTCTTGAGCGTTATTTGAGGGTTGAATCTATAAGGTTGATTCAAGCAACAGAGAGAACTTGTAACGTCGAGGAAGGTGCCAGGATCCCGAAGCGCCATGGCGTTGCAATTTCGCACATATGTAACCACATCAACGTTATTGTTTCTTGGATTCTGGAAATATTTCCTGATTGATTCAGACATGAGATCATGAATGATGAACTGGTCTTCAACGATGTGGCGCAGGATAATGATAACGTATGATGATCCGCCAGTAACCTCTGAGGCTGCGAAACGCTGGAAAACATGGATCAGAGCATTGTCGTCCAGGAACTGTTTCACGTATTTCCTATCCTTGGTGAAGTAGACCAGGAGACGAAGGACAGATAAGAGTTCGTCAGATGCCAGATCACATACAGCAATCAGACGAAGGCAGAATTCGAAGATAATATTCTTCGCATCAGCCCTATGTAAACCAGTTGACAGCGGTCCCGGAACAATAAGTTCGTCTTCCTTCGGAAGAACAATGGTACGAGGCTCGTCAGCCGAGATCAATAATGCCTCCGTGACGAGAAGGTGGCTGGCGAGCCACTTTGGTGGGCTCCCTGGATCGATACCAGATGATAATAAAGCCAAGAGACTATCCAATAAATCTGAACGGAGGTCATTGTCCAGGATTGAAGAAGTTTCGCCCAAAACCAGGGCTAAAAGGCGGCAACGATTAGCGAGTGGTTGCTCTTGAACATCGTGCGCATAGGGTGAGAAGGATTTGACATCATCAACGAGACTTTGAACAGCTTGAGCCTGCTGCGGGTTATTTCGCAAAAACGCCGATTGGACCTCAAATAAGAGAGACTGGTGTTCATCTACTAAGAGTAGGGTTTGACGGCCGATCAAGTCACGAAGAGGCTCTCGGACTTGATCCAATGCTTTCTTCCATTCTTCAACAGTTTTGATCTCTTCAGGTTGGTCACTAGCTACTCCAGGTAGGGTAACTCCAGTGGCCGCAGTCATCAGTGTTTCTCCTAATCTCTCTGTATCCTGCTCGGAACTATCCCCTGCCACCTCTATACCGTCATCAGTAGGCTGCGAGGTGACTGGGGTTGGTATAGATCCTGACTCAGAAGAGAAAGCAAAGGGGTGAGACAATAAGAACTCTGTAGCAGTTGTGACATTGTTTCGGGTCTGAATGAGAGCACGCTCTGCTGCGTGTCGAGGAAATCCCATATCGATCAATACCTGCACACGGTTTTCATCGGGTCCAGCGGACCGTGAAAAATTCGGGACGGCAGCTTCGTTTGATGTTTCAGCTTTTGATTGCTCGTTTTCAGCATTCATGAGTTCAAGCACTAAGCGAACAATCAACCTGCTCACACCGAGAGGAGCTCGGAGCAACCACGGTGCCTTCCAAAGCGAACATAAGAGAGGTGCGACTTTAAGACGAAGTTGGACGAGGAAATTGTTTGGATCAAAGAAACCCGGGTCTGTTTCTTTTTTGTCACGAGTAACAAGGAGGAGAGTCTGGGGTGATTCAAAGAGGGGTTTTGCAGAAACGAGAGGCTGAAGAAGATGAAGGGCAACCTTCAAACTACTGTATGCGTGGGACAAAGTTTGGTTTAATACCCCGGATCGGGTTTCCTCACGCATACCCATGACTTCTTCTATACTCCTGACAAAAGCAGCGCAAACCTTCAAAACCTCATCAAATCCCCCTATTTGATAGAATGCCTTAATCTCCACGGTGTGCAAAGTGTGAGTGGGTGAACGCTCTGACACTGAATGTGAGCAGCTGTGACAGGCACTGCAAGATAGCCGTACCATCAACAAAGAGGAGGTTGTACAGTCCGAAAATGACACTGTAATAGGTATACAAGGAGGGTGTATCATCTACAAAGAAGGAAAAGAGTAAGAATATGAATGAAGCGGACAACAGAGACTTACCGAATTGAGGTGTTTGGAGATGGCCTAAGAGAATCTTCGCAACTACTTTGGCTGACTCTTGAATTTGCCCTTTTTGAAGCGCCTCTGGGCTACGACGAGCATGAAACATTTTGATAATTGCTAAAGCATGAGTGCTGATTTGAGTGACCATCCAGGGGATAATCAGTCGACGAACCTTGGAAAAAAGGTGCCAACGTGTTGGGCATACCCTGGATCAGATACTTAAGAGCGATGACATTGCGAGGTAACGGTGTTTCGTCCTGCATCGGCTTCGTCTTTTTGGATCCGCTGGATGTCACGTCTCCTAGAGGTTGGATTCCATTGGCAGTCCCAACTCCCGTAATGAGAGAGTCAGTAGCTTCAGCAAGATTCACAGTTGACATCTTTGGTGTTGCATCAAAGGGTGTTTCAATGGGACTCGAGGGTGGGATATTTTTAATTGACAGAGCAACATTCAATACCATGTTTTCCCAAATGGCGGCACGGTGTAAGGCTCCAAGTTCTGGGATAGTTTGGCCGCCGCAAGAATTCATGAGGGTCTGAAGAAGAGAGATTACACCTCGCCCATGAGAGTATCCAACGGTGCCAAAAACATCGGAGAGGAGGGATATCCGAATATGCAGAGTGACAAGGGCACGGAACTGGACATTGCATTGCCCTCGACTGGCAGCTAGAGGAATGATTCAACAAAAATAGGCTCAGGATTCCAAAGCAACATACAGTCGATTTCCAATAATGGCAGTAACCTCGATGAAGCCTGGGAAGAAGCCCAGAAGGCCTTTGTCTCTTGTAATGAGTGACGTACAATCTCCGCAAGATAGACCAGGGTTTCATTTGTTGCATAATCCACCAACGTGCGCATAACCTGAACTAGAGAATCTGATGCAACAGTGTTGGAAAAGTCGTAGGGCAAGCAAGGCAGAGCTGTCAATCGACCAATGGCATTGAGACCATCGGAGAGCATTATGAAGTCATGGCAATGAGGAGCATGCTGGAAGAAACCTTCGAGGAACTGGAGAAATGATCAGAATGAATAACCTGAATTTCAAGCTATGAATCATACCCGGCATAAAACATCGATGAAAGAAACGACAATATTGTCATGGGACACTGCTTCATCAGGTTTGTTCGATCCATCTCCCACAGAAGCATCAGCTATATCACTCTCAAAACTTTCTGCTTGCATCGGCTCTGCATCATCCATCTTCACATCAGCATCAACGTTGGTGACACTTGCCCCAGGTGTCAACTGATACCAAGGGAGGAGGTCATCAGGCACTTGATAGCCTCTACCCATTTCCTCGATTGCTTTCAAGGTTGATTTTAAAGAATTAAAGACAGCTGCCTTAAGAAGAGGATGGTGTCGTACGAGCTCATCAATGGCAGTCCCAATGATGACAGCATTTTCCTTGTCAATTAGAACCTTTAAGTGACGCTGAGAAGTGAAGATAGTGAAGATGGCAGGGATGATACTAGGTCGATTGCCTAGCTGAGCCTGCCCAGTCTGATTCAAACACAAAGCACCAAGAGCATTCGGAATTGCTTGAATGACCTGAAAGAATAGACTGAGAAATGAGCACTAAGCAGGGTAAAGAGCATGCCTCAATGGAAGGCTCAATCCCAGCTTCAATGGCCTTGTAAAATGCTTCTGGAAGGCCAGCCTCTTGTATGATGCCGAGAGATGTAGGCTCATTATGTACGAAGGTAGCCATCACATTGATAGCTAAGGCAAGATTTAGTCTTGATCAGAACTACCAGAGTAAATGGCATACCTATTGGTAAAACGCTGGGACCGAAAAGACCTCGATTGTCAATGATCCTCTTCACAGACTTCACTAACGACGTATCAATTAGCCCGCGGAGCCCTTCAGATGTTCCAGACGACTGCATCATGCGATGTATAGTTCGCAAAAGTGACTTGAGAACCGAAAATCGAGAGATAGCAAGGTCACCTGTGTATAATGATCAGGAAATTTCCCTGAAATGTCAGCCGGGATGCATTACCGGTGGAACTAATATCCTCAAGCTTAGGCAACTCGCCATATTCTCGTAAATCATAATTAACCTCATACTGAAATTCATATTAGGGACTATGCAAAATCTAGTACCTGGTGAAAACTTGCCTCAATACGTTCGACGAGAACATTGACACCCTGAGCAGCACAGAACAGCGTAAATCCATTCTGTAGAGAATAATGCACGCTGTCAATGAGCTGCATAGTTTTCGATATAATTCCGAGGCGATTTGCGAGTCTGTTCTCGATTAATTGGACGAGAAGAGGAATCAAACCAGCGCCAACAATCATATTGACTCCCGAGGTATGCGCCGCAATCAAATTCACGAACTGTAGAAGGGCCTCGACGAAAGATTGTGGGAGATTGGAGGATGGACTTGCGACATCACTGACAGTCCTACGGAACAAGGCCATCAAGATGCCATGGTTTACACCAGCGTTCACGGCAGTCAAGACTTCTTGACACCTATTTCGATATCGAATGAACGCATCCAGAACAGCGATTGCAGCGGTTTGAACGGGAATAGAAACATCATACTCGACATGTAAAAGTTCTGCCACACTAGATATGAGATCCGGTTCATAAAGGAAGAAAGAGGAGGTGGTTTGTGATTCCGAGTGGGTATGTGCATAGATTGCGATGGATATCAGCCTTGCAATGACAAGCTTCTCCCGTTCAATCCCATTGCCTTTGTGGAGGGCATAGCTGATGCGGATTCGATTCAACAATTCGAACTTTTCTTCTTCGGGAACTCCATATGTGCAGATTGAGTCTGTGAGTATCTTCATTGGCGATTGAGTCTGTATGGTGGTTTCCGAGACGAATACATTGATAGGACCATTTGGAAGGTTTTGGGGCTTCAGAGCCGTGATCAACAGCTCATTATTCTCCTCTTTCTCTTTCACCTGTTCTATCCCAGTTCCCGCATCCATCTTATAGAAACTGAAGGATACATCCCGTGCATCGGACGGCAGGTTCTCAACTTCCGTCTTGCGATTGTTACTCACAAGATCAACCAATTTGACACCAAACTCGCGAAGATGTGGCCACTTTTTCGCAAGTACCATCAAACGTGGTGTTGCAAGGTTAAGCACATGATTCACAGAAGATTGAGAGGAGTATTGCTGAGCGGGTCGAAGGAGAACGTTCAGAGACAATAAGACGATGTCAAGATCTGAACACAAAAGTAGACTGTTGAGTCGCTATAAACTTGATATTAGAACAATTGATGAGATGATGATAGTAGTGGACAGCACATCATAAGAACTGAAGGTCTTGCGATTGGTGGAATTTTCGAGTAGAAGACGCTGGAACCGCAGGATTTCGGATACCAGCAACTTTGTTTCGGCTGGAAAACTGATCGTTTGCACTCTTTCCAACTCGTACTGAATGATGATGTCCTCAAGGATGGAATCAAATTTGTTCAGAACATTGCTCCATGCGTTGAGGTCGGAGCGTGGCCACTTCCACGACTCAACTGACCTGAGGACAGAAAACAAGTAGTCTTTCGTTGCATTTAATATTTTGTTCATAAGTTCCAGGACAGCTGGAGACTGCACCGCGATGAAAAAATCAGTGGATCTGACATAGCAAGCTACTGTGAAGATCAGATACATACCGGAGTCCCAGCTTTCTTTGATTTGATTGGGATTTTCATTTTCCGAAACCACTAGAGGATCTTGAGAACAGTTCAAGAAGTCCTCCGGTATATGGAAGAGATGAGGATGACGGTGGAAGGAGAACAAAGATATTGTTTTCCAGGGAAAGTCGAATTGCTGACGCAACCGATATCCAGACGTCACGCGTTAGTCACACGACACACCACAACTCATCCCTCAAGATGGTGAAGCGCTCTCAAAGTGAAGATGAAAGTGAAGATGAAACTCAATTCTTCGATGCAAGCAAACCACAGAAACCGAAATTTCTCGCAAAAAAGACTGCAACCGTAGGCTGACCACTACCAGGCATAGACAGTATGTTTACGATCTCTTCATGAGCAGAAAAAGTACAAATTGGATCCACTCGCTGCAACAAAATCTCCTCAAAAACATGAATGGAATGCAAGCTACCCTACGTTGTATACTCAAGTCCATTCCTGAGATCTTTCATGCAGACATCAAGCTCCGAGGCTGTTCAGCAGAACAGCGAAGGCGACAAATATATTGATCTCGGGAAGAAAAAGCGTGTAACTGTCCGTTGCTTCAAAGATATACCTTTGCTTGACATCCGAGAATTTTATGGAGCTGGTTCTGAAGAGAAACCAGGAAAAAAAGGAATCTCTCTGAACCTTGAGCAGGTCTGTACATTCACATTAGTCTGCCGTTGCATACTCAACCAAGTTCAGTGGCAGGCTCTCAAAGCGAATGCCGACGCCATTGACATGTTATTTTCCCGTCTACTCACAAATACGAAATAAGTCTCACTTAAATGCATCTTGAAACCTCTGGTATTCTATCCTCCGCATTGTGCTGTGACTGTAAAGTCCAAATTTCTGGTTCACCAATGAGGTTCTGCGGGTCGGATCAATTTGTCGTTATGTGACCAATAGGCCCGCCGCAGCATCATGCGCTCCAGTTAAACCCCGAACCTGCAGTCCTCTAAACCAAGCCTTGGCCTTGGCTTTGACATCGAAAGCTTGAAGGTCAAGAAGTATTTCGAGAAGAAGGAATTTGAGATAGACGGATTCGTATCTCCTATATTTCCATTCAGTAGATAGATAGCAAAAAAGAAAGGAACGTACCACCAAGCCTTAAAATAATCGCGTAAAGGGGAGATAGATAAGAGTCCTCTAATTCGAATGCTATCAATGATATGTTTGCGTTCATCTTCCCAGATTGCATGAGCACAGTACTTCGCTGTGATTAGGAATATACGTATCTAGAGGTCATGACTAAGAAATGTCCTCAAACACAACATCATTGCACAGACTTACATTAGAGTGGGTGGTAGCTAGTGCGTTGTCAAGATTCCTGTAGAGACTGTATAAATATAAACGAATAAGTGTTAATAGACAAATACGTACCTTGTAAGATCGTTCAACTTGAGGACCATCAGTACCCTACGCGGCACTCGACGCAAAACGTCAAGAACAGACAGAATGATCCTGTCTCTGGCGAGAACGTAGGTTCTGATGGCATCCAACTCCTCTTTGGACTGAGGTGTCATATCAATCAGGCCAGAGGCCCTCTTAAACCTTGCATCTCCTACACCATCCCATGAACCTTCCATAGCTGCCCTGCCAGTAATAGCAACTTCAAACACAGGATACTGGGGATCAGAGCGTCAGATCACATCGTCATCATAATCAAGATATGCAACTCACAAGATCAGGTCCTATATTCCCCACTAATTCTGCGTATTTTCGACGGTCGGCTTGCAAGGAGGGGGAAGAATCGTCAACCAAGGACAGCCAGAGCCTTCCATAATTTACTCTCAACTGGTCATCCAGGTCAAAATATAGACCATGGTCCAGTAAAACGATTTCAAAACGGTATGGGGACAATGATTGAGGAGGAGCCGGCCGTATCAAGAGATTACCAGGATGGGGATCCTATTCAACAATCAAAGAGCCTGTCAAGTGTCACAGGATGATTGGTCACTTACAGCGTGAAACCATCCGTTAACAAATACCATCTGGCTGAAAATACGAGATAACTCGAGGGCCACCTGGTTACGGTCAATGTTGTTCTCGGCAAGGTACCGCAGGTCATCGACACGTCCGCCTTGGATGAATTCCATGATAAGGACTCGTTTAGTAGATGCGATGACTTCTGGTATGTACAACGACGTTCGCATCCCTTCAAAATCCCGTGTGGTTCTAGCTGCATTAGAGGCCTCATGAATAAAATTCATTTCATTAGGAAGATGCTGTCTCATCTCATCCTGCATAGACAGTGAGGCCTTTCCTGGAAGCAGAGTGAAAACCGTACGGCTAACCAAGTGAACTCAAACTCCGGGAACCAATACTTAATCCAACCTATGTACATCAGTCTTGATTGGTATCAGAATAACTAGAACGCACCCAACGTAACCTCAACCATTTTCATGTCGATATCACAGAACTCCGCAAGATGTGGATGTTGTAGCTACAATTCTAGCCATTAAAACTTGGACCAAGGCAACAACATAGCACCCTTCTCACCTTCACAGCGACATATTTCCTGCTCAACCTGTGCTTACCAATGTGTACCTGCGCCAGGCTTGCGACACCGATGGGACTTGGATCAAACTCGTCGAACAAGTCTTCGATGCTTACACCTATGTCATCTTGGAAAAGTCTCTGGATATCCTCATACGCCGTTGGCTCGCACTGATCCTGTAAAGGTCTCATTGTACTAGTCCACTCCCTTGGAAGCACAATAAGTGAAGACATATGCTGCCCAAGTTTAATGAAAATCCCTGTGAGCGACAGATTGGTACGAATCGGGAGAGGGGAGCAAAATCGAGCATGCCTCCGTTAGCTAGAAGTGCTTTTAACACTCGCTTCGCACTCCGCCTATGACAGAGTGATACAGCCTCTATGTATTGATTCTTGTTCTCATAGTCCCAAGAAAAAGTGAGTTTATAGTCAATTACACCAAGAATTGCAGCTCCTAAGCGTTTCGAAACGTGAATAAGATCACAAGGGCAAGAAACAAGAAACGCACCAGCCACTCTCCAGCATCTAACAGCGGCTAGGCAAGTATAACGAAATGGCTGATGGTTCTGATAGGCAAGGTAGCCCGCGCCACCCACCAGGAGTGCTGCCATGGGGTATGCCCAAGGTCTCCTTATTCTAAACCCCTGGTGATGTGAACCACACAGGTGCGGTGAAATCCTTATCCACCTTGCTCGAGGGTCTCGTAATGCATAGATAATTGAGTCCTGCTGGTAACGCCACCACCCAGAGTAGTGGGTATGGCGGAAAATCATTGTCAAGTGGTTGAAAATCGTTAGAAGAACACAGAAGGCTGCTTATATAACTTCTTCCCTTGTATAACCATTCAGCACTGGCATTTTCTGGGACAATAATGTTATTAATTTAATTGATGATAAACATATCATTGCTTAATTCTCTATAGTAATGGTATATATAATACTTTAGGACAATGAAAAAAGTTATTATATTAATAACATTAATGATATTTTATCTATTAAGTCTAAAGAACAAGAAATATTAAAATTATTGTTAGTTTTTTTATTTTTTATTTTAAAATCAATGATTTATTATATGGAGTGCATTGGCAGACCATGGTAGCTACACTGTAACTACTTACATAGAGAAGACAAAGAAAAAAGAGGAAAAGAAAAGGAAATAAATAAATAAAAGGAGAAAAAGGAGAAAGTCAAAACTAAACAACAAAGAGCTAAAAGGAAGAAAACACTATCAAGTGATTCCTTTGTGAAAAGAAAAGGCCCCAGGGTTAAACTCTAGGAATGCAATGAAGTGGTTGAAATACTCTCTATTGGGATTCCAATATTTATTATACCTCCTACACTCATGAAGGATATGGTGTCTTGATTCAATTAGATAATAACTGCAAGAACAACTAAAATGCTCCTTAGGGAAGAATCTTAGGTGATATTCTTCTGTAGGAGCATGATTCATGATTGCTCTTGTCACTCTCACACATAGGGAATTTGTGTGTTCAGTAAATTTAAGCTATATGCTGTTCTTTGTGTAGACAGGCTTGATAGGAAGGTAGTCATCATCAAGTAATTCAAGGAAATGCTTCCTCTTAAAGTCAAATGCTTGGAAAGTTATTTGCTAATTTTGAATGATTGAGTCACATTTGTTTTTCATGCTGAAGTCCTATGATGATTTGCATAGAAAGATTGGACTGAGGTTAAATGTCAGAGTTGCAAACTATATTTTATTTTCCTTTTTCCTTTTTCATTTCATTTTTGTTTCTATTTTATTTAGGGTTAGGGTTGAGCATGATGTCACAGTCACAACAGTCACAAACCAGTCACACAATGTGTCATGCAAAGTCACATGTCACAGTAATTGTCACATGATCATGTGGTCACAATGGAATATGATAGAATATTCTAGAATAATGATATTATACAATGTGCTTAATACATGTTGACCTTAGGGTTTACACATGGCCTTTAGGGTAGGCTAGATGCAGTAGTAGCATAGACCACCTAATAGAGTATATAAGGTAGACAACTTTGTACTAGGAACTCTATTGAGTTCTTTTGTGATTAACCCAATCCAAGGTTTTACTTTTGACTATAACACTTATGTCTTAAGTCATAATATTAAACTTCTTTGTTCCTTTATTGACAATCAAATGATGAATTCATTTAGCATTGCTAGGACAATCCCAGAATTTGATGAAGTTGTGGATACTCTTCTCAAAAAAGGATCTGAGATCTTGAGCTATAGTAATAAACTGGATTTGATAATGATGAGACAATGAGTTGAATATGCATCTCACTGAATGAATAGCATTAGTAACAACTATGATGCATAAAATGTCAGTAACTTGAATCACTTGATTGATTCTGCATCTGATTACAAATAGTTCAGTCTCAGCTGAAGTAACATTAACAGCATGATAAATGGTCTTAGTAACAATGTTTTGACCTGAACAAACATGAGCTATAGACATAGCAATGTTATTTTTTATGCTAGCATTGAATATAATAATGACAGTCTTAGAATTGCATAGGGAGTCTTTGAATATATCATCAAGTTTTTATAGATGGACAGCCTTGTAATCATTGACTTTGTATTATGACTTGGAGATCTTAAGGTTGATCAATGAATAAAACCTTGTATTAGGGTTAACACAAGAAAACTTGATAGAGAACTCTGTACAGGATTGTCTATCTTTATATACTAAAACTCCATGGTCTGTGCTAACTACTTCTAGCCTACTCTAAATAGCTATGTGTTTGTCTTAAAGTCAACATATGTAAAACATGCTGTATAA
>Ga0157366_1000376_pt1 | contig 20684 bp, 13 predicted proteins | sample AttbisABBM1_FD_113149 | JGI IMG/M metagenome (GOLD analysis project Ga0157366, IMG submission 113149) | Fungus gardens microbial communities from leaf cutter ant in Botucatu, State of São Paulo, Brazil - Atta bisphaerica ABBM1 | ecosystem: Host-associated > Fungi > Mycelium > Unclassified ...
CATTATTCAGGATTAAAGTAGATAGTTTCAACTTTACAACTGAAGTTGTCTTGTTCCAGCAATCTAAAGAAGACAACAAATAATATTTAGTTATATTTTTTAACAAATATTTATCTATGATAGAGTATAACTATAAGGTTCATGACAAAGAAATGTTAGTAGTTATTTAAACCTTAAAGAAGTGAAGGTATTTTTTAAAAGATGTAAAAACCCTAGTTGACATCTAGATAAGATCATAAGAACTTGAAGTACTTTATGATGGCCAAGAAACTTAATTATAAATAAGTGTGATATATTAGAAACAGATTGTTACAAACTTAAGAACTTAAAGTTGTTTAAGAGGAAGAATCTTATATTAGGGTTAACACAAGAGAACTCAATAGAGAACTCTGTACAGGATCATCTACCCTATATACTAAACTACAATGGTCTATGCTACTACTTATACCCTAAATAACTATGTATTTGCTATAAGATCAACATATGTAATATACATTATATGACATCATCCTTCTTTGTGACCATTACTGTGACCATGTCATCTGATGTGACTGATGTGTGACAGTATGTGATCATAACATCACTCTAACCCTAACCCTAGATCTGAATAAAGAAAATAAAAGAAAAAAGAAAACAAAAAGGAAATTTAAATAAAAAAGTTAGTGTTCAGGCTTTGCATATCTGATACAGACCAGTTACTGAACCAGTTATGCTAAAAGTGCACAATATCAAGCTTAGCTTTGATATCTGGCTGGTACTATATATGTACTTCATACTGTACTTCTAACATGATAGTTATTGTATCTAACTAAATTTTATTTCAAGTTGTGTTACCATCCTAGAAAATTAATAAATAAGTCTAATATCTTGTTGTGAAGACCTAACTATGGTACAAAATTTCACAATAATGAGAATTTGGTACTAATCAAGCTAGAGTTTTTTGTTATTTAATTTATGGAAGATATAATAGTGAAAGATAAGAAGAAAGCTCTGTTAATAGATACTTACTATAAAAATTAGTTGAACAAGCAGAAAAATATAGTGGCTGCAACTGCAAAAGAACTTGAACAGTTATTCATGAAATCTATATACTCTGTGGAGTGGTCCAAAAGTAATAGTTTGCTTCTGTTCTAGAATAAGATCTATGTTTCTAACATCCTAGATCTCTACTATCATATTGTATTTCTTTACCATTATTTAAAGATTGCTAGATATGTAGAATATTAGAAAACCTTAGAATTGATATTATAGAACTACTGATGGCTGCAAATGTCCAGGTATATTAATCAGTATATTAGTACTTGTAACCTCTGCTTGAAAACTAAGTCTATTTGATATCTGTTCATTAGTAAACTACACTCTTTCTCTGTCTTAGATACAAGATAAAAAATAACTAGTATAGACTTTGTCATAAAACTCCCTGAGTTTGTGGGGTTTGATATAGTGATGACCATGGTAAATTTAATGTCCAAGACTACCCACTTCATTATAAATTATACTATAATAAGCATTATAAAAGTAGCTAGACTTTTCCTATACTATGTATAAAAGCTTTATAGTTTCTTTATATGAGTCATATTAGACTACAAACCCTAATTTGTTGTGCTCTTCATAAAGAAACTTTACTACCTGTTCAAAATTGAGCTTAATTTCTCTACTACTTGGTATTTGCAAACCAACAAACAAACTGAATAGGTCAATTAAGAGCTAGACTGATATCTATGGCTCTTTGTGAGTGAACAACAAAATAACTGATGTGATCTCCTCCACTATTAGAGTGACTAGAAAAGACTATAGTAATACTACAGAAATAATGACTTAAATGCAAGTATTTAAGTAAAAGAGGAATCTTGTATTGGTTAGCATAAGAGAACCTGGTGGAGTTCCTAGTACAAGTATATTAACTCTATATATCTCTGATGCATAATTTGTATACACTTTATATCTAGCTTATTCTAAATGTTAGAAGTCATATAGATAAGAGTTATGATATATAATATATGACATCACTCTTCTAATGTGTTACATGATGTTGTGACTGTAACTGTGACATGTGACCAACCTGTGACAGTTATGATGTTATCTTATTTTCTCTTTACTAAGTTCAAAAATAGTGAAATAAAATAAAATAAAAGAATTAGAATGAAAAATAAGAAAAACTTAGATAAAAGAAGAAAAACAAAAAAAAACAAGTCCACTGTCTTTGATTCTGACAAGGAAGCTCTAAGTATATGTCATAATAAATAAGTATAAACAGCACACATTTCCAAAAAGTCCTAAGAGAATAAAAGACTTTTAAAGATGGTGACTATTTTAGATACTTGTTAGATAAGGAATATGCCCAATGACAGGGATCTAGAAGAATAGAGGTTATGCTAGGATACAACAAGAACTATACAATACTATTCCTTAACTATATGTTAAATAATTCAAAGAAAACAATATCAGTATTAAAAATTGAAAGAAGTGATGGAAATAATAGTATTAAAAGGAAATATACAAATAACATCTATTTGCAAATGCTTTCTCTTGTTAACATACTTTTAAACAGTCAACCTTACACTGTGTAACAAGCTCCTTTGGAAAATCTAGTGAATAGATTTTAAAACTTCTTAAAAGCTTCCAACAACATTATCTATCCTAGATAATACATCCTTCAAGTTGAACCTTATAACTAAAGATATCAACTGATATTTATCTTGCTAACTTTTTCTAGACTGTTAGATTAACATAAGGGGTCAAACTTCCAGAGAATATTCGTTTGGATAAGATAAATCAATAGAATAATGATATCTAAGTAGTTGAAAATGAACTAACAATAAAAATTAAATGTTCTTTACTTTCTTGGGCTCTAGTCAGTCTTGAATTATCTTTACTTTATCATCAGACATGATGAGGCTAGAAGGAGAAAGAATGTATCCTAGATACTCTACCAACTCAAAGTAGTACTCACATTTTTAGTACTCACATTTCTTTGCTTTGGCATACAGACCAGTATTGTCAAGACATTTAAGTACTTTTTTGATATGATGACAATAACTGGATATGTTATTGGAGTAGATTAGTATATCATTCAGATAGATTATAATATAGATATCTAAAAGGTCATTTATAAATCACTAGAAGACTACTTAAATGATTCATAACATATTCTAAAAGCAGTCTTCTATTCATTACCATTGGTAATACAAACTAAGTGGTAATTATGACAAAGATTTATCTTAGTATATACTTAGACTTTATAAGATAAGTCTAGTAAATCAGAGATGAGCAGAAGTAAATACCAATTCTTTTTGGTAATATAGTTGAAACTATAGAAATCAACACAAAGATATAGTGAGCTATCTTTTTTCTTGACAAATAAGACTGGTGTATCCTGCAGAGATAAGGTTAGTCAAATAAAATCCATATTGAGATTTTCCCTAATAAATTCCTTGAGAGCCTCTTATTCAGATGCTGGAAAAGAGTATATAAGGCTAACTAGAAACTGAGCACTTTTTTTCAAGTTGATCTTGAGATTATAAGAATGATAAAGAGCAAGTACTTTAGCTTTAACTTTGCTCAAGATATTAGCAAATTTATAATACTCAGAAAGAACATTTGAAAGGTCAGAAACCTGTATAAGTTGTGTGGAGTTAGCCTAAATGTCCAAAGAGCAAAGATAAAGTTGAAATTTACTAGAGTCTGAAAGCTTAAATATGTATAAGAATACTGTAACACCAATGATAGCAATGTTAGATCACTTAGAAGTAGATCCAAAGATCTCAGATGCAGATATAGAAACTGCAGAGTCTAATAATTGTAGAGAGTTATTAGAAAATGACACAGATGCTAGTAGTATATTAGCTATGATATGAGAGAGAGTAAGATTTTCCCAAAAAGATGGATGGAATTTTATCAATATATTTGTCTAGTTAATTAGTGGATTATATCATTACCAGTGGGAAAAATTACAAGTAAGATAGCAATTTTGGAGATAGTACTATTTAATAAAACAATAAGTAGACCCAGAGTTAATAAGAGTTCAAAATAGGATTTTAAAATGATTTTGACTAAGGATCAAAGGAGAAGTAAGGCAAACAAAAAGAAAATAGAAGTCAGAAAGAGCAGATGTATTGAGTTAGATAGGATTTATTGCTATATAAGGAAGTTCAACATAGCTCTTAGTTTGTACAGAGTTCTGGGAATTATTCTCTATTTTTTTGAGGATTTCTCAGGTACAACTATAGGTGTATCAATAGCTGCCAAAGTACTGTAGCCTTTTAAAGTGACTGTAGTCTGTTTTTTGGAACAGAAGTCCAACTTATAATCTCTTGTGCTGTAACAAAGATATAAAATATTTTTGAGATGCTTTTTATACTTGTCACTAATCAACTTGCCATTGTTGGTTAGCTTAGAAGAGTAGCTCACCTACAAAGAATTAGATTACTTTTTAGGAGTAGAAGACAACAAATTAGATATCTTGAAAGAAAACAATCTTGTGGATAAGACTGCTAGAAATAGGTTTGTCTTGTTTTGAGAGCCTATGGTTTTGTTAGTAATAGAAGTCTTATTTTCTTCTCAGAATGAGACTCAAGAGTCTCTTTTTACATCTGCCTTGTATAGTAGCATTTGTAGTTATACTCCTAGTAGTAGTAATCAATAGTCATTATTAAAACATACATATTCTGGAACAAGGTGGGCTTATCTTGTTCATTAGTGGAATTGTTACTATGATAGAATTTTGACCATAAAAAAGTAGAAGAATAATAAGAAATATTAGGTTGATTAGTAAGATTAGTAGTAGAAGAATACTTCTAGTTAAGATCATTGTTTGTAGAAATAATACTTAGGCTAGAGGTAGGTAAAATTATCTAAGTAGGTTAGATTATATAAATTGGAGACCAAGAAGATAATTAGCCTTCCTAATGAATTTGTTTTAACTGTTGTAGAATATTTAGAAAGTAAGCTCCAACAAGATATCTACTAAGATAAAGAATAGAATTAAAAGTATTCTAAGTAGTAGAATTAGAGTTAACTTTAAGTAGGTTGAAGAGTTATGGTAAGAAAAGGCCATTAGACTTGTAAAAGAACCTTGTATTAAGGTAAACACAAGAGAACTTGATATAATTCCTAGTACAGACTTATTTATCTTATATATGCTACAGTACTATTAACCTATCTTAAAGACTATATGTTATTTATAAGATCAACATATGTCAAATATATTATAATGATATTATATCTTTCTAGGATCTTTCACCATGTTCTATTGTGACTATGTGACTGTGACATGTGATGTCATACTAACCCTAACCCTAAGTCCTGAAAATAAAAATAAATGAAAATGAAAAAATAAAATAAAATAAAGTCTATTGTTTGTAATTCTGATACAGAACTATAATAGAAAATTTAACAGATGGAACTATTCAAAAGCAACAGCAGACTTGGAAGTCTAATAATACTATAAGATGCAGTTCATATCAGAAAGTAAAATTCTATAAGGCTAGTTTAGAAATGTATAAAGTATAAAAACTCTATACAAAGAGCTCAGTAATGTGAACTTTCTAGAACAACCTTGGTTTCAGTTTATGTGCTACACCATCTTCTTATTACATATTTGCAACTTTAGGAGGTGAATCAAAGTCTGAAAGGAATAAGTACTAATAATAGTATATTACCATTAAATACTAGAGATTAAGTTTATTTGAATATTTACTAATTATCAAACTAGTAAATTACAATATAACTACTAGTCTTATATACTAAAATATTAATAAAAAATGCTCAGGAGTTTCAGAATATAGCCCCAAGTAGAGATTTTAGTAATAAGATACTAAAAGAAATCAATAGGAAAACTTTATCATAAAAGGCTGAGTTCAATAGAAGTATCTCTATCATAAAAAACTAAGTGCTTGAGAGGTTCAGAAATAATTGCATTACTACTGTAAAGATATGTTAAAAAAATACAACCATTATAGAAGATAGGCTGGCTAGTATAGTATAAACTACTAGATTATATACTAGATATACTACTTAGAGTAGTTATTTGAAATGAAAACTATTAAATGAGTTACTCTGACTTCTAGTAATTCTCAGATATTAGGAAATGGAGGTCCATGGAGTTAGTAAGGGTTCAACAAGAACATTCAAGATAGAATAAAGATATGTGATCTATACTAGAAAAGATTAGGGAGTATGGATGAGGGAGAAAATGTTATCTATGGATTGTGACAGGTATAATTAGAACAGAATGTGACAAGTCTTCAAAATAGTTAAACTTAGTATATAACAATAAGTAGCTTAATATATATAAAGTAAAAGAAGGACGTTCCCACTTAGATAGAGGATATAACAAGAAGTTTGCAGATTGAAGAAAAACAGAATATATAGAACTCAACATACTTAGAAAATGTTTCATCAGCATTTTCTATAGTATATCACATACCATCTAACATCCACACTCTTTCAATATAATAAACAACAATCTCTATGGTGCCTAACAATGTGCAGTGACAAAGTATTATTAAATTCAAAATTTCATATTTAAGAATATTGGCCACTATATACTATTTCTTAGTCTGATAATTAACTTAGATTGTATTACACTCACTTTAAGTATATCTGAATCTCCTCTTCCAAAATATAACTATACAATAAGTAAGACTAGGCATAATAATTTTCTATTGAAACCAAAGTCATCTTATCTGTATAGTACTACTTCTGGTTTGTTTTCTGATTACATCTTTTATTTCAACCTGTCTTCTGTACTACTTATGGATAATCCTAGCAAGTGTAAATTATCCTTAACATAGCATCTTTTTCAAATATATGTGTGAATGTTTGAGAGAGTTTAGTTTTAACTCTTAGAGTTTTTCTTTTTACTATATCAGTATACTATAAAAAACAGCAAGTGGTAGAGGAAATCACTAAGGTAGCTGATTTTGTAAGAGTTTGATATGTGAAAATTTGGCTATATAATTAGTGCTAGTATGCTCAGCATAAAAACATTGATATTTAAAGTAATCCTAGTACTATTTCAAAAGGGCATATTTGTTATCTATGAGCTTGAGTGTTATGATGCATGTGAAGACTAACATTTTTCTTTCTCTTTGATTTATTTTTCTTGATTTTATATTTCTTTTCTTTTGAATTTCTTTTTCTTTTTAATGATGATGAAGAGGCACATGACACTGTGGTCACATGACTTGTCACATGATGTGATATCATAAAGCCTAGAAAGGACTAGAGTGAGCTGGAGCAGTCTAGATGGATGATATCAAGGAGTATATTAACTGCATAGCTACCTCATGGTATACACATAGTGCACTCATGGACAATACATGGACATTAGGGCAGGAGTAATTATTTGTAGCACAGACCATGTGTAACTTATATAAATAGGGTAGCAATTTAGCAGAGACTCCTTATTGAGTTCTCTTGTGATCTCCACATCAATAGCCTACTGAGAGCTTTGCTGTCTTGTGTAATTATTGGACTTTGTGTCTAGTGGTTGCCACAATATTGAGGAGTATTCTATTACATGACTGACTTATTATTGGGATTATATAGTTGATAGTAGATTATTTGTTTCAATGTTTGAAATAGTTTGTAGCTACTATAGCCTTTGCAATTTTTTGTAGTCATTCATACTATAGTCAGGTACTTGTTATAAGTCTTAACTTATTAGAGCCAGTATTAGAGACTTTTGTTTTCTATAAGAGTCTGACTTTAAAAATAGTAGCTATATTCTGAGATATTATAAGCTTAGATACTAGCTTACTTTTCAGGCTTAATTAAAGTTCCTTATTTATAAGATGTCATAGTACACTTGAACCCTTGTATTTTATTTTGGTTTTATTTTATTTTTATCTATTTTTTAATTTTTTTCTTTTATTTCTTGAACAATGAAGAGATACATGACATGATATTATAGGCCTAAAATCTAGAAGAAAGAGCTAAAAGGATAATATTAAGGTATATGTCAATAGTATATTTATTTCATAGTGTATATATTATATACTCATAGTTAACACATGGACACTAGAATAGGGTTATTTTATTATTAGCATGGACCATAAACCATCTATATGATTACTTTAGTATGCTATTAACTATCTTGGTTAGTAGTTGCCACAATATAAAGGCTTTTAGCTAGATATATATTGTAGGTATAGTGAGATAATATACCATCCCAAAAATAGAAGTATTATGGTCTTTTTTATTCACTCAGTACCACTGTTAAATTTTCAAGTTAACAAAAGTAGTGGTAACTAGTTTAACTTGGTTAGCAACCAGCATATCTTTATAAATAAAGAAGAATTTACAGGTCTGAACTTACTATGCAACTACTTTAACAGTTATGTCTCTAACTTTGGGGACCAGAACTTTGAAGGGAACTGATTGTGTGACAGTGGCTTTGAGATGAGTACTAACCATTTAGATCATTGTTCTAGCAGTTGCTAATAATGATGTTGGTATCTGTTTAGGACTAAAGGTATTCTGTGATGTGACTGTAGTATGTGGTAGCAGTAACAGTATGTTAGTGTTATACTGTGGTGATAAAATTGCTGTAAAATACTATAGTGATGGCAGAAGTGACCAGTCTTAGAATACTACTAATTTTGCTTATGTCTGGCTACAAGTGACAAGAAATCTGGGTAAACAGCTGTTTGCATAAGTATGTAATTTTTAACAGTTATTGAAAGTCCCAAAAAAAAGTATAAGTCCAAGAAACCTTACTCAACTACTTGAATCAACTTGACCCTCACTCCACACTAGATGCCTATATAAGATAGGTACCAAACATTGTGCCATGTGGACATACTAGTTGTACAAGCTTCAAAGCTGAAGCACCGACTTACATATAGGCCTAGTCAGAAGGGAAACAACACTTAGTTATCTACAATTAGAAGTTTAAGACTGTAATACTTGGAATTAAGACTAGAAAGATATTACAGGTAGCTTTGAGTGTTGTATAGTGTTTAGCCAAACAGTGTGATACAGAAACAAAAAGAAAAAATATTATCTTATCTGTATAGTGGTAATCCTTAGAATTACAAATATCTGATAGTAATCACTTTACTAATAGATTATTTCTATGGCTATACAGATATTAGCAAATATATTAGCAGCTTTGAGTAAATGAAGATAGCTGAGACTAAGAGTGGTAACATCATACTAACCCTAATTCTAAGTCTCAAAATAAGAAATAAATGGAATATAAAATAAAAATGAGAAGGAAAATAAAAATAAACCAAGTTTAATATTTATAATCCTGACAATAAAGACAAATGAGAAAATAAAAAATAAAAGATAAAATAAAATAAAATAAAACCAAGTTTATTGTTCACAGTTTTGATAGTAAATATGTTGTTTGTCATATACAAGTCCACCCATCTAGAAATTACATCCCTACTGTGATATCATCTCCTAATTATATAAGCCTGCCTTCCATGGTGGCTACCTTTCTTGCAACATGCCTTACAGTGGTACTGCAACCATCTGGGTATTCCATCTTCCACAGTAGAGATACTCTTATTCAACTTGGTCTTTCATGATGGAGTTATTCCTGTTAGTGTCTCAACACTGAAATCTTTGCTTAGAGTAATAGAGACTATCCCACTAAAACTCTGAGCATTTTCTATAGTAGGAGCTCATATATAAGACTAGTAGTTACACTGTAATTCACTAGTCTGATAATCAACAAAGATAACTTCTTATTGAACTCAATCTCTGATGTTCAACAGCAACACACCAAATCAGTACTCATTCCCCTTTCAGATTTCTCTCTATCATCTGAAGTTGCAACCATGTAGCAGACAGACAGTGCAGTACATAAGCTGAAGCCAAGGTTGTTCTACAAGTCTGCATAACTCTGAGTCCATCTTGTGGACTTTCACCCCCAGTGTAAATTATACCTAACATTGTTACAAACTTCATTCAGCTTGTATCTCTATAACTGGTGGACCAATTTTCACAAACTAAGTTATGCTAGAAAGCCCCAAATGAGGGCTACCTATACATATGTGAGATGTACAAAAGAAACAACAAACAACTGAGATATCAGGCCATTAGTAACTATAAAAGCTTTATTGGCTAATATCTTATGAATGGCTAGATAGATTTACATGATTGAACTTGCATTGGAAAGTGCTCATCAAACTGTTTCTGATGATATATATAGCAATAAATATTCATAGAGATACAAGCATATCAATGTAGTGATATAATATATAACCTTGTCAAGATGATAGCAGTGGAAGTGATAATTTCTTTGTTTGATATAGACATAAATTTTCCCACGGCTGCACCTCTCTCAATCCTGACCGCGTACATCATGTCTACGTCGGACCCTTCTTGTCATACGGTTGTATTTGAGAGCAGTGCAGAATATCCTGGCGTGCAGGAACTCAGATCTGGCCTTGAAAAGGGTCCCGATGAGGTCAAAATTGAGACATTACGCAAAATCATAATATCTACCATCAATGGCAATCCTCAGGCAAGTCAATTCGATATTCAACAAAGTACTACTCCTTGAGAATTCTCCACGTAGCCCATGCTCATGATGCCCATCATCCAATATGTCATGCCCTCTCGGAACAAGCAACTCAAGAAGTTGTTACATTTCTATTGGGAGGTCTGTCCGAAATACGATGACAATGGCAAGCTAAAACAGGAAATGATTCTGGTTGTGTACGTTTTTCTCGCAGCATTCAGCCTAGAAAGGGCTGATCCAACTCTTCTGCAGCAATGCAATTCGCAATGATCTGGTGAGTGTCTCAAACTCAGCTGTTTTATTCACTAATACCTGTCTGCTCTACAGCAACATCCAAATGAATATATCCGTGGTGCGACCCTACGATTCCTCCAGAAAATTTCTAAAGACATGGAACTCCTTGAACCTCTCATCCCCACTTGTCGATCATGTCTTGAGCATCGACACTCTTACGTACGCAAGAATGCTGTCTTCGCGATTTACTCCATCTATCGCGAATTTGTACATCTCATACCAGATGCACCAGAGCTCATGCACACATTCCTCATTGCCGAAACTGATTCGACGTGTAAAAGGAACGCGTTCATCTTTCTCACGCACTGTTCAATGCAGAAAGCGGTGGAATATGTCTTGAGCATCTACGATTCAATTCCAAGCTTGGACGAGGCGCTTCAAATGAGCATTGTTGAGGTCATCAGATCGGACTGTAAGAGTGACTCAGCACATCGAGTACGCGGCTCTTCTCTCTCCTTCAGCTCCTTTTAATACTCCCTTCAACGCAGACACGCTGGATTCGCTGTATCCTGGAATTGCTGAACGTGTCATCTCATGCGGTTAAATACGAAGCCGCAACAGCCCTGACAACCCTGACACAAAACCCTGCCGCGGTCAAAGGTATTTAGTGTTTCTGAGCGACACTGGATTTGGCTTATCCTATTTCCTGCAGCTGCAGCCTCCTGTTTGATTAACCTCGTCGTCAAAGAGTCGGATAATAATGTCAAGCTCATTGTTCTAGACCGTATTGAGAATCTTCGTTCCAAACATGGCCCCGTCATTGATGGACTCGTCATGGATCTGCTGCAGGTTTTGTCAAGGTGAGCACTCTGCCTCTTCCATGTACTCTTTCTATCCAATTAATTGTCTTTTCCTCAGCGCTGACATAGAGGTCCGGCGCAAGGCTGTAGGCATTGCTCTGAGCATGACATCGAGCAGAAACGTGGAAGAAGTTGTACTGTTCCTCAAGAAGCAGCTTCAAAGAACACAAGAAGCCGATTTTGAAAAGGTTTGCTTTTGCCCTCTTAGTCCTTTAATAAATCCTAATTATTCGTCAGGCCTCAGAATACCGCCAGCTCCTTATTCAATCTATCCACGTTACTGCCATCAAATTCTCCGAAGTCGCAGCTAGCGTTGTGCATGCTCTTATGGAATTTCTCGGGGACACCAACAACCCATCCGCCTTGGATGTTGTCGCTTTTGTTCGGTACGTAAGGCTTCTACTTATCCGAGATGAAAATTTCAAGGGATGAATAATAGTGAAGTTGTCGAGAAATTCCCCGCCCTCAGAGTTGCCATTTGCGAGAAACTCATCTCCACTCTTTCTGAAATCAAATCGGGAAAAGTTTTCCGGGGTGTGCTCTGGATCATTGGGGAATATGTAGAAACGCTTCCAACAATATCAGAAACTATGCGCGAGATTCGCAAGGTGCTGGGTGAAATCCCGATATTGGCATCAGAGCAACGGCTGTTGGATGAAGCTTCAGGTGGAGGGGTTTTGAAAGAAGGGGACGGAGAGTCGAAAGAGAAGGAAAAAGAAAAAGCCAAGGCTGGACGTCCAAGAGTTTTGGCAGATGGTACCTACGCTACTGAGACCGCTTACACAGGTGTTACTGCTGCACAATTGGAGGCAGTCAAGGCTGCAGTCAAGCCCCCTCTCAGGAGTGAGTGATTATATGTGCTTTCGGACTGATCTATCTCTTAACGTGTCGCTGCATAAGTTCTTCTTCTCGGTGGCGACTTCTTCACTGGAGCTGTCCTTGCCTCTGCTCTCACAAAACTCGTCCTCCGCTTTGCACAGCTTTCGCTAGACACTACTGCTTCTAATACACTTATAGCTGAAGCCATGCTTATCATGGCTTCAATTGTTCGCGTCGGCCAGTCTAGATTTGTGACAACCCAGATTGACGAAGACTCGAACGAGCGGATCATGAACTGCATACAAACATTGAGCGAGCTGGGTGTCGAAGAACACAGGCCCATCTTGAAGGAGGTATTCTTGGATGATACAAGGAAGGCTTTCGAGAGGATGCTGAGTGCTCAGGAGGTAAGTTCATCACTTGGTATTTTGAAGGTTGGCAGTGTATAACTGGACACCTGTTGATTAGAAACGTGCAGGAGAAAAGAAGGAGGCAGAAAGCAACAAAGCTGCCGTTACACAGGTTGACGATTTGCTTACGTTCCGTCAATTCTCAAAGAAGACAGTAGATGACACGATTGATGTACAGTTGTTCTTTCCCATTTGGAGCCTATGCACTTATTTATATTCATTTTCCAGTACGATGAAGACGTCGGACGCGCTACCGGTGCTGCAGAAGTGCGGGAGGATTTTATGTCCAACCTGAGCCGTATTACCCAATTAACTGGTACGCTATTGCCTGATTATCAGTCCACATGCCAAAGGACTAGCCTGCAGGTTTCTCGGACCCTATCTATGCAGAGGTCCTTGTCAAGATGCACGGTTTCGATATCTTGCTCGGTATGCCCTCCTTGCTTCGTTTCATACTTCGATTGACCTATCACGGCGTAGACGTCCTCCTTGTCAACCAAAGCTCTGATACGCTTCAAAATCTTTGTCTGGATTTTGCCACATTAGGCGACCTCAAGATCGTCGAACGGCCCTCAGTTTACACTATTGCTCCGCACGGTTTCCAGTCGATCAAGGCGACAATCAAAGTCTCCTCAACCGAAACTGGTGTCATCTTCGGTAGCATACTCTGGGAAGGCCCGAACCTCTCTGAACAATGTGTGATTTTGAATGACATCCACATTGATATCATGGATTATATAAAGCCGACCTACTGTAGTGAGGCCCAGGTGCGATACTTGATATAATTAATGTGCCCACTCAAGTATGCCGCTCACTCTGCTTTGAGCTCTTTAGTTCCGTAGTATGTGGACGGAATTTGAATGGGAAAACCGTGTTAACGTCAACTCTACCCTTTCGTAAGAATGCTTTTCTCATTTTAACTGGTTGAAGTCCATTGATTTCTTTTTTAGTGATCCCCGTGAATACCTTCAGCAAGTCATGAAAGTAACAAATATGTCTTGTTTGACACCAGAGGGTGCGCTGTCTGGTGATTGTGACTTCCTGTCGGCGAATATGTATGCTCGTAGTTTATTCGGTCCGTTGTCAACTCTCCGACTGCACCACACAAGCTGACTCACACGGCTTGCATTGGATTTTAGGGGAGGATGCATTAGCTAACCTGAGTATCGAGCGGACGGATACAGGAACCATCACAGGTCACGTCCGTATCCGTAGTAAGACCCAAGGAATCGCGCTTTCGCTTGGTGATAAGATTACTATGGGTGAGGCATGTCTCCCGCCTCGACATTCACTAATCTAAGCCCTTGCTTCCAGCCCAAAAAGATAGCAAGACCCTCTCCGTGTAAATCCTATACTCATAGATTAATTCAATTGACTTTCTTTGGATAACATCTTTCAACGAGAAAGTAAATGTTCAACTGCCCCTGGAATTTTTTATATTGTATGTCTCGTGCAATATGTACAAGATCAACTATCTTCAATATGTGCAAATAGTAATGTAGGCAAGGACCATGAGGTAACATGGAGATGGACAGAGGGCTGCAGGGCAGTTAGGCAGGCTCATATGAAACGAAGGAACTTTTGCAAATCTATGTAACAGCGGCAAATGATGCGAGGATGAGGATGAATGAAATAATGATAGAAATGCACAGTGCAGAAATAATTTTTAAAGGAACAGAAAATGTTGGAAAATGTGAGATCTTGTAAAGCATGCTAATAATAGTCCAGGTGGTCGAGGTGTGGTTATGAGTTATCGTGCAAGTTGCAGTATGGGAACGTTTTAATCGTTTTCGATGCAAGCGAATTGAGGTCCAATGTTCAAATGCAGATTATTTGATGATGCAGATGGATGAAGTAAGTTGGAAGACAGGTCGAGATATCTTTGCAGAAAATTGATATTTTGAGATTACTCCAGAGTAATTTTGATGTCAAGAGCGTCCAAGGGTAACGTTTAGTAGCCATAATATGCGCGCTGAGAAGAAGAAATTGAGTGTTGTGCTACGCGACGACGCGGCAAACTTCTTACCATGCGATCACTGCCATCAGACTCCAGGTCAGCGAAAATCCAGTATGACCAGCTTTGACTTACAACAACCAAATGACCTTAGAGCCAGTCTTACATCCGCGCAGGGTCACGATGTGGCCTCTGATGCACTCATAGAGAAGAGCTCTCTGGTCCTTATCGGCCTGTTGGAATATCAGTGTGTGATCACAGCGAAAAAAAACAACACTGACCGTGGGCAAAACGCTAGCAATGAGTTGGCTTCCAGTGGCCGAAAGGGCGAGATCGACGATCATAGCGCGCCGAGCACTTTATGGTGTTAAGATCTTCCCTTCCTATCAGGAGTGTAGTACATACCCCTTTGCCGGTTCACACATACGCTTCACAACACGGTCAAGGGTATCCTTACCACCCTCTTTCAGAGCCTTTGTGACGGACTTGGAGCCTTGTTCATTGGTGGAAAATTCAAGGAGTCCTTCCAAGAGATGATCGAGGGTCATGCGACGATGTTTTTCGGAACCATGTTCGAGAACTGCATACAACGATTAGTTTCTCATCAGAAGGCATCATGGAAGATAACAAACTATGTTGGACGCAATACGAGCCCCACTGGTTCTTGGCAACTTCGCTGAAGATAACGGTGCCTTGGTTCAATAGTTCATCCACAATGCCGTCTTTGGCCTCGGGCTCTAAATTCTCGAAAGCATGCTAAAAATACGGAATGAGAGCAAATTTATATACATCAAGTCGTGTCCATACTTGAACAACGAGAGAACCAGTCTCATGGCAAGCGAGAGAGGCCCATTTGCCTTTCAAGGATTTGTTGACACTGTACTATGTCTGAGTTTTGGTATCTTTGTCTGATATTCGACGACGTACTAGGCAAAAATCGGAGGTGCTGGTGGCGTCCAGGAGAGCTCCATGATCTAAAAAAAGTAAGCCGGAGCGATTCGTAGACAAGCTGAACCCGCTAACCTTGCTCCAGACGTGCGATGCATGTTTATTAACCAAAGTTTGGGCTGGATCACCAAGAAGGAGTTCCGAAACGATGAGAAGACGAATATCTTCCTCGCAATCGAGAGCCTTTTGGAGAACATGGCAGCCATAGCAATTAGTGGCTAAGTCAACGATACGACCCCTAGAAGATGTCAAGAGAGGCAAACTGGGAATTGAATGACGACCTTGCCTCATGCAGCTGACTATTTTCCTTCTCTCCTCGGCAGTAGAGGCAGCCTCTAAGCACCTTTGAACTGCCCAGTTGCCGAAGCTGGCATTCATCAGTTCTTATCACGATCCATGCCTGCTTCATCAACTTACCGGTGAGCCATCATCTCGAAACCACGAGCACAAATAGCATCGACAATTTTTGAACGTTCCTCTGTATCTGCGACTTTGAGTTTTTGCTGAAGGAAGATAGAGGCTTGCTGGTCTGACGACTTGATAATACGAGAGACAAAAATATGATACGGGGGTGAGGAGGAAGGATGAAGAAGAGACAAGAAGTTGATCGGCTAATTTCATACACATTTTAGTCTCCGGGCGTCGGGATCGTAAAAGACTCTATACTTACCTCATGAGCAGTCTGGGAAGACTGAGGTGGAGAAGGCTGTTGGTGTATGAGCGTAGAGCGCAAGGACTCGCTATGTCCAATCTGATTTAAATTGAAGTCTAAAGCTGCCTTCTCACTGGGAAGGCGCCAGTCGGGGTGCAAGGCTAAAGGTTGTTGAGAAAGCGGTTGTTGGGTAAGACGCCAGTCCATTTGAGGAAGGCGATTGGTTTCTTGAATACGACGCGGCAACGGAGAGCTGTAAATTGATTGTACATGTGAAGGCGAGGTGTTAGGGAAAAGTGTGTGTAAATTATGGGTCTGTGGCGCAGGGGTGGGTGCTTCAGAGAACGGCTGGAATGGCGGGATACCAGCCGACGAAGAATGAGATAGGCTATAGCGAAGGTTTCCAGGAGTGGCTTCTAAGCTGTCAGACAGTTTGACAGGCGCAGTCTGTTGATCGAATAGCAAAGAGGAAGAAGGAGTCAAAGACAAGTTATGAGCCGAGTCATACGGAGACTGGCCCGGATTTTTTGGGTCGAACAGAGCTCGAGCTGGTGAAAGGTCGGTCGGCGTGAGCAACGCCGACGACACCGATGCAGGAGAGAAATCTGGATTTTGGCTCACGTCAAGATTGAGCTGAGGCTTTTTAGCAAAAGGAGCAGGCGAATTGAGATTAAGAGTGCGAAGGAGCTGTTCAACATGCTGAGAATTGGAAACGGTGAGATTATGCGCTCTGAAACGAATAATGATAGCATATACCCACAGTGTCTTCGTATTTAGGGCTATTTTTCTTCCTGCCGTCGCCAATAGCGCCGACGTCTTTACTAGAATAGGACATAGTGTTCAATGACCCGAAAACGTCCTCACGACTGATCAAAGGCAAATTGGAGGGAGACTTTTGAAAGCCACCAAGACCGTGGAGATCGACTGGATCTCGTTCAGCTGCGCGAGAGAATGAGTCGAGGGCACGAGGCCAAGCGGTTTCAGAGGGCTGAGGTTGAGGAGCCCAGATGGAAGCACCCAGACCAGCACTAGACTGACGAGAACGAGGAGGACTAGAGTCGTACAGAGACAGATACTTTGTGGAATCCTGAGGAAGAGCCATGGCGAGCTGCTTGAGGAGATGATAGTGGTAGCAGACCAAGAGGCGACAAGGGTCTTTTTGAATTTTTTATATACAGCTGCTTCTTTCCTGGCATCAAATTCCATTTTCAGTTGTACCCCTACTCCGACGAGAACTCCTTCCCACGTCTCATGTAAGCCATCTGTGAGCTTGTCGCTATCGCCAATGCTCCAGACAAGGTCAATGTAAAGCGAGAGTATGCCAGAGAAGAATTGCCCAGCAACCTTGGTATTGCCAGTTAAAATCCAATTTAAGCCACACCTTGATTATGCTCAGGGTCAGGAGCGATCAGAACACACTAGGATACAATGTCCATTCAACGAATACTGCTGTCTAACATGACCAGGAAATGTCTCTGCAGTCTCATTCGTGGAAACAAGATGGGCCATTCATCGCCTATCACAGTCTCTTCGGCATTCAACACCAGTCGGCCCTCCCCAAAACGTGCAACTGGACTTGGTCCATAGATGACAATACAGAATGACAACACCCTGAACAGAAGCTATATACGTAATTTCGTATGCACAGTGGTGCTGCTAGAGCTAACGGAGACATTTCGATTTCGATGACGGAGATCAAGGTGACGTAATAGATTAACGACCAAGGATTGGAAAATTACAGACGGCCCCGATAGAAGCTAGTTTAACATAATATATATATATGATGCTTCTATGGAGATTACTAGCTTAGTCTTGGTCCAATTTTGCCGAAATGGCGTGTGTTGACTTCACTCATCATCTCCATATCTGATTAATCCACCCTCATCCATGAGTCGCGGCTTAGAGTAGACAAGGGTCTCATCCGAAACACAAAAAGGTGGTGGATACATGACGGCTGATGAGAACAAGTCAGCCAATGTCACGTCAACTGCGCGGGTCAGAAGACCAGACCTTGTGAGTTCCAAGGACAACTCGCCAGAACCTCGTTGAAAGAAGGTTCACTAACATTCATATTTAGAAGACCCCAAACCCAACTGTAACCATTGCCTATAACGGACATGAAGTCCAGGATATAAATTCATCCACCACATCGTAGGTTAGTGGCTGGGACTCGGTTCCTTCTTTATGAAAGGCAAGCAGCGCGGCAGAACTCATGACAAAACTACCGTCCGGACAGTCGAATAATGACAAGAGAGTCGACCTATCGACGGAGAGCTCAAATCACAGAAAAATAAGCATCCATTCACGAACGCGAAATACACTGACCATCATTCCGCGGATTTCTGGATGAAAAGAGACTGAAAGATCGACCATCAAAAAATAGACGCTGGACTACGCTGGAAAAAGGAACTTACCGGGGTATAACTGGGCGTTAGAAGTCGTGACATCGACGTCCCAAAACAGCGAAAAAGACCAGAAAAGTCACTCCACCCTCGCCGACAATAGCCAAGAAAATCGATTGTGATTCTCGTGCGTGCTGCATGACAACAACCTACCGAAAAATTAGCTGACAAATCAACGATCTGTCAAGGACATTGTAACTCAGGGGTAAGTTCAATACAATCATATGATATGTCGAACTAGTTTTTATAGATGTTTCTCGGTATATTTAAGAAGGGATTTGATATCATCAATCGAAAAAAAGGTTCTCAACGAGGGTCGCAAGCAAATGGAATAAAGGCACAAAGAGAGAAACAACGGTGCCTTCATCGTAACTGAACTACTAACGGATCAATTTTCCTTCAAACCATGCCTCGCATAAGAGAGAAACCTGAACTGGGTAAAATAGACACCTACACCAAAAAATTGCCCGCTCTCTCGTACGTGTTCAAAGAATTCTCTCCCTCTTTTTTTTTCTTTGGAGCTGGAAAGACGTCACAAACAAGGAACTCGCCTCATTGGCAATGTGAACTGATTGATCCACCCAACCGTATCCTAGAACCTATGCACTAGGCCCGCACTGATGGAACCTCTTACTCTACCCTTAAAGAAGACTTGGACAAATTAAATCATGTAATCTCATGTCCGCAGCCATCAGCGCCACCGTAGGGTTTGTACGCCTTGATGGATGAATGGCAAGTCAAACATGGCGACGAACACACGACTTGACATGTCAAAAAAAGAACGGGGACGGAGATCTGCCTGCCAAGGCAACCAAGGTGATCGGTGCACATAGGTGTAAAGTTCCATGCAGAGCGGAAGTTGCGGGGATACTGAATAAGACTCAAGTCGTAGATTGGTAGGGAAGAAAGTTGCAGATGAAAGACATGAGGTGGTGACCTGGACGCGGCTGGAGCAGTGACGGAAACGCCAGGTATGGCGGAGGATGCCGTCATATGGGATAGAAGAAAGCGGCGAGCGAGTAGAGTTATTACCCAGTGTTCCCGCGACTGTACGAGCTGAACTGGTTTGTGGCCAAGTTAGTCTGGGCGGGGATCAGGACGGCGATCACAGGCATTGATGATATATATAATATATACACCTATAGATTGCTTGAGCAGCCGCCATGTCCGTGCTCTACCTCGTACCCGCAGAAATCCTTACCCGTATCGCTGTGTTTCTTGCTTGCCATGACCCGTACTCGCCGCCGAATGACTTGCTCACTCTCCAGGCCACCCACCCCGACCTCAACCTCAGCCTTAACTGCCACATCAATCCGGCCCTCTGGGCTGCCGCCTTCCGTTTCCGCTTTGACCATCTTGCCGTCCTTCGCCGCAACTTCCGCCCGAATGGCCGTGACTACTATGACCAGTTGCGCCAGTACACAGAAACCCTCGCCGCGGTGCGAAGGCGAGATGCCGACCCGGACGAGGAAGCGATTCGGACGATCTATGTGATGCTGCTCGATAATAACGGTAAAAACCGCAGCCAGCTCGAGAGGGCTGGGGTCGATGAGTTCCTGTACCTACACCTGAGGACTCGACTGAACGCCGAGAGCCACGACGGCTGGCCGATCGAGAGTGCTGAAAATGCGTATGTTCTGTGGGCATTGTGGCTGTTGACGACGCCTGGCAAGCTGGCCGAGGAGACGACAGCCGACCGCGAGCAGACAGTGGCGCTGCTGCTGCCGTATGTGCTGAATCCATACCGGTACTGCCAGGCAGAGACGCCCCCCTGCCACTTTGCCTGTCCCCTTCCATCTCTCCGGCCGGCCTTTTCTATCTCCATGCCGTCCGCACACGGCCCGTATCCCGTCTATGCCGATCCCGGCCGGCTTGTTGCCCTCCCGTACTTTGGCTCCATGCCCGCATTTGCCCCGCCTCCGGTGACG
>Ga0157366_1000379_pt1 | contig 20636 bp, 29 predicted proteins | sample AttbisABBM1_FD_113149 | JGI IMG/M metagenome (GOLD analysis project Ga0157366, IMG submission 113149) | Fungus gardens microbial communities from leaf cutter ant in Botucatu, State of São Paulo, Brazil - Atta bisphaerica ABBM1 | ecosystem: Host-associated > Fungi > Mycelium > Unclassified ...
ACCTTTCTGAATGTCCTGCAGATGGTAAGTCATAATGTATCTGGACAATTTTTTGTCTCAGATTGTTATTCATGCTCTTAGAAATATATATTTTTCCTCTGTATAGTAATAGTCCATTCTCATAGTTCTAGTCTTGTAAGGACTTTCCAAATTCTCATGGTCCTGACTGAAGAAGAGACCTGAAGAAGAGACTTATAGTCTTTTGTGACTTCATCTGATAAAAGTGCTGCCTTGACTTTCTTTAGAATTATATTATCATTCATGAATGACTCAGGAGAAGCCTCTAATGCATTGATTGCAAAAAACTCAGGTTTTAATAGTACTTGGTTTGTATTATCCCCATCTCATGATCTACTCTTCTGAACAAAGAGTCTTTAGCTTGCATTGTCTTTCCTGGTTTATGATAGAGTATATAGTCAAAATGGGTCATATAAAGAGCCCATCTTGCTTGTCTTCTAGTTAGCTCTTGAACTATTCTGAAGAATGTAAGGTTTTGATGATCTAACTAAATCTCAATTTTATGTGGATGTCCTTCTAAATGATGACAATACTCTTCTAATACTCTTATTATTGCTAGTAATTCTTTATCATAGATTTCATAGTTTCTTTCATGAATATCTAATGACTTGGAAAAGAAGACAACTGGATACCATAATCCAGTAGTCGGCATTTTTTGTGATAAAACTGCACCAGTAGCAAAATTACTTGTATCTGTAGATAATTTGAAAGAATCTTCATCATTTGGTATTTTTAGAACTGGAGCAGTTGTAAAGGCCTTTTTTAGCATCTCAAAAGCATTTTGTTGTTCTATACCCCAATTCCAGATACTATCTTTTTTGGTTAGATCAGAGAGTAGTTTTGACATCTTGGCAAAGTTCTCAATGAACCTTTGATAAAAATTCACAAAGCCTAAGAATGCTTGTACTTGTTTGACTTTTGTTGGTACTGGCCACTTCAGAACTCCTAAAAGCTTTTCTTCATCTATTTGCACCTTGTTTTCTGAAATAATTACACCCAGATACTTGATACTACTTTGTTCAAAGAAACATTTTTCTGCCTTAGCATAAAGATCATTTTCTTAAAGTCTTTTCAGCACTTTCTTGACCAATTACCTATGTTCTTTCTTATTTATCCCAAATATGAGAATATCATCTAGATACATCATTATATATCCTATATAGATTAAATCTCCAAGTATATCATTCATCATACTTTGGAATGTTGCTGGTGCATTAGAAAACCCAAAATACATAACTTTAGCCTCGAAAAGGCCTCATTTTGTAATGAATGCTGTTTTCCATTCATCTCCCTTTTTAATGCAGATATTATTATATCCTTATCTTAAGTTAATTTTTGTAAATATTGAGGCATGACTAAGTAATTCAATTAGGTCTGCAATTCGGGGAACTGGATAACGATTCTTGATAGTTATTCCATTAAGGGCTCTATAATCCATAACTGGGCATAAACTTCCATCATGCTTTTTTACAAAGAAGAATGATGCTGCTATAGGGCTGGTAGATAGTTGAATATAGTCTTTTCTAAGTTTCTCATCAATCCATAAGTCTAGAGAGTTTCTTTCTGACACTGAAAGTGGATAAATCTTTGCTGGTTTAGAAAGTATTGCATCTTTCTCAAACTTAATTGCATGGTCATATGGCTTCCATAATGACATTCTCTCTAACTAAGTCTTTGAGAATACATTTTTATATTATTCAGGTACATATGCTTTCCAAGCTTTTATATCCTCACAGCCTAATTCTCTATATTGATCTTGATTGCTGAGTAAAGATACAATTACCATTATCTGTTGGTAATTACCTGAATCAGTTGTATCTGTCCAGCTCAGTATATGGTTGTCAGGGTCTTCATCTTCTATATTGTTCAATGAAGGTGATTCACTGACATCCAGTTCAAGATAAAGCTTATTAGTACCTACTTCTACATCTCGTGTTTTATGGGCTTTATAGGTATATATATTCAGACATCTAGTGAACTCCCATTGACTCTTTTGCCAATTGATAGTTGGATTATGTTTATATAAGTATGAATATCCAATCATCATTTCTTTATTTCCTAACTAGGTGATGAAAAGATGTTGTCTTGTTTTATAAGATCTAATCTCTACATAAGCTTGGATATACTCTGTAATTTGTCCTTCTTTGTTAGGAGTACTATCTGCATTTACTACTTTATACAGATTTGCCAATTTTTATTTTACCAAGTTGTTATTTTCTACAAAAACTCTGTTGATGAAGTTTGTAGTGGCTCCTGAATCAACTAAAGCCTCAGTCTATACTTTTTTACCCTATACCCAAAGTGTAACTGGAATTTTAAAGGAGGTTTTCTTGTTGCATGCTACATTACTACAAGATTTCAGTATTACTTTTGAATTCTTCAAGCTAATAGGGGGTATACTATCCTCTAACTGTAGATTACAGACATTATTCTCTACAGTCCCAATAGAAAATCCAAGTTGGGATTTCCTTTTCCCTTTCTCTTTGGAGGGCTAAGATCAGAGATTTCCTCAATAGACATGCTATTTATATTAACATCTTCAGATGGAGGGTCTGAGTTGTTACTTTTCTCCTCTAATAGTTTTATCAGTCATGCTTTGAAGGACTGATTTTTATTTCTAGAACCTAATGAAAATATGTTTTAGGAAGAACTTTTCTGAGGTCTTTTATCTTCATTTCCAGGTTTGTTATAACAATCTACTATATTATGTGACTTTACTTTACTTTTAAAGCCTTTATGTACACATATTTGACAGTATCATAAAATCTTCTCTTCTTTTTTCTTAATAAAAGGATTAACTTAGTAGTATAAGTATTAAAAGGAACTGGAAGTAATGCTATACAAATAGTTAACCTTGGCTTCAATAGATAATATTATATCTAGCCTATCTATCATGTGGTCATGATTTTGGATAATAGAAGCTTGAAAGAGCTTTAAAAAAGTGTAAATCTATACAATTCAAATCTCAAAGTGTTAAGATAAGAAAAGAACCTTGTATTAAGATTAATACAAGAGAACTTAATGGAGTTCCAAATACAAAGTATTTACCTTATATACACTTGACTAATAGTCTATGCTATACTAAACTTAGCCTATCCTAAAGAATATATAGTATGACATCATTATTTTAAAACCTCCTATGTCCTTCTATGTGATATATGATAGATGTGTGATATTATGCTAACTTCTAATCCTAAATCTGAAAATGAAAATGAAAATGAAAATAAGAAAATAAAATAAAATAAATAAAGTTCACTATCTTCAACTTTAACATTATGAGATTGATGAAAAATGCAAAGTTTGGTCCTTGGATTAATTAGAATAGAGTATGATCCACACTAGAAGAAGATAGGAAGAGTACAGATGTCAGATAGTGTCATGGTATGCTTGAACCCTTATATTTTATTTTGATTTTCTTTTATTTCTTGGATGATGAAGAGGCATGTGACTGTGGTCACATGACACATCACATAACATGATGTCATAAGCCTAGAATCTATGGAAAGAGGCTAGAAGAATAATATTAAGGTATATGTTAACAGCATATTCATCTCATGGCAGATACATAGACATTAGGGTAGGGTTATTTATCATTAGCATGGACCATGTGTTACTAGTATATATAGTATAGGAATATATTGGGGACTCCTTGTTGAGTTCTTTTGTGATCTCTTTGAGATATTTTGTCTTTAAGTTTACTTAGCAGTCTATTGGTTGTCTTGACTAGTGGTTGCCACAACAGATAGTATGTGACACATAATTAGTTACCTTCTAAAATTAGCTTGACATCTGCTATGACAGATAATAGCCCTACTAGGTATGAGTGCTTGCACACAGACTATCACTATTTTGTATATATACTTCTATATCTGAGGATTAGATCTCAAATTTAACAACATATTATACTGTTTCAGAACCTTCTATAACTTGTGACATGTGATACTCTCTTCTTCACCACAAATTATAACTATATGACACCTAGTTGCATTATCCATGAATATGATAAGTTCTTCTACTTGATTTATCCCCCTTCTGTACAACATCCATGGACTTCCACTTGAGGCAAGAACTATACTTAATAGTAGCTACAATCTTACACTATAATCACAAGAGCTATGACTCCTGTTTGGCACCATCAATCTGATCATTCATTGGTGCTTCATGTTTCGCACTCTTTGGAGTCCACTACGTGCTCGCTTTGACATATCTTCTCAATTGCCACGTCAAAGCCTGTCTAGCGTAGATGGGCCGACACCTGAAGACTTTGCACAAGATGTTTTGGTGGAGTTGATGCGCAATTCCGTTGAGCAGCTGAAGCTGGCAGACCAGCTTGAGGACAGGATTAAGGTATGTAGTCAGGGAAGGGTTTATGGACACTTATTCTGAAATCTTTTGAGCTACTTGAAGAGATCTTCCGGATTATGAATCAGTCCTCATATACTAAGGGTGTCTTTCGAGAAACGGACGGCTTCATCTGTCTATACAACGTTCTGTCGACAATCCGATATACGGATTCTAATGAAGTGAAGGAAGGGGCAAGACTGCTCAGGCTTATTCGACTGATTTTGGAGATCGTGTCCGATGCAACGTTTGAGCACGATGAGAACCTAAGATTCTACCAGGTGAGCCTGCCACATGACTACTGCATGAACACCGTTGATTTTTTATCGCAGCTATCGATTGGGTATGAGCCACTTGCTTCGGCACTGGAGACATTGCCAACCAATGCAGAAACGACCACCGCAATACTTGGGCTTCTGTTTTCCTTCATGGTTCATGATTTTACAATGGAGAATCTGTTGAAAGGCCTGCATTGCTTGGAAATCGACACTGTAGATGACCTTCTCAAGAAGTATGACCCGAATCCACAACTCATCCGGCATCCGCCAGCCCTGTCGTTACTCTGGAGCTTCAGTCAACGTGGTTGGACTAGTCCTTCTCTTAGGTTAGGCTTATCCAGAATCCTGGGTCATCTTGCGAGCGCTCGTCATCGTAACCTTGCTGCCATGAGTGATGCAGGTCTTCTGTTGCCTATTCTCGACCACTTTCGTTCGTCAAAGGGCGACTCATCTGTGTCGGAGAAGGAACGGCATGCTTGGCAAAAACTTCTGAGACAGTTGTTAGAGCTCCGTGCAGATCCTGCTTATGGCAGGGTAATTTTACAAAAGACTATCCAAGAAGGGGGCACGTTGGACCCGGAGATTTTGGATCTTGTTCGTTATGGGATGAAGTCACGTTGGGTTGACCACTTTTCCCTGGAGTCAGTTTCTGGTATCAAGGTGAATGATTTGGAAAGAAAAACTTTGCCTAACTCAGGGATCACGTTCCTCGTACGTATTCTGCAATCTGGATTCGATACTTGAGATTCACGTTTCCAGGCATGGATCTTCCTCGCCCGAATGCCTTCGGAATATCCTCTTGCACTATTTACTATTTCTATCGACTCAAAACCTGTCATCACACTGCGCATTCATTCAGAAGGAAAATTTGAGCTCTCGACCTCGTCAAGTCGCGATTCCGTCGTATTCTCCAAGGCAACCATTCATAGATCTCGCTGGACTCACGTAGCGCTTGTTTATTACCCCAGCAGGTCATCAAGTCCCAGTATTCGTATGTCCCATGGACTATCTTTTACCTGCTATTGATCTTTACCAGGTCTCTCCTTGGATGGAGTCATCCAGGATGGCATTAATCGGGTATACCCCCAACCCATTGTAAAAGGACCTATAATATACACAATAGGAGGATGTCAATTGGATAAATCACCTAGCTGGTGTATATCTTCCGCTTATCTGGTTGCTACGCCGATTCGTAGGCATTTGAGCTCACTTTCTCCAGTGTATATAAACTGACAATGACAGCTGACGACTTAATAAGGTTCATTTATCATCTAGGCCCTCGTTACGTCGGAAATTTCCAGGACTCGAACCTTATTAAATTCTTGACCTATGAAGCATCGACATTGTTGAACATGTTCCTCGCAACTGTTGGATCTAAAAGTCCTTCTCGAGTTGGAAGCTCCCCTATTTTGAAAGCCCTTCGGGAAGGTATGGACCTGGACGAATCAAAGATGATATTTTCAATTAGCGCCACCAGTCTTCCATCAGCAGGAGTTGTAGATAAGTTGCCTGTAGTTGGTCTTGTGACTAGCGCTCAGGCAGAAGGTGATGTATATTTGGTGAAAGCTGCTTGTTTCGACGCTGCATTGTGGACCATTGGCGGTGCTGCAGTAGCTTTGAGGCTTGTGCAATTAGCCCAGGTATGTTTTCAGGGTATAATATTACAACGAACGACATTTGTTCACATATGTAATAGTCCCCGCACGAGATTTCACGTACTCTGAGCATCTTGACAGATAGCCTGAGGAACCATTGGCAGAATTCAGAGGACATGGAACGGTTACGTGCGTTTCATATTCATACTCAGGATTCCTCATGAATCTGTTTCATTTGTCTTTGCAGGCGGCTACGAGATATTGACAGATATGTTACGGCGAAAGGGTCAGAACATCAACCTTACGAGTTTTGAAATACTGTTTGGGTTCTTGGGGATCAATCCGCGCTCTCCTGAGTAAGTCAATCTCTTGGCTTAACACTTTCGAATGATTCAGCTGGTCCTCAGACAATCCACGATCGTCAACCTTGGAGCATATCGAGCTCTTGCCCTCGACTTCGAGCTGTGGTCTCGTACCCGGAAGGAAATTCAGACTGTTTACTTCGAACATTTCATCACTCTAATGGAGACAAGCCGTTTCAAAATGTTCAACATCGTACAGCGTTTCTCGAAGTTGAACCTTATTCGCAAGTTATTATTTGCACTACAGGCTGAATGGTTCGATGGCGAGATGTCAAGTCGGCTTATTGACACCCTGAACATTGCGTGTCGGGCAGATTTTTCAAGGGATGGAGCCATCAAGCCTATCGTCTCATACCTGGCGGCTAATCTTCATGAGAGTGAGTGTTGATAGTCCTTCTCTTGTGTTATTGTTTCAATTTCATCGAAGAGTTCGTTCAATCTGGCTCCCCAAGCTCAAGCTCAACCCTGCCTCGCATTCACTTATGTACATCCAGGGGAAAACCAGAACAAGTTCTCGAGGCCTTAATATCTATCCTTTCTAGAAAGGAATTCTACGTCAAATTTGTAGCAGCCCTTCCTCTTACCCGCATCTGCCTGCTTCTCCTTGGAAATAGTCCTTCCTCCGCGGTTGCAGCCCAAATTCTCAAGCTTTTGAATGCTAGTGTTGGATTCTCTACTTCATTCATTCGCAAATTTGAGCTTGTCAGTGGCTGGAGTGTACTCAAGATCATATTGCCCTGCTCGTGGAGCAAGGATGTCAGTGATGCTGCCTTCGATCTTCTCCTTGGTAGGACAGGGACCTATAGGTCCCAAGATGTTTCATTACGGTGTCCACAAATCTTGCCCACTATCTTAGCTGCACTACAATCTGGTTTAAATGCTGTAGCCTCGACTTCTCACGTCCCTGAGAACTCTGATTTGCATCTTCGGCTACCTCTTCCTTCTCCAGCATCAGAGCCCGGGCCGCATGCCGTTATGCCTTGCTCTGAACAGGCAGCGACCATGGAGGTGCTTATAGAAAATCTACTTGATCTCCACTCGACAACGGCGCAATTCCGCTCCTTATTTCAATCTCACAATACAACACAGTTGTTCATCGATGCGTACAAAAGTTTTGTGAAGTCGCTCACTGAGTTGTCGGAAATAAATGCTAGGGCTTTGAGAATTCTTGAGAAGCTAACACATTTCGGGCTGGCACTTGCACTGGATAACTCGGTCGCTGGGTCACAAAAGCGTGAGGCATGTGTTATTGATAATGCTATGCCTTTAGAAGGACATGCTTACGACCACGTCATTACTAGATACTCGATGTCATTCCAACGGCGGAGGGTATTTTGAACCCGAGCACCAGCCAAGCGGTTATTGACCCAGGCCTCATAGCTGATAACAGAACCATTCGTCAAAGAATAACTTCAGCAAGATTTGGTTTACAGGTTGGTGAAAGAACAATTTTCAAAATCGTGGCCAGGATTGGAAATTGGAGGAAAACAATCCAAGCCTCTGAAAGGAAGATTCTACGGAGAACAATCCTCGATCTGTATGTTTTACTTCAAATCTGTTCTTCCTAACTACTGATGTCCCTGATTCTTTTGTGTTAATAGCTGTGAGACGCGGCGTCAGGTTTCGCAACTGCAAGAGTGGACCAAATCGCTCACCTCGGAGCGGGGCCTCTGGCCAAGCCGAGAAACCTTGTTATGGAGACTCGATGAGACAGAGGGTCCAAACCGCATACGGTGGGTAGCATGGATTTCAGTAGAGTCGTTGACTGATGTGCATACAACTCAGGAAAAAGCTTGAAGCAGAAATTGCTGGAACTCTAAGTTCCAGAGCAACTATTGGAGAAACGAGTAATCGAAATATACAAGAACCTGAAATCGAGGTGAATCAGAATGCCACTGAAGTACCACCATGGGTCGAAACATACGAAATTTCAACAACTGACATGGATGGTAAAATTCCTCCCGATAATAAGGATTCTAAACTCACACTCATTACTACATCAAGAACCTGCTCTATCGGAGGACGTGATTGATGACAAACTACGTCATATTCGCCATGAACTTGAATCCGGAGACGTAATTGATGCTGTGGCCACTGTAGCGCGAGTTGTTGGTGTTGACTCATCTCGTGAGTTGACCGAAACGTAAAAAAGCATCCCAGCAAACTGAAGTCCTTGAGCACTGCAGCTGGTTTGTTTATTATAGGAAAGACACATCTCTATATGCTTGATGGAGTGGTTGAAACTAATGATGGAGAAATTGTTGATGCCCATGACGCACCCAAATGTTTCGTGTTCTTACCAGGAAGCATCGTAGAGTTGAATGGACGTCAAAGAGCACTACGATGGTACGTCTTGGAAATTCATAAACATTTTCTCCTACACCGAGTTGATAATGGTTTACTTAGGGCCCACAAACAAGTTGCAGCTCACAGTGAAAAAAGTTTCCTATTGCGAGATGTTGCGTAAGTGTTCGTTTTTCAATCTCAACCACAAGGAGCATTGTGAAAATATGCTGTGCCAGTCTCGAGATATATTTTAAGGACAACCGCTCGTTATTGATAGTATTCCTTGATAAGAAACAACGTGCGGAAGCCAGTCAACGATTGTCAAATATCGCAAACGGAAATGTTCTTCCGTCGACCCCAGGACTCTTACGTACTCCCAACTTGGGTAAGCCGACAAATGAATCATGAGTTGGAGGTGCTGCTGAGTCAGAAAAACCAGATGACTTGTCTACAGCGACGAGAAAATGGCAGGCTAGAGAGATCAGTAATGTAAGGTCTCTCAGTGTGTTTTGTTTGAATCAAATTGTTAATCTACTCCTTTAAAGTTCACATATATAAGCATTTTGAATCAGGTTTCGGGGAGGACTCCCAATGATGCTACGCAATACCCCGTCTTCCGTGTGTCCCAGTCCACTCTTTGTTGATTGGCCGCTAATATGCTACAACTCCTGTATAGCCTGGATACTCAAGGACTACACATCAGAGAATCTCAATCTTGCGTCCCCCTCCTCGTACCGCGAGTTCGTCCTGAGCAGCTATTTGTTTGATCTGTCGTATTCACCGGACGTTATGTAGCTTATCGAAGCCTATGGGTGCATTAACGTCCGCACGTGTGGAAGCTGCAAAGATGCGATACGAGAACCTGGAGAGTGTCGGCGAAAAACCATTCCATTTTGGCACGCACTTTAGTTCGTCGATGATTGTTTGCCATTTTTTGATCCGCCTCGCCCCATTCACTGGTATGTTCAAGACCTTACAAGGTGGAGATTGGGATTTGCCAGATCGACTTTTCAGGTCTAGGTTTTGATCTTTTATAGGTATGGCTCATTGACAGATTGCAATGCATTAGTGATATTGCACGAGCCTACGAGTCAGCTGCTCATTATATTCGAGGTGATGTCAGAGAACTGATACCGGAATTTTTCACCTGTCCTGAGTAAGCGGAGAATTGTAGTGGACCATTGATGTTATCAGTTGACCGAACAATCCAGGTTCCTGGAAAATACGGCTAATCACGATTTCGGGATCCAGCAGAGCACGGGTGAGAGAATACATGACATAAAGCTACCTCCCTGGGCACAGGGAGATCCTTTTTTATTCATAACTCTTCATCGTAAGGTGTGCCAGTCTCTCTTTGGTACTCTTGATCTCTCTAATCAGTAACGTGACTAGGCGCTCGAAAGCGATTACGTTGGCGAAAACCTACCAGCATGGATTGATCTCATTTGGGGCTATAAACAGAAAGACCCGGATTCACTAAACGTCTTTCATCCCTTTTCCTATGAAGGTGCAGTAAGTGAGTCTCAGGATCGACAATTATTAGGATTCCCCGTTGATTTTGCACCAGATTTGGATGAGATCACTGACCAAGTAGAGAAGCAAGCTACTGCGGGCATTATTCATAATTGTGGGGGGGACTTGTATTTTATCCTGCAACAATATCACCTGATCTAGTCTTGTATAGTTGGACAGACACCGCGAAAGCTATTTACAACCCCTCATCCTTCAAGATCTAATCATGGTTTATCAACTCTCCCCCTCGGAATTTTGCATGGCATCGAGGAAGATCCACAGCTCCTCACTCAAAGCATGCGCTCCTTTCGAGGTGAGATTGAGTTTATCCAACTCAACTCTAAGCTGACTGCTTACATAGACCTGGGGCCTTCAACACCTGTCAAAGAGCTACTGTTAGATCCCTCGGGCGAGAAGGTCACACCCCACCCCCAAGGCATTCTAACTGTTCCTCAATATCCCCATGAGAAAATAGAGTGGAATCTAGAAAAGCGAGAGATCCGGCTGTTGGTGGACCACAAAGTACATCATCCAATGCTAGAGTGACGTATATCTGACCCCTCCCCTGATTTTCATCATAGGTTGTCCAAGTCATCGAAAATACTTGTTGCACCTGCGCAACTTTCATCGACTCGGATCACCTTCTTACGGGTCTGAGCGATTATACAGTTCGGAAATGGAATTTGCATCACAACACCAATTTGACCTCTAGCTTGTCCGAAAAACTGGACATGACCCTATCCAATATCATGCGGATACATACTGACGATGTCACCTGCATCACTGCGTCAAGAACATGGTCTATCATTGTGTCGGGTTCACGCGATGGTAGTGCTGTAATCTGGGAGCTAAACCGAGGAGGATATGTGCGCTCCATATGGCACCCTCGGCGAACAGATGGTGACACCACAGTTAATCTAGTAGCCATCAATGAAAGCACGGTACGCTCGCACTCGTGCTCAACCATGCCATCAGCTGAACATTTCTTCTGTGTCAGGGCTTCATTGCGTCATGTTCAAGCCTCGCTCTTTGCTTACATACCATTAACGGCCGCCCAATTGCGACCCTCGATCTCACCACCCACCCATCATTTTATTCCCCACATGTCCCCACAATAACGTCTCTGGCCTTTCATGAGAGAGAGTATTCACATTTGGGAATACTTGGTACAGGTGCGATAGATGGTATTATCACTCTTTGGACGTGGAAGCACAATGGTTCCGAAATCAAAGACGAGCCTGCCAATGCTTCTCCACGCTGGGTATTTACTGAAGTTCGGAGGTTGAAGGCACGCAATTTACCTGGTGGACGACCGCCCTGTGTTACGGCACTGAAGTTCTCCGGGTATGTTGGTATTTTTCCCTATCGCAAAAATGGAACTCAAAATATGGACAGTGAAAAACTTTTCCATGGTGAAGAAACGGGAAAGTGTTTTTCATGGACCCTTCCTGACTCGGACTGATCGTCTTGTAACCATTATTTAATTAGTTTTTGTTGATGTCTGTTTTGCAACTTTTTTCTGTTGTATCCTTCAGAATTTATTCAGTGGTTGTCAATTATCATAACCCTGATTAAGATTTTTGTGACATTCATGAGCAGAACCCAAACTATAGCGAAAACTTATCTCGAGCATTAACAACTTGAGACTTTACGACAGATTGCCTTGAGCAATGCAAGGGTAAGAACGGTAAAGCTTCCAACCTCTCTCCTCCGAGACTTTAAACGTGTATTTTTCCTCTGCTAACACATGCAACGCATTGATCAGTGGTTTCAAGTCAGAAACAGCTTCCAACTCTGTTGGAAATGAGTTTAATCTCATAAAATGAAGTAATGTGAAATTCGTACCATGCAATGCAAAATACTTGGGAATTCTCTGAGCCTCAGGGTCAGGCGATATAGTGACACCTGACTTCAAACCATCTATACATTTAAATAATCGGGAACGGAATAAGCCCGGCACTTGATTTCCCATGGAAATGATGGTTTGCCAGGCCTTGGTCAGGGCATCTGCACCCTCAAGAGGATGTTCTTGATCAATATCTAGTCCATGAGTGACAACCCACTGCGTCGGATTGCCCATGGCTAGTCCAGTACTCAAGCCCTCTGCTTTGACGTCGCTCTCCAAAACTGCCTCACAGGAGCGCCTATCTAGAACACCGAGACGCTTGATAAGAGCAGTTTCCCGGGGACTCCGGTTTTCTCGCAGACGAGTATAGGAAGGATCTTGAAAGATTGACGTAGAGTCTATATCGTATAGCGAAATCCAGCTCGGCTTTTTATCATCGGCTGCCTGAAATCGAGCACCCGTGAGAAATGCAGGGATGTGATTGAGACGCAAGGGGACGTGTTCGTTGTTGTACCAGTCTACGGTCGATCGAATGTCAAAAGCAAGAGGCTCGAGGTATTGTAAGCAGGACATACCCTGGAATTCATCCAAGTCGACCTCGCCAGGCTCAGAAAGAACTGCTAAAAATCCTTTAGGCATTAGATGATGATAAAGGTGCGGAATAACAATTTAGTTCACAAGGATCCTATTCGAGCGGTCCGGACAATTTGACAGCTGATTGAAGACAATTTGATATGCTTCGTCGGCCAAAAATAACTCCAGACGGGTGGGTGAACAGGCGCTTAACAAAGACTTATACAGGAATTTTCAATGAGGGACATTTTGTTTGTCCATTTTCCGTCAGTCACATTTTACATAATCATAAGGACTATTGTATCTAGTTCTTCCAGTTTGTTGTCTGAGATACTGAGGTGAGAATACCCTTTCATTTCGGACACTCCTCACAATTTAGTTGTATAGGCTTGCACGTTTCCTTGTCTGCGAGCTAGCGGCACTTCCCTGAGCTCCTCGGCCACTATGAAGACCCCCATACTAAACCCGAACAACTACCTTAGTAACTTGACCCCAGCTGACGCTTTTGAGTTCGAAGTCGCTCGTAATCTCTACGTTGCTGTGCTTGGTGTGAGCATCGTGTGCTGAGAGCATTCGAAGCATTGTGACTGATCGATGGTTTCGCAGGCCACAATATGGGATATCCTTATTTATATTCCGGATGATATCAGAATTCTCCGCACGCAAAGATCCATTCGTGCAGTGAGCGTCTGCTTCGTGACGTCGAGGTTAGTTCACCCTACCTCTGCAAACAAAACAGTAACGTCCAGTGCGACTGAATAGACTTTTCGCATTGTGCTACATCTTTCTATCCGTTTTCGCAAAGAGTGAGGTACTTGAAGTACCGTGATGTCTGCATGTACTTACATCGAATCCCTAGCTGCACCGCTTGATAATTGCAATCCTATGTTCATTGCAATTGGCTGCTGCAGCATTTTTTCCATTTTATCATCGTCCTTCCTGTTCCTCCGTCGTGTGCAAGCAGTTTGGGCAGGGAATCAATGGGTTATCAGCATTTCCACTGTCCTGTGGGTCCTCGATTGGGGTTCAGAGGTCGTCGTACCCACTGGCGTTCGTGCTGCACACATTCCAAACACAAGATATTGCATTGATTCACGACTGAAACCTTACGTGCTCCTTGGCGGAATATTCCCAGTAGTTTTTGACACTTTTGTCTTCCTTGCCATCTCATACAAGATTATCATCATGCATAGCACATTGGATGTCAGGATATCCTGGAACACGCTAGTCTCAGGGAAGGCTCTTCCGAGACTATCGAGGGCTATCCTGAAAGGGGGACAACAATACTATCTGTGAGGGAGTTCATCCTGTCATCCGTGTTGCCACCTGACAAAGCTTGGTAGGATCAACATCGGAATATACATCATCGTCCTCATACTCCTTGGACTTCCATCAGTTCCTCCAGTTTACCAAAACATGTTTGCCTTCCCTTCAGTCTCTCTGTCCGCGTCCATGGCTTGTCGTGTATATAGAAACATCAAACTATTTGATCTCGATGGGGAAACACTTCGATTACCCATATCTGACATCAAATTTTCTCTGGGACACTCCACTAGTAGATATAATCCCAACACACCATATTCAACTGCCACGCAATCCACGGCCCTTCACAGTCGCTCCAAGGATACCAATTCTTTCATTGCCCTCGACTCCATCCCAACAGCCAAATCTCATAGTGTCTGGTCGGAAAACCCGTCGACCCAACAGACAGAACAGAAAATCAATCCATGATCTTTTTGCCCAAGAGATGTTTATTTCCGTGGAGCAATAGGCACATACGTTACATCTCATAACTCTTTGAATATGGTATAGTGTTTGTTACATAGCTGGGGTTATGCTGGAATATATTGGAATCTATAACTCACGTGTCGGACCGGTACAAACGGTGACTGACTGTCCAGTCAGCTGAACTCTATTATTGTAATCGTTTGATCACCACTCGAATCAGATTTTTATTTTTATATGGCCAAGAGCTTGAGCGAATCGGGAACATGGAGCCAGAAAACATAATCAAAACATAGTCCTAGATCGTCGAGATGGACCCCTTGCCTAGGAAGCAAAGACTAAGACATGCTGCAATTATGGTATGTCGATGTCAAAGCATGACCCAGCAAGTGGCTGGAATTTGAGTCACCGCTTTGTGGCAATACTAGCATTAGTAGTTCTTGAGGGGCCGTGTTGTGCTTGGCAGACGAGGTCAGGCTAGATGGTGGTTGCTCTAGGCGAGCACTTGTCAATGTAAAATTTATCTGATATGCCAAAACCGCTCTTCGATTGTAGATGTCAATTCAATTGCTGATCATAGTGTGACAGTCACATCGTGTAGTCAGCGTTCACACACTAAAGCCATTTGATTGCCACATACAGAACCTAGGATTGCAAGAACCTAGGATTGCAAGACAAGGTATTAGGCGGAGCGCTGAATTGATATCAGGAATCATGTTTGTCTCAAAGCTAGGTAGGATGACTATTGAGCTGATTCCTTGAACAACCTCCAGCTACTAGCCACTTCCAACCGACTGATTGGTGTTTGTTCCCGCGGGAAAACTTTGCTGCAGCGCTCAGCAGCGCGCTCACACGTAAATGCTTGCTAACTTGGTCATGATTTTTCTTACTACCGCAGTCATGTCGTTGTATGAGAGAATACTCAATTCTCGAACTTGAAGTATTTGGCTGTGCATTTCTTACAGTTCATGAATTAAACAGCCCCCTAAATTATAAAGAATTGTTTCTGCCGAGTGGTACCGGGTAACAGAGGGGTGTCGTTAGAAGAGAAAGAGGAAGATAATTATGTGTATATACCGCAACAAGCAACCTCAGACGCGGTGCATAGCAGGGATATAACTATACTAGTGATTACGCGTAGTCGGCAGAAATCGTCCATGGTGTTTGTCCTGAGGGGAGTGTGGATGCGTATGGTAGTGTGGCCGTAGTGCCAAGGGGTGAGCATATGAATGAGACCTGAAGTATGGGAAGTTATAGGGACATTGCGGAAGAATTGTTTTTAAGTGATTTTCGGCATGTGTGTGGAAATAGTCATCGGACTTTCGAAGGTACGGGAATATATTCCCAGAAAGAGATGTCGGCCGCGATCCGAAGAGGAAGAGTTTGAGCCAGGTGGAATGGCAATGGTCGTGAGATTAAGTGGAGTTTGAGGCTTCTACCACCCGGAACCAAGCTACGAACAACAACAAGCAGTTTACTTGATCTGCAATCCACATAAATATCCCGACCTTTCCGTTTTCTCCCAAATTTCCCCCATTCATACCTCTCCTCGATGGCCACCTCAAATTCAGTCAATGCTGCCGTTTCATCAGTGACAGTGCCTCCAAAATCTAGCCCCAAGAAGAAACCTTATCCTTTCTATCTTGGAGGTATGCCGTGTTTGGATTTTGCTCGTCGATAGCAACTCTCCTGAACGCTCTATGCAGGCGTTGCTGCAACAATAGCAGCATCGATCACACAGTGAGTTCATGTTCCTTGGACAGGTCATGTCTGAATGCCCTTCGGCCTCCAGCCCCTTGGATCTCACGAAAGTGAGGTTGCAAGCATCGGGTGATAAGAGGATGGTCGAAAGTATGAAGAAGACAGTTCGAACTGCAGGCGAGTGTGACAGGTCCCTTGGATCTGCTTGTTCACTGACGAAGAGTCGATCTCTCCACTTCATACTACTCGGTTTATTTATTCGTGTTCCTTGTCTTTATCAATCTGCTTACCAACACGTTGCCATTATCTGTCATTATCTGTCTTAACGCTCCTTTTCACTGCACCGTCGTCCTGGGATCTGACTATACTCACAACTACTCTCGTGCATCATCCATTAGGGTACCGCGGCCTCTTCGATGGTATTTCGGGAACTTGGCTTCGCCAGATGTCCTACTCGATGTGCCGTTTCTGGGCATATGACGAAAGCAAGAAGATCCTGGGCGCTGGCAAGGATGCACCGGCTTGGAAGCTCGCTGCTGCCGGGAGTATGGGTATGTAATCTACCCTGCTCAGTGTCATCCCTTCCTTCCTTTTACGAATGACTGATATAATGTGCATCTTTAGCTGGCGGTATTGCAGGGTTCATTGGTAACCCAGGAGGTAAGAGAGCAATCTAGTTGATCTTGTGGTAGTGATTAAATCTTGCTCGCCGTTTGATTAGAACTTGTCATGGTCCGCTTACAGAGTGATCTCGCCAAGCCTCCAGAGAAGCGATTCAACTACAAGCATTGCTTTGATGCCCTTTTTCGAGTGAGCTATTGGAGTTCCCTTTACATTTCTCCTACTACTGGACACCTTTCCGGTAACACCTTTCGTATTCATCCGCCCTCTTACCCCGCACTTTGACGGATGACATTTTGAGGTGGTCAATTTGTTCCCATGGCACATTTGACAAATTGCTTGTTTTGGTGATCTCCTGTCGCTGACCGCTCAATATAGATGGCTCGTGAAGAAGGGATGTCCTCGTTTGGCCGTGGTGTTGGACCAAACGTGTTCCGTGCAGTCCTGATGAACGCGTCTCAACTCGCGTCCTATGACTTCTTCAAGGCTGAATTGTTGAAAACCAAATATTTTGAGGATAACATCTACTGCCACTTCATGGCTTCGTTAGCCGCTGTAGGTATATCATTCATCGTTTATGCAATCTATTTATTTGCACCCTGCGATAGGGAACTGTTGCCACCACTGTCTGCTCCCCCGCCGATGTCCTGAAGGTGCGGCTAAGCATTAATCTGCCCCCAGAATGAGAACATCTCATCGCTTATTCAGAGTCGTATCATGAGCGCTTCAGGACCGGGCTCAACTTCCACAATGGCGATGATTCGTCAGTCAATGAAGAACGAGGGTCCGATGTTCATGTTCAAGGGATGGGTACCTGCATGGACCAGGCTGCAACCCACGACAGTGCTCATCTTCCTCACGCTTGAGCAGCTGAAGAATGGTGTCGATTGGACAAGAAGCCGGGGCATTAATCTCTTCTAATAATTAGGTTGAGGATAATTAGGTTGAGGATAATCAGGTGCAAGGACGCACTTTCGGATGTTGGGATTTCATGGCATCGACCATTGCATTTGGATTTTTTCCTTGTTACCAATCTCCCTCTTTTCCTCTAACCATTATTTATTTTTCAATCTACCTATGTGCATTACTTTGCTCTTCTTACCGGGTTATTCATTTGTTTTCTTCATACCCCCTTGTGCAATAGTGTTCCAATCTTATCATCTTTGTTGGTTGTCCTCTTTATGTGCTCGAATTAGTGTGAATGACGTGGTGGAAGGAGACTGGATGCGTAAATAGCGTGTCTATAGCGTGTCTGTGCTAAAAGAGGCACTGAACTATCAAAGGGTGAGAATGAAATAAGACACCCTAGTAGATGGTACGATGTACTGTACCTTGGGCTAGAGCTCAGAGATAGGAAGATAAGAAGATTTGTATCACAATTTTACCATTCATATAACCGCGGTTGATGTTGCCCTCGCGGCGTTCTAGGTGTGGCAAGGTATGTCAATTATAATCATATGATTGGCCAGGGATGACATGCCATGCGTACAGGGTGTACAGTCGTCATGGGCGGGGTATTTGCCATTTGCCTCATCCACACAAACATTGCAAATAAACATGGGGCCCTGGTCAGTTGCCAAACAAGATTATGCAAATTTTCATTCCTGTTCTTCCAGATTTCGTTCATTGATGGTCCAAATATGTATGGTCTTCCCTACACTCACGATATCATATACGTCGGTTTTAGCATTTGTCTCTTTAGAGGCTCGGTAGAAATGACCGGCCCGCTCCCTGCTGCTCGTGATTCTGGTCCTCTAATTCCCAAGCCTTGAGATTCATTCATCCTGTAACCCCATTCAACGAACGGCCCGCGAGAGGTCAGCGAGAGGTTCCTAAACACACATGACGAATTCGACTCGCCTTTGATGACTTTCTTCTCTTTTGCATTTTGATCTCCACGATTTGAAAATGCAGATGGGCATCCTCTCCCTTATCGTCTTTGTGGGGCTCGCAGTTGCACGGCCATCGTCATATGCGGTGTGGGCTGCAGACTCGGCTATTTCTCGCAGACAAGGAAATGGTCTTGACTCTGATGGAAATGCAGTTGTTTCGTATGACCATGGAGAGTTTCAATGGGGTCTTCGCCAGCTCTTCGATAGGACTGGAAACACGACGTATTTTAACTATATCATGGAGGGAATAGACAACATTGTGTTCCCAAACGGAACGGTTCATGGAAGTTATCGGTGTGTCAATCAACATAGTGGACATTTCTTCCTTGATATTCGACCTTAGAGTCGCCGACTTCGTTCTGGACCCTTTGAGGTGCGTATTCTGTACCTTGTTACCAACCTATCCTTATATATCTATATCTTCCAAGGACGGGTCCAAGCTTCCTCTATCTGTGCGTGAGGGATGCAGTCCAGGGTTCGCTGAGCTCATTTATGTGATCTTAGGCTTGAAACAACTGGGGAAAACAAATACAAAACTGCTGCAGACATATTCCGGAGTCAACTGAATTCTCATCCACGTACTGCCCAAGGCCAATTCTGGCACAAACTCAAATATCCCAACCAAGGTCAGGCCTACTCTGACCAGGGATTTATCCTCAGCCGATGACATTACGCTTATGTAGGGTGGCTCGATGGTATCTACATGGGTGAAGTCTTTTATGCTGATTATACAAAAAAATTCCAACCAGGCAACACGACTGCTTGGGGTGTGTTGGTTTTCATTGTACTTCTGCACGTCTGAACCTGATTTGTGTCTGCTTTAGCTGATATCACGCAGCAATTTACATTGATGTTCCAGAACACTATACAGAATGCAACTGCCCCGAATAATACCGGCCTTCTTTATCATGGTTATGACTTTTCGCATCAAACTGTATGGGCATCCCCTGATCGTGGACATTCTCCTGAAGTATGGGATCGCGCTCTTGGATGGTATTCTATGGCTCTAGTCGACATCCTTGAGATATTTCCACGAGACAATCCTGGGTACCAGAACATTCTGACGATTCTGCGAACCCTCGTTCCCCGAATCAGGGATGTCGCAGAACCGGCGAGTGGAGTATGGTGGCTTGTGATCACACAACCAGGCAAAGCGAGGAACTATTTTGAGAGCAGCGGAAGCGCGATGTTCGTGTATGCTATGTTGAAGGCTTTAAGGCTAGGCTACGTACAAGATACTGCGGATGGGAGTGTATTAAGAGCCGCAAGAAAAGCCTATGATTATATGATACAAAACTGGGTGGTGCAAAATTCTGATGGAACGATGAACTGGTTGAATACTGTCAACGTAAGTTCTGCTTGAGTCTACAAGCTTTTACTTCATTTGTTGCACCTGGTTTAGGTTGGCAGCCTGGACACAACGGGAGATTTCGATGTAAGTAGTGGTTGATTGTGCTGTGATTGGTATGATCATTGATCAAGTTTTCGAAACTGTTAGTATTATGTCAGTCAGTCGGTTGATGTGAACGATTTGAAAGGATTGGCAGCCTTCTTACTGGCAAGTCTTGAGATTGAACGTCTTTCTTAGTAAGATAATAAATGTTGTTGTATGGTCACTCATATGCACTATTGTCTTTGTCTAATAGCATGTGGAATGGCTTCTTCGAAAAAACGACGCCTCCTCATAATCTGCCTCCTCATAATCTGAGGCAGATAGTTGTTTCCGTTAGGTGTAAATGGACAATATCCAAGCGGCTCGGCTGAATACTCTGCACCGTGTCTTCCACGTTTGACCGGCGAGATTTGTGAACAATGAGAAGTTCTGCTATTGCACTTCACACCCTTCGCCAAAATGACATTGACTTGAAATTTTATGCTTTCTAATC
>Ga0157366_1000380_pt1 | contig 20547 bp, 34 predicted proteins | sample AttbisABBM1_FD_113149 | JGI IMG/M metagenome (GOLD analysis project Ga0157366, IMG submission 113149) | Fungus gardens microbial communities from leaf cutter ant in Botucatu, State of São Paulo, Brazil - Atta bisphaerica ABBM1 | ecosystem: Host-associated > Fungi > Mycelium > Unclassified ...
ATTTTTTCTTCGATCCAGTCTTTCTGCCAGCGATTTTCGCTCATGGATAGCTGCATCACTTCGTGAAGAATACTACCCCACACCAGGGCCGGAGTCACGTCACTTGATGCGCGAACGAGACCTGACAAAAGAGGTTTACGTCGACACTGGGACGCATTGGATAGTGCTGTGGCCGTTACCAGAATATCGGGATGAAGGATGAGGTAGTTGAGCTTGGAGGTGATGTCAATGGTGGATGGGGTGGTCCCCGAAGTTTCGAAAGGACCAATGATATTGATGATGTCGCCTAAGAGTCTATATAGATGAGGCCTGAGGCCAAGAAGATGTTGAAACGTACCAACTCGAACATCTGTTGTAATCCAGTCATCCTGAAGGGTAACAAAACGCCTTTCCTCCCCGGGATCAAGTTTGACTATCATTGTCTGGTGTGAAAAGAGACCATGAAGTCGATGGTAGCCTAGACTGGAATTGGGGACCTACTTTATGTGATCGGTCGTTGACCTCGGAGAGAGACTCAACAATGCAACGAGTACAGAGGTCCTTTTGGAAAGGGCGTTGAGGAAGTTGAGGCCACTGTTTTCTGACTGACTTGGGATTTGGTTTAGTAGGAGACATGAAATCAAGCATGTCGTCCCAGTCCCAGTCCTCTGCCCCTTCCAGGAGACGGGCAATGCTTTCTGCCTCCAGAGATTGGCTCTCTGATTTCGTCGATGGAGACATGGCGCGTGAAAAGAGAAAAGAAGTGTTTATTATTCGCGTCATCATCACGTGTTACCCATTCCAAGTAATAATATCAACAACACTATCTGAGCCATGGTCACGTTTCCGGTGGGCCATGAGACGATCGTGGTTGGGGTAGAGGCGGTAGCAGTCTAAAAGAAAGTCTGAGAGGAGCTATCTGTGTGGGTCGACGACGACGACATACTATCCAGTGCACAGATGCAAATGGGAGTCCTGAGGAAGGTGAGGCAGGAAGAGAAGAAGAGGGAGAGAAGGAGGACTTGCTGGAGGGGGTCAGTGAGCTTTGCGTTGTTCTCGGCAGCGAGGATGTGGTCGAGGGTGGTTGTGGCTGAGAGGAATGAGCGGAAAGGACGGTGAGGAAGGATGCTCTTACTGTCGGGGATGGCGTCGGAGGGAGGGAGCATGGAAGGGAGCAGCATGGGGGGATGTGATGTGACGTCACGGGTTCATATGCAGCGACGACCATCACGCCCAGCTCTGCTCACAAACTTGGTACGTGCCGTGCTGCCTGTTTCGTCTCTGTCGCCCCCTCTCCCTGTTGCCCGGCCCGATGTCCCGCTCTCCCACCTCCCTCTGTCGCCCATCGTCCTCAGCCAGTCCTCTTCTACTTCCTCGTCCCTCGAGGCCCTGCGTCGCATGTCCATACCCGACTCTGTCTCTCTCCACCACCATCCCCAGTGCACGTCTCCTTTTTTCCAACAATCATAGTCTCTCATCTCTTTCTAGACAAGTCAACAACTAATCCTGTCGTCTTCTGTCATGGGCTTCTTGGCTTTGATTCAGTCACCATAGGTCCCGCAATCGCCCCTCTACAAGTCACTCACTGGCGTGGAATCAAGCAGGCCCTCGAACAAAACGGTACCCCTGTCCTTATCACACGAGTACCCGCAACCAGCAGCTATGTCGACCGTGCCAAAGTCCTAGAAGAACGTATATCTCAAGAATACCCTGGAAAAAGTGTCCATCTCATAGGTATCTCCCCTTTTTCCATTTTCTCCACCTCCATTCCTCAATCCCCCACCCTTTAGGTCACAGCATGGTGCTTTTGTCTACTCTCTCCCTGTTCTTTTTTTTTTTCACATTGTCTCATCGCCTTAGGGTGGCCTTGACTGTCGATATCTCACTACCCATCTTACCCAGCGCAAATTCAACATTCTCAGCTTAACAACAATAGCGACCCCACACCGTGGCTCCTCTTTCGCAGATCATTTCCTCGATACCGTCGGTCGAGAACGTCTGTCCTCTGTCTTGTCGCTTCTCGATCTCTTGCCCAACGGTGGTGGTGACGGCAAAGCCTTCGAATGCCTTACAGTCACCAATATGCAACAGTTCAATCAACAGACTCCAGATGTAGATGGCGTTCAATACTTTAGCTGGGGTGCCGTTTATGAGCCTGGTTTAATTGACACATGGAAGTACGGTCAACTTATCGGTCTTGATCCATCCCCATCAACCTGAACGTCAGCGCAGATGGCCTCATTCCGTTATCCTTGAGAAAGAAGGCCCCAACGACGGTCTCGTTTCCGTCAAATCCGCTAAATGGGTACACATTCTTCCCTTCCCCCCAACCATGGCTTGACTTGCAATGGCTTTTTTTCCTACCTTTCAGGGGACATACCTGGGTACCCTGAACCAAGTCAACCATCTCGATCTCGTAGGATGGATCAATACCGCAAGATATAAATGGGCTGAAATCATGGGTAAAGAAATTAAATTCCGACCGACGACTTTTTACCTCGGTATCGTGGATATGTTGGCAAGAGAAGTCGAAGGGCAGAAAGATGATACAGATGACAGGCAGACAAGTCATGAACAAGAAGAGGAGGAGGAGGGAAGGCAACAAATGGTCCATAGTCTGAAAGATGCCGGTGCTCAAGAAGTCACGAGAAAGTCATGAATCTGCGCTACTGGAACAAGTTATTATACTGCTTACAATAATATATATACATGTTACGAACAAGGACCTACTTGGCGCTGCCACTTCCGTACTTCAATCCACAAAATGTTATCGGTACTTCCAACCTCAGGCGGTCGAATGTCGAATTCATATACAAATCGACCCAACACAAGCTTCATCACCAAAGCAGCAAGAAAACGTCCAGGACAAGCGTATTTACCATGACCCCAAGCAAGAAACGTAGATGATGTCGCAGGTAATGTCAAGGAGACCGGAAGGAACGTACAACTCGGAAATTCATCAGAGTGGTGGTAGGAATGAGACATTGGGAGGGGTTCATTCTCATTCATTTGAGATGGGACAAATCGAAACGGGTCAAAGGACTCTGGTTGGGAGTAGTGTCGAGTATCTGTATGCAGTAATTGTGAACCAACGAAAAGGAGAGCACCCTGGGGTACAGTGGTCCCATCAGAGAAAGTCATAGAACGCAGACACTTGCGCGGCATGGTCACTAAATAGATTCGAAAGAATGAAGACCCATTTCTGAATGAAAATGTGAACCGAAATACAACATACAAGTCGGAAAATCAGGGCTCAGACCACCAGCACTCAGTCGCATGGTTTCTTTCAAGAAAGAGTCCAGTTTGTGCATTTTGTCAATAGAAGCTTTGATCCATCCTCCGTATCGGGTAGCTTCTTCAATTTCCTTCCGAAGCGGGGCAATACAGTCGGGATGCAGGGCAAAATTGCGAAACGCTTGACTCATCACCTAAGAGATGATCAGTGATCAACAATGGGCTGTACTAGATGAAATGTGTACTTGAACCATAGGACGGACTGCAAGATAGTTCACAAGAAGGACATGAGATACCAATTCATCAACCAACGTTTCAGACCCTACATCACGGCTAGTAAGCCAGGTTATCATGTCATTCTAGTGTCGATGAGTTGAAAAGACCAAGTAAACAAGGATATAACCTACAGGTAATGTATGACCATGATCGTCAGGAATTTCACGCCGTTCTTTCAAGATAGCTACAAGCAACACGCGTAAGCTACGCTTAATCCTTGGAAGTGGCGTGAACAAGGAAAGATAAAGCCTAAACCACCGTTGATCATCCCCTAGTCAACAACGGTAACATCACAAAAAAAAACATACGGCCGCAGAAATTCCGGGAATCTCTTTGACTTCTTGACATCCTGATCAAAACGTTGAGAAAAAATGACCAATTGGTCGACTAATTCAGGATCTAAAACCAACTTGGATCAACACTCACGAAACACCCCATAGCACGCAGGATGAGGTCACTCACGCAAATGAACCCCCGTCAATACATCATTGATCGTTCGGATGCAAATACGCGTCACGATGTCTACCTCGTCAATGTAGCTCCAGTCTGTTCAAAGCACATCAACAACTCGTGTGAAAACCCGCCCGACCAACACATACCGTCACAGGCAGACACAAGTTTTGACATGACTTCTGAGACTAGGGAATCAACATTCGGAAGGGAGTCATGGAGTTTTCTAGTCAGCTGAGCTCCAAGGAGCGCTTTGTGCTCTCGATCAGCGAACAACTCCGAGTCGATGGCAGAGGAAATCCCGAGAAGCTTCTTGATCATGAGGATGAGAAACAATGTGCAAGTGAAGTGAACACACTTCTTTCATAGCTTCGGAAGCTGAGACTTCATCTTCAGGAGCCTTACGCAACTCTTCAACATACTTTGGTTGTGTAACCACAACCATCCATCGCATCAATGTCGGGTACCGGAATATACCATTTGGGAACTAGTTGTATAGTCAACACCTAATCAACGCTATGAAATAGAAAGCCCTTACGAGGGAATTACCCTTCCGAACCACTCCAGCCTGGTCATGCAGCCATCTCAAGGCACTAATGAAAGAAGTCACCGTTCCAGAAAAGCCCACAGTAGGAATATCCTTGTACTGTGATAATGAGGCATTATTACATATACATACAATCCTCCAACTTATGGACAGAACTTACATTCGTTTCATCTTTGCGCAGCCATAGAAAATAAAGAAACGATCCAAGAAGACACAGATACACAAGCAAAAAGCTCTCCTCTCCTGTGTCTAAAACCTCGTTTTCAACCGTCAACGCATCCATAGGAAAATCAGGTACGGATTTCACCAACGGGTGGGAGCCATGTACGATGAAAGAAGGAAAGTAGGCTGTGAGTTTTACAAAGAAAACGAGGTTTCAGGCGCCGAATCAAAGACCGCGTTTTCGAGAGTCTGATCAGGTCACATCACCCATCAGCCTCCAACTGCCAAACGGGTCACGATGACTCAGATGCTCATGAAGACCATGATCCTTCAATAACCATTATCCAGGACAAAAAACCACTACCGGGGGGAACGATTTTCGAAGGGTTCAGACCGTTGACTAGTTACAGCCTTTCTTCTTCATCCCGGGATAGGTTCAACCTCGACACTCTTCATCTAATTAGAAAAATTCGTTGGCGAATCAATTGCATTCAATTTGAGAACAATTTCTTATACCAGTCGAAAACTACACACGTGATGACCCATCTGTCAGGGGATGAGGGAAGACTTATTTATTATCGTCTCCTCAAGAGTTTATATCTTTCCTTTCATCAACCTTCTCAATGGCAACAGTATCTCTTGAAAAACTTTCTTCCAACAAATCCTTTGAAGGCGAACTTATCAAGTACAAGTTCAAGGTGATCGGCTCACTTTCTCTCTTAGCTTTCCGAGAACTAGCCTTTAATACGTCTTTTTTTTAGTCAGCTGCTCTCGGTAACCTGGACGCTCAATTCAATCTTTACTTGCCACCGAATGCCTCTCATCAGAAAGTTCCTGTCCTCATCTATTTGGCAGGATTAACCTGTACGGAAGATAACGGGTGTGTGTGTGGTCTCGTCTCATGTCCTGCCCCCCCTCTCCCCTTCTCTCTCCAAATCATTCCTCTAAAATAAACAAATAAATAATCCTCCTGCCTTCCCCCTCCCTCCCCCTCAACTAGAGCACAAAAGGGCAACTTTTTCAAAACAGCCTCTACCGAGGGAATCGCTCTCCTTTTCCCCGATACCTCTCCTCGAGGTGCAGGTGCCCCCAACGAAACAGATTCCTGGGACTTTGGCGTTGGCGCCGGTTTCTATCTCGACGCTACAAACCCAGAATATTCAAAAAATTACAACATGTTCACTCACGTCACTGTTGAATTACCACGAGTCATAGAAGCGGCAGGACTCCCCCTCGTGAGAGACATCATTTATGAGAGATCGATTTATTTTTTCACACTCACCAAAAAAAAAAAAACAAAAAAAACATTTAGGACTGGTCCAGGCAATCCATCTTTGGACACAGCATGGGTGGTCATGGCGCACTGACAATTTATCTGGCATCCAAGACGAAGCAATTTAAATCGGCTTCGGCTTTTTCCCCCATTTCCAACCCTTCCCAATGTCCGTGGGGAGAGAAGGCTTTCAATGGTTATCTTGCGGGTGGAATAGAAGAAGGAAAGCAAAGATATGATGCCACAGAGCTCATCACCGGTCATACTGACCCGGTTCACATCCTTATTGACTACGTTAGTTATGCGCTCCAAAACTAAACTAAACTTCAAATACTGACGGAGCACGGTCTTCACAGGGTACTGGCGACAACTTCTATAAACAAGGTCAATTGTTGCCCGAGAATTTCCTCAAGGCTTCACGAAATGCAGGATTTGATGAAGTGCAAGTCAAAGTACGGAGTCACGAAGGATACGATCATAGTTATTACTTCGTACGTGATTCTTCAAACTGTTTTTGCCAATCTTCATATTTCTGTAGATCTCTACATTTGCTTCAGATCATATTCACTGTAAGCTTAACTCTGAACTCCATGCTTGACATAGCTCAGCTGCCTCTGTAGTCCATGCAAATTTCCTCAAAGCATGATTTCATGCCAAGTCTTGCCTGCATTATGGTGTACAATATTGTACTTCGGAAACAATTCTACGTCGGTACAAAGACTTCAATTCTTTTATCTCTCTTTGAATCCAGCTGCTGGATAGAGCATCGTAGACAGTGGCCCTTTTAGAATGGTCATGAATCAAAAGCTCAAGGATTAGTTGTCGCGCTGAACAAGTATAGGTATCAGGTTGAAACGCTTGTACAGATGACAACCACGCACCGGCCTCTAGATTGTACCATGGGTGATGGGGGAATTGAACACCCCCATAAACAATGCGCTCTTTGAGACGTGTGTCACGACTACCAGTGCTCAACTCCGAACTCCCGTGCGAGAATGTCGAGTCCTTGGGGGACTGAGATTTATCTGGCTCGTTATCGAAAGGATGACCTCCTCTGCTCTCAAGGTCAAGGTTCGAGCAGTCAATGAATACAGGACAACGCACGCAAGCATTATATAAAGGATGACACCGGCACTCCAACAATCAGCCGGCATTCTGCACAATTTGAGAACAACGCTAAATTATCAGGATGAGACCTACCCGATGTACCCAAGATGTTTATGATCTAATGCTAACACCCCTTCTGGCGGCAGGTAGGAGACTGTTCCACATACGTTGAAGGTTTCCTGATAAGCATTTGGTCTCGCCAGCCCAAAGTCAGCTATCAAAATACGCGGATAAGGTCCAGGTGCATGCAGTAGGATGTTTTCTGGCTGTTAAGATGGAATGCGGTTAGAAATCATAACGACAGAGGGAGAGTACAGGGGATATTCCTTGAGATCTTACGAAGCAGGGTTGAAACAGGGTTAGATAGTAAAAACACTGAGAAGTTCGGGACAGTACCACGATGTGAAATCATCAAGTCATGCAGATAGCGCAGACCTTCGAGGAGCTGATACATAATATACTTGGCCTCAGCTTCACAAAGAGGATTTCCAGCTCCCATAGGTCCTGTGATGTATGTAAAAAGGTCACCACCGGTACATAGCTGGAGAAAGATGTTCCTAAGAAGCCCATCAACTCAGTGCATCCTCAAAATCCAGATAGATCGTCGAACAGGAAGTTCTTATCTCGCTCAGTGTCATATATCTCATTGATATTCGGCTTTGTGACTAGGTTTTAAGTGACGGCTGGACAGAAATATCAATTGAGACGTACATGCTTGAGTTTCATGAGAATTTTGACTTCCTTCATAACCTGCTCGACTTCGTTCTCTTTACGCGTTCTAATGCTCTTGCAAGCGACCTGTCTGTGCTTTGTTGGGTCTAACGCAAGATGAACTGTAGCAAATGACCCTGTTCCAAGGCACTGAGAGGTGACAACATATTTTCCAAAGCGCTGAGTATCTCGTCAATGTCACAAAATTCCATTCGGGATAAGTCTATCACCTTTTGCGCTGCTTGTAGCGGAGGAGTTGGATCAAATAGCGTTAGCTTATCCTGTGGTTGTCTGATGATGTGACGACATGTGAATTCTGCAGGACGCATTTAAATTTCCAATGTTTTGATCGCTGAAAGGATACCCACCTATACAAGTTGGTCCCGGAAAACTGAGGATATCACCATCCATAAGTATGACGGAGCTTTTTCTAATCATTTGTCCATTATATGCAATCCCGTTGCGAGATAGGTCCTAAAGAACTATTTCAATATCTCTGTAGAACAGACAGAGGTGATATTCACTAGGCATGACACAATTACTCCCCCAGTAGGCGATCTGACGCTGAGTATTGATCAAGTATAAGCCATGCTGGACTGATTGATGGCAATTTGGACTTTACGCATAGAGTTTACAGTGAATATTCGAGATAGCAGGTTGGTTGATAACATATGTACTAGTTCTGGAAATGAGACAGGGGTGTCGAGCTCGAGAGAAGAATAATGTACCCACCATTGCTTTGCATTCCTTCCGATTGTAGCCGGACGAGTGAAGCCTAGCAATATTGCTAGGGGAAATATTACCATAGCACTCAATATATCTATATCTTTTATGAATTAACCTTCTCTGTAACCTTGCCAACCCGTGATGAGTTTAGCGCATATATCCATATCGTCTGCGTAAACACCGTTTCTCGAATCTGAACGACAGGAAGGAGATCTTGATTGAATTTGGAACATGACTGTTTGGAAAGGAGCAAGGATATTTTAATTCCAAGTTCCCGCAGTAGATACGCACCCTCTCGCCTCGACGATGTGGGGGTCAGGAGAGGGATAGTCAAAGTCATGGGCTGATTGGTTTTCTGATCCATTTAGAGTGATGCCATCATACATCAACTCTGATTTTACTGGACAGAAGGCCACGGCACAGCATAGACAAAAGATGTACTCAGCTCAGCTTGCGTATGTGACTGTTATGGTCCACCACAATATAACAAGAAAATACACGACTTATGCAACCTGGATACATAGTGTGGTATAGGACTTTGTGGTTTTAATATACACGCGACAACCGTTTGTTTATTGCAATAAGTACATTATACCAGCTCCACTATTTAAATATAAGTATATTCAAGCTCCGATGTACTACAATGTACCTTGAGACAATTGTGAAGCCATGGAGGCAGACACTTAATCATACCCTTTGCCGCTCCGTTGCTTCACCCGTTTCATTTTTTTGTGTTGCTTGCTTCCTGACCCAGCATTTTCTAGAATGGACGCAAGACGCGCGTTCTTGAAGCCCAACGAGGTTCCATCGTCAGCCACAATATTCTGATGCGGATAGAACTTCGCTCTTGAAAAACTTTGCCCCGTTCTGTTATGACCCTGAATTATGGGGTGAGACGATGAAAAGTTACGCCCAAAGAAATCGTTGTCGATATTGGATCCCTGGTGACTTATCCTCGCGACATCTGCGGGTAACACAAAAGTATCGGATTCTTTTCCAACGCGAGTTATAGGAGCTTTTTTCTTCCCAGCCGCCCTGAAGAGTGCGGCGCGTCTCGTTTTTTCATTGAACGACCCTTCTTCAGTGCCGGGAGGAGGGTGACAGAAGAGGAGTTTCGCATTGACGTAATCCTTCAGGATATAACGAGCAGCGCGAGCCTCGTCAGGATTGCCTTGGCTTGACCGCATATAACCGCGTGCAACTAGAAGGAAGGTGTCAAAACCGATGAATTAGCCAACCCTGCACAACTTACTGGCATAGGAAATGAGGAGGTCTTGCCCTATGATATTTCCGTCACCGCCTTCCTCTGCCGTTTTGAGCTTAATTGAAAGTCCATAGACCGCCTCTAAGATTTCCTTGGGTATTCGCTTCACAACCAGAGCTATTGGCGCAGTATATTCACGCATCTGATCGATTGGGAGAACACCATCACAAATCAGGTCGGCCTTGGTTGTAGCAAATTGAGGGAAAACTAAACCAGGACAGTCACAGAGGATAATGGAATCAGACAGATGGATGGTCTGGAAGTGCTTGGTCTTTCCAGGAGTCGACGAAACACTGACTTTCTTTTCCCCGAGAAGAGAATTGATCGTGCTGGATTTTCCAACATTAGGGTATCCAACGAGACCGACGCTGAGCTTTGTAGGAGCTTTTCCCAGGGAATCGCTAAAGTCTGCCAAGTCATCAGAAAAAGATGCTCTGGAGAGGAGAAAGAAAAAACAACCAAACAGAGGAGGAGCTATCTTGAGAAGAAGATCTTCCAACTCCAATACCGACAATACTCGAGCTCTCGGGTCCACATTGAGTCCATGGTCCTCTTCGGCGGAAAAACAATCCCCATCACCTGACGATTCGTATGAACTTTCAGCGCCCCCGCCTAGCTCTGGGAGAGTCTGATTTTCCTGGACACTATCCTGCTCTGCAATTCCTTCGACCTCAGAGTGATCTTCAGCGTTTGATTTACTGACAGTCTCTACTCCAGTCGTTGCCTCAAGCGCTTTGCGAGCTTGCTGTATTGCAACTGAGCCTGCAGCTGAAAAAAAGGCGTAACGAATGTTTTTGGAATCAAAGTAGTCTGCCCAGAGGCACCTAGAGGTTGATAAGCCTTAAACAAGAGATTGATTCGAGCAAGCACACCGTTGCTGAGCTGTCAGTAAGTCTGCCTTGTTGATGAGCAGTAAACTCTTTCGCTTTCCCTTCCCTGTTCCTAATTCTCCCTCCGGTCCTTCTACATCCTGAATGTAGTCCTCTAAATCTTCACAGCGGAATCTGAGAGGATTTCGCGCATCCACGATCTGGACAATCAGATGGGATCGTTCAAGAACTCGCCATAACTGTCTCCAGACTTCGATATTGCGTTCAAACGGCGTCAAGAGGAACCCCTCAGCCTCTTGAAGTCTGAAGACAAGGTAAGATGTCAGTTCTAAATGGGAGCAAGTGACAACATACTCTGCAAGTCCTCTCCTCCAGTCTAAAAAGGCATCTTTCTCTTGCCTGTCTAACTGAGCAGGAGTCATTGATTTTGTCCAAGGTGGTCTGCGAGGGACTCGTAGCCGTTGCCTGTTGGCTTCTTGCCTTTTGAGAACGTTTGCCTCTTCTTGTTCAGTAAGGAGGTAAGGATTCTGTGAACTGGCAACCTGCTGAATTATTTTAACATTTCTTCGCTCTTTGAATATGAATATCTTCACAGGAGCGAGATGCAAAGGGCTTACCAGCAGTGAATTCTGTTCCTGCTAAAATGGCTGTACTGAAAAACTCCTCGAGATCCCTCTCCTGAGTCACAGATTTGAGTTTGCTAGTCATGTCTACATCGACGGAATACTACTGGTAATTTAGGGAAACCAATGAGTATGCGGGGGGATCACTACCCACATTCCCAGTTTCTTGCATTCTTTTAGCATCTTTGACCTTGCGGTTGATGATCGCGCGGCCCAGGCCACTTGGGTCTCGTTTCGGTGGCTGGGGGATATTGTATATTGAGAACACCTTTTCAGACCAGGTGTATATCGTCTAACTTACCATCTGGATGGAGGTGAAAAGACGAGCCTCTACGTTGACATGATTTATCATTATCTAAATTGGGACATCATCAGGTGACTTTTAAGGTAAAAAGGCAAATACAGGAGCCTGTGTACAGTAGGGACCCAGTTCACAAAGAGGAATCTTCATCCAAGTCGAGACCGAAGGCCTGAGAAGGATTCCTATTTCAAGCCCTCGTTTAGGACTCGTCTTCTCCCTATGACAAAAACTATCTCAATAATCACTCTTTATAGAGGCTACCTCAGAGCCATCCGGAAATTACCGCACACCTATCTTCAGTTCGACGAACCCTTATCATTTTTTCCGTCGATTGACAGTCCGATAGGCAATTCTACCGACTGAAAATTCGAGATGACGTGGAAAGCCTCAGAGACACCCAATATTCCTATCTACAAACGAAAAAATACAAAAGAATTGCCAAGGTCTTCCTTTTTTTCCCGTAATTTGCACAAACTCAACCCAGCCGTAGGAACTCAGAAGGATGAATAAAGGCCTCCAAGGTGATTGGCGATGCTTCGACCATATTCTTGATATCGCTTATGGTCGGAAGGGGAAACTTAAACACGAGCTTATAGAGGTTTGTCCGTACACCTTCCGTTCTGAATCTGCATGGTGTATAATTGCCTCCAGCCATTTCTCTCCGACCCAAATGCCCAAGTTCCTCCGCCCATTATTCCACAAATACCTTCTTCACGACCACCTGTTTACTCTCCTGAACTTCGGGCTCTGTTGACGAGTGAAGTATCACGTACAACGAAAGCACTCAAAATTTCGGACCCGAGCAAATTGCCCAATCAACGAATATTCCAAGCGGACCTGTCTTGCGAAGAAGCGATACTATTCGGCGGGCTCAGTAAGCGACGCGAGAAGAACCTAGTAAAGCGATTTTTCAGACAGGAAGTGCAAAAAGTTTACCCTCCCCTTGAAGTAGATGTCCAGGAAGGCCAGACGCCGGAAGAAGTCGGAATAAGGGGAGGAGCAGCACAAGGTTTGGGCTTGCAAAAGGATGTTGAACTTATCATTGGTGCGGCATGGAAATCTCCTCAACTCACCCGGCGAGAACGCCAGGACAAGTGTAAAGATACTCTAACTTCTCAACAATCACAATCTGAACAGCGACCCTCGCGCTGGCTAAGGCGACGGTATCAGAGTCTCCTTAGCCGGTTGCCACGGCTCATGTTCACTCCTGGGGCAAATGCTGAGCTGGGTCATTATGCGGTTGAACGTTCCTCCCTGGCCCTTGGAGATATATATAGCACTCGTGGTCGGCTTCTGCCTGTTGCCGCTGCTTCTCAACTAGCCTGGTTCGAGTCAGCTCCGGATCAGTCAAGAGTTAGAAAATAAGCGATGTATCTCAGGAAATCACATGTCCATTTTCTTTTTGGTGATCGACCTGGCGCCTTATACATCTGAAAGTTCAGACGAGTTCCAAAATATGGGGGAAAATACTCTCAGCCGGAAAAGCATCACACTGATCCATCATGGAGAGGAATCTGATAATTTTCAAGTCCGTATTAAAGACGTTAGACTCGATTCTTTAGTTGGCACTTGGTGAGTGGCCCAGTCCCCATTGAAAAACTTATCCCCTAATCGTTTTCAGCGGTGCTGTAAGCAGCAACTTCCGGCGGCAAAGTACGACTGAAACCGGTAAGGATTCTCGAGGGAGAACAGTAAACAAGTACTCACAAAGTACGAAGTGAGAGCCGAAAGTAAAAAGTAGACGTAGGCATGAACCGCTGTCGCCTACTCCAATATTATAATTTACCACCCTAATGGTAGTTACGGCAATAGAAGCTCAGCCCGGGTTTGACCCGCTAGTAAATCAACATTTTACATTCATTTCATGTAAGGAAACACTGTGGGAGAACACTGCGTGGAAAAGCAGTGTTTTACCTGTAAAGCTCACCTGGTTCTTCACTTACCCTACCCTACCATTGTCTGTCATACCACTAATGCTAGACGACAATGGCACGTCACTGACGGTTACTCTTATACTTGCTGCTATTGGAGTGATATGGTATGTAGTGTTGTGGGCAATTGGATTACTGGGGTGCTTCGCAGGGTAAGTGATAACGTTATCATTCTCCGGGCGCTTAAGCTGACATAAGAACATTAATCACTTTCATGAAGGAGACGTCGCTATCGTTTGCGCCCACGATCTCCACTTGCAGGCGCTCCAGCTAGTGTGGTGCCTGGAGTATCTATATTACGACCTTTGAAGGGTCTCGACACGAATCTCTACGAAAATCTGGAATCTACATTTACTCAGGAATATCCCAACTATGAGATTCTCTTCTCTGTTGCGGATGAGAATGATCAGGCATTGTTTGTTGTCGAAGAACTGATTGCTAAGTATCCCCAGGTCAAGGTGGAAATTTTGATAGGTGAGGCACATCCAATTTTCGTCTCTATTTTCCATGATTGAGTATCGTAGGTGAAGAAATTGTTGGCGTCAATCCGAAGGTCAATAACCTGGTCCGCTCGTACCGCAAAGCTGCCCATGACATTATCTGGGTCCTTGATTCGAACGTGATGGTTGACTCGGGGACCCTAGCACGTTCGGTCGATGCGCTCATCAACCCTCCACCATCCAACAAATCACATAAGCGTATAGCCCTTATCCACCACGTTCCGTTTGCATTTGTCAATGAACCTCGGCTTGGTTCCCGTATTGAGGAGGCATTCTTGAACACAAACCATGCCAAGATGTATATCGCTATCAATACCATCGCACTCGAGTCTTGTGTCGTCGGAAAATCGAATTTATACCGACGTTCAGATGTAGACCAGCTTGATGCGTCATTGAAACCTCACCCTCCGATTGTCGACAGAGCAGAAACCGCATCGCCGTCTACCCACTGCGGGTTTCCAGCTTTTGGGAAATTTCTTGCTGAAGATAACACCATTGCTAGTGCCCTCTGGCACGAACTTGGCGCCCGACACGGACTCTCGTGCGACGTCGTCAAGAATGCAGTCGGGAATATGTCACTATCTGATTACGTCTGGCGTCGGGTTCGGTGGATCCGCGTGCGGAAGCACATGGTCCTTATTGCTACAATTCTGGAGCCACTTACAGAATGTGTAATGCTTTCTCTCGTTGCGGGCTGGAGTTTTGCTCAGCTCTTGGGAATACCTTATTGGCTCACTCTGTTACTTCATTACCCCATTTGGGTAATGATTGATCTGGATGTATATGAATCACTTGCTGGTCATCCGTTACCAGCCTCTCGATTGTGGCAATTCCTGGGGGCTTGGGCAATCAGAGAGCTGCTAGCATTTCCCATTTGGTGTGTGGCTATTTTTGGCGACGAAGTGGTGTGGAGAGGGAAAAGGTATCGGATGATGCGAAATGGTGAAGTCAAACATACGACAGACGAAGGATATCTCAGTTCATTTTTAAGACGATTACGTTCCATGAGGCAGACAGACCATTATGAACAGCTTGATAATCCAGTAGATATATAGATTCGATTTTGCTAATATGTATCGAGAGAGTGCAATACAAACAGATTCGACATGGAAAATTTCGAGTCCAAGTCAGAGAAGGAATGACAGGGCATAAGGTGAGAGTGACCGTAGAATATAGTATAGAGTCAAAGAATAAGAGGAATGTACAGTAGAATAAAAATTACTGTCAATCAACGTCAACCTTCCAGCGATTACAAGGATAATAGGAACAAAGAACGTAGCGAGCATCATAAACGTCTGTCATAAACGGAATTGATGTCCGAGAGAGCCCTTCCAGCTTGCCATCGTAAATTGCACAAAACCCGATAATGGTAAATCATCACAACTTCCTCAAACCATTCGTCCGACCAGTCACTGCAGCTATCACGGGAGATGGGCCGGACGCGAATCTTTTCCCCGATCGATGAGGTGACAGTGCTTTCTTCGCCTGTGCCGCGTTTTTGTCGCTCATTGGAGAACCAATTCTTGACTTGCTTGAATGATCTGGAGAATGGGCGATGAAATCATCAGTATCAGCAGATCTAATATAATAATCATTGATGGTGTACCTGTGGATGATAATCGCGAGTATGGCGATCCAAGGTTCAGCTGGATACATTGTTATCTCATCATAGACCATTCGAAGAACGTGCAGCTGTCTATCATTGGCCGGGGAGTTGTCGAGAGAACTTATTTTCTTGGCCTTTTCAATCGTTTGAATCCTCTTGGAGCGTAGTTCCAGCTTCTTCTTGAGTTCAATAGTGGACTGCTGAGAGCCGGCGGTGCGGGCCTTATCATAATTATTTTTTCTACTGGACCTAGTCTTGCGGTTGGAGCGGACGGCAAACGGGGATGACGAAGATGAAGACGAAGATGAGGAAAAGTTAGAAGCAATCAATACAGATGTTTCCGCTGTTGAGTGTGGTGAGATAGCGGTGTTATTCGGGTCAATGTTAGGGACATTATGCATGACGGGGGTGTTTTTGCTACAGAGAATTGGTATGCGTACACCTGCAGCGGTATGGTGTGGTATGTTATCGCGATAGGTGCCAATTTTTGGGCGTTCAAATTCGTCTAATGCAATGAGCGCGAGGATATGAAGGGCTCCTCGGCAGGAAGGGATGGTCATAACCAAGTGCATGCAAGCAAAATCGAGAAATAGAAGGAGTGTGAGCGACTAGCGCGTCGTAACGAGAAATGAGAGTAGAAATTAAGTCACTGGGACTTGGAATTAGGAATTGAAGTTATGGATAGTTATAAGGGATCAGTTGCGAACAGCCTTGTTCTTCTGCGGCATATGCCGTTGTAGCTTTCTCATTGTATCCTGAACTTCTCTCATACCATCACTTTCCGTTTGTTGTTTGTCTATTATCACACGGGCCAATTTAACTTGATATTCCTTCCATAATTACAGCGTGTCAGGGTCACATTTCCGCTCATTTTAGCAACTCTTCTCATTACATGTCACTCCCATAGCAACTTTGTTAGTGTTCCGAAGTAATTTTGTTCCGCTGGACACAACACTGCGTAATTCACTAATTACCTTCGATCACATTCGCTGCGGTGTATCCAACCCATCAATGCACTGCACTCTTTCCTTTTTGTCTATTACTTAAATGGCCGACATTAAGCAAAGCATCATCGCGTCCGTGTTTTCTCGTCGCAACGCAACTGGAAACCTTGAGGAAACATACGTTTCACATATCAAAATCTGGGAAGATGCAGGCGCAGAGGGTAGAAAAGCACGGTACATCCTACTCTCTCGTATGTTGTCAATGAGAGGTGACACCCCCATATTTACTTGTCATTTGTAGAGGCGAATAATGGAAGCGGGTTCATACACAAATCTAAATTGAACAACAATAGCACATTCTCTGTCGGCAAGACTTGGAAGCTCTCTGAACTCCGTGGACTGCAAGTGATCACGGTGAGCTGGCTGCGTAGCCTATCTCGTGGTCAGTTCTGACCTTTCCAAATAGCCTCTAGCGTTCAACATCACGCTTTCAAGGACATACAAATGGCAGACAGAATCGCAAGCAGACCAGAATAATTTCTTGGTTGCTCTCATACGGCTATTTCGACGGGTAACAAGGGGTGCAGCGCCGTTGCGCTTGGAAGGCATACCAGACCCAGACACAACAGAAGGTGCCTGGCCTTGATTTTGAGTTTCATTGTCGTGACTCAGTGTGCACGCTAGGACCATACCAGACGTCGTCGCAAGCAGCGACAAGTCAGGACAACCGATCTCAAAGTAACCCACGACCCGAAACACCGCAGACTGTTGGACCTCCACCTCACGCGGCAATTCCCCTCATCTCTCGCAATGGAGCAGCAATCCCTACTCCAGCCGGCTCTGCCCGAGACTTTTTGAAGTCTACACGTTCAGGCCAAACACCCCTCAAATCAATGGGACGACCCCGGAGGGACTCAGATACTGTACCCGCTCAACATCCTCAGGCCCTCCGGCCATTTCCTGGTGTTCGTCCTCAACAGCAGATACCGGCCCTCAATATACCTTCATCTAGCATCGACTCGAAGAGGTCTGATGTTGACGATCAAGATGGCACATCGAATTCCGGTCAATCAAAAAAGGATTCACATCAATTATCTACAACTCGAACTGTGCCTTCAAGGAGTTCACTTACACCTGATCAGCATTCTCGTGGACCTTCTCCTGCCTCTTTATCTAGCCAACCACGCAAAATATCGACAAGGGAAAATGGATTGACGTCGCATAGCGATCCCAATGCGCGCGTATCATATTTTGACCCCACAAATCAACAGAGTTTGAGTCGATTGATTGTGAACGATACGTCAGGAGATGCAGATGATGCAGTGAATGATCAAGTGGAATCGGATATAGGAGATGAAATTGAAAGTGCTCAAGATATTCTTGCGAATGTTGAGGAAATGATTGAGGGTTATGAATGGGCTAGTGATGATATTATGGGGCGGAAGATGGCGCGAGGTGCAGCGGATTTGATCGAGGCCAGATTGCTAGATGAACTTATGGCTTTGGAGAAGGTCAGCTCTGTGTTACGCATGGAATTTACTCCGATCTGATTCTCCTAGGCCAACATTCATTCATTCCTCGAGTCCGATAACCGAATTAACACTGTCATGAAATTTATGGATGAAGCAATAGCGGAACTCGATAACCTCGATGGACTGATTTCTTCGTACAAGATCCACCTCAATGTGTGTACCACTCGTCACAGATCACCACTGGGATGTCTCTAACTACATATTCAGGCCGCAGATGATGATATTTCCTATATCCAATCCCAAAATAGAGGACTTCAAGTTCAGACTCAGAATCAACGAGTTTTGTTGAATGAGATTGAAAATCTCCTGGTGAGAGTGTCATTTCTTTTGCGCTTTCTGAGTTGAGCAACGGATCCATAGCAAACTGTGCAAGTTGATTCTGATGCACTCGTCACTCTCACACAAGAATCGCTTGAGAAGTCGCAAAGCATTTCTAAATTAGAACAGGCTGCAGCAGAGCTGTACAAGGCATTACAAGCCGGTAGAGATACAGGTGAGCTGTTTTCTACAGTTTGCCACGCCGTACTCGTTCGATGGCAATGTTGACTGATGTATACCTTGCGCGAGCAGATATGGCTGCTACTATGGAACGACTCCAAGAATATCGCACGCATAACTCACAGTTCTGTAAACGTATCCACGACTTTTTGACAATCATGTTCACTGCTCAGGTATTCCCCGACTTTCAATCGCCACATTTGTAGTCTGAATCGCCAGGATTTCAGTCCAAGTTGCTACTTGGCGAGTTCGGCGAGGTTAATGGCCTGACGAAGCCAAGTAAAGGGAGAAAGCCGACCATCATTCAGCATCAAGCTATTGAAGAATACTTAGGCAGATACTGTGGACTGATGTTATACCTGAAGGAGATGGACGAAGCGAATTATGGGCGATTGTGTGCCGTGAGTGCTAACTTATTTCTTGTTCGTGTTCCTTGCATATTGATGTGTTTCGGCCCTTGTCCTATCTTAGGCCTACTTTTCGGCTGCTAGTGAGCTACATGGCACACAAATCAAGGCACTGATGAGTATCTATCTTGGTTATGTCAAGAGGTCGTCAGAAGATGAAGGAGAGCATGGTATATCCACCTTTGTGTCACTAGACCTCTGTTGTAACTGTGGCATGCAGTGTTTAGTTCCACACCAACCACTCCGGCTCCAAAAACGCCCTCTGGCATACGTCGTGCAGGGACCTTGATCCGGTCGCCGATGGAATCGCGCAACAAAGACAAAGACAAGTCCGTCCCAGGCGTCCCGGGCTCCTCGTCTAATGAAGGAGACATGCGAGTATCTGAAGTCTTCGCTCTAATTCTAGACCAAATTATTCCGCTGATACGTCAAGAAAATATCTTTATGGTGGACTTTTTGCAGATTGACTCGCTAAACCGTGATACTGCTCCGACATTTGCAGATTATATGGGCTTGGATCATTATTTCCGGAGGCAGGCTGCGAGATATAATAATCTCAGTCAAGCGACACTCAAGCTCATGAGGGGTGCTATGGACCTAATTTTTGGATTTCTGCCAACAGAGATGAAGACGTGGCTTGAGAAAGCTCTGGAAAGGGATCCTATGTGAGCTGCCTGGATTTTTCTACAAGGAAACTTATAAAAATCGGGGTTCCAGTGAAGCTATTGGTGTGCTCGTAACGCTGGAGAGGTTTATGTCGGAGGCGGATGAGAACATGAACCAGTTCCTGAACGGTTTCCTGAACAAACAGCATACACGTCTGAAAGGTGTCTTTGATCGGCATATTGTACACCATCTATCTATTTCGTTTTACTCAATCTCTTTTTTACTCAATACAAATTACAGAACGATCAACTCAAGTCCATCGAGCAGACAAAATCTGCGTCAAAAAAACGGAAAGGTCTTGTGCCATTTATAAGACACTTCCCTCAGTATGTCTATCGTGTCGAACAACAGTTGAACACAGTAGATGCTGGTGGTTCGGGTTTAGAAGTGCGAGAGTGTGTTGACACGGCATATGAAAGACTTGTGAGCACCATGTTTGAAACGCTGAAGACCATAGCGAAAATGGATGGGGATGAAGAAGACAAAGGACAGCTAAACTATCATGTTGTCATAATTGGTAGTGTTTCTCGTTCTACGTCCGTCAGAATCTGATATTCGTTCCACAGAGAATATGCACTACTTTGTTTCTGAGACAGCTAGAATGGAGGTCGGTTCCGTAGGTGGCTTCACCAAGAAAGCTAGAGTGATGTACGATGAAAATCTTGGCGCATATGTCAAACTATTATTCAGACGCCCATTTGGAAAAATCATTGTGAGTCTTGAAACTAACTCTGCCCATCCAGTTCCACCTGGCGGTCTGAAACGCTGGGTACAACAGGATTATTTCGAAGGTCTCGAAAGGCTTCTCCGAACACTTGCCTCTCCCAATGACATAGCCGCAAATCCGACATATAGTAAAAGTGCCTTGCGGAAAATTACTCGGGAGTACACGATTAAGGATCTCAGGAAACACATCGACGGGCTGTACAAGATTGTGCAAAAACACTTCCTCGACTCGGCAGCTGCTGCCTCTGCCGCAA
>Ga0157366_1000381_pt1 | contig 20406 bp, 26 predicted proteins | sample AttbisABBM1_FD_113149 | JGI IMG/M metagenome (GOLD analysis project Ga0157366, IMG submission 113149) | Fungus gardens microbial communities from leaf cutter ant in Botucatu, State of São Paulo, Brazil - Atta bisphaerica ABBM1 | ecosystem: Host-associated > Fungi > Mycelium > Unclassified ...
AGGCCGTAACAGCACCTCAACGGTTTTAACGTCTTCATCTTCATCCTCAAAAAACGCACGGACTGTTTCATCCTTCAGCCTTGCTGAGTTAATGTTCGTCCATCTGGTGAATGGCTCTACATCTTTACTCGCAAAAGCACCTTTTCCCGACTCTGCATCAGCCAGAGAGTTACGCCAGTATGAAGTGAATCCTTTAGTGTTACTGTCCATCCCGCATCCCGCAACTTAAGTCAAATTATTGATTTGATAGATATAACCGCACCTTATGATTAAGCATTGTCCACGATGTGAGCGCGAGTGCAATGATTTGTTTGTGTTATGGACATATAAAACTTATTTGTCCAAAAACATACTGTACACCTGACTTAACTCTCCAGAGCATGATGCATTATGATTTGAACGAAAACCTTTTATTTATTTTTATCTTTTTTTTAAATTTTATATGCAATAACAAAAGCATAACGAACTTAGCGCTTATATTCCTTTAAAAGAAGGTTGTATTTATTGCTCAGCACTTAAGACCACCACAAAATAAATATAAACTTACTCACTAAAAAACTTCATTTTTTTATAATTTCTCTTCAAAATTTTCGACCTAAAACTTTTTCTTTCTTAATTTTTTTAATTACCATAAACCCAGATTAATTTACCCTAGGATTTTAGCAGGTTTTAGTGGATTAAAGAGGATATAAAATTCATCATAAGAGTTGAGTTTTAAAAAATTAGAAAAACTTCAAAAATAGCTGATTCGAAGGCCGGACTCGCCAAATCAATCTAATCAACTGAATTAATTAAATATAAAAATATCTCAACTTAGTCTATATACTCACTTGTATACTCAATCAATTTTAGTTAGCAGTTATTTAAAATCAATGAGTTACAAAAATGTATGTACTCCCATTTTTTAGCCAATTTCATTAGCAGGGAGCAACTGAAACTCTCCACTTCAGTTGGGCTTAGCTAACATACCTGGATAGTGTTTCGCAATAATGTCATTCATCATTTCTATCAGCTCCAAACGCTTGAATGTCAGATGGGCTGTTCCCTTCTGAAAGAAGCGGATGCTGAAGTATTCATCCTCGTAAACATTCTTAGCCGGGTTATCCCGAATATGTTCCATAAATCGGATAGATATATCACCACGGTTGTCAGGTATTGGTTTGCCATCGAGTAAAAACAGCATCCGCTCTAGGTCAGCCAACTGATCCCGCCGGCAACCCCAATTAAGATTAAATCCCCAGCGGTTATGCGTCACCAGATTGTTAATGATGATCTTCTTACCAAAGCTGCAGGGACTGTTGGTTTTGTAATCCCAAGACAGGCCTTTGAAGACGTTAATGATGCCGCGCTCAAAGACATCCATTTTGTTCAGATGTAACTGTTCAAAAGTACTGAGAATGTTCGCCTCACTGATAGCTGGAATATCGCCCTCCTCCAGATTCTTGTGCCACTGGTCGCGGGCCTGCGCATCCATCAAGGACATCATCCCTGATTTCAACATCAAATCACGCCATATATTGCAGTCGATATTACGGGTGATCGCAGGCATCGCTTTATCAACCTTTTCTATCAGCCAACTATCGTAGCAGTGCCCGGATTTCATCGCCCAGTCTTGCGCTGTACCACCGCCTACTTCTGAGGTTAATTGCGAAATAGCATCAAGCTGGTCGATGATCTGCTGAATCTTCATAAGTGCTGTATCGCGGCCTGTCACTATGCGTTCAATACTAGTCGAGCAAATTAGATCTCTATGATCTATTAATACTTCAGCTTCTGTTTGCATGATAGTTTGTCCGTAAAAAGCAAACGCGCCCACCAGGTAATGGCAGGCGCATTATGCAATAAGTAAACAAGGGAGAAAGATCAGGAATGTAATTCGGGAAGGTTGTACGCAATATTTACCGTACTGCATTATTACGGCTTTGTCGCGATAAGCCAGTTGTCTGCCGCGCTCGCAAAATATCTACCGCCCGAAGATAAGGCGATTGTTTCTGCCAGCTAAACCCTCTGCGAACGATACGAACCAGTTCGTACTTATCGACCAGGAAGTTGACTGCATCGGCCAGGGTAATCCCGGCATCAATATGTTCCTTAATAACAGTTTCATCACTGAACGGCGTGTCGTTCAGTGTCAGGCCATAGTGCTGTTCAAGCAAGCGTGTCAGTAACATTTGCCAAACAGCCACGGGCGACAGGCAGGGCTTCGCCGCCCGCGAAGTTGTTGCAGGTAGAGGTTTCATGTTGGCTCTCGTGAAATTAGTTAGCGTTGAGTGGGATAAACAGCGATGTATACGTAGCCGCAACTACCAAGAGTATCGGCTTCGCAGGTAAAACCGTTGTGGTACAGGGTGACGCAGTGGGCATGGCGGGGATTCAGTTCATCGGTGGTCAGCATCGACTCCATCTGACTGATAAAGTGCGGGAATGTTTCATCCAGCCTCCGGCATTCGGCGTCACTGAATTTACCAGTGATGCTTGCCCGGTCAGCCAGATAGTGCAGCCGGTTGCCCTCCTGTACCAGACGGGCTCCCAGGCGCGGCGTGATATCCCGCTGCAGTCCCCATGTGACATTACTGCTCATCGGGCTTCTCCTTTATTGTCAGTTCAGGGTGATACTCATCAGGCAGGCATAAGGCCCGTTGCGGTCCTGGCGGCGTTCGGCGTATACCGCCAGCACGCCGGGAATGTCAGGAACTACCTGACCGGTGTAATGACAGACACTGCCGTGCCACTGGTACCTACCGGTGCAGTAGCGAAAAATGCGGGCGGCCGGATGCTGACGGTAAATCGTCATCGCCCGGCGTTTACTGATAATTTTCATGTCATACCTCAAAGCAGACCGTGTTCAGCGAAAGACAATATCTGCGTACCACCGACGATGAAATGGTCAGGCATACGGATATCAACGAGCTGAAGCGCCTGCACCAGACGCTGCGTGATGGTCTTATCTGCCTGGCTGGGCGTGGTGTCGCCGGAGGGGTGGTTATGCGCCAGTATCACTGCTGCTGCATTGAAATACAGGGCGCGTTTGACCACCTCACGAGGATGTACCTCGGTGCTGCTAATGGAAGCGGCAAACAGGGTTTCATGGGCAATCAACTGGTTCTGCTGGTTCAGATACAGCACCATAAACTCTTCGCGCTCCAGCCCCGCCATTTTCAGTTTCAGCCAGTCACGGGCAGCCTGAGTGGAGGTGAATGCCACGCCTGTTTCGCGCAGGTGTCGGTCAAGCAGGGTTAAGGCGCGTTTTACCGTAAGTTTTGCTGTCAGTGGAAGTGCCGGAGTCTGTGGGATAAGTGACTGTTCCATCATGAATATCCTTACTCAATAATGCGAAAAATGGCGTGGGATTCAGGGTGCTGCAGAGTGTAATCCCGCAGGCGGTAATAGTGATCCGTCATGGCATCGCATTCAGTGCGACAGGAATGGTGGCTATATGCCATCAGGCAGAGCGCAATACCGGCAGCCTCTCCGCTTATTTCCGCACCATTGCCGTTCATGCCATTGAACAGATGCCATTTATCGTCACCGTCAGCATCAGGGGCCATAAACGCACCGCCATTACTGAGCGTGTAAAAGGACCAGATTCCACCGCAGTACTCGTCACAGAAGCGATCCATCCAGGCGAAAATGCGAGGTTCAAGAATTATCCATTGCGGGATGGAGCCAAAGTGCTGCGGCCAGAAGCCGATGCGTAGCTCGTCAGGGACCACCGAGGCAGTAATTGCTGCCTGCTCAGCGAACTCAGGGTTGTGTGTATCCATAAAACTATCTCCTTATGCCGGAACGGTTGTTTAACGCTCGAAAAACGCGAGCATGTTTTCTGCCATTACCCACAGGGCGCGATTGAGCTTCACATCGCCATCAATACCGGTAACAGCACGGGTGCGGCTGCTTTTCCCCTGAGCGGTTCGCCCTGACAATCCACCTTTCATCAGGTTCTCCTGCACGCGCTGGTATACGGTCCACAGGTCATCGCTGTAGTCCTCCCGGCGACGTGGGGTCAGCAACTGCGATACCGTGACCGGCTGGTGCTCCTCACCAAATCGATACTTCAGTGCGGCATTTGCCAGCGCGTGACGAGCCGGGGCTGGCAGCGCCAGTGACTGCATTGCATCGCGTTTCTCATCCACCCGGTCAAACACCCCAAGCACTTCGTAAGCCCCTTCAATCACCTTCTCGACGACATTACCTTTATGCGGTACCCGCACTTCTCCGAATGACTGGCCGCAAACCAGGCCGTTGGTACAGACGCCGCGAAATAGCCCCGGCAGCATCTGGTAGCTTGATGAGCCGTCATGGCTGTTAAGCAGAATGATTTCCGGCACCTGATGTCCGGTCAGTTGTCCGGCACGACGCAGGCGAAGCATGTGTTTGGTGTGCTCCCGCTTGCTCTGGCCGCGAACCTTTGTCTGGCAGGCAAAGAACGGCTCAAAACCTTCACACTGCAGGCTTTCGAGGATGGTGATGGTCGGGATGTAGGTATAACGGTCCGAGCGCGATTCATGTTTGTCACTCCCGAACACGCTGGGGACATGACTCATCAGCTCTTCGTGGGTCAGAGGCCGGTCACGGCGTATCTGATTTATTCGGCCAAAACGGCTGGCTAATCGCATGGGTAACTCCTTATGCAGTGAGTAAAAATACAAAAGGCCACACTTCCCGAGGGAGGTGCGGCCTGACTTTGTTTATAACGGTGAAGTGCTGGTGGTGGTTATGCAGGGAATTTGCGGATGCCATAACGAGCGATATACCGGTTCAGCCAGTAACCGGCATCCTGCTCAAAGTTCCAGGCCCGCCAGACCATGCAACGCTCATGACGGATAACCAGACGGAAATGCGACCCCTGGTCATCCTCTATCGCAACGTTGGAATATTGAGACGCAACTGCCTCTGCCTGCTGGCGTGTAAACGGCCCATCAGGCAATTCAGTGAATTCAGTCATACAGGCTCCTTAAAACAAAAAGCCCCTGCGGCATGTGCGACAGGGGCTGAATCAAACGGATAACGAATCGACTAAGATGCATTACCACCGACAACCGTGACTTGTATCGGTCGGTAATACTGCGGGTCGAAAACGGACAGTGGCAGGTCAATCTGGTAACCATTACGCTCTTCCGTTGCCTTCATGATTTCGACCGAGTTGACGTTTTCCACGCATTCGTTCTCCAGCGAGGCTTCCTGAGAGCGAGTGGCATCGCTGTCGCCAAATGCAGCCACCGCCATATTCCCCATCGCCAGCGTGTTTCCCCCTTTATCTTTCAGACGCAGGGAGAGTGTCAAAGGCCCGAACACTTCACCACTTCCGCCGTTGTCCAGTCGAAACTGCCAGACGCAGATATTGCCCGGCACCCAGACCATGTCGGTATTACGGATACTGATGTAACGCTGTTCTTCGGCCTGAGCCGGTGACAGCAGGCAAAGGCTCAGAGCGCAAACTGAGAGAACGCATTTCAGCTTCTTCATGGATTTTTCTCCTGATTCTCCGGCAGATAGAGTTTCCCCATGTCCTTGCCATCGTGCGAATACACCACTGATTTTTCACCCGTATAGCTGTCGGTTTCAATCCGGAAGCTCAGGGTGATATTGTCCGCAAGACACAGAGCAGCAATCAGAGGCTGCACCGTTTTCTGCTTCATATCCGCAATGTAGTAATAATTGCCTGACTCACAACCTTCCGGCGACTGGCGGGTTTTCATCACCGTATATTGCGGTGTACCGAAGGCATCCTTTTTTACCCACTCCTGGGCGATATCAGATTTATGCGAGACAACCTTGCTGAATGGTGGTGGAGTCAGGTCTTTAAACCTGGCTATCGCTTTCACGCCAGCATCTTCCTTGCTGTCGCAGCCAGAGGCACTCATTGCACCGATAACTGTCAGAACGGCAAGCACAGGTGGATACAATTTCTTCATGGTGCAGATTCCTTATTATTCGTCCGTTCCGTTGCTTCAGCAGTTGCCAGTTCGTCGGCACAACTCAGCCAGACTCTGTTGGGCTACCCACTGCTGCAGTTTCTGCTCTGAGGCAGAACGCTTCGCCGCCAGGGCCGCCTGCTGCCGTTTGTTGACACAGTTTTCCGGGAATGCAGCAAGTACCTGGTTGCTGTGAGGTTCGTCAGCCAGCTCCAGTTGATACTGGGTATCGATGATAGTGAAATAACACCCTTTCCCCTGGTCTTCGCCCTGATAGACCGATGTCAGGTCGGAGTAATAACCGCTGGCAGGTTTCAGATTCAGCTTGCGCACGGTATGCGTTTTTTTATCGGCGAGAAAATAAGCTCCACCTCCCCGCTGACGCAGCAGAAATTGTTTAGTCCAGGGGTAATTGCCAATAACACTGGCCTGATAGAGCGTATTGTTTAGCGTGTCGTTATCCATGCCATCGGCCGATTTCCAGCCATCTGCCTGCATGTACTGCCAGAATTTGACGGTACCCACGACAGTTTCAGCAGACGCCGGAAAGACAGTGCCAGCGCAGAGACTGACGGCCAGCGCCGTTGTAGCCAGTAATTTTTTCATCATGATTCCTTATGAGGTAAAAGACAGTCGCCGGTTCTGGCGAGCAGTGAGTGAAAAACGTGAAAATGGGGAAGAGTTCTGAGGAATTCCGGTTCGGCGAGAACATTGCGAATCTGAAGGTCAGGCACGAACAGTTCCGGGTGCAAGGTAACTGCATGGATATCGTTTAGCGGAAACACTGCCACGCGATGATGATGCTCTCCAGTCAGATACCAGTGCCCGCCACAGAGTACGAGGCGGTATGGTGCAAGCCCTGAACAGCGACAACCTTCAGCCAGCAGTGTCACACGGCGATGCTCTGATATGGCCCTGACAAGGCGTGTAAATATGCCTGGCCTGGGTGGCGACAATGACTCCGACTCTGCCCATATGAGGCACGGAGACTCACCAGGTCCACTCAGAAGTGAGCTGACCACGTGGTTATCCATATCAGGAAACAAAGCCTCCACGCCTGACTGACGAGCAAAAGTCAGTACAGTCAGTTCGCGTTGATGGCTTCCTGAGAGCAGACGACAGGTGCCATTGCGATATTCCAGGTCCAGGTACATCAGTCGCTCACGAAAATCCCGGCGGAGGGTACGGAGCGATACACCAAACTCTGCAGCAAGAAGGCCCATATCCAGTGTTTCGCCAGCAACAAGGCGGCTGATAATGAGGGACAGCCGAACCGCCAGCCGCTCATGGCGACGCTCAGTCTGGGACATTAGATTTTCTCCATCCTGTTAACAGGCTGAAAATTAAGTGATTAGTGTAACGAAGGGGTCGGACAGGGTATGGACATGGGAAGGCGTATTTTTTCAGTGGGTGGATTTCAGGCGTGATGCGCCGTTGCGCCTGATTGATGGATTGGCTGCTCGTTAATTGAGCGAAGCAAGGACAGGGAGTGTCCGCCATAAGCGGTTTGTCAGAAGAAAATCCAGTCCCAGACGGCACGGGCAACGGACACCACGGCTTCCCGCACGGTTCGAATCACAGCCCTTACAGGCGCAGGCAGAAAAGATGACGATTCCACAGTGCCAATCATTTCATCTACGGCATTGCTAAATCGCTCGCGGGCTTTCTTTTTTAGTGAACCTGTGCAGAGCCTTCCATGCAGTTGTGTCGTCAATGGGCTGGTGGCCCGATCAGGCAGACTAAGCATCATCGCCTCTACCATCGCATCCAGCCCCCAACCCGTTCGGGCCGATACAGCACAGACTGGATGGTGCGGCAGGAAGAGCTGCTGTACAGCGCTCCGCTTGGCCTCAATTGTCGACTGTTGGCTATGAGATGGTGTATCGCTGGTGGTATTCCACTGATGGCAGGGTTCGGCCTTGTCAGCCTGATTAACAACGAACAGAACCCTCTGCTGATACGCCAGCATCACCTTGCGATAAAAGTGTTCATCCACTGAAAGTGCTCTGTCATCGGCCTTGATGACCCATAATACTAAATCCAGTTCGGGCAAGATCCGGCGGTATAACGTAGTGTACTCATCGTCACGTTCCTTACTTTCACCCACTCCGGGTAAGTCGACCAGTAGCAGGCTGTGAGAGCCACTGCTGAGCCTGAAGCGCAGCACATCGCGTGTGCAGGCCTCCACATCACTGACAGGTGTAACCTCCCCTTGAAACAGGGCGTTACAGAGTGACGACTTCCCGACACCAGTTTTGCCCATAATGCCGATCACCGGCTCGTACTGCGTAAGACTGCGAAGACGTGCAAGGATAAGTTTTCGAAGCGGATGTGGCAGTGAAGCCAGGGGTTGCTCAAAGGCCTTAAGGCCGTCCAACTTTTGCATACGAAGATCTCAGCGTGAAAAATAACAAGCCCCGCAATCCGGTAAAGGATGCGGGTGATTCACGGAGATAATATCTGTCTGAAATTATTTAGAATTTTAGATTAACACGTAAATGACCTTGTGTAGTATAGGACTGAACGATGTCCGTTTAGTGCCAGAAGGAGACATTGCTAAGTCCTCACTGAAGAGGGGAACAGATTACTCATACCTTGGTGCTATCGTTTGTAAAAAATCCCAACTGAAAATTTATATGTTCTGAAAGCTGCAGGCGGGTGTGGTGCAGTGCGATTTTCGTCAATTTTTTATTATGTCTGGTGGTATACAGTGATTAGCTTTACATGGCATATTTTTGTAAGGGACTTCACGGGGCAGACGGTGATGAGTGGTATCACAAGAAAAACAACGAACACTGGGCAAAGTGTTTTGAGCCAGTTAGAGAACTTAGCGCCAAATAAGGCGCTTTGTGAATACGTATGGAACGCCTTTGATGCTGGAGCTAAGAATATCTATATTAATGCCATCCCTAATGGAATGAGTGGACTATCGGAAATCTCAGTTTATGATGATGGTTTAGGAATTAGATATTCAGAGCTCGATAAAACCTTTGATAGATTTCTCGACTCTCAGAAGAAAATATTAAGAACGCCGGTAACCAGAGGAAGAAAAGGAAAAGGTCGCTTTTCGTTTGTAAAATTTGCTGGTAGAGCCCGTTGGAATACGTCCAATGCTGATGGCGAAGAATTTTCAATTGAGTTAATGTCTAGCCATGTCAATGAGTATGTTGTTTCTCAGCCGACGGTGTCAAGTAAAGATACTTGCGGAACACTTGTGACATTTGACCCTATTTCTATAGGGGTTGAAGCTTTTGAGCAAGACATTATCCCTTACGTTCAAAATGATGTCTCCTGGCTGATGCTAGCGCATAAAGACATATCTGTTTATATCAATGATGTAAAAATAAAACCCATAGACTATATCAGTCAAGTTTATGCTAAATCTATAAATGATTACTCATTCGATGTAAAAACAGTTCAATGGTCTGTGAAGCCTGTTGTCGAAAAATCATATATATATTTTTTAAATTCCAATGGCAGAGTTGTACATAAAGAATTATCGGAGTTAAACGGTAAACAGTTTTATTGTTCTGCGTATGTACAATCAGCGTGGTTTGATTCATTTGATATTAACAACGATTTGATAAGTATATCCTTTCATAGTGTTGATTCAGATGAATTTAAATTTATACTCTCTTATGTCAGATCCTGTCTACGTGAGGAATATAGAAAATTCAAAACAAATGTGGCTGACCAGCTAATTAGCCAATATCTGGCCGATGGGATATTTCCAGATTATACAAGTGATAATATAATGTATAATGAATTTAGAAGATCCCAACTTATTGAAACTGTTAAAGTGATTTATGAAGCTGAACCTGCTCTTTTTTCAAGGAATTTAAATAAAAAGCAGAAGAAAATCTTAATTAAATTGTTGGATAGAATTGTCGAGACCAATAACTTATCTAACCTTTTTGATATTTTTGAAGGAATCATAGATCTATCAGATGCTGAAGTGGATAAGCTTTCTGGGGTTATAAGAAGAAGCTCGTTATCGAATATCACGAAAACAATTTCATTTATCAACGATCGTTTAGATGTTCTTGACTATTTTAGCAAGCTCCTGAACGATCCTAACAAAGATACTTATGAAGTGAAGCATATTCAAAAGGTAATTGAAGAAAACCTTTGGCTTTTTGGTGAGCAATATACATTGTTAGCTTCTGAAGAAGATAAATTCGATCACGCCTTGAGAGTGTTCTTAAAAGATGTCAAAGGATTTGATGAAGAGCATTACAATAAGTATGGAGTAGATCACCCGGATAAAAATAAAGAAATGGACATCTTCGCAGCACTAAAAGGCAAACGCTGCGATGATAAGGATAATACTTATTTTCATTGTGTTGTCATTGAACTTAAAAGACCAAGCGTAAAGCTAACAGACAAAGAGTTTGAACAAATAAAACGATATAAAAATGTTATAAGCTCACATGCGGAGTTTATAGGTGATAATACGCGTTGGGATTTTATATTGGTAGGAAATGAAATATCTGATAGTCAAATTACATCTGTAAATATCATGGATGAGATTGAAAGTAACAGGCAACATGGTGAGTTTGGATTAGTGCAAAAAAGTGGAAATAAGAGAATATATATAAAAACATGGAAGCAAATTATAAATGAATTTGAACTGCGTTACCATGAGCTTACTGATAAACTCAAACTGAAAGAGCTTGATATCCAAGAAAATACACCGGATATACTCACATCCAAAATCTTAGAGTTGAACGAAGCCAGTTAGAATGCAGCGCGCCCCTATAGCCCTCGACGTTGCTACTTTTGAGGGCTTTAATAGCGACATTTTTTGTGATTTTTATTTTTTAAAAGAATGAATTAGAGGCTACGCTTTTTCTATTATCTCATTTAAATGAAATAGTGAGCATTTAAAACTTCATTGTATCCTTCATACCAGCCAGCCATGTAAACGCACAATTGCCCTGTTCAGCCGCCAGCGGAAGTTGTGAAGGCTAAGCTCATATGTCTGTCGAGTGCTAGAATCGTACGGTGAAAAGATGGTTTTTCATTTACTAGTATTTGTAGTCCAGAAGCACAGTCAGAGTTAGTTGAAGTCTAATATTTACAGGGTTGTAACTATCCCTGTAAGTTAGAAAATGGTGTGTTCTGAGTTGTTACTCCACTGTTCACTGGAAATGTAATAATTTACTAAAATCACCTTGAGCACCCTCAGAAAAAAGTATATATTTCAGCTATTACCTCAAGTCAACGCAGTGAGTTTAATGATTCAATGGATCTATTAAATATAATAAAAGCAAAAAAAGCTCCTTTTAAAGGGACTCCTTCAGAACTCGGACTTGATGCTGTCATTCATCATATTGAGGTATCTGAAAGTCATTTTGAACTTGGCAGGAGTAATGGTGAACATTTATATACCGATGCAGTTTATCGAACAAATCAAGCTTTCGAAGGAGCATTAAAAGAAGCTTATCGTATATTGAAGGGTGAGGATCCATCGAAAAAGAAACCTTTTGAAATTGAAAAATACTTAGACTCTAATAAGGTTTTAAAAGAAAGAGTACTTACTCAGCTTACTAATTATAGAACTGAGTGGAGAAATAAATCGACCCACGATTATCAATTATTTTTCTCATCCCAAGAAGCACTACTAGCAATTGTAAGCGTTTCAGCTTTTTTTAATATCCTTTTGGATCAAATGCTTGAAAAGCAATCTTTCGATTTTGAGAAATCTAAAGCCGAAGGACGAGCAAAAGAGTTTTTCGGTGCTGGTAAATCTCATGAATCCTTAAGTTTTTTACAGCAAGTAATAAACATTATTAGGCTATTTACGCAAGAAATGAAAGAAGAATCTAATACGCAAGAGCCATTTAGGGAATTCGAGCTTATAGGGAGACTTGCAGGATTCATTACAGCATCAGATTCCGAAATAGAAGTCTTTACCGAATATCCAATCAAGAATGAATCAGGACGATTCTATATAGATATGTTGCTAAGAAAAAGAGATGAACATTTGGTTATCGAGCTAAAACGCCCTAATAGAGAGTATTTACGTAGGGCCCGCGAAGGCAATGAGCAATTGAAACGTTATTTAACTGCAAGTAATTTCTCTCAAGGAATTGTCTTTGCTCCTGCTTATACATCAGAAGTCAAAGAGGATTATCATGAATGCTTCATTAATGAACAAAATAGAGAATTAAAAATTGTGACATTTACACCACCTATCCTCAAAAAAGATCATGACCGTGGATAAAATCTAACGCAATTGTTATATGTACATAGTTTAGAACCATAGATAGTTCTTTTTTTTCTAATATTTTTTTACGTTAGGTCATTAGATAGGCCCTAAATGGACAATCCCTCTGCTAATAGACAATCTAATTCTACAGATGACTTAGTGATGTCAAAGTGCACTATACTTAACGTTCTCTGATCGCTCAAAGCTAACTCTCAAATGAAACTTGATCTAAAATATATCCAAATAGACTGTCAGTTAAGATGGTCTATTGTTAATCAGTTAGAGGATCAACCTGATTTTCTCTAATAAGATTTCGCAACGCAGTACGAGCAGCCGCGACTTCTGTCATCCCATTAAGAACCACGCTGGACTGCCCTCCTCTAATCCCAAAGACTGTGACCATATTCTCTTCACATAAATACTCTGCTTCATACTGAAGGCCATCTTTCTCTACGCGAATATATGACATAACAACCTCATTTCATAATCTTTTGTTTGAATGATATATACACTAAATAATTTAAGTAATCTCGTCCAAGACTACACGCTAAGCTTGCCTTATAAGCATCCTGCAAGTATTCCAGTGTTCTTGACCCGCCATCTCCAGACAGCTTCTGTATCTTAAGTTAACGATGCCCGCTAGCGTCGGTATTCCCTCGGAGAGCGATATCCCAGCGCACTGTGCGGGTGGTTTTCATTATAATGATTGAACGCTGCTGCAAGGTTACTCAGCGCCGTTCGCACATCTGGTTTTGCCATGAACGCGATGTAGTCTTCCTTCATCGTTTTCACGAACCTCTCGGCCATGCCGTTACTCTGAGGGCTGCTCACCGCAGTCGTACAGGGCTCTAGGTTCAGTTCCCTTGCGAACTTGCGCGTTTCGTGCGACGTGTACGCGGAACCGTTATCTGTCAGCCACTGTAGCGGTTTATCGGGAAGCCTGCTACCGAAGCGCTTTTCCACTGACCTCAGCATCACATCCTGTACGGTCACACTGTCGTAGCCGCCGGTACTCGCAGCCAGTCTATGGCCTCTCTGTCACAGCAGTCCAGTGCGAACGTCACCCGCAGTTTTTCACCGTCATCGCATCCGAACTCGAAGCCATCTGAGCACCAGCGCATATCGCTCTCTGCTACCGCGATCCGGCCTTTATGCTCACGCTTCAGACGTTCAGGTTTATCATGCAGCAACAACAGGTTATGCTCACTCATCACGCGGTAAACACGTTTGGCATTCACCGGAGGAAGTCCTTCGTCACGTAGCTGTTTTCGCATAACTCCCCAGACGCGGCGGTAGCCATAACAGGGTATATCCCTGATGATATCGAGGACCCGTGATAACACCTCCATATCGGCTTCCTCATCCCGGTGATTACAGCGTCCGTCCTGCCAGTCAACAGAACGATTAACCCGCAGAGATAACTGCGCACGCGACACGCCCATTGTGCGGCTTACCTGTGCTATTCCTTGTCCTTTGGCAACAAGGGCGCATGCGCTATCCATTTTCGCGACTGGCCATACTCCACGGCTTCCTTCAGGATCTCGGCTTCCATCGTCTTCTTACCCAACAGACGCTGAAGCTCACGAACCTGCTTAAGTGCCGCAGCCAGCTCCGATGCAGGAACAACGTCTTCCCCACTCGCCACAGCGGTGAGGCTACCCTCCTGATATTGCTTTTTCCATTTGAACAGCAGACTGGGCTGAATGCCATGCAGACGGGCAACGTGAGAGACTGTCATTCCTGGCTCCATTGTCTGCTGGATAATGGCAATCTTTTCCTGTGGCATTTTACGTTTACGGAGCTCCTGCCCCAACAGTATTCCGGTCATCTCAAAATTAGAACTGGTGTTAGACATATATCCAAGCCTATCTCTTATTCCAAGATACATCTACTGTCTGGACTTTCTCGGGGCCGCCCCATTGCTGACTTTCACCAGCACAAGGTAATTCAACCTAGATGAGTCTATGGTTGCCACGGGATAGATGAAAACGCATGGCATGGCAGGAATAAGAATCAACGTTACTTTTTGCCCTGGTAGACCACTGTTATGTTGTCTGGTTTTCTTAACGTCGGGGCCGTAGCAGGGTCAATCAGGTACACAGGTACTATCACGGCATTTTTCCCACTAAACAGCATTGGCACCCAGCAGTGAACTCGTGGGTCTCCTGTCGTCTCCGGGATACCACTTGTACCGTATGACATAAGATCAACCACATTGATAAAAAGCGCCTTACCTATATCAAAGAAAAATTCGTTAAAAACCACATCTTTTGCCAGCAAAATCACAGCGTCACCTGCCGCAAATTTGACTGGCGATGAGGAGAGTTCTGAAGTCTCGGCATCAGCAAATATAATCCTTTCGGTATAGATAAAACAGGCGTAACGGGCATCCTGTTCTGACCTCTCCAGGATAAACTGACAGAGCTCTTTGATATGTCGATTTTCGACCCTGCCAACTGCATTATCCCGACGGTAGTGTCGCTTATGTTCGCGAACATGCACCTTGCCATTGACGCTGTCAAAGTCATACCCTTTTCCAACCTGGAGCTTACTTTCCCAGATCTCCATGCAGTACTTTTCAGCAGTCACAACATTTCTTCGGCGAGGCAAATCCTGCTGGTAGACACCAGACAGTAGCCGGGCCTTAAGTTCGTCTGCAAGCTGATAATAACGATTAATATCTTTCAGTACCGGAACGGTGGCATCCAGCAATGTGGAAATAACCTGCGACCGTGAGATCTTCTGTTTTTTGCTGTATTCATCAACAACACGCAGAGTCTCAGAATTGGTTACATTGAAAGTGATTCGTTCTGACATGCCAATCACCTATTAAGCATTTTTTGGAAAGTGCATAACAATTAACATTAAAAACCTTAATTATCAACAAGTTTGTTTTTTTGATCTTTCTCTTTCGTTATCAATTCATAGTAATATGCTCTCACGTAAAAATACTGAATATGATGCTGTCAGGACAGCCTAGATACCAGGAACGAACATTTGGGTTTTTAGTATAATTAAGGTCTTCATGTTTTAAGAACTTCCTCTTCATATCCCCTCCCGCTGTGATCCGCTTAACCCGTCTGTATATCTCCTGTCCCCACAGTACTGCTCAGTAAACAGAAATACTGTGACTTTCCAGCATAAAAATTACATATCACCACCTTCCTTTGTACACACACTACAGAGGATAAAATCATGGACTTTCCCTGGCCCTGGAACCGCAAATACACAATGAACTGGTTCCTGTTGTCGTTACTGAACCACCATCTTGATCAGCTACTGGGACGTTACTCCCGCCTTCAGCCCCTCAGACTCGATGTGTTCTATCAGAATGACACATGGCGTTATAACCATCACGGATGGTACGAGACAGAAAGGGAGGTACGCCAGTTAACAGAACATCTGATGTCAGAGAGCAACATCGTGGGTCACTTCTGGGTGCTGGAGTGTACTTCCCGACACAAATGCCATGCCCATATTGTGATGTATCTTGATGGTCACCATAACCAGGCCACCTTTCCGGTAGCTGAACAGGCAGGGGCTGTCTGGCAGAAGATTACACAGGGTGAGGGGTACCACAATCGCTGTGATCCCAGGAAATGCTACGAAGCCGATATCACCCGCCCCGTCAATTACGATGATGCAGCAGCCATCGACAACCTGCGCTACATCATCAGCTATCTCGCCAAGGAGAAATCAAAACACGGGCAGACTTATTATGGGGCCAGCGAGGTACCACCCGCGAGTGGACTGGGCAGACCGCGAGGGCTTCGATAAAACGACGCACTTTTTTACGTCAGTTCCGGTTGTTATGCCGGAGAAGGCTACAGTGATTCATCACACGACTCCGGTACTTACTTAGCTACCGGAGAATCTCATCATGACAATTAAACCTTCCCTGTCTGAAGACCAGTTCGTCAATATGGCTTTCATTACCCATCTCACCGGATTAACCGATAAATGGTTCTACAAGCTCATCAAAGACGGTGAGTTTCCGGCACCCATCAAGTTTGGTCGTAGTTCCCGCTGGCGACAGAGTGAAGTCGAAACCTGGCTACAGGCCCGCATTGATGCATCCCGGGGAGAGAATTCCGCCATGGCAATGACCCACAAACTTACCGTAACTCGCGTGGAGGCGTTGTCATGAAAACACCGTATTCCCGTCATGACTTCCTGTTGCAGCATTACCAGCGCTGGCTGGACGATTTCACGCGTCTGGCTGTACGACATGGGTTGTGTCACCCGAACATCCAGGCCAGCCATCAACTCACCATAGGTTCGCTCCGCTTCACGGGGACGAGGCAGGTCACTGCCGTGGTACCCCATGCTTTGTACCGGTTGTTCTGCGGTAATCAACCCCCGGTCATCACGGTGACAGAGGACATGTCCACCCGGCTGGGTTCAGATACCACGCTGCTGCTTCACCATCCCATGCTGGAAGGCATATTGCTGAGTGAATGTGCCCGACTGAAGCAGTTCCCGGTACAACGGGCACTGCTGGTGATGCTACAGCGGCTGACCAGCCGGGAAATCCGACACAAAATAGTCTGGCTGTGCTGGCGCGATTTGATGTGCGGGGATGCCCCTTGCGACTGGCTGGAGCGTCTGGTCGGACAGCCAGACGACGCGCTGTATCTCTGGCTGGGTGACCGCCAGGATAGTGATCCCGTTTTAACCCTGATGATGGATGAATACCTGCTGTTTACCGGCAACTGATGCCAGAGACGAAAGCACATCTTCCTCCCCCAATCCCGCATTACTTTCCACAGATGCCGTTTCCCGCACCGCTTCACACCGGCTGAACGGCGCTGTCTGCAATTCAACGATAAGGATTTACAGATGAACTCAACCATTTTTACCGCACACTGTCAGGCCTGGCTTGATGACCTCACCCGGCTGCAGGTCACTCATGGGCTCTGCCAGCCTGAAATTAAAAAGTGGCACAGGCTGACCGTGACAACCTGCCCGTTACCGGACGGGCTTACCGGACTGCTCATTATCCCGCAATTTTTGCTGACGGTAACGCAGGCTGCTTGTGTGGAAGAAGAATCGGTAGCGGGACGTATCATTAAACGTGCTGAGGGGCCAGCGCTGGCGGGGATGTTGTGCAGTGAATGTTACCGACTGGGACTCAGTGCCCTTGCTGAGCAGTTATCGCTGCTATTCCGCCAGTATCCACAGCCCGGTATACGTGAATCACTGATATTGCTGTGCTGGTGTGAGCTGGTGAAAGGGATTGAGCCGGAAGCATGGTACGCACTGCATCTGCTGCTTCCGGCCACGCTGAAGAAATGGATCAATACACGACAAAAAGAGTTCAATGGTTTATCGGCACTGACTGAGAATTACATTCGTGCCACCCGGCCACTGTGAAGGTCGGATACCTGTCCGTAACAGCGATCCGGTACCGAGCGGCATGCGCAATGTACCGGAGCATATGACCTGGATTGAGCAGAAAAATACGCGCTTACTGTATGGCTGTAACGGAGTAGCTGACCATCAGTTAACCGTGCGCCGACGAAGTATCGATTTCTGAGCCTGACAGTTTTTACGTCAGCATTCCATTATGTGACAGCCACACCAATCCCCTTTTAATCCCTTTAATCCATCTAATCGCAAGGCGCTGACTTCCCTTTTCGGGACGACTTGCGCCTGCCCTCAGGAGTCTGAAGATGTTTGCCAAATTCTTCCTAGCACACAACGGTAAACGTTGCAGTCTGGTCTGCCAGACCGATAGATACATTACAGAACATAACATCCTGGTCGAGGTACTGGCATGCGCATGCTGAAATGTTACCTTGCCAATAATCGTGATGGGCACATTGTGACTGCTAAAGACGCGATGCAGTCACCAGGCAGGGTATGGACCTGCTCTTCCTGTGGCTGTCAGTTGATACTTCATGCGGGTTCATCTGGTGAGGCCCCCTGGTTTGAACATGACCAGCGAACAGTGACGACGAACGTTCTGATGCAATGTACCCATCTCGATCCTGAAGTGAAAGCTGAAGCCCGATGCCAAAAACTACGCAGAATCATCGGCAATCTGGATGCACCTGTAATGGTGCTGTTCTGGCATTGCGTGTGGTGCGGAAATCATATAAAAACCATCCGACTGCGCTGTACATTCTGTCGTTCAGAGCAGTTCGCTGTTCCTTACAAGGATTACTCCCCTCCAGGTAACAGTTTCGTCGTTTGTGCCAACTGCGGGAGAGAAAACGACGTCACATCTTTGCTCATTGTTGCTAAATCGAAAGGGATTGCAATAGCTGAAGCGTATGCTGATGAACTAGTGAAAAAAATGAAGAAAGATCTGATTAAAACTTTTAAAAACAGTAAATTCATAAAGATAAAGTGATTGCAACAAAAGCATCATGGAGGACGTATGTCAAAAACCAAAGTACTTTTTGCTTATTGCCATGAGTTAGATCGATGTATATCGATTGATGAAGCAAGAGCAGAATTCTTTTCAATAAAACCTCTCGAGAGACAGCGATTCACTTTCTCCTGCAGCGATCGCAACTGCAATGTCATCATTAGTGGCGTTAATTACCATGTCAAAGCGGAAGATGGTAAAAAATTCAAAGTTGCACATTTTCGTTCTCCACATCCCCATAATCTAAGATGTGAATGGATGCAGTTTTCTGAGGAGGCTAACCAGCCCCGTCAGGCTAATGAAACAGAAGCTGACTACACAGAAAGAAAGGCAAGGCAGAAGCTAAATGATTTTATCAATTGCTTCGATCCTTGTGCTTATGAGACAGATTCTGGGCAAAAAAAATCAGTACAACTTACGTCACTTTCGCAGGTAAACACCCCTGTCAAATACGATGATTTTTCTAACTATGAATCCCATAAGTGGAGCCGTTATACACGAACTAACCAGCTACAGCGCCTAGTAGACACTTGGCAAGAAGCCAAGAAAACCCTTACATACGACGAGTTCATAACATTAAGACTAAGAGTCACAAACTACGGGAAGGTTTATTTCCATGAATACATAACGCATATTCAGAAAGGGCTAAAAAACCAATACGCAGGTGTCATTTTTGGCGGTGGCTCTTTGGTGAAACGATATGGCCGTGGTTTTCTCATTCAATTCTTCGATAAATATAACGACAAACCAATTCGTCTGTATATTGATAAAAATCTTATGGAGAAAGGGCGATTCGGAAATTATATTGATGAAATATTAGAAACAGAGAATGTGAGATATTTTCGTGTCTTTTTGTTAAACCCAGAAGTCTCCGAAAAAAAAGATCGCACTGGCAAGCCAGTTATCAACATTGAGATATCAAACCTGCGACAATTGGCGATTTACTACGAGCTTAACTCTTCTGAAGATAACGATTCTGATTGAGAGTAGCGTGCTAAATTTATAAATAGGAGAAGTATTTATGACCTCTGGATATGTATATATTTTAATCAACCCAAGCATGCCAGGATTAATTAAAATCGGTCAAACACTACGCGACTCACGCATGCGTGCGCGTGAACTCTTCTCCACTGGAGTGCCAACACCGTTTCAAGTTGCATTTGAGCTGTTTGCTGAACAACATGAATCTCTCGAGACTATGATACATAATGAATTGAATGATTTTCGCGTTAATACAGCACGCGAGTTTTTTCGCTATCCACTCGATAAGGCCATTGCATTACTAATTCAGATGGCCAAACCCCTTCAAAACTCCACTGGACAGTATTTGGCCGAGGATATAACGCAGCGGCTTAGAGAAAAATATGCTTTCTATATACGTCCAGAAATTGCAGCAGTAAGGATTGTTCATATGCCCGGAGGTGTCTGGCTAGAGATAACGACTGAGAAAGAAATCGCTGGATACCTCATTGATCAGACAATCCAAAGAACAGATCTAGCATTCATTGATGACACAGACGAGGCATTCTTTCGCCCAGAAGATGATATCCGTTTAAATGCGAATAAGCTGGTAAAAGATTACGATATTTACTCTATAGCCATGACTACGGACCTCTTTCATGATGACGCCTGCCAACAAATAACGCGCACGTATCAAGCCCGAAGGAAGTCCGTCTGATGCGATAGGCGTAACGATAATCCATATTCATTACTCAAAGTAATCCATATCTAGCTTGGGCACTTTAACCAAACGAGAGGAAACGCCAACCTCGTTTTCAATCATTAAATGAACTAAACGTTCACCATCAACCAGTACCATTCCCTCAACGGAATGGGCAAAATCTCGCGCCTGAGAAGTAAAGCCGGAAGTAGTAATAAATACTCCTCGTTTGGCCTTCTGTCCGGCC
>Ga0157366_1000382_pt1 | contig 20359 bp, 21 predicted proteins | sample AttbisABBM1_FD_113149 | JGI IMG/M metagenome (GOLD analysis project Ga0157366, IMG submission 113149) | Fungus gardens microbial communities from leaf cutter ant in Botucatu, State of São Paulo, Brazil - Atta bisphaerica ABBM1 | ecosystem: Host-associated > Fungi > Mycelium > Unclassified ...
AAGACTTTATTACCTATAAGGGTGAGCAAGGCGCGAAAGAAGCGGGCAAGATGCGTTCAGAAGGCAAAGAGTACATCGTTAAAGATGGCGATGTGATGAATTTCTTGTTTAACGTCTAAATAAAATTGGTTGTCTTATGAGGTTTCATTCAATCTCATGGCTTTCACAAAAAATGATTAAATCCACGCACTTGCGTGGATTTTTCGTTTCATAGCGTCTCAAATAATTTCGTAGAAGCGCAGTCAAAAATGAGTACGCAGGTGGGTACATCAAACTTCCATCTTTATTTTTAGTGAGTACAATAACGGTATAATAAATATACAAGGAATCGTTATGCTCACTGATACTCAATGCCGCACAGCAAAAGCGAAAGAAAAGCTCTATCGTCTCAACGATTTCAATGGCTTATACCTTGAAGTTAAACCTAATGGCAAAAAGGCGTGGCGCTATCGGTTTAAACTTAACGGTAAATCCAGCATGTTTGCGCTGGGTGAGTACCCGACGGTTAAACTTGCCGAAGCTCGCGAGAAATGCGAGCAAGCGCGTAAACAAGTCGCGAATGGAGTTAGCCCTACTCAGGCTCGCCAGTTAGATAAGATCCGCAAGGTCAATGACGCTTCCAACACCTTTGAGCTAGTCGCTAAAGAGTGGTTGCAGATGAAAGACTAGGCCGAAATCACCAAAACGCGGCGATTAGATATGCTTAAGCGTGTGGTTTTCCCCGCAATAGGTAAGCTCCCTGTCAGGGAAATAACCCCGCATCACATTCTAAAAATTCTTCAGGAAACGGCTAAACGCGGCGCTCCGACTGTTGCTGCTGAAGCCCGCCCGCACCGTTTCATCCGTTTTTGAGCTGGCGGTGGCGACGCTCAGAGCAGATAGCGATCCTGTCTCGCCGGTGCGTAAGGCGATTCCGGCAAACAAAACGCAGCACAAACAGGCATTGAATCCGCAGCAAATCGGGAAGCTATGAATCTATTAAGCTATTTTGACAACAGCCGTAGACTGGCCCCATACCAGGTTAACTATTGCATGTGGCTCATGTGGTGGACGCTGGCGCGACCAGCCGAAGTCACCGAGGCTGAGTGGGCAGAATTCGATCTTGATAACGCACTGTGGACCATTCCGGCGACGCGCATGAAAGCTCGTAGGGAACATGTTATCCCCCTCCCCTCCCAAGCCGTCAACATGCTCAAAACACTACAAGGATTAACCGGACATCGTCAGCATCTTTTTCCGGGCAGGGATAACCCGCTAGGTCCAATGACATCGCACTCACTGCGTCAGCTACTTAAAAGCCTCGCCTGGTGTGGTACTTATAGCCCACATGCTACCAGAACTACAGGCAGTACACGTTTGAATGAAATGGGTTATCGACCTGATGCTATTAAAGCTCAACTTGCACATGCTGATACTAACAATGTTCGCCGCACATATAACCATGCGACCTATCTTGATGAACGTAAAGTGATGATGCAGGATTGGGCCGATAATATGGAAAAATGGATAGTTGAGTTCAAATAGGAATTATTGCCCTTAATGAATCCGACGAGGGTGGAACTTCTTACTCGAGGTCCGCTTTGTGCCAAGAGCGGACGTTGCTAACATCTACTGCATCAATCAGTGGGGAGCAGGTCACACCGTTTTAGTTAAAAATACCGGCTGGGCTTAAGAGAATATAATTGCTCACTAGCAACGTGACGCGGCACAGCCGCCCTGCATAGATAGATTTCACGAATCCCACCAGATTTCCTGCAGGTAAAGTATAAACGTCCAGTCATTCACTGCTTCACGCCATAAAGAACAGTGCTCATCAAAAATGAACACTGCCTATGGTCAAAGAGGAATAATATTCACTCAGGATCTAAGTCATACTGTAAATTAATATCCTCTCGCAGATCCAGCTGGCCTGCGCACATCGTTTGCTCCATAAATATAGCCTTCCCGAATTTTGCCCGAAAGTGATGAATCATTACCTGAAGTCTGAGCACTATCAGTTTCAGATTTTCTGAGACTGTAAAGAACAACTTCAGCAGCACCCCACGGGGTCTGCTCCTGAGTCTTGTAGCCCATCTGATGCAGACGATTTAGGGTGTCCGCTGAAAGCCCGCGTTGTTCGTAATAAATCTCGTCGGGAAGCCACTGATGATGAATTCGCGGAGCATTGATGGCTTCCTGAGGCTCCATGCCGAAGTCGATGACGTTAATTGCAGTCTGAAGTGTGATGGTTGGAATGCGTGAACCACCAGGGGAACCTAGGACCATAAAGAGACGATTGTCCTTCGTCACAATAGTCGGGCTCATTGATGAAAGCGGCCTCTTTCCTGGTGCAATACTGTTAGCCGTGCCCTGTACGAGGCCGTACATATTTTTTTCCCCGGCTTTGGCTGTGAAATCATCCATTTCGTCGTTCAGGAAGAATCCTGTACCGGGAGCAATGACGATCGCCCCAAAGAAACCGTTAATGGTATAGGTCGTTGATACGGCATTCCCTGACTTATCGGCAATCGAGTAATGGGTGGTTTCTGGTTTCTCAAAGTTTCCCGTATCAGGCCGGACTTTTTCTGAAGGCGTGGCCTCGTCTTCTTTGATTAACTTACGGATTTCTGCGGCGTGCTCTTTACTGAGCATTTGACCCAGTGGATTTTTTATAAACGCAGGATCGCCGAGATAGGAATTACGCTCCATGTAGGCGTAACGCATGGATTCAGTCAGAATATGCAGAGTTGCAGCCGAGTTGAATCCCATCTTTTTGATATCGTACCCTTCAATGATGTTAAGCATCTCACAAAGCGCAACTCCTCCGGAGCTTGGTGGTGGCGCTGAAATGAAGCGATATCCCCTGTATGTACATGTAACAGGTGCTGGTTCCGTAACGTGATAATCTGCAAAATCTGCGGCAATGATAATTCCGCCGCCATTTTTAGCTGCACTTTCAACAACCTGAGGTATGTGCCCTCTGTAGAAGGCGTCGGCACCATGGTCTGATATTTCACTCAGTGTTCTGGCCAGATCGGTCTGAATCAGCCTGTCGCCTGGCTGGTATGGCGATCCATCCTTACGTAAAAATATGTGGGAGGCCTCCGGATCCATTCTGAATTTGGGAACCGACCGGTCCATAATGTCTGTATCCGCGCGCGTAAGTATAAACCCTTCCTTCGCGAGCCTGATTGCTGGTGCCATCAGTACCTGTCTTGGCAGAGTCCCGAATTTTTTGCGAGCGGTTTCAAGACCCATTACTGTGCCCGGCACCCCCGTAGCGGACCAGCCGTAAAGGCTACGGCCCGGGGCTATCTCGCCTTGCTCATTCAGGTACATATTGGCTCTCGCCGCGGCAGGAGCGGTTTCTCTGAAATTGATGAACGCATCTGTTCCGTCAGCCATATGAATCGTCATGAATCCTCCACCACCGATATTTCCACAGCAGGGGTTAACCACGGCCTGGGCATATCCCACCGCAATTGCGGCATCGACAGCGTTTCCTCCCCGTTTAAGAATATCAACGCCAATCCGAGAGGCGATGTCCTGCGAGGTAACAACCATGCCATTTTTATTTTCTAAGGCTGGCGCTGAAGCCGCTGTTGCTTCATTAAGCGATAGAGCCGCGGCCAGCATAAGCAAACCTGGTGTAACCTTAATATGTTGCATGTTTCCTGATTCCTAATTTTAAAACTTTGGCATCCAAAGCAATTAATATGGCACTGTTGCAAAGTTAGCGATGGTTGGCCTTCAGTGTTACTGAAAGGCCTTAGATTTCAGAGACTCTGTTCACCAGACGCACCTCGCCCAGTGGATCACCATAATAAAATGCTGATGCCTGACCTATACGCAAAGCACGCATCACCTCGATACCTTTGATTATGGCGTAAGCCCTCTTCATGGATTTAAGTCCCAGCAAGACGCCGGTTATCCTTTTCACCTTACCGTGATTGCATTCAATGACGTTATTCCGGTGACTACAGGCGTTTCATTAGTTTAAGCGGCCGACCATTGGTGGGCGCTTTATCCGTGTTGATAAATCGCGGGATTTGCAACTTCTTCACATTGTTGAAGATTTTACCCAGAAACCGGTATAAGGATTTGCTGTTACGACGTCAGCTGAGATAAACATCGACAGTGCGGCCCCTAGTGTCGACTGCCCGGTAAAGATAAGCCCAGCGGCCATTCACCTTCACGTGATTTTCATCAATGTGCCATGGGACCAGATCGTAAGGGTTATGCCAGTACCAGCGCAGTCATTTTACATTTCAGGCGCATAACGCTGAAGCCAGCGGTAAATAATTGAGTGATCGACATTCACACCACGCTCTGCCAGCATCTCCCGTAGCTCGCGGTAGCTGATTCCGTATCTGCAGTACCAACTAATTGCCCACAGAATCAAGTCACGATTGAAATTCCGACCTTTGAATGGGTTCATGCGCTGCTCCGTCAGCAAAGGGTTGTCATAATTTTATCACCTCCAGATTTTTTCAACAGTGCCTTTATTTATCTGACGGCGTCACACACCCGGCATAATCATAGAGTCCGGGGTGTTTAAGATTTAAAGCATAATCAATCGCGCGGACAGCGCCATTGATAGCGGGTAGTAAAGAAAATGTGCGATGTGTTATTTCAAGCGTCTCATCCTGCCAGTGAAAAATAACATGATGATCCGCTACGCCCTGACCGTATCTCAGCGTTTCAATTTTAGCATCCAGCATTGTCGCGAGGCGCTGGGCAGTCCCTCCTGGTCGGTCTTGTTTAATACTGGCGTGGCGATCGATGACGGTTTTTTCGCAAGCGCCGCAGTTGTCATTTGTCAGTGAAGCCAGCCTAGCCTGTAATAACGAGCCCTGCGCAAGGTTAGGCGCAATCATTATCGGTAATGATTTAGCCGCCTGTTTGATAAGGTTTTCTTCGGCTGCGCATCGGCCTGAGGTAGCGAATATAACCGCACAGTTAAATCGCCTGGCAAGCTCAAGCGTTTTTTTGGTGGCGTTAGGGTGGGCGCATTCCAGAATAACCTGTGGCAGCGAATGTAAAATATCCTGACGGCTGTTGACCAACAAAGAGACATCATAATTTCTTTCCGGTAAAACGGAACAGGCCAGCTTGCCTAGGCGTCCCGTAAATCCAATAATACCCACTTTTACCTGAGTCATTCACCCTCCTGAGCTTGTCTGATTAGAAAAGCCTTGTAAATTATCAAACATCATTTTTGCAATAAATTGTGCGTTATCGTTATTTGAACCGGACAAAAAAGTCGCCACGGCGCGCTGATCGTCGAGGCTTCTGTTCTGGTTAAGTTGGGCTTTTTCATGAACGCCCGTAACAGATAATTTGAGACCAATAATCCGTCCCAATAGCCGCTGTAAGCGCTCCGGTTGGAGATTAATGCCGCTGGGCTGCGCATATCTTTTTTCAAAGTGCACCACTGTCTTTTGCATCAGGCTCAGCAGGGCAGAATGCTCGCGTACAATTTCAACCTTGACTCGCAGCACGCTCAAAACATAATTCCAGGTGGGTGCATTAACCGGAGAACTGTACCACTGCGGGGAAACGTATGTATGCGGCCCCATAAACAACAGGTGGGCCTCCCCCTGCTGTTGTAATATTTCCCAGTGCGTATTATCTGCGGCTAAATGCGATAAAAGCGTTAGCCCCTCGCTGTCCGCGTCATCCCGTAAAAAAGGAAGTGGAGTTGTTATGAGCCTGTTTTCGTTGTAGCTTAGCAGGCATCCCAGCACTTCAGTATCAATTAGCTCAGCGGTGAATGTATCGCTGCATGGCCGGAATTCATCTGGAATATACATATTATCTGGCCAGCTCCTCTAAACAGGGAACCCGTTGACTGAATCCCAGTTCGTTGATAAACCCCCGCAGCACTCTTACATCCCTGAACAAAGGTGCGCCGTTCTGTTTTTCACGACTAAATTGGATCAGTTCATCTACACAAGGCACGCCGATAAACTCAAGAATGATTTTCCAAGGCTCAAATTCGGCCATGACAAATGCCTTCAATGCTTCGTTAATAAAATCGGAAAAGCTTTGCTGGTCGTCGTCATGCATATTGCGATAAATATCTCTGGCGACCTGCTTTATAATAAAAGAATGGCGCGCCTCATCCTTTTGGTGATTACTGGTAATTTCTTTATTCAACGGTTGAATATCATCATTATTAGACAGCAAAGATAAATAGCCATTAATTGACAGCTCCGCTACCACCATAAATGCCAGTAGCAGGATATCCCTGGTTTTTTCATCATGTTCAGTGTTGCAAAGCTCATAATATCGCGCTACCACATAAGGATATTTGAATTGTAGCCCTTCAAGATCTCTTTTTTCACGAGTAAAGATAGAAGGATAGATGCTCATATATGCATGATATTGCTCATCCACCATGATTTGCGATATAAGGCGCCTCACCTCGTTGGAACAGGTGCCGAAAAAACGCCTGCCTAGAATAAGATGACAGGCAGGATTAACTATTATTTCTTCCAGAAATTCCGTTTTTTCGTTATACCATATCCAGGCTGCGGAAAGGATACGGGTTTTTGTTTCAGACGCCAGCGTCTGATAGAGCGGATGCGAGTGAAACGGCACCAGTGATTCCGGATAATCCGCTTTTTCCGGCTCAAAGCATTTAAAGCTTACCGAAGGCTTCTTTACCGACGACGTTTTATCCCAGCTTTCAGAAAATCCGTCCAGTTTGTGACAACGAATAATTAATTTTTTAGTACTCATGTTCATGCTCGCTTAACGAAATGTTCCAGTTTTGACTTACGGCTACAGCGTCCAGCAACGCGCTAGCCTTGAGCATGACTTCTTCTACTTCCGCTTCAGGCGTTGATAACGCTATTATCGCGCCGCCAGCCCCGATGACCGAATGAGAGGCATTGCTGACCAGCGTACGAATAACAATATTCATATCCGCCGAACCATCCAGACTAAAATAGCCGATACTGCCGGAGTAAATGCCGCGCGCCTGACCTTCAAGCCGGTCTATAATTTCCATCGTTCTTTTCTTAGGGGCTCCAGTCATGGAACCACCGGGAAAGGCAGCACTGAAGCAGGCAATTGCCGAAGTCTGATGAAGTTTTCCCGTTACCGAGCTGACCAGCTGGTGAACTGCCGGATAAGTTTCCACAACCATAAGCTCAGGCACCTTGACGGAGCCAATTTCACAAACGATGCCCAAATCGTTACGCAGTAAATCTGTGATCATCAGATTTTCAGCGCGGTCTTTTTCGTCCGTCAGTAGGGAAAAACGCAGCTTATTGTCTTCGTTCACGTCTTTACTGCGACGACGGGTTCCTTTGATCGGTCTGGACATAACATGGCCTTCTTTATCAATTTTCAGAAAGCACTCGGGCGATGAGCAAATAATATCGAGATCGTCAAAGTGGAAAAAAGCGGCATAAGGAGAAGGATTACTTTTTCTTAGTTGCTGCCAAGCGGCAAACGGCGCCGCCAGCGGAGGAAGATAAAGCCTGTTGGTAAGACAAACCTCATAGCTTTCACCGGCCTCAATTTCAGCAAAGCACGAATCAATTAACTGCAGATACTTTTCTTTATTGTGTAACCAGCGTGCCTCGGCCTGCTGCTTTTCTTTAGCTTCCGGCACAACTGCTTCGCTTATTGGAATGGCGATGCGTCTTTTAACCTCCTCAAGCCAAGCCCGGTCTCTTTCCTGATTCAGAGGCGTCAGTGTCACGGCATAAACATGGTTTTTCTGATGGTCGAAACAAATAAAGCGATCGGGAAAGATCATTTTCGCATCGTCATTTTCAGAGAGGCGACAGAGTCGTTCGCCTGCCGTTTCTACTTCATAACCTATGTAACCTATAAATCCACCCCGGAAATCAAAAGGCGCTTCGCTTCCCGTCACCTTAATTTTTGCTATATGCTCATCCATATAGCTTAAAATATTTAGTGAACTGAAGTCTTTCCCCTGTGCAGAATCAATGACCAGCTGCCGTTGATGCTGGCGCCACGAGAGCATAAAGGCATTTTCGCCTTCGGCACTGCCCATGAAGGAAAACGGCGAGTCTGTAGACGCTTCACGGTTTAACCAAAAAACGTTTGATGAATTACCATAAAGACACTGAAAAATCTGGCCTGGATTTTTCTCAGCATGAATTAAATCATATTCAAAATTAAAATACAGTTCAGGTGCCTTCGACCCCGCCTTTTCACCTGATTGCTGAAGGAAAGACTCCGCAATACGTTTCATCTTCCTGCTATTTAAGTAGTTGACAGTAAGCTCATTAAAGTTGCTGAAGAGCTGACTGCCGAACTCAGTCAGGATAGACTCCGGATGAAATTGTACGCCCCACAGAGGCTTAACTTTATGCGCTACTGCCATAATCAAATTATCATCCGAACGGGCCGTCACTTCAAAACAGTCCGGAACAGGGTCATTCACAATCAAAGAGTGATATCTGACCACATTAAAAGGGCTGGGTATATTTGCCAGAATAGAATGGCCTTTGTGATAAACTTTACTGATTAACCCATGTACAGGAACCGGCGCTTTAGTAACTTTTCCGCCATAGAAGTGGCAGATCCCCTGATGGCCGAGGCAAACGCCGAGTACTGGTTTTGTAGAATTTAAAATTATATCTCGGCAAAGGCCGAAATCTTTTTCATTTTCGGCTGTTCCCGGCCCCGGAGAAAGAATGATATTGTCAAACCCTATTTCCTGAATCTGCTTCCAGCTTATTTCGTCATTGCGGAAAATAAGCGGATGGCATTGATTGATCTCAGCAACCATCTGAAAGATGTTATATGTGAATGAATCGTAATTATCAATTATTATTGTTTTCATTGATTGTGTCCTCAGGTGTCTTTTTCAAAGGCCAGTAATTAAGAAAGTTATCAAACCAGGCTTCAATAGTTGCAGCATATTTTTTACCCTCTTCTGCCTGCTTTTTTTCATCGTCTGCGCCTTTAAACATCAAGGCTTCCCTTTCTACAGTAAGCGCGTAGCGGCGGATGATTTCATGCGTCCATTCGGGATGGAACTGTAAGGCATAGCTGTTCTCTCTATAACAATAAGCCTGATTAAAAAGCGCTGATTTCGCCAGCAGTACAGCCTCTTGCGGCAGTGAAAAACCATCCTGATGCCAGAAATAAGCGTTAAATTCCTTAGGAAAAAAAGCACATCCTTCCGCCGTAGGGAAAATTTTACGGTAGCCGCGTTCACCTTTTCCTGAAGGATGACGGCTCACTTGGCCGCCCAAAACGCGTGTAAACAGACCTGCCGACATACAAATCGCCAATACGGGCATATTTTTTTCAACACACAGCTTCATAAAGTCGGCCTGATCGCTCATCCAGGCGTGTTTATCTGTCTCGTTGGCACTAATAGCCGCGCCATCAAAATATACCCCGCAGTAGCGCGTGATATTATCGAAAATGAAAGCTTCTTCCGTTACTCTTAGCCATTCGACAACGTAGCCGTGCTTGCGAAGCAAGCGCGGTACCCGACCTAATTTTTCATGATAGTTTTGAGAAAGTGAGCTTTGTGTGACAATCAGTACTTTTTTATCTGATGACATATTCAACTCGCATCTAAATCAAATTCTTTTTTACCATGGTTTTTATTAATGAATAAATAAGCCATCGACAATGATACAATCATAATAAAAGACATAATTAGAACGGCATGCCAACCAAATTTTTGCTGCAGGAAACCCGATGAAATGGCGGCAATTGCGCTGGTGACAGACATAGTGGTGCCATAGAAACCTTCAGCCTTTCCCTTTTCTTCAGGGCTATAGCGAGTAATCGCCAGAGTAACGCTTCCCGTATTCATAAAATTCCAGCCCGTACCCACTAAAATAAGCGCTAAAAGAAAATTTATGTAGTGCGCGTTAAAAGCGCAGCCAATAGAGATAAAACAAAGCGCGCCGCCTGCGGCAATAACTTTACGGCTACCATATTTTTTTATTAGATCGCCGGTAAAAAACGCTGGCAGGAACATCGCTATATAGTGCCACTGTAAAACGGTCGCCGCGCTGCTGAAATGCAGGCCGTTGTGCATCATCGCCATTGGCGTGCTTATCATCATGGCTCCCATGATTAAACTGGCAACGACTCCAGCGATAAGTGCCATGCAAAAACCCCAATCCGATACAATTACGCGCAACGGACGTGCGCCAGAACTCACTGCCTTTTTTTTGGCGGGTAAATTATTAAATAAACAAACGGCTATAAACTGCATTAGCCAAAGCGCGGCCAGCGCCAGATAAGGCGAGGAAAAACCCAGCTCAGGAAAACTGCTTAACGCTATTTTACCAGCCTCCGGGCCGGCAAAGCTGGCAATCAATCCTGACGCTAATACCCAGGATATCACCCGGCTTCGCGACGCCTGAGGCGTTATTTCCGCGATCAAAAATCGATTAAAAGCACTGGTGGCCATCGCCACGCCTACGCCAGCCAGCGCAAAAGAAAGCAATAAGAAGCTGTCGAGATAGATGGCTGATGCCGCAAGCAGGCCTGAGACGACGCCTGTTAGTGATCCGAAAAGCATCACCGGACGCCGACCAAATTTTTGCATCGCATGCGCTACGGGCATCATTGCCAGTGCCGTGCCGATGGCATTGAGCGCCAGCGGCAGTGTGGCAAAGCCCGTCTGGCCTGCCAGCGTGTTGCCCGCCACGCCAGTAACGGTCGTGGCCAGCGTCATTGACGTTAAGGCCAGTGATTGGCATAAAATAATCAGGGAAACATTTCTTACGGGAAAAGTCATAATGTTATCCATTAAATGCTTTGACTATGGCCGGCTGATCCAGACGAGGCTTATAGCTGCGTGCTATCGGTTCTGCCATAGTGACAAGAATTCTTCTTGCGCCGGAAAAAGAATCTCTACCGTGGGCATAAATAATATTATCCATAATTAACATATCCTGTGGTTGCCAGCTAAAGCGGCTGGACGCCTGATGATAAGCATTCTTAATCTCGGCAATTATTTCAGCCGGAACCGGCTCGCCGTTACCGAAACTCGCATAGGTTGGCATATCGATTTCTTTCATTATCATACGCAGAGTACGATACTGGCGTGATTCAAGAGAAAGCGGATGATAAAAGGCCAGATTATTGCACCACAGCGCTCTTTTATGTTCAGGATGAAAAACGTAAGCCGGACGATCGTACGAGATACTTAAATCGCCGTTATTTTGCCATTCAGTCTCTATATCATTGGACAGGCAATAATCATCCACTTCCTTTTTATCATCCGTTTCAAATACGGTTTGCCAGGGAATGCCAAACTGGCTTCGGAAGGAACGGCGATAGCGGATACCCAGGTGTTTAAAGAGCTCTTTGGTTTCCTCAGACAAAAACTCCTCAACCAGATAGTTATTTACAATGGGCGTGTCACCGCCTGAAACTGAGGGGTATTCGCAATAAAATGAAATAAGTTTTGGCCATATCATTCTATGCGAATTTTCATTGTGGTAAAAAATATTTTGGTTAGAGGGGTGCTCTGTCGAAGTATATACATTTTCTCCCACATGCAGTCTTAACGATTGCGTTTCGCCATAGTTTGCGCGCCTGCCATCTGCCAGAGTATCAAGTACGAACTGAAATTCTTCTGCCTTTATTCTCCAGCCTCTTAATAAAATAGCCCCGCTGCATCGAATGGCAGACTGCAAAAATTGTGTAAGTTTACCCTGTTTAAAAGCTGAAAATGCCTCTGAATGAAAGGTAATTTGAAACAGATTTTCGTTACCGATCGTTTCATCGACCGTTTTTATAAAAGCGCTGGCCTGAGCAAAACCGGCGAGGTCGCGGACAGGCTGAGCAACTTTCCATGCTGCCAGCGGGTCAATTATCATGAGTGTATCTCCTTCGCCATAGCCACCCATGTTGTTCTGGGGCCTTTATAGGGATCCCGGGCATGGGCGCAAAGCATGTTATCAACCAGAAGAACATCGCCTGTCTGCCAGATAAATCGAGTGGTATAACGGTCATAAGCAACGCGGAGCTGATGGATAATATTGTCCGCTATCGGTTCACCGTCTCCAAAATAGCTGGCAAAAGCTAGGTCTTCTGAAGGAACCTGAGCGAGCAGCCTAGCAAATCGAGGCTCAATGGTAGTGCGATGATAAAAAGCGATGTTGTTGAACCACAATGCTTCTCGAGTTTGCGGATGGAGTCGGTAGGCAGGAAATTCAGCGATGGTTCTGAGCTGGCCTTTACCCATCCATTGCCAGTTTAGCCCCGCAGCCTCACAGTATGACTCGATGGCTTCAGGATCTTCCGTTCCAAAACTGTAGCAAAGGTTGGCGCCATAATGGCCTCCATAATTACGCAAATAACGCGCGCCGCGCTGGCGGAATAGTTCGCCTAGGTCTTGCTCAACGGCATTTGTTACGCCGCGAATGGCGGCCACGGGCGTTGCGCCACCTTCACGGGCCGGCTGATGGCAACAAAAATAGAGCTGTTGCGGCCAGCTTTTGCGGTGGCAGCACTCGTTGTGTAAATAAATTGCTCCTTGCGCATGGTATTCGGTAGAGGTCATAATTTTATTTTTTACCGAGCTGCGAGGCGTTGCCTTTTCGTCAGGATACTCCATCCAGCTTCCGCTACCGCTGCTGGCTGAAACAAAGCTTTCAAAAGCGTCAACGCATGAGACCGGGAAGCCGCGGAACAGAATAGCACCGTGTTTAAGAAGCAATTCGTTTACGCCTTTCATCCAGCTTGGCTGATCATCACTAAAAAGCTGAAGCATTTTTTCATTATAATGAATGACTAATGGGAATTGCGCCTCATTATAATCCTCAAGCATGGAAATTAATAAAGTCACGCAATGACCCCATTATTCTTTTCAGTTGATATATTTCGTTCCTGAATCTTATCCATAAAGCGAACTATGCAGTTTTCGAAAACTGAATTTGATTCGATATAAGGGTTATGTCCGGTAGCTTCAATCAGTTCAACGCTACAATCAGGGATCATTTTCTCAAGAAGTTTCAACCCTCTACGGCTGGTAAAAGGATCTTCCTCGCCAGAGACTAGAATAGTTGGCACTTTAAGATTGTTTAATTCATCTGGATCATCTACTACGTTCACGGTAGAACGCAGGTGTTTGAGCAGTTGCTCATCCGGGTTATTTTCCAAGAATCTGGCTTTTAGCGCAAGATAGCCAACTTTTTGATTAGACTGCTGCGTTTTTGGCGTATACAGCAAAGGATAATAGTGATCAAACAGAGCTTCGCCGCCGCCTGCTTGCAGGCTGTTAATTAATGATCTGTGCATCAGCTTCCTTGGCAAATCGCCATAAGGGCTGAATATTGGCCCGACCATAATGACACCTTTTACCTTGCCAGGGTGTTTCATGGCATAATCGCGGGCGATTAGTGTAGAAACGCATGTACCCATCAGGAAGAACCCATCCAGGTTTAGGCCTTCAATCAATGCTGTTAAATCGTTCAGATGGTCTTGGAGCGTTATGTCGCCCTTTACTTGTGAAGAGCGCCCTTGATGACGCAAATCATAATTAATAACTTTGTATTTAGAGGTAATATGCTGCGTTAAGGGACGCCATTGTGCAGAAGTCATAAAGAAATTATTAAGAATAATTAAAGGTGTACCTTTCCCGCGCATTTCATAATAAATATCGAGGCCATTACCTACAGCAACAATTCCGCTTACATTATTATCTGACATTACTTATCCTGTATGCAAAGGTGAGCTACTCTCACCTCTGCTTGAATTAATAATTAAAGGTTTATACCCGGAACCGGGAAACGAGTAGCGAGCTCTACAACTTCTTTTTTCAAAGAATCAGGATGCGACTGAGAACTCTTATTTACCGCTTTAATAATAATATCTCCCAGCTGTTTCATCTCTTCTTCTTTCATTCCACGCGTGGTTAGCGCTGGCGTACCGATACGAATTCCACTTGGATCAAGCGCTTTGCGAGGATCGTCAGGAATCATATTTTTGTTCAGGGTAATGCCGATATTATCGAGAATATTCTGTGTTTCGCCGCCGGTCAGGTTCCAGCTCTTAACGCAATCAATAAGCATCAAATGGTTGTCGGTGCCGTTGGTGATCAGGCGCGCACCGCGCTCCATCAGAGTTTCGGCCAGCGCCTTCGCATTTTTAATTACCTGCGCCGCGTAAGTTTTAAATTCTGGCTGCCCAGCTTCTTTAAAGGCCACTGCTTTTGCCGCCACCATCTGCATGATCGGGCCGCCCTGCATGCCGGGAAAGATTGCTTTATCGATTTTTTTGCCAATCTCATCGCTGCGCGATAGAATTAGCCCTCCTCTCGGTCCGCGTAACGTTTTATGAGTAGTGGTAAGCACGGTATCAAACCCAAAATCAAACGGGTTGGCAAGCTGGCCGCCAACGATCAGTCCGGCGATATGCGCTACGTCAGCGATAGCCCAGGCGCCGACTTCATCAGCAATTTCTCTGATTTTTTGATAATCCAGCTCGCGCGGATAAGCGGAAAAACCGGCAATAATGATACGCGGTTTTTCACGTAGCGCGGTTTCGCGCATTTCATCGTAATCAATTTCGCCCGTTTCAATATTTTTCATTTTATAGCGGACAAAACGAAATACATTGGCTATTTCCGTTACCGGCGCGCCGTGAGTCAGGTGCCCGCCATGCCCCAAATCCATGCCCATAATAGTATCGCCTGGCTTTGCCAGAGCGAAATAGGTGGCGATGTTAGCCGGGGCGCCCGCATGCGGCTGAACGTTGGCATGCTGCGCGCCAAAAAGTGCTTTAGCTCTATCGATAGCCAGCTGCTCTATAACGTCTGTAACTTCCTGACCGCCATAATAACGTCGGCCCGGATAGCCTTCGCTGTATTTATTATTGAGTACACTGCTCATCGTTTCTAATACGGCCGCACTTGCATAGTTTTCGCTGGCGATAAGTTCCAGTCCGGCATGCTGACGATGTTCTTCTGTCTTTAACAGAGTATAAAGTTCATTATCTACTGTTGGGACGTGATAATATTCCATTTAAACCTCTAATGTTAATTAGTTGCAACTGGTTCAATTAAAGTCTTTCTGAGGTGAATAACACCCGAGAATCTTTTTTAATACAATGTTCTGCTTCTTTTCCATAAACTTGGGCGATAAGAGGATGAAAATTTTTCAAACCCAGTATCTCGACAAACTGAGCGTCTGAGAATCCGCCTATCGTAGTTGTTGCCGTATCTGTTTTATCTGCCAGTCTGTAAAAATCGGCAATCAGCATGCCAGATTTGATTGTCATGGTGGCGAAATCGCCGTGATCAAAGCGCTCGTCCTGATACCCGGACATGCCGACAACGACAATCACGCTTGCGCGCTTAACGATATCCTGGTTTTGGAATGCATGTTCAGTGAAAGAGGCAATATCAATTCGGGAGGGTATGAAAAACTCCCTTACTTTTTCTTTACTGGCCCATCGTGCAACCGGGCTAAGATGTTTCCCTTCTTCGACAGACAAAACAATGATAATTAGGGAGTTGTTTGGCTTGTTGGCAGCGTTACCACAGAACCTAACCAGTTCGCTTTTCAAAAGGGATATTTTTTCATCGCCCAGCAAAGTTTCGCTAAAGTGATTAGCCGACCTTCTTTTTTCATAGTCGCAAAAAAACATTGATTCCGGCACAGCAATATTTTTCTCTGCTTTCATCGCTTTACGATGGAATTTTTCAACGCGCTTAAGCAACGGATTCATTATGGGAGTCTGTTCATCGATGTAGCTAACCCCCTGCTTTTCCGCACGTCTGAAATTTTTCACTTCTGACAGACTGTCAAGCGATAGCCTGCAGGTTGCCGTAGCGGGTGTTGAACAGCTTAAGCCTAGACCGCGATCCAAATTTTCTGTCGGTGTGCGCAGTATCAGACTATCGCTTTGCGAGCCTTTTATCTCATTTAGCAATGAAGCCATACAGCCCGTTTCGATAAGGCAGTAGCGATATCCGCGTACCCCATATCTTTCCAGAGTGCGCCACAGAACTGAAGCAAAAACAATAACAACATCTTTTTCAGTCGCGTTATGGCTTGCATATATTTCACCTAATGCAGCCTGATCGCTGTTAAAAGTGCTGTACATTTCATGGTTGTCAACATCGTAATAATAAAGGCTATATACGTCATCCATAAAATAAATGGCCAGCACCTCTGTTGGATAACGTGCGCCAGCAGAAGGTATATGCCTTTTTTGAATACCATTATGGGCATTATTCTTTTTGCCACACGTCCAGCCTAGCGCTTCTTTAAGCGGAACCAGTTCTTGGGGTAAAACCGAATCCCGGTTTACCAAAATTGACGGTGAAAATAGAGTATGAGAACACATTTTTGACGTCTTCGAAAAGGACGAAGAAATGTCCTGTAGCTTTAAATCACTAAGGAAACTGCTCATCATTAATTCCATTCTTTTACATCAGGGAACCGTTGATATAAATTCGCCACGCTGGTATCCCAGTATGATTTTAATGCAACATCCGAATATATATATTCTTTTTTATCTAACAGTTCATGCTCGCTGGATGTGCGATACTGCGTGGTGGTTGCTTTAGCAAGCAGCTGGATTCTGCATGCTCTTTCTAACATAATGGCCAGCACGGTAGCCTGCCTGATAGTTTTTGCCGCTAGCACGATACCGTGGTTGCATAAAAACAATGCTGAGTTTTCTCCAAGGCATTTTGCTACCTTTACACCCATGTCGTAGTTCAATATCGTCTGGCTGCTCTCTGTAAACCGGGGTATCCCGCCCAGAAAAAAACTGCCCTCATGCGATATTGCTTCTATTTCATAATCCGTGGCACCAAAAATCAGCGCGTTTTCAGGATGTGTGTGCACAATCGCGCCGATTTCGGGTCTGGAACGATAGATAGCCTGATGGAGAGGCAGCTCAGGCGGCGCCTCTGCAGGCGCTGGCTCGGCAGGATCGACAGCACAGGCGATCATATCTGCGGGTTCAGCACACATAAAACCCGACATCGCCTTTTTAATGACCAGTCTGTCGCTTCCTTTCAGCCGCGATGATACCTGTCCCTGATTAAAATCGTCATGGCCTTGTGAAGAAAGAATTCGGCTGGCAAGGGCTAGTTGTCTGCGCTGCAAGGCCTGGCCGGACGCCGGCGCTCTGGTTTCGTTAACCATCATCCCGTCCTGTTCAGATTCTTGCGAGTGCAAGGTGATCGGCAAGGCTGTCGATAGTGATAAAGACCTTCTTATCCACGTCAAGCGACCATTCAACGCCCAGCTCATCTTCTATAGCAACCAAAAAGCTCAGCAGCCCTACCGAGTCCACACCTAAATCTTTAAGAGGTATCGCCGATTGCTCAGGTTTGATATTAATATTGCCCTCGTTAATATCATTAATTAAGTCAATCAACTTAATTCTAATTTCATCAAATTTTACTGACACATCCTTACTCATCCTGTTTTCCTTTTATTAGTTCTGAAAATTGAACTTTTCCTGCCGCCGATCTTGGCAGCTTTTCATAGATACGGATAACGGTGGGGACTCTCGAGTGGAGAAGTTTCCTGCCGCAGTAAATACGAATATCTTCTTCGGTAACAGATTGGGTTTCAACGTGAGCGCAAAGCTTTATTCGGCTGGTGCTTTTTTCTGCCGTAACCACAGCTTTAGATATGCCCTGAATACTTTCCAGACACTCCTCAATCTCTTTCGGATCTATTTTTTGCCCGGCGATATTAATAACAGGGCCGCACCGGCCTTTCAGAAACAAGTAGCCATGTTTGTCTAAGATCCCTAAATCCTTTGTGACGTAATAGCCTTCTTTATCCACACAGCTATGGTAAGCCGCGCCTCTTTCGTCAAGGTAACGAATCGCAGCGGAATCTGCCTTAACTGCGACTTTGCCCTGCTCGCCGTGCGCTAAACGTTGGCCGTTATCATCTACGATGATTATATCGATGCCGTTTATCGCATGGCCTACGCTTCCTTTAACAACCTTGTTGCTGAACGTTACTGGGCCAAGCTCTGCCACGCCATAGTAGTTTTTTAGCGGAATATTTGTGCATGCCGTCCAGTCATCTGTTACCTGCTGTGGAAGGAATGCAGAAGAGCTTACGGCAAATTTCATTTTGTCTTTCAGCAGCACCAGACGCTCTTTTTTAGTGCAAAGCATTTCATAGATAAAAGGAAAGGCAACCAGTATATCGGGATTAAAGTGTAATATGGATTTGGTTATCACGCCGGGCAATAATGGGCCAGAATGATAGATAAGTGTAGCGCCTTTTATAAACACCGACAGAAGTGAAGTATTAAAAGATAAGCCATTATTTAGCGAAGCCAGGCACAGCACCCGCGTATCCGCTTCGATATTGGCGGCTTCAGCCCAGTTTACTGCCGCAGCGATGGCTGCCGCTTCACTAAAAGCTAGCGCTCTTGGTCGGCCTGTTGAGCCTGAGGTAAAGCGCGCAAAAAAAGGCTCTTTCACCTTTACTGGCTCATTGAGAGAATGTCCACTCTCCAGGAACGGCGCGATGGAGAACATACCATTTTCCGTCAGAAAGGCGGCATTATCCAATGTCCATACGTCACTGCTGTTGTCCAGAATGATACATGTGATGCCATAGCCGGAGGCATACATTTTGCAGTGCTCATATGACCAGGTAGGATCAGCCAAAAAAGGAGCGATACCACATTTTATTAAAGCATAAAAGGCGGTAACGGAATAATGTGAATTTCTGCTTATCAGCAGGCAACGTTTTCCCGTGTTAATTTTTATTATTTCTTTTGATAAACTTTCGATGTTTTCCCACAGTTCAGAGTAACTTATTTCAGAAAACATATCTTTAACGGCTATATTTTCAGGAAAGCTCTCGACCGCTTTCGCCAGCGTTACCAATATTTTACTCAAAATTTAATACTCTTTATAATTTTGCTCAACATAAATTAAACCGCTTTACTCGCCCCGGTTTATATGCACCAAAACATAAATAAGTCTTCTTTAATTGGATACTAACACCCCCTATAATTATTAACAATCGCTTTTGTTAAAAAAAATTTACAAAGCTATATGTATCTTTACATCAGAGTAAGAGATCATAAAATGAGAAAAAAAGTAGTGTTATGTGCTGCCTTCATGATGAAACTAGAATTTACATACCAAAATAGAAAGTAGGCATTTAGTGAGATTTTTTCTTATTTCATTTTTTGCATAAGTGGAATTTAAAGTAATGAGCACCAAAAGATATTTCACAGTGTGAATAAAGTTAACTTATTTTCAACTATAACCAGCGGGAACTATTGGAAGGGGCACTGTTGCAAAGCTATTGATAAATTAGACCTTCGTGTTATTGAAAGGTCTGATTCTTTAAAGGCTCAGAACTCCAGACGCGACTCGTCCAGAGTATTAAATGATTCTGATCCCATCCAGCATTAGTGGACACGCGACTAAGTGAGTAAACCCTCAACCAGAGATGACTCACATGACAAAATCCGTATCAACCAGTAATAAAACCTGTAAGCAGCATTCGCCCAAATTCCGCGATGAAGCCCTGAAACTTGCTGAACGCATCGGTGTTGCCGCCGCTGCCCGTGAACTCAGCCTGCATGAGTCGCAGCTCTACAACTGGCGCACTAAACAGCAGCTACAGATGACCTCATCAGAGCGTGAGAATGAACTGGTGGCTGAAAATGCCCGCCTCAAGCGGCAACTGTTGGAGCAGGCAGAGGAGCTGGCCATTATCCAAAAGGCCGCGACATACTTCGCGAAGCGCCTGAAATGAAGTATGTCTTCATCGAAAAGTATCAGGCTGAGTTCAGCGCCAAAGCCATGTTTCGTGTGCTTCGGCTTGCACGAAACGGCTGTTATGCCTGGCTCAGACATCGCCATCAACCCGGCCCGCGCCAGCAGTTCCGGCTCATCTGTGATACTGCGGTCAGTCAGGCATTCACTGAGGCAAAGCAACGCTATGGCGCACCTCGTCTCGCTTGCGAACTGTCCGAATACAATATCAAAACCATCGCCGCCAGCCGGAATTTCAGCCCGGTCAGCCGTGAGCACCGCCTGCCTGTGTCACGTGCCCGTGGGCTACGGTACCCAACCTGAGCTTTTATTCCGGCACGCTTCATCAGCCGCAAGACCCGGTTCACTCCGCACTGCTGCCCGGTATCACGCAGATCGAGATGGATCTTGCGATAACCATAGACGCAGCCAGACTCAAGCCAGAACTGTTTGATCTGCCAGGTCAGCATCTGGTCTGCATGGTGACGCTGTGAATGTGGCTGCTGAAGCCAGAAATAAAATCCACCCGGATGGACATCCAGAACCCGACAGAGCAGGCGAACAGGCCAACAACGGCTGTTGTCGCGGATAAAGGCGTACCTCACTCGGACAGCTTTGCGAAGTACGCCGCGGCTTTTTTTAATATGTCCCGTTCGT